>Ga0074063_10127908_pt1 | contig 10036 bp, 11 predicted proteins | sample SoimicmetaTmtHMB_FD_76857 | JGI IMG/M metagenome (GOLD analysis project Ga0074063, IMG submission 76857) | Soil and rhizosphere microbial communities from Centre INRS-Institut Armand-Frappier, Laval, Canada - Soil microcosm metaTmtHMB... | ecosystem: Engineered > Artificial ecosystem > Soil... | reverse complement strand
CGCGCAGGCGCGGATCGAGCAGATCGCGTTCGGCAGCGACGGCAAGCCGGCGGGGCTCAAGCCCTTCGATGCCGGTTGAGACGATCGATCGGCTGGCGAAGGAGCTGGACGCCGAGGCGGCCAATGTCCGCGCCGATGTCGATGCCTTTTTCGACAGAACGCTAGCGCCGACCGACGACAGTCGCGAACGGTTGTTCGAGGCCATGCGCCATGCGGCGATTGGCGGCGGCAAACGCCTTCGACCGTTGCTCACCGTCGCGGCGTCGCGGTTGTTCGCGATCGACCGCAACCGTGCGGTGCGCGTCGGCTGCGCGATCGAGGCGATCCACGTCTATTCGCTAATCCACGACGATCTGCCGTGCATGGACGATGCGGACCTGAGGCGTGGCAAGGCGACCGTCCACAAAGCGTTCGGTGAGGCTGAAGCTGTGCTCGCCGGCGACAGCCTTCATGCTCTAGCTTTCGAGATCCTCGCGGACCCCGAGACCAGTACCGACCCGTGGGTAAGCTGCGAGCTTGTGCTCGAGCTGGCACGGGCGGCCGGGCCCAGTGGCATGGCCGGCGGGCAAATGATGGACATCGTCGCGGAGGGCGCAGAGCTCGACCTCGCTGCGATCACCCGGCTTCAGCAGCTCAAGACCGGGGCGCTGATCGAATATTCGGTCGAGGCCGCGTCGATCATGGCCAAGCTGCCGGCCGAGGCGCGGCGCCCGTATCGTGGCTATGCGCGCAATATTGGCCTGGCATTCCAGATCGCCGACGATCTCATCGACCACAGCGGCGACGCGATTGCCGCCGGAAAGCCCATCGGGAGAGACGCAAGCGCCGGCAAGGCGACGTTCGTCTCACTGCTTGGCGAAGAACGGGCGCGGCAACAGGCTGATCTGCTGGTGAGCCAGGCGATCGAGCATTTGTCGAGTCACGGCAGTGAGGCGGATTTGCTTCGTGCAATCGCCCGCTTTGCGATAGAGCGCGACCACTAAGGGGGATCGATGAAGGTTGCAGTCTATCCCGGGACGTTCGACCCGATCACGCTCGGTCACCTCGATATCATTCGTCGGGCCAGGCACTTGGTCGACAAGCTCGTGATCGGCGTCACCACCAACCCGTCCAAGGAACCGATGTTCACGGTCCAAGAACGGCTGGCGATGGTCCGACGCGAGGTCGCGGGCATAGATGGCAACATCGACGTAGTGGAATTCGATAGCCTGCTGATGGACTTCGCTGAAAGCCAAGGCGCTACGGCCATCTTGCGCGGTCTCCGCGCCGTCGCGGACTTCGAATATGAGTTCCAGATGGCGGGCATGAACCAGAAGCTCAACGACAATATCGAGACGGTCTTCCTGATGGCTGATGTCTCATTGCAGCCGATTGCGTCCAAGCTGGTGAAAGAGATCGCGCGGTTCGGGGGCTCAATCGACAATTTCGTGACGCCGGCTGTCGCCCAGGATGTCAAAGTTCACTTGAATGGCGGTTCACGCTGAGGTCAGAAGACGCCGGCCACGAACTCGCCGAATTTCGATTGGGGAGGGTTATGAAGTCCTTGTTGCTGCTGCCGTTCGGGGCATTGCTGATCGCGGCCAAGCCGGCGCCGGTCGCGCCTATGCCGAGCGCCATCGCGCCGGCCGAGGTCGTGGCCAAAAAGGCGGATCATCTGTTCCTGCAGCTGTCGACGGGCGGGACGGTGGAAATCGTGCTGCGACCTGACCTCGCCCCGCATCATGTCGAGCGCATCCAGACGCTGGTGCGGCGCGGTTTTTACAACGGGCTGACTTTCCATCGCGTGATCCCCGATTTCATGGCCCAGGGCGGCGATCCCAAGGGCACGGGCGAGGGCGGTTCCGACCTGCCCGACCTGAAGGCGGAATTCACCAACGTGCCATTCCTTCGCGGAACGCTTGGCGCGGCGCGATCTAACAGCCCGGATTCAGCCAACAGCCAGTTCTTCATTATGTATTCGCGCAAGCAGGACCTCGACAACAATTACACGGTGTTCGGCCGGGTTGTTGCAGGCATGGATGCCGTCGACGCGATCGCGTCCGGCGAGCCGCCGGCGCAGCCGACGACGATTGTCAGGGCCTATCTCGGAGACTCCGCGCCCGCTTCCGTCGCGTCGAACTGACGCTATTGACGCGCGATGCGCGTCGACCTGTTCGATTTTGAGCTTCCCCAAGACCGGATCGCATTGCGGCCAGCGCGGCCGCGCGACAGCGCTCGCCTGCTGCTGGTCAAGGGTGACGAGATTTCGGACCGCCAGGTGCTGGAGCTACCAGACCTCCTGCAACCTGGCGATGTGCTGGTGTTCAACGACACCAAGGTGATTCCGGCCCAGCTCGAGGGCAGGCGGGGTGAAGCCCAGGTTGGGGCGACCCTGCACAAGCGCGTGGGCACGCGCGAGTGGCAGGCCTATCTCCGCAACGCCAAGCGGGCGCGTGTCGGCGATTCGATCGATTTCGGCGATGGCGTGCACGCGTCGGTCGTCGACAAATCCGACGACGGATCAGCGCTGCTGCACTTCCACGGCGAAGAGCCGATAGAATTGCTGCTCGAGCGGGTGGGGCGGATGCCGCTGCCGCCCTACATCGCTTCGAAGCGGCCCGCTGATGCTGAGGACCGCGACGATTATCAGACGATGTTCGCGTGTGAGGAAGGGGCGGTCGCTGCACCGACGGCCGCGCTGCACTTCACGCAGCGTCTACTGGGCGCGCTCGATGAACGGGGAATGGGCCGCGAAACTCTGACGCTTCATGTCGGTGCTGGCACCTTCCTGCCGGTAAAGGCCGACGACACCAGCGGTCACCGGATGCATGCCGAATGGGGGCGAATCGACGAGGCGACAGCGGCGCGGCTTAATGCCGTGCGCGCGGCGGGCGGGCGGCTGATCGCGGTAGGCACGACCAGCCTGCGCCTGCTCGAAAGCGCAGCAGGCGAGGACGGCACGATCCGGCCGTTCGAGGGCGACACGGCGATCTTCATCACGCCGGGCTATCGCTTCAAGGCGGTCGACGGGCTGGTCACCAACTTCCACCTGCCGCGCTCAACGCTGTTCATGCTGGTCAGCGCGCTGATGGGCCTCGACGTGATGAAGGCGGCCTACGCCCATGCGATCAAGGCCGGCTATCGCTTTTATTCCTATGGAGATTCCAGCCTGCTGTTGCCAAGGCGCGCCGCGTGAGCCGTTTCGCCTTCTCGATTTCCGCCACCGACGGCTCTGCGCGTACGGGCATCATCGCGACGCAACGCGGCGAAATCCGCACCCCGGCGTTCATGCCGGTGGGTACTGCGGCGACGGTCAAGGCGATGCGGCCCGAGGAGGTGCGCGCAAGCGGCGCCGACATCATCCTCGGCAACACCTATCATTTGATGCTGCGCCCCGGTGCGGAGCGGGTGGCGAAGCTAGGCGGGTTGCACAAGTTCATGGGCTGGGAGCGGCCGATCCTGACCGACAGCGGTGGCTACCAGGTGATGAGCCTCAGCGAGCTGACCAAGGTTACCGAGGAGGGAGTCGCCTTCGCCAGCCATCTCGACGGGTCGCGGCACATGCTGAGCCCGGAGCGGTCGATCGAGGTGCAGCGTTTGCTCGACAGCGACATCGTCATGCAATTCGACCAGCTGGTTCTGACCACCTCGACGGCGCAGGCTCAGCGCGAGGCGATGGAGCGGTCGATCCGCTGGGCCAAAAGGTCACGCCAGGAATTCGACCGCGGCGGCGAGCACGCCCAGCGCGCTGCGATTTTCGGGATCCAACAGGGCGCGCTCGACGAGGGGCTGCGGAGGGCCTCGGCGGATGGGCTGATCGACATCGGCTTCGACGGCTATGCAGTCGGTGGGCTGGCGGTCGGCGAGGGGCAGGAGGCGATGCTCGGCTGCCTCGATTTCGCGGTCGATATGCTACCCGCCGACAAGCCGCGTTATCTGATGGGCGTCGGCAAGCCCGATGACATTGTCGAGGCGGTGGTGCGCGGCATCGACATGTTCGACTGCGTGCTTCCGACCCGTTCCGGGCGGACCGGGCAGGCTTTCACTGCCGAGGGGCCGATCAACATGCGCAACGCGCGCTTTGCCGAGGACCCGGAGCCGATCGAGCCGGGCTGCCCATGCGCGGCGTGCACCAGGTTCAGCCGTGCGTACGTCCACCACCTCGTGAAAGCGGGCGAGATCCTCGGCGCAATGCTGATGACTCAGCACAACCTGTGGTTCTACCAGCGGCTGATGCAGGGCCTGCGCGACGCGATCGCCGGGCAGCGGCTGCAGGATTTCGCGAGCGCCTTCCTGCAGCGCTACCGCAAGGCAAACTAGATCGCGTCGTCCTTGATAGCTTCCGACTGATCGGGAGCGACGCCTTTGATCTTATCCTCGGTCCGAAGATCGAAATCGGACGCGTCGTGGCGTTCGTGCAGTTGCTCGCTCTCATCGCCGCTAAGCTTGTTGACGATCCGTCCGCGCTTGACGGCGGGCCGCTCGGCTATGTGCTTCGCCCAGCGAATGAGATGATCATATTCGTGGGTCGCGAGGAACTCGTCGGCGCCGGCGTAGGAGCGACCAAGCGCGATGCCGCCGTACCAGGGCCAGATCGCGATGTCGGCGATCGAATAATCGGGTCCGGCGATATATTCGCTTTCCGCCAGGCGGCGATTGAGGACGTCCAGCTGGCGCTTGGCCTCCATCGCGTACCGGTTGATCGGATATTCGAACTTCTCCGGCGCGTAGGCGAAGAAATGGCCGAAGCCGCCGCCGAGGAAGGGCGCGCTGCCCATCTGCCAGAATAGCCACGACAGGGTTTCGGCACGTGCCGGGCCTGAGGCCGGGAGGAAATCGCCAAACTTTTCGGCGAGATGGAGCAGGATCGCACCCGATTCGAAGACTCGGATCGGCTCAGGGCCGCTGCGGTCTACCAATGCCGGGATCTTTGAGTTCGGGTTGATGTCGACGAAGCCGCTGCCGAATTGGTCGCCGTCGCCGATCCGGATTGGCCAGGCGTCATATTCGGCGTCCTTGTGGCCCTTGGCGAGCAGTTCCTCGAACATGATCGAGACTTTCTGGCCGTTGGGCGTCGCCAGCGAATAGAGCTGAAAGGGGTGCTTGCCGATCGGAAGCTCGGTGTCGTGAGTCGCGCCGGCGATGGGCCGGTTGATGCTGGCGAACTGGCCGCCGCTGGGCTGGTCCCAAGTCCAGACCTTGGGAAGAACATACTCGGTCATCGCATTTCCTTCGTTTTCCAGCCCGCGTGGGAGCTAGGAAGCGGCAGCGATGCTTTCCAGTGTGAGGCGTGTAACTCAGCCAGCGCTTTTGGACAGGAAACTGGGCAGCGGGCCGTTCCAGTCGGTGCTAATGTCCTCAACGACCGGCAGTCGCTCGCTTTTCGAGTCTGGCACCGGATCGTGTTTCGGCTGTTGCGTCCGCTCGCCCCTCGGCTCTCCCACTCGTTCGCGCTTCGGCTCTCTCGTCCGCTCGCGCCTGGGGGCAGCTTTTTCCCGCTTAGGTTCGGCACGGCGTTCCTCGGACTTCTCGGGAGCGGTTTGCGTTTCGGCCGCTTTGCCGGCGCGCGAGATCTTCTGGCCCGTCAGCTTTTCGATCCCGGCGACGGCTTCGGCATCCTGCCGGGTCGCGAGTGTGATGGCGATGCCTGTCATCCCGGCGCGACCGGTTCGGCCGATGCGGTGAATGTAATCGTCGGGCTGCCAAGGCACGTCGAAATTGACGACGTGACTGACGCCCTTGACGTCGAGCCCGCGCGCGGCGACGTCCGACGCCACCAGGATGTTGATCTCGTCGCGCTTGAACCGATCAAACTCCGCGATCCGGACCGATTGGTCCATGTCGCCCTGAATCTGCCCCACCTTGAAGCCTGAACGCTTGAGGCTGGAGGCCAACTCGCGGACCGTGGTCTTGCGATTGCAGAAGATGATGGCGTTCTTGAACTCCTCGTGGCGGAGGATGTCGCGCAACGCGTCCTTCTTCTTGTCGGCGCTGACCTCGACCAGCCGCTGCTCGATATTGACGTTCGCCGTGGCCGGACGAGCAACCTCGACGCGCTTGGGGTCATTAAGGAACTTGGCCGCGAGCTTCTGGATCGGCGGCGGCATGGTCGCCGAGAACAGCAGGGTCTGGCGGTCGCGCGGAAGCTTCGAACAGATTTCCTCGATGTCGGGGATGAAGCCCATGTCGAGCATCCGGTCGGCTTCGTCGATCACCAGCAGCTTGCAGTCGGTGAGCATGATCTTGCCGCGGCTGAATAGGTCCATCAGGCGGCCCGGGGTCGCGATCAGGACGTCGACACCCTTTTCGAGCGCCTTGACTTGGTCGCCCATCTGAACGCCGCCCATCAGCAGCGCCATCGAAAGCGGGTGGTACTTGCCGTATTTCTCGAAATTCTCCGCGACCTGCATGGCGAGCTCGCGCGTCGGCTCGAGAATCAGCGAGCGCGGCATGCGCGCACGGCTGCGGCCTTCGTGGAGGATGTCGATCATCGGCAGGACGAAGCCGGCGGTCTTGCCGGTGCCGGTCTGGGCGATCCCGATGAGATCCTTGCCCATCAGTACCGAGGGAATGGCGGCGCGCTGGATCGGCGTCGGCTCATTATAGCCGCTGTCATTGACTGCGCGGAGCAGTTCGTCGGAAAGGCCGAGATCGGCAAAAGTCATTCAAAATCCGGATGATGGAGTAAACCGCGGCTTCTCATGGCCGGTGCGGCAACTAGCGGCCCAGCGGCTATGCCGGGCCCCGAGCGCTTGTCAAGGAAACGCCGTAGGGCGCTGGGAGTGCCAATTCACTGCCGAACCTTCGGAATCAGCTGCTTGAAGCGCTCGATCGTGCAGCTGCCGCCGATCCGCGATTGCACCGCGTCACGCCGGACGCAGAGGCGATCATCGGCGGTCTGGAGATAGACTCCGGCGTAGAAATCGAGAGCGGGGCAATCTTCGTCGAACTGGGCGCGAAACCGGGCCCGATCGGCCAGCACAAAGTCGACCTGGGTGGGACCCGATAGAAGCACGCGCCGGATTGATCCGGCCGGAATGCATTTCGGGCCCTTGTGCTCAATCCATTCGATCGAGGGGAACAGCGGGCGAGGCTGCACGGGAACGCGAAGAATGACCTCGTCCTGGACCATCAGGCGTGTGACAGTTTGGCCGACGATCGCCGGCTCGCCGCCAAACATGCCGAGCAGCATCGGCAGCAGCTTCCAAAACGTAACGGTGATCACCAGGCGCCCGACCCCATGCCCCGGGCTTCGCAGCAAAGCCTTGAATGTTCAATGAACTATCACTTTGCCCCGTGCTGGACGGAGGGTCCGCTTGCCTTACGCGCGCGAGGCCAATAGAGGCGCTTCGAACCATAACCGGCGGGCGAGCGCATCAAGTCGCGCAGCCGCAAGCCCGGACCCCAGGAGAAGAACTTAAGATGGCGACCGCCGCTCCGACTGAAGGATTGCCGATTTTCTACAACACGGTTGAGCCAATCAACCTCGAGCAGCACGGCAAAATGAAAGTGCGTGGCATGACCAGCATCCCGCAGATGGGCAAGGCTCATGCGGTGCCGGTTACCGTCGACGAATTCTCGCTGGCGCAGCGCCACTTCCCGATCGTCTTCTCGGTCGGCGGGACGCCGGTGCCGATCGCGTTGATGGGCTTGAACGAGGGCGTTAACGTGTTCCTCGACGAGACCGGACGTCCGGTCGACGACAGCGTTTACATTCCGGCGTACCTCCGCCGTTACCCGTTCCTCCTCGCGCGGCTCCGCCCGGACACGGACGAACTATCGCTCTGCTTCGATCCGTCGTCGGGCGCGATCGGCGAGTTCGACGAGGGCGAGCCGCTGTTCGACGGCGATCAGCCTAGCGAGGCGACCAAGGCCATCCTCCAGTTCTGCGAGCAGTTCGAAGCCGCGGGGCTTCGCACCAGTGCGTTCATCGAGGATTTGGTCAAGTCCGACCTGCTCATGGACGGTGAAGTGGCGATCCAGCCCGAGGGCTTCGAGCAACCGTTCATCTACCGCGGCTTCCGCATGGTCGACGAAGAAAAGCTCCGCAACCTGCGGGGCGACGAGCTTCGCAAGATGAACCAGAACGGCATGCTGCCGCTGCTGTTCGCCCACCTGTTCTCACTTGCGCAAATGCGCGAGGTGTTCGGTCGCCAGATGCGGCAAGGCAAGGCGCCGGCGCAGGTCCAGCAGCCGGACCCGGCGACCGTCTAGGGCCTATTCCGCGGCGGTGGCATATTGCCGCCCGATGAGTGCCTCTCCGAGCTCGACGGCCAGCGCTTCGAGCAACCCGGCAACGCGGTCGAAGCCGGTGCCGGGCTTGGCCAGCTTCGGGTCCAGATAACAGCGGCGATCGATCTCAATCTGCAAGGCGTGAACCCCCGTGGCCGGCCGCGCGTGCCGTTCGATCACATGTCCGCCGGCGAACGGGTCGTTGAGCCCCGCCTCAAAGCCCAACCGCTTTGCGATTGTCTGGGCCTCCGCGCTGATCGAAGGGTCGGCGGACTTTCCGCGGCAGTCGCCGAACACGATCGGCGGCACGCCCTTCGGCGGCGGCGGCATCGAATGGCAGTCGAGCAAAAGCGCACAGCCGAAACGATCGAGAAGGAGCGTCAGCTGCGCTTCGACCGCCTCGTGGTAGGGGCGGTGCGCCTGGTTAAGCCGTTCGTCGAGCTGCCTGGGCGTAATGGCGCGCCGCCAGAGATAGCCATGTTGCGCGGTTCGGCCCGGAACGATGCCGAGGCCGCCACGCGCGCGGGCGCTGACGCGGTTTCGCCGCACGCCCTCGATCACCGACGGATCGACCTCATCCTCGCCGCGGTTGCAGTCGACTGCGGCACGCGGCGTCCGCGCAATGACCGCGCCGCAGCCGCGCTGGAGCGCCCGCCAGACTAGGCGGTCGACGAATGGGTCCTCGAGCGTCGTCAGCGACGGTTTGCCGGCTGCCGCAAGCCCGACCAGCCAATCGGGATAATCCCGGCCGGAATGCGGCACCGACAGCAATACCGGCAGCTGGCCGCGTGGCGGATGGATCGTTGGCGGGGGTAGTTTGTTCACGGTCGCGGTTAATTTTCGTGCCAGTTTAGGACTGGGTGAGGGAGCCTGCAACGCGTGAGAACATTATTCGCTTCTGGAAAAACGCCTTCGGGCAGCGCATAGAGAGAGCGATGGCAAGAATTCTCCTGGCCGAAGACGATACGTCGATGCGCGAGTATCTGCAGCGGGCGCTGCAGCGTGTCGGCTATGAAGTCGAAGCCGTCGGCTGCGGGACCGAGGCGGTGCCTCTGCTCGAGGCGACGCACTTCGACCTTCTGCTTACCGACATTGTCATGCCCGAGATGGACGGGATCGAGCTTGCCCAGAAGGCGAGTGCGATCGACCCGTCGATACGCGTCATGTTCATCACCGGCTTTGCGGCCGTCGCCCTGCAGGGCGGACGCACCGCGCCGGAGGCGAAGCTCCTCTCCAAGCCCTTCCACCTGAAGGACCTGGTGATGGAGGTCGACCGCATCTTCCAGACCGAGGACCAACACGGCCGATTATAGCGCCGCGACGGGTTGCGCCTTCGTAAACTGGCCCCTAAATGCCGCTTCTCCCAGCCAATGGCTGATCCGGGTGGGCGTGTAGCTCAGTGGTAGAGCACTGTGTTGACATCGCAGGGGTCGCAAGTTCAATCCTTGCCACGCCCACCATTTTCTCACCTTAAAATCAGCAACTTGCATTGGCTGCGTAAATGCGCGGTAGCGCCAACGGAAACGGGCCACGCCGGAGTTTCGGCATGGCCCGTCGCACGCTTACAAATTGAAAGCTTGGCTTAGCTGCCGCGCTCCGGAGTTGGCGGCGGAGGCGGCGGCGGCGGCGCCGGGCACACGCCCGGGGCCGTGATCACCGTCCCGCTTTCGCAGGTTACCGTCGCCGGCGGAGGCGGCGGAGGCGGCGGCGGGACGTAAGCCGGTACGATGTGCGGCGCGCCGATCTTGAACGACATCTCTGCACCGACCGTTCGCGGCGGATTGAAGTTACCGTAGTCGCCGAGGGTCCGCGCGTTCGCGGCTGA
>Ga0074063_10101588_pt1 | contig 10129 bp, 11 predicted proteins | sample SoimicmetaTmtHMB_FD_76857 | JGI IMG/M metagenome (GOLD analysis project Ga0074063, IMG submission 76857) | Soil and rhizosphere microbial communities from Centre INRS-Institut Armand-Frappier, Laval, Canada - Soil microcosm metaTmtHMB... | ecosystem: Engineered > Artificial ecosystem > Soil... | reverse complement strand
GGTCATCGTCGCTGTCTGCTCGCAGGCCATCGGGATGGCCTGGAACAGCGGCACCGGCTGGGTCACTTCGGTCGTGGAATGGATGCCGAGGACGCCGGCCTTGAACTTGCGGCCGGTCGCATCGGGGATCGTGCTCGACCCCAGCTTCACCTGCACGGCCTTTGTGACGCCTCCACGATCGACCTCGACAACGACGGTCTCGTCCGGACGGATGACGACCACGCGCGCGACGTCTTCGAACGTCGGCGTGTCCTGGTTCGAGACCGACAGGATCCGATCGCCCGCCTGAATTCCCGCAGCTGCAGCACCGGTATTGGGCAGTACGTCACCGACGATGTTGGTTCGCGGCGTCCCGACCAGCCAGAAGAACGCCGTGAGGATGACGATCGCGAGCAGGAAGTTGGCCGCGGGCCCGGCGAGGACGACCAGGAAGCGCTGCCAGACCGGCCGAACCTGGAAGACTCGGTCGCGCAGTTCAGGCGGGACCGATTCGAGGTCCGCGGGCTCGCTCGCCGGCGACATGTCGCCAATGAATTTCACATAGCCGCCGATCGGCAGCCAACCGACCTTCCACCGGGTGCCCTGCCGGTCGGTCCAGCCGACCAGCTCACGCCCGAACCCGATCGAGAATGTCTCAGCCGGGATCCCGAAGGCCCTGCCGACCAGGTAGTGGCCAAGCTCGTGGAAGAACACGAGCGGCCCCAGCGCGCAGACGAACGCGATCAGGATCAGCCAGAGAGGTGGGGTCGGCAGCATTCTACGGACAGTCGGCGGTCAACATGGCTTCGGCGCGCTCACGGGTCACTCGGTCGATCTCCAGCACATCGCTGATTGAGCGCGGCGCACCGTAATCATTGCCCATAAGCGCTTCGTGAACGACATGCGTAATGTCCGAAAAACCGAGCCGGCCCACGAGGAATCCGGCGACTGCCACCTCGTTGGCCGCATTCAGGATCACAGGCGCTGCGCCACCCGCTTCGAGAGCATCTCGTGCAAGCCGCAGTGCCGGGAAACGATCGAGATCGGGTGCCTCGAAGTCGAGACGAGCGATGGCCGCCAGGTCAAGCTTCTCGGCCGGTGTCGCCATCCGTTCGGGCCAGGCCAGCGCATAGGCGATCGGGATTCGCATGTCGGCGGAGCCCAGCTGCGCCAGTACCGAGCCGTCGATGAACTCCACCATCGAATGGACGACTGACTGCGGATGGACGAGGATGTCGATACGCTCCGACGGCAGCCCGAACAAATAATGGGCTTCGATAAGCTCGAGGCCCTTGTTCATCATCGTCGCCGAATCGACGGAGATTTTAGCGCCCATCGACCAATTGGGATGCGCAACGGCTTGTGCAGGGGTCGCCGAACGGATCGTCTCGGCCGACGCGGAGCGGAAGGGACCGCCGCTCGCGGTCAAGACTAGTCTTGAGACATCGGTTGAGCGGCTGCCGGCAAGACATTGGAATATCGCGTTATGCTCGCTGTCGATGGGCAGCAAAGTTGCGCCTGACGCTCGCGCGGCATCGGTCATCAAGGCGCCGGCTGTGATCAGCGCCTCTTTGTTCGCAAGTGCGATTGTCCTGCCCGCCTCTACCGCGCCCATGACGGGTTTGAGGCCGGCGCAGCCGACAATGGCCGCGATCACGAGGCCGGCTTCGGCAGCGGCCGCTTCGATCAGCGCGTCGGCGCCAGCAGCGGCCCGACAGTTGGTTCCCACCAGCAGCTCGGTAAGGTCAGTATAGCGACTCTCATCAGCGACGACGGCGAGCTTCGCGCCAGTGCGACGGACGATATTGGCCAGCGCCTCGACGTTGGTTGCGGCCGTGACGGTGGTGACCTCGAAACGGTCAGGCGAACGTTCGATGAGGTCGAGCGTCGAGGTGCCGATCGAGCCGGTCGCGCCGAGGATGGCGATCTTGCGGGTCACGTCAGCCCCATTAGCTGCGCCACCGCGGTCAGCACAGCAATCGGTACAAGGCCGTCGAGCCGGTCGAGCACGCCCCCATGCCCCGGCAGCCAGGTGCCGCTGTCCTTGATGCCCGCTCGGCGCTTCATCCAGCTTTCGAACAGGTCGCCCATCTGCGCGGCGATCGCGAACAAGGGTGGGAAGCCGAGCAGCGGCTTGCCCAGGCCCGCCGCAAGTGCCCAGGCCCCACCGCACAGTGTGGCGACGATAATGCCGCCGTAGAGCCCCTCACGCGTCTTATTCGGGCTGACCGTGGGTGCCAGCTTGTGCTTGCCGAAGCGGCGACCGGCGAAATAGGCGCCGATGTCGGTCGACCAGGTTACGATGAAGGTCCAGATCAGCAGCGCGAGGCCGTGCACATCGCGCTCACGGATCCACAGCAGCGCCAATGCCGGAAGCACCGCATAGAAGAAGCCGGACACGTACCAGCTTGCGCCCCAGCCCCGCACGATCCGCGTCCATTCGTAGAACATGGCGGTCGCGGCCGCGGCGACGAGAATGGCGAACAAATCCCCTCCGACATAGGCCGCGACCAGCGCAACCATGATCATGATCGCGCCTGTCAGGGTGCGGATTGCAAGCTCGTTCATCGGCCGCCGAAGCGCCGCTCTCGCGCGGCGTAGGTCTTTAGGGCGTCGGCGAAGCAGGCCTCGTCGAAGTCCGGCCACAGGGTGTCGACGAACATCAGCTCGGCATAGGCGGCCTGCCACAGCAGGAAGTTGGACAGGCGAACTTCGCCCGACGTGCGGATTAACAGGTCAAGGTCCGGTAGATCGGCAGTCTGCAGCTCGGCGCCCAGCGCGGCTTCGTCGATATCCGCCGGGTCGATCTCTCCAGCTGCGGCCTTGGCAGCGAGGCCACGCGCTGCCGCCGCAATCTCGGCGCGTGAGCCGTAGCTCAGCGCAACGACCAGAGTCAGGCGCGTGTTGGACGCGGTTCGCTCGACGGCTTTTTCGAGCCGCTCCGAAAGCTCGCCGCCGAAGGCCGAATGCTCGCCGATCAGCTTCAGCCGGACCCCTTCCTTCTGAAGGGTCTTGAGCTCTCGCTCGAGGTAGAAGCGCATCAGCGCGGTGAGGTCGGAGATTTCCTCGCCGCTCCGCCGCCAGTTCTCCGAAGAGAAAGCGTAGAGCGTCAGCACCTCGACGCCATGGTCCACGGCCGCCTGCATCGCGCGCCGGACAGCTTCGGCGCCAGCCTTATGACCCGCCGCCCTTGGCAGGCCACGCTGCTTCGCCCAGCGGCCGTTGCCATCCATGATGATTGCGACGTGACGCGGGACCCTGGTGCCGCTTCCGAGCCCGGCCGCGCCCTCAATCGGGGCCGGTGCCGAGGTCACTTGCCGAGGATTTCCTTTTCCTTGGTGGCCGAAGCCTCGTCGATCTCCTTGATCGTCTCGTCGGTCAGCTTCTGGACCTCATTCTCGAGCCGCTTGCGCTCGTCCTCGCTGATCTCGTGCTTCTTCTCGTCGACCTTGAGGTGCTCCATGCCGTCACGGCGGACGTTGCGCACGGCGATCCGCGCCTTCTCGGCATATTGGCCGACCAGCTTGGCCAATTCCTTGCGGCGCTCCTCGGTGAGCTCGGGGATCGGCAGTCGAATGATCTGGCCGTCGGTGATCGGGTTAAGGCCGAGCCCGGCGGAGCGGATGGCCTTCTCGACCGGCCCGACGTTCGAGCGGTCCCACACCTGAACCGAGAGTAGGCGCGCCTCGGGCGTCGAGACCGTCGCTACCTCGGTGATCCGCATGTTCGAGCCATAAACCTCAACCTGAATCGGATCGAGCAATGCCGTGGAGGCGCGGCCCGTGCGGAGTCCGGCGAGGTCGTGCTTCAGCGCTTCGACCGCGCCGTGCATGCGGCGCTTGAGGTCGGCGGTGCTGACGGTCGTGGTCATCATTTACTCCCCATATTGGACGACCGTCGCCGTTCCTCCGCCCTCGATCACCTGGGCGAGATTGCCTGGCTGGCGGATGTTGAACACGACGATCGGAATATTGTTGTCGCGGCAAAGGGCGACGGCGGCGGCGTCCATGACCTTTAGGTCGTCGCTCAAGACTCTGCCGAAAGTCACTGTATCATAGCGTTTTGCGTCGCTGACCTTCTTGGGGTCTGCGGTGTAGATGCCGTCGACGCTGGTTCCCTTGAACAAGGCGTCGCAGCTCATCTCGGCAGCGCGCAGGGCGGCCGCGGTGTCGGTCGTGAAATATGGATTGCCCGTGCCCGCGGCGAACAGGACGATGCGGCCCTTCTCGAGGTGCCTCAGCGCCCGCCGGCGGATGTAGGGCTCGGACACGCTGGCCATTGGGATTGCCGATAGGACGCGGGTGTCGGCGCCGAGCTTCTCCAGCGCGTTCTGAAGCGCCAACGCGTTCATCACCGTCGCCAGCATCCCCATGTAATCCGCCGTCGCGCGGTCGAAGCCTTTCGCTGCAGCGGCCATGCCGCGAAAGATGTTGCCGCCGCCAACGACGAGGCACAGCTCATGGCCCTGCCCCTTTGCTGCCGCGATCTCTTTTGCGAGCGCGGCCGCCGCATCGGGATCGATTCCGAACTGCCCCTGCCCCATCAATGCCTCGCCCGAGACCTTGAGCAGGATCCGATTGAAGCGCGGGCGGGTCATGCGGCGGAGCTGTCCTCAAGATACAATAAAGCGGCCCAGCCTTTATGGCCGAGCCGCTCCGTTGCCAACTGCTTAGCGCAGATGGAAGCTTAAGCTACCGGTTCGGGCTTGTTGGTGCCCGCAGCCGCGGCGACTTCGGCAGCGAAGTCTTCCTGCTTCTTCTCGATGCCTTCGCCGAGCTGGAAGCGAACGAAGCCCTTCAGCGCGATGGCGGTGCCGGCGTCCTTGGCGGCGGCGGCAACGAACTCGGCGACCGGGGTCTTGTTGTCCATCACGAAGAGCTGCGACAGGAGCGCATTGTCCTTGCGGAACTTGGCGAGGCCACCCTCCACCATCTTCTCGATGATGTTCTGTGGCTTGCCGCTTTCCTTGGCCTTCTCCATCGCGATCGAACGCTCACGCTCGATTACGTCCGGGTCCAGCGAATCTGCGTCGAGCGCCTGCGGATGGGCCGCGGCGACGTGCATCGCGATCTGCTTGCCGAGCGCTGTCAGCGTCTCGACCGGAGCAGCGCTTTCGATCGCGACCAGCACGCCGATCTTGCCGAGGCCCGGAGCAACCTGGTTGTGGACGTAGGGCACGACCGCACCCTCGTTCACGTCGAGCACCGCGGCGCGGCGAAGCGACTGGTTCTCGCCGATCTTGGCGATGTTGTCGGTCAGCTTCTCAGTTACAGTGCCGCCCTCGGGGTACTGGGCAGCGCCCAGCGCCTCGACATCGGTGCCGTGCTGGAGCGCAAGCTTCGCGACATTCTTGACGAAGTCCTGGAACAGCTCGTTCTTGGCGACGAAGTCCGTTTCCGAGTTCACCTCGACGACGGCGCCGCGCTTGCCCTCGACGGCAACGCCGACAAGGCCTTCGGACGCGGTGCGGCCGGCCTTCTTGGCGGCAGCCGACAGGCCCTTGGCGCGTAGCCAGTCAATCGCGGCTTCCATGTCACCATTGGTCTCGGCGAGCGCCTTCTTGCAGTCCATCATGCCGGCGCTGGTGCGCTCGCGCAGTTCCTTCACAGTTGCGGCCGTGATCTCAGCCATTTCATCGTCCTTTCGTTCCCCGGCGGAGGCCGGGGTCCAGTCCAGAATTGCTTATAGGTCTGTGCCCCCGCCTACACCGGGTCCCATCGAAGTAGTAATTCGATGAGGGCCCTCCATGGGCGCAGGCAGGTTTAAGCTTCCAGCGCGACTTCCGCCGGGGGCTCCGCCATCTCGCCGACGTCCTGGCCACGCGCAGCGGCATTGCCGGTGCGGCCTTCGCCGACGGCCTGTGCAATCGCGCCAGTGTACAAGCGGATGGCGCGGCTGGCATCGTCATTGCCCGGGACCGGGAAAGCGATTCCGCTCGGGTCGCTGTTCGAATCGAGGATCGCGACTACAGGGATGCCCAGCGTGTTGGCTTCCTTGATCGCCAGCTCTTCCTTGTTCGTGTCGACGACGAACATGATGTCCGGAAGGCCGCCCATGTCGCGGATGCCGCCAAGGCTCTTTTCGAGCTTATCGCGCTCGCGGGTGAGCTGGAGCACTTCCTTCTTGGTGAGGCCGGCGGTGTCGCCCGACAGCTGCTCCTCGAGCGTCTTGAGGCGCTTGATCGAGTTGGAAATGGTCTTCCAGTTGGTCAGCATGCCGCCGAGCCAGCGGTGGTTGACGAAATGCTGGCCCGAAGTCTGGGCCGCTTCCGCGATCGCGTCCTGCGCCTGGCGTTTGGTGCCGACGAACAGCACCTTGCCGCCGCGGGCGACGGTCTGCTGGACGAAGTCGAGCGCGCGCGCGAACAGCGGCACGGTCTGCGACAGGTCGATGATGTGCACCCCGTTGCGGTCGCCGAAGATGTACGGCTTCATCTTGGGGTTCCAGCGGTGGGTCTGGTGGCCGAAATGCGCTCCGGCCTCGAGCAATTGCTGCATGGTGACGACCGTGGCCGCCATAGTCTTTCTCCTTCCGGTTCTGCCTCGGTAGAGCCGAATGACCAGCCTTACGGCCGGCACCGGTATGTTAGCTCCACCTGTGGGATGCGCGGGCACCTAGTCGAAGAAGCCTCGCGGTTCAAGGGCTTGGTAGCCCGCTCTTGGGTGATTGGCCAGTTCAACTGTCTAGTGGCAGCTTTCGACCCAAAGCTGCCATAAGGCAGGTGATAGCTCCCGACCCATTGCAGACATAAGCCAATCACGCGATGGGCGCTGTGACCGCGTCACTTCGACGTAGAGAGTCGAACTCCGGTGAAGCTCTTCATGAAGCAGGACCTAACAGCACTAGTCGCGACGCTTACGATGTTCCTCGGAGTCTTCCTATTGCCCTCCAATTCGATCGGGCTGCTTCAGATTAAGCTGACGATCGAGAGAAGCCCGGCGCGTGATAATCCTTAGTGGCAGCTTTCCACCCATTCCTGCCATTGCAACACCGACTTGACATAGTGGAACAAAGAGGGAACATTATCTCGTCTCGGCCAGCACTGGCACCCGAAACGGAACAAATCGGGTCCGCCATGGTTTGGCGCTTTGAAGAGAAGGATCGGACGCGATGATCGCAGCATTGGGCACCCTCGTCTTCCTCAGCACACTCTGGCTCCTGGTGGTCGTCGGTGCGGCAGTTCTTGAGGAGAGCGGCGCGAAGATCGCCGCCGCCCTCAAGGGCGCATCCAGGCAGCGACCGGAATTCGCGTCGGCTCCGGTCCGCCTGCGGGTCCGTGCAACTGTGCGGAAGCCTATGCGCGCGAATGCGGAGTGGCGCGCCGCCGCCTGACCCGCGCGTAGCCGGCGACGGCGAACGGGATCATCACCAGATAAAGAACCGCGAGCACAAGCAAGGTAGGCCACGGGTTGACGATCAGCGCCGCGCCCAGGATGCCAATTCCCGCCAGCGCGAACAGTCGCCACGATCGCCGAATGCGGATGCTGGTCCAACTGTAGGTTGGCAGCGCCGAGATCATCAGGGCGGCAATGAAGACGGTCCACGGCATCACGGCCTGCCAGGCGCGGAACCGCTCATCACCCGTGATCAGCCACAGATAGATGGGGATGAAAGCCAGCCCTGCCCCCGCCGGCGCGGGAACGCCGGTGTTAAAGCCCGCGGACTTGTGCGGCTGCTCGGCGGCGTCGAGCCGCGCATTGAATCGCGCAAGTCGAAGCGCGCAGCACACGGCAAGCGCGAGCGAGGCAATCCAGCCGAAGCGCGGTGCCGACTGCAGCGACCAGAGGAACAGGATCAGTGCCGGCGCTGTCCCGAAGGCGATATTGTCGCTGAGGGAGTCGAGCTCCGCCCCGAACTTGCTTTGCGCCCGCAGCAGCCGCGCAATCCGCCCATCGAGACCATCGAGAACGCCCGCTAGGACGATCGCGCCAATAGCCTTGTCCCATTCGCCGCGGATCGCGAGGCTTACGCCTGTCAGGCCGAAGCACAATGCCAATGCAGTGATGGCATTGGGGATCATTCCCCGGAACGGGATCCGCCGCGGATCCCGCTCGTCGCTCACTGGCTGATCCCGGTCAGCGTCGCGTCCACGCCTATCTCGGCGATGACGGTCTCACCGGCAATCGCGCGCTGGCCGAGCAGGACCTTCGGCGCGGTGCCGCTGGGCAGGAAGACATCGACGCGGCTGCCGAAGCGGATCAGGCCAATCCGCTGGCCGGCATCGACCACATCGCCCTGCCGGACGAACGACAGGATTCGCCGAGCGACCAGCCCGGCAATCTGGGTGAAGCCGATCCGGATACCGTCTTCCCCTTCGACCAGGAAATGCTGCCGCTCATTGTCCTCGCTCGCCTTGTCGAGGTCGGCGTTGACGAACTTGCCGGGAACGTAGGCGATGCGCGTCACCCGCCCTGCGATCGGCGCGCGATTGATGTGGACGTCGAACACACTCATGAAAATCGACACCCGGGTGTATTCGGGATCGCCGAGGCCATCCGCGCCGCGTAGCTCCGGTGGTGGTGGGACCTTGGCGATCATCGTCACCAGCCCATCGGCCGGCGAAATGACCAGCTTTCCGCCGCGCGGCGTGGTCCGCACCGGATCGCGGAAGAAGCTCGCGACCCAAACGGTCAGGCCCGCCAGCAGGAAAGCGAGGAACTGCCAGTGGAATGCGAATGCCAAAGCAGTCGCGGCGCCTACACCAACGGCATATTTGCGCCCTTCCGGGTGAACCGAGGGGAAGCGCCATTTGACGGTCGTCGTCGGCAGCGGGCTTTCGTGCTTGTCGAGGCTTGGCATGGCGATGCCTTAGAGGCGGTCAGCGAGCGGCACAACGCCGCGGTTGCGTGCGTTCGGACGGCATCCTAGAGCGCCGCAAAATCTGAAAAGCAGGAAAGCAATGGCCAAGATCAAGGTGAAGAACCCGGTCGTCGAGCTCGACGGCGATGAAATGACCCGCATCATCTGGCAGTGGATCCGCGAACGGCTGATCCAGCCCTATCTCGATGTCGAACTGCTCTATTACGACCTGTCGGTCGAAAACCGCGACGCGACTGACGACCAGGTCACGATCGACGCCGCCAATGCGATCAAGGAGCACGGCGTCGGCGTGAAGTGCGCCACCATCACGCCTGACGAGGCGCGGGTCGAGGAATTTCACCTCAAGAAAATGTGGAAGTCGCCCAACGGGACGATCCGCAACATCCTCGGCGGCTGCATCTTCCGCGAGCCGATCGTCATTTCCAACGTCCCCCGCCTGATCCCGGGCTGGACCGACCCGATCGTCGTCGGCCGTCACGCATTCGGCGACCAGTATCGCGCGACCGATTTCAAGGTGCCCGGCCCCGGCAAGCTGACCATGACTTGGGTCGGTAACGACGGCCAGAAGCTGGAGTTCGACGTGTTCGACTTCCCCAGCTCAGGCGTCGCCATGGGCATGTACAACCTCGATGAATCGATCCGCGACTTCGCTCACGCTTGCTTCAACTACAGTCTGGGCAGGAAGTGGCCGCTCTACCTCTCCACGAAGAACACGATCTTGAAAGCCTATGACGGGCGCTTCAAGGATATCTTCCAGGAGATTTATGACAGTGAATACAAGGCGAAGTTCGCTGAAGCTGGTATCGAATATCAGCATCGCTTGATTGATGACATGGTCGCTTCAGCCCTAAAATGGAGCGGCAAGTTCGTCTGGGCCTGCAAGAACTACGACGGCGACGTCCAGTCCGACCAGGTCGCTCAAGGCTTCGGTTCACTTGGCCTGATGACCTCCGTCCTGATGACCCCCGACGGCAAGACGGTCGAGGCCGAGGCAGCGCACGGCACCGTCACCCGTCACTACCGCATGCACCAGCAGGGCAAGGCGACCTCGACCAACCCGATCGCCTCGATCTTCGCCTGGACTGGTGGTCTCAAGTATCGCGGCAAGTTTGACGACACGCCTGCAGTTGTGAAGTTCGCCGAGACACTCGAGCGCGTCTGCGTCGAGACAGTCGAGCAAGGCCAGATGACCAAGGACCTCGCGATCTTGGTGGGTCCCGAGCAGGCGTGGATGACGACTGAGCAATTCTTCGAGGCGATCGTCCACAATCTCGAGGCGGCCATGGCGTCGACCCGCGCACCCTCTCCCGCCTGAGCGTTTACGTTCACT
>Ga0074063_10130468_pt1 | contig 10134 bp, 11 predicted proteins | sample SoimicmetaTmtHMB_FD_76857 | JGI IMG/M metagenome (GOLD analysis project Ga0074063, IMG submission 76857) | Soil and rhizosphere microbial communities from Centre INRS-Institut Armand-Frappier, Laval, Canada - Soil microcosm metaTmtHMB... | ecosystem: Engineered > Artificial ecosystem > Soil... | reverse complement strand
GCGTCGGGCCAGAGATGATGGCTATGCGCGGCGAAGTGCAGCCGCCCGGGGTCGGCCGACAGGCTCCGCGAGAACAACTGTTTGAAACTCAAAGATCGGTCCTCAGCGACCACAGCTCAGGGAACAGGCGCTTCTCGAGCGTCGAGCGCAGGTAGGACGCGCCCGCCGAGCCGCCTGTCCCGCGCTTGTTGCCGATGATCCGCTCGACCGTCAGGACATGCTTCTGCCGCCAGGCGACCATCGCATCATCGATGTCGAGCAGCTTTTCGCCAAGACCGTAGAGCTCGAACCAGCGGTCGGAATGTCGATAGACTTCGAGCCAGGCCGCGGCGAGCGCTTCAGTCGAACGGTCGCCGAGATCGAAGCCAGCGCGTTCGAGCGCGCCAAGCGCTGCGTCACGCAGGCTTGGCTCGGCGAGTGCCGCCGCGAGCGACGTGCGCTCGGTGCTGCCCTCGGGATAGTGATTGACGAAGTTCGGCTCCTTGAGGCCGAGACGGAACTCGATCTCGCGAAACTGCGCGGACTGGAAGCCCGACGCTGTCCCGAGCACGTGGCGGAATTGCAGGTAGTCTACGGGTGTGAGCGTCGACAGCACGTCCCAAGACAGCGTCATCACCGCCTGAATGCGGCTGATCCGCGCCATCGCCTTATAGGCTTCAGCATAGCGGTCCTGCTCGATCAGGTTCACCGCGAACTTCAGCTCGTGCAGCATCTCCTTCATCCACAGCTCCTTGGCCTGATGGATGACGATGAACAGCATCTCGTCGTGATGGTCGGAGCGCGGCTGCTGGGCCGACAGGATGGAGTCGAGCTTCAGATAATCGGCATAAGTCATGCCGCCGGGCGCGTCGGTCATGGGCGACGCTTAAGCGAAACGACAGCTAGGCGGAAGGCGGCCTGAGAGGCGCGCTTATTCGGGGCCGCCGGTGTTTTGCCCGGGCAAGCCTGGCGCGCCGACGCTGCCGATATTGTTGAACAATTCCTCGAAGAAGCTGCGGTTGCGGCCAAGGACCGGCGTCTGCCTGCCGGTCGGCTTGACGTTCATCACCAGTTCCTTGCCAGTGCGCTGGACGGACGCGACATTGCCCTTCTGGTCGAAGCGAACGAGCAACACGGTCTGCTGCCTGACCTTCGGGTTGCGGAACGCGACCTGGCTCACGTCGCGTGACACATAATACCAATCGTTCGGCGTGAACTGTCCGGTAAAGCTTGGACGGCCAAGGGTCTTCTCGACAGAATCCTTGTTGTCGACGCCGGGCTGGATCCCGGCGGCAAGCTGCGAATCCATTACGACGCCCTTGTGCACGTGGGTCTGCGCGCAGCCCCCCACCAGAAGCGCCGCCGCAACCATGCCGAAACCCAAAAGCCTCATTTCGTAAGAACCCTCGAACGTTGGCGCGTACCGCGCCGGTTGCTGCCGCCTTGCCAGCCGGCCTTAGCGCCTCAATATGCGGGTGGCGAGCGGACTCGCAACTGCTCGCCTGCCACAGTTTGACGCGAAGGACTATGCTGAGCTTCCTGTTCCGGGGATTAACCGCCGAGCCTGCTCGGGGTGCGGCGCTGTTCGATACCGTGACCGCCGAGGCGCGACGGCCGGGCTGGTATGTCCACGGCGGCGTGCCGGACACGCTCGACGGGCGCTTCGCTGTGCTGGCGACGGTGACCGCTCTGGCATTGTTACGCATCGAAAGCGATGGCGAAGCCGGCAACGACGCATCGGTCGCGCTGTCCGAGCGGTTCATCCACGTGATGGAGAGCGAGCACCGCGAGCTCGGCCTCGGCGACCCGACGCTGGGCAAGACGGTGCGCAAGCTGGTCGCGATGCTCGGCCGGCGCGTCGAGCTATTGCGCGAGGCGGAAGGCGACGGGCTCGAAGCAACGCGCGAGAGCCTGTACAAGGGTGAGGTGCCGGAAGAGGCGCTGCGGCACAGCGCGGCGGCGCTTAGCGAGCTTGCAGGGCGGCTCGAGAGAACGCCGCTCACCGAACTTCAGGAGGGGAAGATCGCATGAGTGATCGCTTCGCTCACCAGCTCCGTCTCGACCAGGTTCGCGACGGAGATCGCCTCGACATCGTCGCCGACGACGGGGAGCGTGCGGCGGTAGCTAAACGGCTCGATCTCGCATCGCTCGGCCGTCTCGAAGCGCACGTCTGCCTCGAGCGGACCGGCGACGTCATCCGTGCCAAGGGCCGGCTGCTCGCCTCGCTCGACCAGAACTGCGTCGTCACCGGTGAGCCCGTCGCAGCGCATGTCGACGAGCCGTTCGCGATCCTGTTCGTGCCCGAGCCAGACGGCGGCGGGCCGGACGAGGAAATCGAGCTCGGAGAAGCGGACTGTGACACGGTTTTCCACGACGGCGCGGCAATCGACCTCGGCGGGGCGCTGGCGGATACTCTTGCGCTAAGCCTAGACCCCTATCCGCGCAGCGCGGGCGCGGATGCCGCTCTGAAGGAAGCGGGCGTACTGACCGAAGAACAGGCGAGTCCGTTTGCGGTGCTCGCCAAGTTACGCAGCGATCGCGAGATCTAAAAAGGAACGTCGTCGTCGAGGTCGGTGTCGAACGCCGCCGGCTGCGGACGTGATTGCTGCTTTGCCGGAGCGCCACCGCCGAAATCGTCACCGCCGCCGAAGTCCTCGTTGAAGGCGCCGCGGCCACCGCCACCGCCGCCATCACGGCTGTCGAGCAGCACGAGCTCGCCGCGGAAGCGCTGCAGCACGATCTCGGTCGAGTAGCGGTCGTTGCCGGACTGGTCGGTCCACTTGCGGGTCTGGATCTGGCCTTCGAGATAGACCTTTGAGCCCTTGCGCAAATAGCTCTTGGCGACGCGGCCGAGATTCTCGTTGAAGATCACGACCTGGTGCCATTCGGTCCGCTCCTGGCGGTTGCCGTCGCGGTCCTTCCACTGCTCCGACGTGGCGACGCGCAGGTTGACCACCTCGCCGCCATTATTGAGCGAACGCGCCTCCGGATCCGCTCCAAGATTGCCGACCAGGATCACCTTGTTCACGCCCGCCATGTCGCTTCTCTCCTCTTCTTGAGGATCAGCTATAGACCCAGCGCGACCGCAGTCCAGTACGTCAGGCCGGCGAATATGTAGGCCAGGACGAACAGGTAGGTGACCATGAACAGCGGCCACTTCCAGCCGTTAGTTTCGCGGCGGGTGACGGCGATGGTCGAGATGCACTGTGGCGCGAACACGAACCAGGCCAGGAAGGCGAGCGCCGTCGCTAGGGACCAGCGGTGTTGCAGCTTGCTTTGCAAGCTCGTCGCCTGTTCGTCTGGCGAATCGATCGAATAGACGGTGGCGATGGCGCTGACCGCGACCTCGCGCGCCGCCATTGCCGGCAGCAGCGCCATGCTGATGTCATGGTTGAAGCCGATCGGCCGGACGACGGTCTCGATGCCCCGGCCGATCTTGCCTGCAATCGATACGTCGCTCTGCTTCTGGCCCGGGCCGGCCTGCGGCAGGCTGGCCAGCGCCCAGAGGATGATCGTGGTGCCGAGGATGATGGTGCCGGCGCGCTTCAAGAAGATCTGGGCGCGGGTGAGGATGCCGATGACGACGTCCTTCAGGGGCGGCCATTGGTATTTTGGCAGCTCCATCATGAAGCCGCCGCTCGCCCCTTTAAGCACCCCGCGACGAAGAGCCAGCGCGGCCAGAAGCGCGCCTGCGATGCCCGTGATATAGAGGCCGAACATGACCACGCCCTGCAGCCCGACACCCCAGACGAGGCGCGTGTTCGGGATGAAGGCGGCGATGATCAACGTGTAGACCGGTAGCCGCGCCGAGCAGGTCATCAGCGGCGCGACAAGGATGGTCGTCAGGCGGTCCTTGGGATCGTCGATCGTGCGCGTCGCCATGATGCCGGGGACCGCGCAGGCAAAGCTCGACAGCAACGGGATGAAGGCGCGGCCCGACAGGCCGACGCCGTGCATCAGCCGGTCCATAAGGAAGGCCGCACGAACCATGTAGCCGGTGCCTTCCAGGAGCAGGATGAAGAAGAACAGGATCAGGATCTGCGGCAGGAAGGTGATGACCGCGCCGACGCCGGCGATCGCGCCGTCGACAACCAAAGATCGGAGCAGCCCTGCGGGTAAGGCAGCGTTCGCCTGGACCGCGAGCCAGTCGACCCCGCTTTGGATCCAGGCCTTCGGAACCTCGCTCCAGGCAAACACAGCCTGGAACATGATGAACATGATCGCGGCAAGGATCAGCGGTCCGAGAATCGGGTGGAGCAGCACAGTGTCGAGCCGATGGGTCCAGCGGCGCACCGGTGTCTCGCTTACGACAGCCTTGGTGGCGATCTCGCGCGCCCGGCGTTGAAGATTCACGATGTCGCTCTTCACATGCTCATGGACACCGCAGAAGGGCGCAGAAAGCATGTCGTCAAGCGCTTGTTGAAGTTTGGCGATGCCGCGCTTCCTGACCGCCACTGTCTCTATCACCGGGACGCCAAGCTCACGCTCGAGCACCGACGCGTCGAGCTCGAGCCCGTCCCGCTTCGCCAGGTCGACCATGTTCAGCGCGACGATGGTCGGCAGTCCGAGCTCGATGAGCTGAAGGCAGAATCGCAAATGGTTGTCGAGGTTTGAGGCGTCGATCACGATGATCAAGGCATCGGGCTGTCGCTCCCCCTGCTGCCGGCCGAGCAGGACGTCGCGGGTCACCGCTTCGTCGGGACTCGCCGGCTCAAGGCTGTACGAGCCGGGCAGGTCGACCATCTCGACCGGTCGACCGTCGGCCAGGGTCAGCCGACCGGAATGGCGCTCCACAGTGACCCCTGGATAGTTGCCGACCTTCTGACGAGCGCCGGTGAGCGCGTTGAACAAGGCGCTCTTGCCGGCATTGGGATTGCCGGCAACGGCAACGAGCGGGAGAGGGGTCACCGTTCTAGCGGGGTTACGCCGACTGCGCCGGCATGCTTGCGCCGGATCGCGACCGTCATCCGGCCGACGCGAACTGCAAGTGGATCGCGGCCGAACGGACCGAGGTGCAGGAGCTCAACGACTACGCCCTCGTCAAAACCGAACTGGCGCAGGCGATTGGCTTCACCTTCGTCGAGCCCGGCCCAGTCGACCGACGCGACGCGCGCCTTCGACCCGATCGGAAGGCGGTCGAGTCCAATTACGTCAGGCTGGAACGGCGCATTCATTGTTGCGACTGATTATCATTAACGGAGCACAATTGCTATACGCAAAGGTCCTTATCCGTCGCCGAGCTCAGTCCATCAGCTTCCGCGTCAAATAGATCATCTCCAGCGCATTGGTGTGCGCCGCCTGCCTGAGGTTCGCGCCCGCTGCGTGACCGCCCTCGGTATTCTCATAGTAATAGAAGGGTAGGCCATATTCCTCCATGCGCGCTGCAAACTTGCGAGCATGCTGGGGACCAACGCGATCGTCCTTGGTTGTGGTGAAGATGAACGGCTCGGGATAGGTGCCGCCCTTGCGGAGGTTCTGGTAGGGCGAGGTCTTCTCCCAGAAGGCGCGCACGGCGGGGTCGTTCTCGACGCTGCCATATTCACCTTCCCACGACGCGCCCGCCGCAATCTTCGAGATGCGGATCATATCGAGCAAAGGCACGTCGATAATGACTGCGTTCCACAGCTCGGGATGCTGGGTGAACTGGACGCCCATCAACAGGCCACCGTTGGAGCCGCCGCGGATGCCGAGCCGACGTGCACTAGTGACCTTGGTCGCAATCAGTTCCTTCGCGACCGCGGCGAAATCGTCGTAGATGATCTGCCGCTTGGTCCCGAGCCCGGCCTCATGCCAGGCCGGGCCAAACTCGCCGCCACCGCGAATGTTGGCGAGCGCATAGACGCCGCCTTGCTCAAGCCACAGCTTGCCCGTCGTCGCCGAATAAGCCGGCGTCTCACTCGCCTCGAACCCGCCATAGGCATAGAGCAGGGTCGGGTTGTTGCCGTCGAGCTTGATGTCCTTGCGATGGACCAGAAAGTAGGGGATCCGGGTCCCGTCGCTCGACACGGCCTCGCGCTGCTCGGCGACCAGTCCTGACGCGTCGAACTTCGCCGGCTGGCTCATGATCTGCTTCACATCACCCGATGCCGCATCGGCCAGCCACAGCGACGGCGGCGTCAGGAAATTGGTGACAGTCAGGAGCGCCTGGTTTTCCGTACTGCTTGCGGCCGCGATCCCGACCGTGGAATTGTCAGGTAAGTCGAGCTGGCTGCGAGTCCAGCTGCCTTTTGGCCCCGGCCTGTAGACGAGCGTTCGTGCGCGCACATTGTCGAGGATCGAGACCAGCAGCATGTCCTTCGACGCGCTGGCGTCGTCGAAGGCTTCGCGCGGGCCGGGCTGATAGATCAGGGTCGGCTTCAAGTGCGCGGGGTCGGCCTTAAGCTGCGCAAGGTCGAGCGACAGCAACGTGCCCGCAGGAAAATGCTTGCCGCCAGCCGTCCAAGCTTCCTGCGAGCGGACGATCACCCGGCCATCGACCATGTCGATGAGTTGGGCTTTGGCGGGGATCGCTACGCGCCGAACGTCCTTCGCGCCGGCCATGAAGGTCTTCGAATGCCAGAAATCGGTCCCCTCATCGATTACCGAAAGCGTATGATTCTGCGCGTCGCGGAGAACGTTCGGCGACGCCGAGACATCGTCTTTGGTGCCGCGGAAGACCTCGACTGCTGAGGACAGCGGCTGGCCGCGCCTCAGGCGCTTGACCACATAGGCATAGCCGGACTTGGTCAGCTGGCCCTTCTTCCACTCGCGCGAGACGAGCAACGTGTTCTCATTCTCCCAGTCGACGTTCTGCTTGCCCTTGGGCAGCACGAATCCGCGCTTCACGAAGGACTTCGACTTGAGGTCGAACTCGCGGACCGTGACTGCGTCCTCGCCGCCGTCGGAGAGGTTGATCAGGCAGCGCCGCTCCAGAGGGCGCGCGCAATTGGCACCCTTCCAGACCCAGTTCGCTTTCTCGGCCGCGGCCAGCGCATCGAGGTCGAGCACCGTTTCCCATTGGGGATTTCCGGTTGCATAGCTCTCTAGGCTCGCGCGTCGCCAGATGCCGCGGACATGATCGCTGTCCTGCCAGAAATTGTAGATCTGGCCGCCGCGGAAGGAGCCGACCGGAATGCGGTCCTTCGCCTGCGCGATATCGAGCGCTTCCTTATAATATTGCTGGTAGCGCGGGTCGGCCTCCAGCACCTTCTGGGTCTTCGCATTGTGGCTGTTGACCCAGTCCATCGCCCGCTGGCCGGACACGTCCTCGAGCCAGATGTAAGGATCGTCGGCGGTGGCCGCCGCTTGCTGGGCACTGGCCGACGCCGAGCCGATCGTCATCAAAAGCAACCCGAGAAAAGGTGAGCGCACTGTCCCCTCCGCGCAAGAATGACGCGCAGGTTCAAGTCGCTGGCCGACTTGTCAAGCCGCGCTCAACGAGGCGGGTAGCGAAGTCGACCAAGGAAGCGCGAGGGGCTGATGTGCTCGGATGAGCGCCATTGCGCCTTGAACTTCTCGAACCGCATGACTTCGTCGATGCGTCGATCGAGGAAGGCGGCGGTGTCGGCCCAGCCCTCGCTCTGGTCGTCGAGCCAGACGAGCAATGTCGAGCCGTAGACGGCGCCGAGCGTCGTGCGCTTGGTGTAATGGTTGAAGTCGGTGCTGGTGTCGCCGGCGATGCGCCACATCAGGTCGGCGCTGCGCCAGCCCGCGCGTAGCGCGAGCGGGACGTTCTGCGGCATGGCGAGGATGGCGAGGGCGCGGCGAACGGCCTCGCGGGCAGGACCCATGATCTCGAGCCGGCGCCAGATCATTGAGCGGATCTTCTCGCGGATCTTCATCTTGGCGAGGTGCTTCGACGTGAACGAGCCCTCGAGCGCCCGATCGACCTCCTTGATGTAGGTGTCGATCATGCCAGCCTGGGTCTTGGGCATGGCGAGCCGTGCCTGGGCCGGATCGAGCCCGAGTTGGCTGGCGGCGCTATCGACCGCGGCGCGGGTCCAGCCGTCGAACACGGCATTCTCGCCGACCGCCAGCGCAAGCTGACGGCGCAGCCTATCGAGAGGGGAGACCGACTCCATCCTGGGCTCAACTGGGCTGGACGGCGGTCCTGCGCAAGCCCCGCTCGGGCAGGCGCACGAGCACCAGCGCCGTGCCGATCGCTGCCGCGCCGAGCCAATCGGCCGGCGACAGCATCTCACCATAGGCGGTCCAGCCGACGAAGGCCGAGATCGCGGGCTGGGTCAGCAACGCAAGGCCGACGATCAGCGGCGGGACATGGCCGATGCCGTAGACCAGCAGGCCCTGACCGATGACCTGGCTGCCGAGTGCGAGCAAAAGGACGTACGTCCAGTCGTTGGGAATGACCTGCTCGCCGAGCGCGAGAGACACCGGCATCAGCATCGTCGCGCCGAACGCGCTGGCGAGGAAGAGCAACGGCAGGGGCTTCAGCGAGCCCCGGCCATGCTGCACGGCGATCAAATAGCCGACATAGAGAAGGCCGGCGAGGAGACACAGGAGGTCACCGGCGAAGTGGCGTGGGCTGAGCTCGAAGCTGCTGCCCATCAGCAAAGCCGCACCAAACGCGGCGAGGCCAAGCGCCAGTGCCTGGATTCGCGAGGGGAGACGGCGCGCCAGCCACAATCCCCAGGCGGCGAAGCCGAAGCTCGAGACATTGCCGAACAGGGTCGCGTTGCCGAGCTTGGTCATGTGGATGCCGACATGCCAGGCGGCGAGGTCGGCGGCGAAGAAGAAGGCGGCAGCGGCGACCAAGATGCTGAGCTTGCGGCCCGGCCAATGGACCGGCTGCTTGGTCAGTACGGCGATGACGAACAGGAAAGGCAGCGCCAGCGCCAGGCGCCAGAAACCCGCCGCAACCGGGCCCGTCCCGGACAAGCGCACAAGCCACGGCCCGAAGGCGAGCGCGCAGCTGCCGACCAGCACGGCGGGGAAGGCAAACCTATGGTCGGTGTCGCGCATCACCGCCCCGTTAGGGGCAAGGCGCGAATTGAAAAAGGAGGAAGTCCGTCCATACCGATAAGTGGCGCTTATTGGGGTCGGATCACGGCGCGTATTGCTCGCGGAGGTCGAACAAGGCGAGGGCAGCTTTCGCCGCGGCTCCGCCCTTGTCGAGCTGCGCGGGATCGCAGCGGACGGTCGCCTGCTCCTCATTCTCGACGGTCAGGATGCCGTTGCCGATGGCGAAGCCCTGCAGCGTCAGGTCCATGATCCCGCGCGCACTCTCGTTCGACACCACTTCGAAGTGATAGGTCTCGCCGCGGATGATGATGCCGAGGCCGACGAAGGCGCAGAAGCGGCCGCTGCGCGCGGCAAGCGCGATCGCGCCGGGGATCTCGAGCGCGCCAGGGACGGTCAGCGTCTCCTGCTTATGGCCTGCGGCCTCGATCGCGGCGCGGGCGCCGGCGAGCAGCATATCGTTGAGGTGCGGATAGAAGCGCGCCTCGGCCAACAGGATCGTCGACATCAGTTCGACACCTTGATCGGGCGTTCCTCGACGATTGCCAAGCCATAGCCTGACAGGCCGACCGGCGAATGGTGGGTGTTGGACAACAGGATCATGTCGTGGATGCCGAGGGCGGCCAGGATTTGCGCGCCCGTGCCGTAGCCCCGTACTGCGTCGCCGCCCTCGACCGGCTTGCCAGCGCGTACGTCGATCGAGCGAGACAGCGAGCCGGGCGCAGCGGCGTGAAGCGCGACCACGACGCCGGAGCCCTCCGCCTCGATCATCCGCATCGCGCCCTGGAGAACGCCCGAGCGCGGGCAGGATTCTCCGATCACGTCGGCGAACAGGTCGAGGCTGTGCATGCGGACGAGCACGGGCGCTGAAGGATCAAGTGTGCCGTGGACGAGGGCTAGCTGCTCCTCGCCGCTCGCCTTGTCGCGGAACACCTGCGCCTGCCACGGCAGGCCGCTGCTCGCAGTGAAGGGGGTGGTCGCGACTCGCTCGACCAGATGGTCCTTCTTGAGTCGGTAAGCGATGAGGTCGCGGATCGTGCCGATCTTGAGGCCATGCGAACGAGCGAAATCCATCAAATCGTCGAGGCGGGCCATGGTGCCGTCCTCGCGCATGATCTCGCAGATGACCCCGCTGGGGTTTAGGCCGGCAAGCCGCGAGACGTCGACCGCCGCCTCGGTGTGGCCGGCGCGGACGAGGAC
>Ga0074063_10099395_pt1 | contig 10196 bp, 10 predicted proteins | sample SoimicmetaTmtHMB_FD_76857 | JGI IMG/M metagenome (GOLD analysis project Ga0074063, IMG submission 76857) | Soil and rhizosphere microbial communities from Centre INRS-Institut Armand-Frappier, Laval, Canada - Soil microcosm metaTmtHMB... | ecosystem: Engineered > Artificial ecosystem > Soil... | reverse complement strand
GATCACCGATTGGGCAAGGACGGCCGATGGCTGGCGCTGCGAAACCCGCTGCCAGCACGAACTCGATCGATTCCCGGCCGATATCTACCGGGCGATGATGGTTGCGCTCCGCGACTATGTAGGCCGCAACGGCTTTCCCGGCGTCATCCTTGGGCTGTCGGGCGGGATCGATAGCGCGCTGTCGGCGGCCGTTGCCGTTGATGCGCTCGGATCGGACAAGGTGTGGGGTGTGATGCTGCCCTCAAAGTACACGAGCGAGGAAAGTCTCGACGACGCCCGCGACTGCGCGCGCCTGCTGGGATGCCGCCATGACGTCATCTCGATCGCTCCGGCGGTCGAGTGCGTCGACGAAATGCTGCCGCAGTTGACCGGTCTCGCTGCCGAAAATGTCCAGGCGCGCCTCCGGATGGTTACACTGATGGCGCTGTCCAATGCAGAAGGGCAGATGCTCCTCACCACCGGAAACAAGAGCGAAATGAGCGTCGGATATGCAACGCTCTATGGCGACATGGCCGGCGGCTATTCGGTCCTGAAGGACGCGTACAAGACGACGGTCTTTGCGCTGTCGCGCTGGCGCAATGCCAACAGGCCCGAAGGCGCGCTTGGACCCGACGGACCGGTGATGCCGGCGTCGGTCATCACCAAACCCCCGACTGCCGAGCTTCGTCCGGGCCAGAAGGATGAGGACAGCCTGCCACCTTATTCGATGCTCGACCGAATCCTCGAAGGCCTCGTGGACAGGGAATTGTCGGTGAACGAGGTTGCGAACGCGACCGGCGAGGATATCGCTCTGGTTGCCGACATCGAATCAAAGCTGCTGAAAGCCGAATACAAACGGCGCCAGGCGCCGCCAGGGGTGAAGATCGGCAACCGGAATTTCGGCCGTGACCGGCGCTATCCCATCACCAACTTCTTTCACACCGGCCCAGGGACGGACCAGAGCCAATGACGGTCACAACCCGCTTCGCGCCCTCGCCAACGGGCCGGCTTCACGTCGGCAATATCCGCACCGCGCTTCACAATTATTTGTTCGCGCGGAAGCATGGCGGAACTTTCATCCTTCGCATCGACGACACGGACCGCGAACGCTCGACCAAGGAATTCGACGAGGCGATCCGTGATGATCTGGCCTGGATGGGCCTCGATCCCGACCGACTCTACCGCCAGTCCGAGCGCTTCGATCTCTACGAGCGCGAGTTCCAGCGGCTGAAGGACGCGGGGCGGGTCTATGCCTGCTACGAGACACCCGAAGAGCTAGACGTTCGCCGCAAGGTGCTGCTTGGACGCGGCCTTCCGCCGGTTTACGAGCGCAAGCCGGCCGACGCGCCCGTGCCCGAAGGGCGAGTGCCACACTGGCGCTTCAGGCTCGATCATGATGAACCAATTCTCTGGAATGACCTGATCCGCGGCGAACAGAGGTTCGATCCGAAGCTCCTGTCCGATCCGGTCGTTCGCCGCGAGGACGGCAGCTGGCTCTACCTGCTGCCGAGCGTGATCGACGACGTCGATCTAGACGTGACTCATATCGTCCGTGGCGAGGATCATGTCTCGAACAGCGCGACGCAGATCCAGATGTTCGAAGCGCTCGGCGCATCACCGCCGAGCTTTGCGCACGAGGCGCTGCTGGTCGCGGCGGAGGGCAAGTTGTCGAAGCGGCTGGGTTCATACGGCGCCGAGCATCTACGCGCCGAAGGCATCGAACCGATCGCAATGTTGTCGCTGCTGGCCCGGATCGGAACGTCGCAACCGGTCGAGCCCGCAACCAGGCTCGACGATCTGGCGGAAGGATTCGATTTTTCGACCTTTGGCCGGGCCCCTGCGCATTTCGATCCGCACGACGTCGAGCTGGTCAATGCCCGAGTGCTTCACAATCTTGACTATCCGGCAATTGCCGGACGGCTGTCGGACGATGCGACGGAGGAGGATTGGCTGCTGCTTCGGCCCAATCTCGAGCGGCTGTCGGATTTCGTCGGATGGTTGGCGGTGCTCCGCGGCGAGATCGACCCGCCGGAGCTCAGCCACGAGGAAAGATTGCTGGTCAAGGATGCGGCTGCGGCTGCCGAAAACCTCGATTGGTCGACCGAGCCATGGCGCGCGCTTACCGACGACCTAAAGCTTACGTCGGGCAAGAAGGGTCGGGAGCTCTTCCACCCGCTTAGGCTGGCACTCACCGGCCGCGACAGCGGGCCGGAAATGGCCGGGCTCGTCAGCCGCATGGGGAAGGAACGCGCGATCAGTCGCTTCGAGGCCGCAGCGAGGCGCTAACCCTTGTTGTAACCACGAAGGAGCTTGACGGGTAACGGTCTGGCGATTGGCAGCCGCCGTGCCTATCTTGCCGCCATGTCCTGGTTTCCAACGCCATCGAGTCCTCGCGCAGCGTTTCGCGATCTTGCAGCCTTCATGCGGCAGCGCAGTCGCGAGCAGGTGATCGGAGCCTCGCTCGCGCTGCTGGTGACTGGGATCATCGTTTTCGAGTTCGTAATCGACGCGAAGATGGGCACGGACCCGCCGCCGCAAGTGACCTATGTCGAGCTCTATCCGTCGAACCGCACGGACGCCGAGATCATCGCCGACCAGAAGAAGGACGTGGCGGAAAAGCAGGCCTTCGAAAAAGAAAAGCAGCGCCAATTCCAGCAGCTCGAGAAAAAGCTAGGGATGTAACACCCGACCAGCGCTTCATGGATGAGGCGCTGCGGCTTGGCCTGGAGGCGCTCGGCCGGAGCGCGCCCAATCCAAACGTCGGTTGCGTCATCGTATCGCCGGGCATGCGAATCGTCGGCAGAGGCGCGACGGCGCAGGGCGGGCGCCCGCATGCGGAAGCGATCGCGCTTGACCAGGCGGATAAGCGCTCCAGGGGCTCCACCATCTATGTGACGTTGGAGCCCTGCGCTCACTTCAGTCCACGCGGACCGGCGTGCACCGACCTCCTGCTCGCAGCGAAGCCCGCGCGCGTCGTGATTGCCTTGAAGGACCCGGACCTGCGAACCTCGGGCAAGGGAATTCGCCGCCTGCGCGCCGCCGGAGTCGAGGTCACGCTGGGCGTCTGCCGCGATGCTGCCAGGCGCTCGCTTTCCGGCTGGCTCTCACGGCTGAAGCTCGGCCGCCCGCGAATCACGCTCAAGCTCGCTTTGTCGATCGACGGAAAGATCGGCCTTCCTTCGGGCGAATCGAAATGGATTACGGGCGAGGACGCGCGGCGGCATGTCCATCTCGAGCGGGCGCGTAGCGACATGATCCTCGTTGGGCGCGGGACATTTCTCGCCGACCAGCCGAAACTCGATGTCCGGCTTCCGGGGCTGGAGCAACGGTCGCCCCGCCGCGCGCTGCTTACTCACGGAGAAGCGGTCGACGGCTGGGAAGTCCTTGGAAATCCGCAGGATGTCTATCGACTTCATGACGTCAACGACCTCCTGGTCGAAGGCGGCTCGGCGACGGCGACGGCGTTCCTCGCCGAGGATCTCGTCGACCGGATCCTCATTTATCGAGCGCCAATCATCGTCGGCGAAGGCAAGTCGAGCTTCGGCTATGTCGGGCTGGACGCGATCGCCGACGCGCACGACCGCTGGCGCCTGGTCGAGGAGCAGCGGCTCGGGGTCGACCGGCTCGAAGTTTACGAGCGCTCGGACCGGGACTAAGCGGCAGCGATGTTCACTGGGATCGTCACCGACGTCGGTACCGTCCGCAGCGCCGAACAGCGCGGCGACCTGAGGCTCGTGATCGGCACCAGCTACGACCTTGGCACGGTCGATCTCGGCGCTTCCATCTCCTGCTCGGGCGTGTGCCTGACGGTGGTCGACAAGGGTGAAGACTGGTTTGCCGTCGACGTTTCCGGGGAAACCGATTCAAAAACTGCCGCCGGCCGCTGGCGTGAAGGCGCGAAACTCAATCTCGAGCGTTCGCTTCGGCTCGGCGACGAGCTTGGCGGCCATATCGTCACCGGCCATGTCGACGCCGTGGCCGAGGTCGTGGGCACCTGCGCTGAGGGCGATTCGACGCGTGTGGTCTTGAGCGTCCCGAAGGAACTGGGGCCAATGGTTGCCGCCAAGGGTTCGGTCACGCTCGATGGCGTTTCGCTGACGGTCAATGAAGTGCGCACTGCCGAAGACGGGAGCACCCATTTTGCGGTCAACATCATCCCGCATACGACGCAGCACACGACGCTTGGCGAGCTCAAGGCAGCACAACAGCTCAATGTCGAAGTGGACGTGCTCGCCCGCTATCTCGATCGAATGATGGCAGCTCGATCACAGTAGGAACAGAATTGTTCCTCCTTTTTATCACATTGTGATGTGATATAGGGCGGCCATGAGCACCACCTTGATCGAGCGCCTCAACGCAATCATCGAGACCGGAGAAATCAGCCGCTCCGGCCTCGCGCGCGCTGCGGGCCTTCACCCCAACAGTCTTCGGAAGCTCGGCGCGCCGGACTGGAATCCGACCGCCGACACGCTCGGGCGGCTCGAAAAGCTGATCCAGCGCGGCAGCAGCGACGTGCTTGTCGGGCCCGAAGAGATCATCAACGAAGCGCGCAACGGCCGCATGTTCATCCTCGTCGATGACAAAGATCGCGAGAATGAGGGCGACCTGGTCGTCCCCGCGCAAATGGCGACGCCTGACGCCGTTAATTTCATGGCGCGTCACGGCCGCGGCCTTATTTGCCTGGCGCTCACCAAGGAGCGCGGTGATCAGCTCAAGCTCGAGCCGATGACCCGCACAAACCGCAGCCGCAATGAGACGGCCTTCACCGTGTCGATCGAGGCGCGCGAGGGAATCACCACGGGAATCAGCGCGGCCGACCGTGCGCGGACGATCGCGGTGGCCATTGATGCAACTTATGGGCCCGAGGCGATCGTTTCACCGGGCCATGTCTTCCCGCTGATCGCCAAACCCGGCGGAGTCCTCGTCCGCGCCGGCCACACCGAAGCAGCGGTCGACGTCTCACGCTTGGCCGGACTTAATCCGAGCGGCGTCATCTGCGAAATCATGCGCGAGGACGGGACAATGGCTCGCCTCGACGATTTGATGGATTTCGCGCGATCGCACGGCCTCAAGATCGGCACCATCCGCGATCTCATCGCCTATCGGCTGAAGAAGGACCATCTGGTCGAAAAGGTCTCGGCCGCGCCATTCACTGCAAGCAGCGGCGCACAGTGGCAGGCGCAGGTGTTCCGCGACAAGGCGAACGGGGAGGAGCAACTCGCCTTGGTCCACGGTACGATCGACCCGTCGGAGCCCGCCATGGTGCGTATGCACAGCCTCGACCTGTTCGCTGACGTAATTGGCGAGTCCTGCCCGCGTTCGGGCGTGCTCCAGGGTGCGATGCGGATGATCGAGCAGGAAGGCTCCGGCGTGGTGGTCGCGCTCCATGCCGCCGCCCAGGGTTCGCTGTCCCGGTCGATCGATCTGCGCGCGGGCAAGCCAGTGGAAGGCGGCGACGCCGTGCGCGGTTATGGCACCGGCGCGCAGATCCTCGCCGCACTCGGCATCCACGACATGATCCTGTTGTCGAACACCCACCATGCGCCGGTTGGCCTTTCGGGCTACGGGCTAGCGATCGTCGAAGAGCGCCCCATCAAGGTCGAGCGCTAAGCATGTCGACCATCCTGCTGGTCGAGGCGCGCTTCTATCCGCACCTCAACGACATGCTCCTGCAAGGAGCCCGCGGCGCAATCGAGGCCGCCGGCCACAAGCACGAAACGCTGACGGTTCCAGGCGCTCTCGAGATTCCCGGCGCGATCGCCCTCGCCGCGCGCAGCGGCCGCTTCTGTGCCTTCGTCGCGCTCGGGATTGTGATCCGCGGTGAGACCTATCACTTCGAGGTGGTCTCGAACGAAAGCGCGCGCGGGATCATGGACCTGACGCTTCAGGGCTATGCGGTCGGCAACGGCGTCCTCACGGTCGAAAATGAGGAGCAGGCGCTTGTCCGCTGCGATCCTGATCAGCTCGACAAGGGCGGCGCGGCCGCCAAAGCCGCCCTCGCTCTGTTCGAGCTCCGGGAAAATTACGCGCCTTAGGCGGCCTGGGCTTCGCCAAGCGTTGGATAATCGACGTAGCCATCGGCGCCGCCGGAATAGAAGGTCGACGAATCGCCTTCATTGAGCGGGGCGCCGAGCGCAATTCGCTTCACGAGGTCTGGGTTGGCGATGAACAGCCGCCCAATGCTGACCGCGTCGGCATGGCCCGCCGAGATCCGCTTGCGCGCATCGGCCCAGTCGCCGTCGCTGTTAATGACGATCCGGCCTGAATAGAGGGGACGCATTGCCGGGCTCACGGGGGCCGTCGGAATCGCACCGGAAGCAGTCGGGCGGCTCGGTTCCCTGAGCTCGATCCACGGGACCTTCAGCTCCTGGAGCCGCTTCGCAACGGCTTCGAACAAAGCCAGCGGGTCGCCGTCCTCGACACCCTGGACATAGACATTCGGCGAGAAGCGGATGCCGACCTTGTCCATGCCGATTTCGGCGCCGACGGCCTTCAGGACCTCGGTCATGAATCGAAGCCGATTGTCGATCGAGCCGCCGTGGTCGTCGGTTCGGAAGTTGGCGCCGTCGCGAAGGAATTGGTCAACCAGATAGCCGTTCGCGCCGTGGATCTGAATCCCGTCAAAGCCCGCAAAGATCGCGTTGCGCGCGGCCCTGGCATAGTCGCCGACAATCCGGTCGATGTCGTGGCGGGTCGCCGCGCGCGGTTCAATATAGGGCTTCTTGCCCTCATAGGTATGGGCATAGTCAGGCGCGGTGATCGCCGATGAGGAGACCGGGTCCATCCCGCTGACCGCCGGGTGGACCAGCCGTCCCATGTGCCAGAGCTGTGCGGCGATTCGGCCGCCATGATGATGGACGGCCTGGGTGACTGTCTTCCAGCCCTCGACCTGGTCTTCATTCCAAAGACCCGGCGCGCCGGGCCAGCCGAGCCCTTCGCGGCTGATTCCGGTCGCTTCGGAGATGATCAGGCCGGCGCTCGACCGCTGCGCATAATAAGCGGCCATCAGATCGTTCGGAATTGCCTCGCGGCCGGCGCGAGCGCGCGTCAGCGGCGCCATGACAATCCGGTTCGAAATCTCAAGCGAACCGAGAGACAGGTGATCGAACAAAGCAGACATAGAAGTCATTCCTCGCCTTCCCCTCAAGCCGAGCGCAAAAAATAGTTTCAGATCGAGACCATTCAACCGCGCATTCGTCGCGGTATCCATAAGCTGGTTTTATGGGATGGCCGTGGGTTCCGGCTTTCAACAGCGAGCCCAACTACTTAATCGACTTCGTGATGCGCAGTACCGCCGATCACCCTTTCGCATTCGCCGCAGTCCTCGCTGGCAGCACTGCGCTGGCCTTCGGGCCCTGGCTGGTGCGGCTGTCGGGCGTTGGCGCCGTTGCAGCGGGATTCTGGCGGTTGGCGCTCGCGCTTCCCTTCCTGTTCGCAATCGCCGCAGCAACGCGCCAGCCGGTCCATTGGCCCGGACGACGGCTTTCCCTCATCGTTGCGGCAGCCGCCTTCTTCTTTGCTACCGACCTTGCTGCCTGGCACGTTGGAATTCACATGACCAAGCTCGGCAACGCGACTTTGTTCGGAAACGTTTCGAGCTTCGCCTTCGCGGCATGGGGTTTGTGGCTCTCTCGCAGCCTTCCCTCGCGCACCCAGGGACTGGCGCTGGGCCTTGCAGCGGTTGGCGCGGCGCTCCTCATGGGCAGCAGCTTTGAGCTTAGCCCGCGCAACTTCACCGGCGACCTGCTCGCCCTCTTCGCTGGGCTTCTTTACACGGGCTACCTTATAGCCGTTCAGCATGGCCGCGGATCGCTCAAGCCGATGCCGCTCCTGTTCCTGTCGAGCGCGTTCGGCGCAGCCATGCTCCTTCCCCTGTCGCTCGCGTTTGGTGAGCAGGTGATCCCCGCCGACTGGACCTATGTCTTTCTCCTGGCGCTCGGCAGCCAGGTGATCGGCCAGGGACTGCTGGTCTACGGGATCGGTCACGTGCCGCCGATGATCGTCGGGCTGGCACTACTGACGCAGCCCGCAATTTCGGCATTCGTCGGATGGGTAGCCTATGGCGAGACCCTGTCGCCGGTTGATTGGCTCGGCGCCGTGGCAATCGGGACCGCCCTCGTGCTGGTCCGGCTGCCCGAGCGGGGGTTGCGCAAGGTCGCCGTTCAGACCAGTTGAGCGCCATGGAAAGCCCGAGTCCGCTCGAGGAATTGCGCCGTTGCCTCGCGCTTGCCGTGGGCGAAAACGCGGTATTCGACGGCTGGACTCGCAAGGCGGTCGAATCTGCAGCCGGGCAGCTCGGAATCGATCCGGTCCAGGCGCGGCTCGCCATGCCGAAAACGCAAGCGGCGATGATCGAGGTCTACATCGCAGAAGTCGACCGGGCGCTCGAAGCCTATTTCAGTCCCGAGCGGCTCCAGGGACTAAAGATCCGCGAAAAGATCCGCACGCTGATCTGGCGCCGGCTCGAGGTGATGGGTCCGGCGCGAGAGGCCGTGAGGCGCGCGCTAGCAATCCTGGCAATGCCGCAGAACCTGCCGCTCGCGTTGCGCTCGGGCTGGCACACTGCAGATCTCATGTGGCGCCTTGCCGGCGACACAAGCACGGATTTCAATCATTACACCAAGCGTATGACCCTGGGCGCGGTCTACGGCTCGACGCTATTGGCCTGGCTCGATGACCAGAGCGAGGGCTGGTCGGACACCGCTGCATTCCTCGGCCGTCGGATCGACGACGTAATGCGGTTCGAAAAGCTCAAGGCGGAGTGGCGCGGTTCATCCGAGCGACCCAGCCTCTCCCGTTTCCTGGGCCGGCTGCGCTACCCGCCCCGCTAGACGATTTTGATCTTGCTCAATGCTCGTCGCGCGGCGGGCGTGGCATGCCGCTTCACAGTCGCCATCGTAAATGATAATCAGTCGCAACAATGAATGCCCCGTTCCAGCATGAAGCCACGGGCCTCGACCTGTTGAAGGTTGGGACGCGTGCGCGCGTAGCCGCCGTCGACTGGACCGTCCTTGACGAGGGCGAAGCCTGCCGCCTTCGTCACTTCGGCTTCGATGAGGGCGTGATCGTCGAACCGCTGCACCTCGGTCCCTTCGGCCGCGATCCCATCGCGATTCGCGTCGGCCGCATGACCGTCGCGATTCGGCGCAAGCACGCCGGCGCCATTTCAGTCCAACCGATCCGGTGACCCCTCTTCCGCTCGTGGCCGTCGCCGGCAGCCCCAATGCCGGCAAGAGCGCCCTGTTCAACGCGCTCACGGGAGCCCGTCAGAAGGTCGGCAACTATCCCGGAGTGACGGTGGAGCGGCATTCGGGCCGTCTCACATTGGCTGACGGACGGCCGATCGAACTGGTCGACCTGCCCGGCGCCTACAGCCTCGAGCCGGCGAGCCCGGATGAAGCCGTGACGCGCGACGTGCTTCTCGGCCGCCAGAAGGGTGAGCGGAAGCCGGACGCGCTCGTCATCGTCGTCGATGCCTCCAACCTCGACAATCACCTGCGCTTCTGCCTGCAGCTGATTGAACTTGGGCATCCGACGATCGTCGCACTCAACATGGTCGATCTGGCTAAGCGCGACGGGCTGGAGCTCGATCCGAAGACGCTTGAACGCGAGCTAGGGGTGCCGGTCGTCGAGACGGTGGCCGTGCGGCGGCGCGGCGTCGGTGAACTGCAGGCCGCCATCGACGACATGCTGTCTGCGCCCTTCTGCGGCGTGCATGAGCGGGTGAAGAGCGACATCGTTAGCCTCCAGCGCCGCGCGCGCGAAATCGCAACCGCGGCAGTGGTCAGCGAAACTCCGGTCCGGCGCTGGACTCACCGGCTCGACTCGGTGCTGCTTCATCCGGTCATCGGGCCGGTCATTCTGGCCGCGATCATGTTCGTGATGTTCCAGGCAGTGTTCGCCTGGAGCCAGGTTCCCGTCGACTGGATTTCGTCGGGGGTGGCGTGGCTTTCGGGGGTCGCCGCCAATGCGCTTCCGCCGGGACTGCTTCGATCGATGGTCGTAGATGGCGCCATCGCGGGCGTTGGTGCGGTGATCACCTTCCTGCCGCAGATCCTCATTCTCTTCTTTTTCATCCTGCTCCTCGAGGGCACCGGTTACATGGTCCGGGCTGCGTTCCTGATGGACAGACTGATGCATGGCGTGGGCTTGTCGGGCCGCGCCTTCATTCCCTTGTTGTCGAGCTTCGCCTGCGCGGTCCCCGGGATCATGGCGAC
>Ga0074063_10068150_pt1 | contig 10217 bp, 5 predicted proteins | sample SoimicmetaTmtHMB_FD_76857 | JGI IMG/M metagenome (GOLD analysis project Ga0074063, IMG submission 76857) | Soil and rhizosphere microbial communities from Centre INRS-Institut Armand-Frappier, Laval, Canada - Soil microcosm metaTmtHMB... | ecosystem: Engineered > Artificial ecosystem > Soil... | reverse complement strand
CCGCCCGCGCCTGACGCTCGGTAGGTGTCGATCCGAAGCTCGGCCTCGTTGATCTGGATGTCGATGTCGTCGTCGACCTCAGGATAGACCCAGACGCTGGAAAAGCTCGTGTGGCGGCGAGCGTTGGCATCATAGGGGCTGATCCGCACGAGCCGGTGCACCCCGCTCTCGACCTTCAAATTGCCGTAGGCGTTCTCGCCCTTGATCAGGATCGTCGCCGACTTGATCCCGGCCTGCTCGCCCGAATGATGATCGATCAGCTCGACCTTGTTTCCGCGCCGCTCCCCCCAGCGGGAGTACATCCGAAGCAGCATCTCGGCCCAGTCCTGGCTTTCGGTGCCGCCGGCCCCGGCGTTGATCTCGATATAGGCGTTGTTGGCGTCGGCTTCTCCGGCGAGCAGCGCCGCGACCTTGTCGCGGTCCGCCCGCTCGGCAAGCTCCGCGAGGCTGCGGATCGCGTCCTCGACGAGGTCGGTATCCCCTTCAGCCTCCGCCATCTCGATCAGCTCGGAGGTATCGGCGAGCTCGCGCTCCAGCGTCTGCGTTGCGCCGATCGCCTCCTCCAGCCGCCGCCGCTCGCGCATGACCTCCTGCGCGGCCTTAGGGTCATCCCACAGCGTCGGGTCCTCGACCCGGTCGTTGAGTTCCTGAAGCCGCTTCTGTGCGCGGTCCCAATCGAGGAACCGGCGCAGCAGCGCGGTCGCGGCATTGATCTGGTCGATATGGGCCTGCGCTTCGGCGCGCATGGTCAAGCTCTCTTCAAACGTCGGTTACGCCAACGCCCTATTGGACAGCGTTCTGGGTTGGCAAGCCAGCGGCGCGCGGCGGGGTCGGAGGACCGGTGGTGACCGGCGCCGGAGCAGCCGGCTGGTCGGGCGGCGGATTCCCGTTTTGCCGCTGCTGCTGTTGCTGTTGCTGCTGAGCCTGCAACTGCTGCTGCTGCCAGGCGATCAACGCCTGCTGCTGCGTCGCGGCATTATACGGATCGCCGATTGAGCTGCGTGGTGTCCGTTGCTCCTCGGTTTGCGGCTGGAACGCTTCCCAGATGACCGATGACTGCGCTTCCTCGCTGGTCGGGAAGGCGCCGAACACCGGCTTGCCGCTGGCGCGATCGATGCGCACCCAGCGGATACCCGGCGGCGCCACGAACGGAACCTTCGGCTGGTCCTTGAGTGCGGTCTGCGCCCACTGCTTCCAGATCGGCGCCGAGATCCTGCCGCCCTGCGCATAGCCGCCGAGCGAACGCGGCTGGTCGTAGCCAAGGTAGACGCCGGCGACGATGTCCGGCGTGCCGCCGACGAACCAGACATTGGTCGGGCCGTTGGTTGTGCCGGTCTTCCCGAACAGCGGCCGATTGAGGTCGCGGAGCACAGTTGCCGTGCCGCGCTGGATCACGCCTTCCATTATGTGCACCATCTGGAACGCAGCCATCGGGTCGAGCAGCTGGCGAGTACGGCTCGGCGGGCGCGGCATTGCCCCTCCGTCCCAGTCGAGCGCACTGCAGTTGCCCATCACCGCGCAGCGGTTGTCGGTCCGGTAGATGACCTTGCCGTTGCGGTCCTGGACATAGTCGACGACGCTCGGTTTCACGGAGCGGCCCTGGTTGGCCAGGATCGCATAGGCGTTGGTCAGTTTCGACACGGTCGTATCGCCGGCGCCCAGGGCAAAGGACAAATAATTGCCGTAGTCGCCAACGCCGAGTGTCCGCGCCGTCGCAGTGATCTTGGGCATGCCGACCGTAGAGGCCGCGCGCACCGTCATCAGGTTGCGCGATTGCTCGACGCCCCAGCGCAGCGTGTGTGGGCCCGCCGAGCGGCGGTCGAAGTTGACGAAGCACTTCTGCCCCAGGCCGGCGCCTTGCCAGACGCAGAAGGGCGCATCCATCTCGATCGTCGCCGGCGTGAAGCCGTTTTGCAGCGCGGTGACGTAGACGATCGGCTTGAACGCCGAGCCCGGCTGGCGAAGCGCCTGGACCGCGCGGTTGTAGCTTGAGCCGATGACGTCGAAGCCACCCTGCATCGCCATCACCCGGCCGGTGTGCACTTCCTCGACCACCATGCCGCCCGAGACCTCGGGGATTGACCGCAGCGCGTAATTGCTTCCCGCGATCTGCTTGACGATGATGACCTTTCCGGGCTCGAGGAAATCGAAGGCACGCCCGCCGACCCCACGCTTGGGCATGGCCGCATCGCCCGCATTGATGACTCCGGTCTGGCCGTTGGCGAAACCGATATTCGCCTGCGCGTCGTTCTTGCTGAGCACAACCGCCTTGCGCCAGTCGGGGAAGCCGGTGCCGACGGGCGCAATGTCGAGTTGCGCCGCCCAATTCTTAGCGACATCGATTTTCATATTGAGGTCAGACCAGCCGCGGCCGCCGTCGAACCGGGCCAGCCCGTCGCGCAGCGCCTGGGCGGCGGCATCCTGGCTGACCGGGTCCATCGAGCTCCGGACCCACAGGCCGCCGCCGTAAAGGCTGTTCGGACCGTCCTTCGTGTCCTCGCCGAACTTCTTGATCAGTTCGCGGCGGACCTCCTCCATGAAATAGCCACCCTGCTGGTGGAATTTCTCATTGCTGCCGTAACGGATCGTGCCGAGCGGCGTGGCTTCGGCGGCACGCTCCTGATCCTCGGTGATGTAGCCATTCTTGTACATTTCCCCGAGAACATAGGCGCGCCGACCGAGCGCCTTCTGCGTGGCCCGCTCAGGATCATAGTTGGCCGGGGCACGCGGCAAGACCGCAAGGTACGCGGCCTCCGGCAGGGTCAGCTCGTTGATATCTTTGTCGAAATAGGCACGCGAGGCGGCCTGCATGCCGTATGCGTTGCGCCCCAGGAAAATTGAATTGAGGTAGATTTCAAGGATTTGCTGCTTTGACAGCGTCGATTCCAGCCGAAAGGCGAGGATGGCCTCGCGGACCTTGCGACCAATATTGTAGCTCGAATCCTTCAGCAGGTATTTTGCGACCTGCTGGGTAATGGTCGATCCGCCGGGCACCCGCCCCGGCCGCCCGACGTGGATCGTGTAGTTGAACACCGCCTTCAGTGCACCGGGGATGTCGATGCCGGAGTGGGTGAAGAAGCTTTTGTCCTCGGCCGAGATGAACGCGTGGACGACGAGCGGCGGAAACTCGTCGTAGCTCAGTTCGACCCTCCGCTCGCGGGCAAAGGTCTGGACCGGCGATCCGTCATAACCGCGCACGTTGGTCGGCAGCGGCGCCTGGTACGCGAGCAAGGTCTGCGACGAAGGCAGGCCGCTGGCGAAGTAGATCCAGACCGCCGCGAACAAGGCGAAGAGCGCCGCGAACGCCCACGTCACTCGGCGCACCCATACGCGCTCCCACCACGGGTCGACGACCGCGTGCACCTTGTTGTTGAAGGCGACGAGGTCGGGCATCGGCAGGTTGGGGACGTTTAGGCGCTCGAACTTCATGAGATTGAGGCGTCTAGCGGGTTCGGATGCGAGCGGGAAGTTACTTAGCGGCGGGCATGCGCCGCAACGTCGGCTTCAATGGCCTGCGCCAGCGCGAGCACCATCTTCGCCCGCTCATCGGGATTGCGCAGAAGCAACTCGTCGTCGGCGTTGCTGAGATAGCCGGCCTCGAACAGCACCGCGGGCGTCTCGGCGCGTCGCAGGACGTGGAAGGCGGCGAAGCGGTGTGGGTTGGGCCGCAGCTCAACCCGGCCAACGGCCTTGTTGACAAGGCGCGACGCAAGGTCGGCCGACGCGCCCATCTGTGAACGCATGGCGAGGTCTGCGAGCATCATATCGACCGCACTGCCGCTGGCGCGTTGATCGTCGGCCGCGTTTTCACGCGCGGCTGCAGCCGCCGCCTCGGCGTCCGACGCGACGTCGGAGAGCGAATAGACGCTGGCACCGCGAGCCAGGGGGTTGGGTGCGCTGTCGATGTGAATTGAAACGAACATCGCCGCGCTGAGCCGCCGCGCGACCGCCGCGCGCTCGTCGAGCGTCAGATAGCGGTCGTCATCGCGGGTCATGGCGACGCGCACCCGGCCACGCTTGACCAGCTCGTCGCGGAGCGCCTGGGCCAACACCAGGGTCAGCTGCTTTTCGCGAACCTCGCCGGAGACGCTGATGGCGCCGGGATCGCGGCCACCGTGCCCGGCGTCGATTACGACGACTGGCCGTCCTCGCGCGGCAGGAGAGCCGTAAATGTGATCGCTGGCTGCCGGAGGCAGGTTGACAGTCAAGCTCGACTGCGCCGCCGCGTCGGTGCTGCGGCCGCCCGCTGTGACCAGGATTGCAGTCACGGCGCAGGCCGCAACCGCAATGCCGGCAATCGCGCCCGTCTTCGCAACCGGTGTCATTCGTCCGCCAAGTATTTGAACCCCAACGACTTGTATCAGCTAATGCTTACCGGTGTGAACCTGCATTCGGTGGACGAGCCGAAACCTTGCGCGTCCCCCCATGCGCCGGTTGCGGTGCCGTATCGAGGATGCTAACCGCGTTTGTGATCTTCGGCTCATCGCCGGAGAAGCCGCTGCGGCCAGTGCGATGGACCGCAGCTCCACGAGGTTGACGCTCGAATGACTTCACAGAACGCCCACCGCCCGCTCCGCAAGGAAGCGGCAGGCGCGTTCCCCGCGAATTCTCGCGGGATGGATCATCGAGCAGAGGCGCTTTCCGTCCATCCTGTCCTCGCAACGAGCGAGGCCATCATTATCGCGCGCCGCAGCGCAGTTTTTTCGCTGCCCACGCGCGCCCGGAGAATTTTCAATGTCCATGCGCATGCTGATCGATGCGCGCCACCCGGAAGAGACCCGGGTAGCGGTCGTCAAGGGAAACCGGATCGAGGAGTTTGACTTCGAATCCGCTGAGCACAAGCAGCTCAAAGGCAATATTTATCTCGCCAAGGTCACCAGGGTAGAACCGTCGCTCCAGGCGGCGTTCATCGATTATGGCGGAAACCGCCATGGCTTTCTGGCCTTCAGCGAAATCCATCCTGATTATTATCAGATCCCCAAGGCCGACCGCGAAGCTTTGCTCCGCGAAGAGGCCGAGCACGCTGCCGAGGAAGAACGGCTTCGCGCAGCTGAGTATGACGATGGCGACAGTCATTACGACGCTGAGGTTCCCGAGGAACCAACCGGCGACGGCGAAACTGAGTCCGAAGGCGAGGAAGGCGAAGCCGGCACCGAAGAGGCCGGCACTGGGTCCTCACGCTCTCCGGTGGACGAGTCCGCAGCCGACGAGCTTCGCCGCAAGCGCCAGAACCTGCGCCGCCGTTACAAGATCCAGGACGTCATCCAGCGCCGCCAGGTGCTCCTCGTCCAGGTCGTCAAGGAAGAGCGCGGCAACAAGGGCGCTGCTCTGACCACCTATCTGTCGCTTGCCGGCCGCTATTGCGTGCTGATGCCCAATACGAGCCATGGTGGTGGCATTTCGCGGAAAATCTCGAACGGCGCCGACCGCAAGCGCCTCAAGTCGATCATGTCGGACCTCAACCTGCCCTCGACCATGGGGCTGATCGTCCGCACCGCCGGCCTGTCGCGCACCAAGGTCGAGATCAAACGCGACTTCGATTATCTCGCCCGCCTCTGGGACGAGATTCGCGAGCGGACCCTGTCCAGCACCGCGCCGGCCCTGATTTATCGCGACAGCGACCTGATCAAGCGCGCGATCCGCGACCTCTATCATCGTGAGATTGAGGAAGTGATCGTCGAGGGCGAGGAGGGCTTCAAGGCGGCCCGTGGCTTCATGAAGCTGCTGATGCCGAGCCACGTCCGCCGCGTGAAACTGCACAGCGAGACGACGCCTTTGTTCCAGCGCTACGGCGTCGAGGACCAGCTCAGCGCCATGTACCAGCCGGTCGTTCAGCTGAAGTCCGGCGGCTATCTGGTGATCAATCCGACCGAGGCCCTGGTCTCGATAGACATCAACTCGGGCCGATCAACGCGCGAGCACAATATCGAGCAGACCGCATTCAACACCAACCTCGAGGCCGCGCAGGAGATCGCGCGGCAGCTTCGCCTGCGCGACATGGCGGGCCTCGTCGTCATCGACTTCATCGACATGGAGCAGAACAGCCATGTCCGGAAGGTCGAGAAGGCGATGAAGGAGGCGCTCAAGAACGACCGCGCCCGCATCCAGGTCGGCCGTATCTCCAGCTTCGGGCTAATGGAGATGAGCCGCCAGCGGCTGCGCACCGGCGTGCTCGAGGCGTCGACCAAGCCCTGCCCGCACTGCGAAGGCACCGGCCTGATGCGCACGGCTGCCTCGGCGGGCCTATCCGCACTCCGGATGCTCGAGGATGAAGCCGCCCGCGGCCGCGGTGAGCGCATTACGCTCCGCGCCGGCAAGGAGGCCGCGGTCTACGTACTCAACAAAAAGCGCGCCGAGCTTGCCGACATCGAGCAGCGCTATGGCGTGATGATCGACGTCCAGATCGACGAGAGCTTCGAAGGCGCCCGCATGAGCGTCGACAGCTCCGGCCCGCGCCCGGTCGCCCAGCCCCGCGCCGAAACGCTGGCCGTCGAAGTCGACGAGGAGTTCGAGGAAGACACCGCCGAGGACGAGGACGAAGCCGAGGAAGAGGAAGAGCGCGAGGCTCGTGATACGCCCGAAGGTGACCGCTCCGGCCGTCGGCGCCGCCGCCGCCGTCGCGGTGGCCGCGGCCGCAATCGCCGCGAAGGCGGAGAGCCGGTTGAGGATGGCGAGCCGCTAGAGGCCGGTGAGGCGATCGCTCTCGAAGCAGCCGGCGAAACGCCTGCCAGCGACGAAGTGGCGGAAACCGTCGCCGAAGAGCCGAGCGAAGGCGGCAAGCGCCGCCGTCGCCGCCGCGTACGCGGCGGAGCTTCGACGGAAACCGCCGAGGACGCAGTTGAGCCCGACAGCTCGCCGATGGTCGAGACCCCGGTCGAAGCCCAGCCGCCAATCGCCGATACCGAGGCTCCCGCCGAGCCGCAGCCGAAGAAGCGCCGCTCGCGCAAGGCCGTGGCAGATGTCGAGGCAACTCCTGAGCCGGCTCCGGCCGAGGCCCCTCCTGCTGAGACGGCAGAGGAGGAAAAGCCGGCTGCCAGGCCGCGCCGTGGACGCGGCAAGAAGGTGGCCGCCGCCGAACCCGAAGCAGCCGCGTCCGAAGAGCCGGCCCCTCCCCCTCCGGCGAATAACGACACTGCCGACGACGATGGCTCGGACGAGCCCCGGCGTTCGGGCTGGTGGCAGCGCACCTTCGGCTAGGTGCGAAAGGCGAAACATCCGGCCCACCATGCCGCCGGCATGGTGGCGTGCGGATGTTTTCATCCCCGGTTCACTGCCAGAAGTGCTAAGCGGGCGGCGATGAACTCGCCGCTCGCCCGTTTCGTGCGCCTGGTCATGCTCGCCGTCATGCTCGGCGTCGGCGCGATCCAACCCGCCTCCGCGCAGCAGGACCAGGGACCATCGCTGCTCCGCGACACCGAGACCGAGCGCCTGTTCAAGGACATGTCGCGGCCGCTGATCGTCGCTGCTGGGCTCGACCCCAATAGCGTCAATGTGGTCCTGCTGAACGATCCGGAGGTCAATGCCTTCGTCGCCACCGGTCAGACGGTCTACGTCCAGTCTGGTCTGCTCGAAATGACCGACAATGTGGACCAGCTGCAGGGCGTCGTCGCCCATGAGCTTGGCCATGTCGTTGGCGGCGATTCCATCCGCAGCGGAAGCGGCGTCAAGCAGGCAACCGGTATTACCCTCCTGTCGCTCGTGCTTGGTGCCGTGGCGATCGCCGCCGGTGCGGGGGACGCCGGAATGGGCATAATGATGGCCGGCCAGCGCGCCGCGGAGGGCGAGTTCATGGCCTTCACCCGTGCCCAGGAAGCCACCGCGGACGCATCGGCCGCGCGCTTCCTCTCGAAGGCCGGGATCAGCGGCAAGGGCATCCTGGACTTCTTCGGCAAGCTCCAGAACTACGAATATCGCCTCGCCATCTATTCAAAGGACAGCTTCGACCGCGATCACCCGCTCAACCAGGAGCGGGTCCAGGCGCTTGGACAGATCCTGCGGACGGACCCTGCCTACAACAAACCGACCGATCCAGAGCTCGAGGCGCGCTTCCAGCGGGTCAAGGCCAAGCTGATCGGCTTTGTCGATCCAAAGCTGGCGACTACCAAATATCCCGAGCGCGATCAGAGCGTGCCCGCACATTATGCGCGCGCTTACGCCTATCATCTCGGCGGCTATCCTCAGAAAGCCGAGGAGGAGGCCAACGCCCTGCTCGCGATTGACCCCCATGATCCGTACTTCCTGGAGCTCAAGGGGCAGATCCTGCTCGAGGACGGGAAGCCGAACGACGCTATCGCGCCGCTGCGGGAGGCAGTGTCTCGATCAGGCAATGCGCCGATGATAGCCGCAATGCTCGGCCACGCTTTGGTCGAAACCGAAGATGCGAAGAACCTGGTCGAGGCCAAGCAGATCCTGAAGGTGGCGGTGAACAAGGACAACCAGGACCCGTTCGCCTGGTACCAGCTCGGCATCATCTACGAACGCGAAGGAGATCCGGCGCGGGCGGCGCTTGCCACGGCCGAGCGAAACAACCTTCAAGACGATCCGAAGATGGCACTGGCCAGCGCACAAATGGCGATGAAGGGCATTCCGCCCGGAACCCCGGACTATCTTCGTGCTCAGGACATCGCCATGGTGTCGCGCGCCGAGCTCGCCAAGAAAGACAAGAAATACCGCGATCCGAAGAACCTCAGCGAGTGAACGAAGCTGACCGGACGGGAGCGTCCGCCAAATCAGGATTGTTCGGCGCTTCCGTGGCCGGCGGGATCGTCGGATCGCTGCTGACGGCTGTCCTGTTGTTTGCGGCGCTGCCGGGAGTCCTCGGCAGCAAGATCGTACGCGCCGGCCTGCTGGCCGACCCGAATATCCTGGTCGATGCCAGCGAAGCGCTGCGCGATGCCCAGTACGCGCCGGTCCTCGACGCCAAGCGCGCGGCTATCGAAACCCCCTTCGCAAGCTCGTGGAAGGGCTCGGCCAAGCCCGAGGTCACGCTTGTCGAGTTCTTCGATTATGCCTGCCCCTATTGCAAGGCGAGCAACCCGGCGGTCGACAAGCTATTGGCTGAGGATAAGGGCCTGCGCGTGGTCTATCGCGAGCTCCCCATCCTCGGGCCGGACAGCCTCGACGCCGCCCGGCTCTCGCTCGAAGCGTCGAAGCTCGGGCGTTTCGCCCAGTTCCACGACACATTATGGGCCACCGGCCGGCCCGCTGCAGACACTAATGCGAAGGCCGCGGCAGCCGCCGGCATCCCTCCGCAGCCTGTGTCCGACCCGGCAATCGAGACCGAGCTCAACGGCAACATGAAGCTCGCCGGACAGCTTGGCGCGACGGGCACGCCCCTATTCGTCATCGGCGACAGGGTGATGAACGGCGCGGTAGGCTACGATATGCTCAAGGCCGCGATCGACAAGGCGCGCGCCAAGCGCTGATCAGAACAAAGACCAGAAGAAGACCGCGGTCGCGCCCGCCATCACGCCAGTCGCCACCCAACCCACAATCGTCATTTCACGCCGCAGGACCAGCTTTCCCATCGCCCGCGGGTTACGTACGATCAGCATCATCAGTGCCATTAACGGTACGGCCAGAACACCGTTTACCACCGCCGACCAGTAAAGCGCCTTGATCGGATTGATCCCGAGTAGGTCGAACGACGCGCCGGCGAAGGTTGCCGCAGCAATAACGGCGTAAAAGAAGCGAGCTTTCCACGGCTTCGCGTCGAGGCTCGCTGTGAAACGAAACATCTCGGTGATGCCGTAAGCGACCGATCCGGCAAGCACCGGGACCGCCAGCATCCCCGTCCCGATGATCCCCGCTGCGAACAGCGCGAAGGCCAGGCTACCCGCGAATGGCCGGAGGGCTTCCGCTGCCTGGGCCGAGGATTCGATGTCTCTGATCCCGTGCGCGTTAAGCGTTGCGGCCGTCGCAAAGACGATTGCTACCGAGATGATCGTGCTGAACGCCATGCCGATAAGCGTGTCTGTGCGGATTTCCTTAAGCTCCGGGCCGGCGGTCTTCGGCGTGACGCAAAGTGGCTTCGAATGGTGGCGCCGCTCTTCCTCAACCTCCTGCGATGCTTGCCAGAAGAATAGATATGGGCTGATCGTCGTGCCTAGGATCGCGACGAAGCCGGTCGCATAGGCCGCGGTCCAATGGAACTCGGGAACGACAAGCGATCTCAGTGCGTGCGCCCATGGCACATGCGCTACGGCGACCACGCCGAC
>Ga0074063_10131179_pt1 | contig 10324 bp, 11 predicted proteins | sample SoimicmetaTmtHMB_FD_76857 | JGI IMG/M metagenome (GOLD analysis project Ga0074063, IMG submission 76857) | Soil and rhizosphere microbial communities from Centre INRS-Institut Armand-Frappier, Laval, Canada - Soil microcosm metaTmtHMB... | ecosystem: Engineered > Artificial ecosystem > Soil... | reverse complement strand
GACCCGTCGAGCGGGACGCGCCTCGTGCTTGGCCGCGAGCGACCGCTCGAGGCCGCGCCGGAGATCGGCTACCTCCCCGAAGAGCGCGGCCTGTATCCCGCGATGCATGCGCGCGACGCGATCGCCTTCATGGGCGCACTGCGCGGCTTGCCGATCGCCGAGGGCCGCCGCCGCGCCGATGCCTTGCTCGACGAGCATGGGCTCGGTGAGTGGAAGAAGAAGTCCATTCGCTCCCTGTCCAAGGGCATGGCGCAGCTCGTCCAGCTGCTTGGCACGATCATCCACAAGCCCAGGCTGCTCGTCCTCGACGAGCCGTTCGCCGGTCTCGATGCGATCAACCAGGGCAAGCTCGAGGAATTAATCCGACGCGAGGCGCGCGCCGGTGTCACCATCATCTTCTCGACCCACGTCATCGCTCACGCCGAGCGGCTCTGCGAAGAGATCGCGATCATCGCCAAGGGCAAGATCGCGTTCGACGGCCGGGTCGACGAGGCGCGCTCGCGGCTCCGCCCGATCGTCCGGCTGACGACTCGTGAGCGCGACGGGCCTTGGCGCTCCGCAATCCCGGCCGCGTCTCGCACCGACGGGAATCAATTCGTGTTCGAGCTTCCGGAAAGCGGGCCGGAGCCCTTGCTCAAGGCTCTGATTGACGGCGGCGCCGGGATCGAGACGCTGGCGATCGAGCGACCGGGGCTACACGACGCCTTCGTTGCCATCGCGGGCAGTGCCGCCGCCCGGGCGATGGGCCAGGAGAAGCCTCAATGATGCGCTTCATCCGCTCGGCCTTCGTCATCGGTCGCCGCGATTTCACCGCGACGGTCCTCTCCAAGGCCTTCATCTTCTTCTTGCTTGGGCCGCTCTTTCCGCTGCTGTTCGGCGGCATCTTCGCTGGCATCGGCACCAATGTCGCGAGCCAGGCCAAGCGTCCGGTCGTCGCCGTGATCGCCCCGCAGGCCGAGTTCGACCAGCTGCAGGCGGCGCGCGGACGCATCGCCGACGCGGTCGGTGAGGACCCGCTGATCGACCTCGTCGGCTACCGCCCCGAATCCGACCTCGGCGCGCAGCAGAAGCGCCTGCTTGCTACCCGTCAACCACCGGTGCGCGCGGTGCTGAGTGGCGACCTCGACCACCCCAAGCTGGTCGGCGCGCTCGCCGCCGACCCCGGCACCGAAGGCCAGCTCAAGCTCCTGATCTCCGAAGCGCGCTCGATCAACGGCGGCAATCTGCCCGAGTTCGAGGTGACCAACGTCGCCGCTTCGAGCGGCACCATCGTCCGGGACCGCGCGCTGACGGCGCAGATCGCCCAGGTTGCCTTGTTCCTGCTGACGCTGATGCTCTCCACCATGGTCCTGTCCCAGCTGATCGAGGAGAAATCGAACAAGGTGATCGAGATCATCGCCGCCGCGATCCCGATCGACGCGATGTTCGTCGGCAAGCTGTTCGCTATGCTCGCGGCGTCCGTCGTCGGCCTGGTCGTGTGGATCAGCGCGGGCGCGCTCTTCATCCAGCTGATCAAGACCGGCGGCGTCGCAACCCTGCCGGTGCCTGCGGTCGGCTGGCCGATCTTCCTCGCCCTCGGCGTCATTTATTTCGCCATGAATTACCTGCTGTTCGGCGCCGCCTTCCTGATGATCGGCGCGCAGGCGTCGACTGCGCGCGAGGTGCAGACCATGTCGATGCCGGTGACCTTCGGCCAGGTGCTAATCTTCGGCTTCGCCTCGACCGTGGTCGGCTCGCTGGGCTCAGCCAAGGCGATTGCCGCCTCGGTCTTCCCTTTGTCGTCGCCAATGGCGATGCTGGCCCGGGCAGCGCAGGACACAGCAATGTGGCCGCACCTCGTTGCCATCCTATGGCAGACGTTGTGGGTCGCGCTGATCATTCGCCTGGGCGCTCAGCTGTTCCGCAAGACCGTGCTCAAGTCCGGCCCGCGTCGGCCGTGGTGGAAGGTCAGCCGCGCTTAGTTGATCAAATGCCTGTTTGACATAAACTCGGCCGCAAACGGGGGCCGGGCATGATCCTGTTCAAGCGCGTCAGCGAATCGTTGCGCCATATCGAAGATCGCGAATGGGCACTCCTCGCCCTTGAAACGCTCGGGGTCATTGCCGGCATCCTGATCGCCTTCTGGCTCAACGAGTGGGCTGGCCGGCACAGCGCGGCGCAGCAGCGGCACGAGCGACTCGAACGGCTATTCGAAGAATCCGAAACGACCGTAACGCTTCTGCGGAACGACCGCGACCAAATGAATTCGATCGTCGATAAGGAAAAGGCCTTCGCAACGGCGCTCGTCCACCGTGGCGAGTGCCCGCCAGAGCCGATGTGGGGTGCAGTCGACACGTTGCCCCAATATCCGACCATCTCCGTGCCCTCCTCGGTCTATCAGGAGATCATGGGGGCCGGAGGACTATCCGACATCGACGACACCAACGTGCGCCGGTCGGTCAGCTATTTCCATTCGGAGTTGTCCTATGTGCAGGGCCAGAACGACTATTTCCGGCAGCATGTCAGCTACCCGGTCACTATTGCCGACAGAGGCGTTACCTATGACTTCGACCTTTCGAGGGTCGAGCCGGAAGTGTCGCGGTACGATCGGCCTGCACTCTGCTCCGGTCACAAATTCCGGAACGGGGTTGCCGACAGCACGCGAAACCACCTCGCCATTGCATCCTTGCGCGCGGATCTCGTGAGGGCGGCGATTTTCATGTGCGCGCGCGTCGGTGCAGCGGTTCACAAGGCGTGCAAGCCGGGCGACCGTCCGTTGAAGGGTCGCGACGCAGCTGCCGCCAGGGAAGCATTATCACCGCGGGAAGCCCCGCGGCCCGACTAGCCGATCGCCGTCCGCGCCATTTCGGTCAGCGTCGCCATCAGCGCGCGGTGCGGGAAGGGGCCGTGGCTGATCCGCGCGACGCCCGCATCCGCCCACACCTTCTTGTCCGGCGCGCCGGGGAAGGCGATCACGTTCAGCGGCAGCGGCACTTCGCGAACAACCCGCTCGATCTGGTTGGGGTCGGCCAGCCGCGGCACGAAGAACCCGTTCGCACCGGAGTCAGCGAATGCCTTGCCGCGCTCGACCACCTGGTCGATTAACGCGTCGTCATAGGTCTGCGTTTTCAGGAACAGGTCGGTGCGTGCGTTGATGAAGAAGTCGCTGCCGACAGCGCTGCGGATCGCCGCGATGCGCTTCGCCTGAAGATCGAGCGGGTGAAGCCCTTCGCCGCCGATCACCTGGTCCTCGAAGTTGCAACCGACCGCGCCGGTCGCCTTGAGTTCCGCGACATTGGCCGCGCCCCGCTCCGGATCGTCCGAATATGCGCTTTCGAAGTCGACCGTCAGCGGCAACTCTACCGCCTCCACAATGCGCCGCGCATTGTCCAGCGCGAAGTCGATCGGCACCTGCTGCCCGTCGGGCCAGCCGTTGGCGTCGGCCACCGGATGGCTGCCCGTCGCCAGCGCCTTCGCTCCGGCGGCAATCACGGCGAGCGCGCTGCCGACGTCCCAGATATTGTAGAGGACCACCGGGTCGCCAGGCACGTGGAGCGCGGCGAACGTTTCGAACTTGCTGACCATGATCGGCGACTAGAACTGTCGAACAGGCGACGCAACGCGCGGGCGAGCGATCATTTGTTGCAGATTTGTTGCGACCCAATATCAGGGGCGAATGCGACTTTCCGTCATTGCCGCCGCCGCGCTTGCCGCGAGTGACTTCGCTGCGTCCGCCCCCGCCTCGGCTGCCACCGACAGCCAGCTGTGGACGACCCAGGCCGTCAACGTGAAGCTGGGCGGCAATTGGCGGGCCCAGGAGGAGATTGTCGAGCGGTTCAGCGACAACAAGAGCGGCCTCTACGAAATCGAGTCCAACACCTTGCTCGGCTACAAGCTCAAGAAGACTGTCACCCTGTGGGCCGGCTACACCCATGACCCGCAATATTCCGGCGGCCATTTCACGGTGATGGAGCAGCGTGCCCGCGAACAGGTGACGTTCGACAACGTGACTAGGCTTGGTCCGGGCAAGCTCAGCTTCCGTCTGCGTGGCGAGCAGCGCTGGCGGACCAACATCGACGGCACCGGCTGGCGATTCCGTCCTTATGTCAAATATGCGATTCCCCTAGCTAAGGGGTCCAAGACCGCTTTGGTGCTTAGCAATGAGACCTTCCTCAACCTCAACACGACTGCGTTCCAAAAGCAGAGCGGCCTCGACCGCATGCGCAACCTGATTGCGATCAACACGCCGCTGTCGAAAAACATCACCGCCGAGGTCGGCTATCTCAACCAGCATGGATTCGTTCGCGGCGGCCCGGACACCAGCGACCACGTCGCATCGCTTTCGCTCAGCCTGAATCTCTAGGGACAATTGTAACAAAACTGCAATAAGAGTGTCACGGATGGGTCGCTCTACCGTGGCTAGGGCGAGAGCTGGATTTTGATCCGGCCATCGGGGAGCCCAAACGTGAAGAAATTGATGATTGCGCTGTCGTTCACGGCAGCCCTTGCAGCATGCGGAAGCAACGGAAAGCAGGGCGCTCCCGCCAGCGAATCAGGCGTCACCGGCGCCGGATCGACCTTCGTCTATCCCGTCCTTTCGGCCTGGGCCGCCGACTATCAGAAGCAGGGCGGCGTCGCGATCAACTATCAGTCGATCGGCTCGGGCGGCGGAATCGCCCAGGTGAAGGCCGGAACGGTCGACTTTGGCGCGACCGACCAGCCGCTCGCCTCGGACGATCTCGCCCAATCGAAGCTCGCCCAATTCCCGATCGTCATCGGCGGCATCGTCCCGGTGATCAATCTCGGCGGCATTGAGCCCGGCAAGCTGAAGCTGACCGGTCCGCTGCTCGCCGACATTTTCGCGGGGCGTGTCACCAAGTGGAATGACCCGGCGATCGCGAAGCTCAACTCTGGCCTGACGCTGCCGGGCAACAACATCGCCGTAGTCCACCGCTCTGACGGCTCGGGCACGACCTTCAACTTCACCCATTATCTCAGCCAGGTCAGCCCCACCTGGAAAGGCGGGCCTGGCGAGGGCAAGACCGTCAAGTTCCCGGTCGGCGTCGGAGGCAAGGGCAATGAAGGCGTTGCCGCTTATGTGAAGCAGATCCCGAATTCGATCGGCTATGTGGAATATGCCTATGTGATCCAGAATCACATGCCTTTCGCGGCGCTGCAGAATTCGGCAGGCAATTTCGTTGTGCCGAGCGCGGCCAGCTTCTCGGCGGCAGCGGAAAGCGCAGACTGGAAGAATGCCAAGGATTTCGACCTGGTGATGACCAATGCTGCAGGCGCGAATTCCTATCCGATCACCGCGACGACCTTCATCCTCATGCCCAGGCAGCCCGACAACAAGGCCAAGTCTGAGACCGCGCTGAAGTTCTTCCGCTACGCGCTCGGGCAAGGCCAGGCGCAGGCGCAGAAGCTCGATTATGTGCCGTTGCCGGCGCCGCTGGTGAAACAGATCGACGATTATGTGAGCGCCAACATCAAGTGAACGCAACGCTCGCCGATGGGGAAGTTGCTGCAGGCTCGCCAGATCTAAAGAGCGGCGAGCTTGCGGATCGGTTGTTCCACGCCATCACTGCCGCAGCAGCCTGTTTCGTTCTGCTGCTGCTCGGCGCGACCGCGCTGTCCATGGCGTGGGGCGGCCGCCTCGCGTTCAAGACGTTCGGCTGGCATTTCATCACCAGCAGCGACTGGGACGTGCCGGCCGCCAAGTTCGGCGCGCTGGTGCCGATCTACGGCACGCTCGTCACCTCGGCGATTGCGCTGATCATCGCGGTTCCGGTCAGCATCGGCATTGCGTTGTTCCTGACCGACATCGCTCCACGCTGGACGAGGGCCCCGATTGCCGTCGCAATCGAGCTCCTCGCCGCCATCCCCAGCATCATTTACGGTATGTGGGGCCTGTTCATTTTCGCGCCGTTCATGGCCAACCATGTCGAGCCATGGCTGTCGGCGCATCTCGGCAATTCGCCGCTTGTTGGCCCGCTCTTTTCGGGACCTCCCATCGGCATCGGCATGCTGACCGCGGGGATCGTCCTTGGAATCATGGTCATTCCCTTCGTTGCCGCGGTCGCCCGGGAAGTCTTCAGCGCGGTCCCCCCGTCGCTCAAGGAATCGGCGGTGGCGCTCGGCTCGACGCGCTGGGAAATCCTCAGCCGCGTGACCCTGCCCTACACGCGCTCGGCAATCGTGGGTGCGGTCTTCCTCGGCCTAGGCCGCGCGCTCGGCGAAACGATGGCGGTCACCTTCGTGCTCGGCAACGCGCATGAACTCTCCGCCTCGCTGCTGATGCCCAGCAACTCGATCGCCGCGGCAATCGCCAATGAATTTACAGAGGCCGATACCGAGCTCTATCGCTCGTCGCTGATCGCGCTCGGCTTCCTTCTCTTTGTGGTTACCTTTATCGTGCTGACTATCGCCAAGCTGCTTCTCATGCGCATCAACCGCCAGCTCGGAAGGACGAGCTGATGGCCGTTCCGGCTCGCCGCCGCGCCGCCGACGTCGTCGCCTTCTCCTTCGCCAGCCTCGCGACTGTCTTCGGCCTCTTCTGGCTGGCTTGGATCCTGTGGACCACTCTCGCGCAGGGCGCCGCGGCGCTGACCCCAGCCTTGTTCACGCAGATGACTCCGCCGCCGGGCGCAAGCGGAGGCTTGCTCAACGCCTTCTATGGTAGCGCGGTGATGATCCTGCTTGCCATTGTCATCGGCACCCCAATCGGGATCGCCGCCGGCACCTATCTCGCCGAGCACGGCCGCTACACGCGCCTCGCGGCGACGGTCAGCTTCATCAACGACATCCTGCTGAGCGCGCCGTCGATCGTGATCGGCCTCTTCGTCTATGAGGTTGCGGTACGCTCGATGGGGCATTTCTCCGGCTACGCGGGCGCGCTTGCGCTGGCGATGATCTTGCTGCCCATTGTTGTCCGGACAACCGAAGAGTCGTTGCGCCTCGTACCTGACCAGATGCGCGAGGCCGGCTTTGCCCTCGGCCTCCCGCGCTGGCGAGTGACCAGCCGGATTCTCTATCGCGCGGCGCAGGGCGCGATCGTTACGGGCGTCCTGCTTGCCGTCGCCCGCATCGCCGGCGAGACTGCGCCCCTGCTCTTCACGGCGCTTAACAACCAATTCTGGAGCAGCAGCCTCAACCGGCCGCTCGCCAACGTCCCGGTTGTCATTTTCCAGTATGCGATGAGCCCGTACGACGAGTGGCACATGCTCGCCTGGGCCGGCGCTTTCGTGCTTACCGCCTTCGTGCTGATCCTCAATCTCGGCGTCCGTTTCCTCGCGCGCAAAGGCGGCAACAAATGAACGAAACCGCCCCCGCGATCCGAATTGAAGCCGCCGCACAGGATGCAGTCGCGCGCGAAGTGAAGATCGATATCCGTGACCTCAATTTCTATTACGGCAAGGCACATGCGCTGAAGCACGTCAGCTTTGGCGTGCCCTCGAATGCGGTTACCTCGATTATCGGTCCCTCGGGCTGCGGCAAGTCGACGCTGCTGCGGACCATCAACCGCATCTATGAGCTCTATCCTGAGCAGCGCGCGACCGGCGAGGTCATTATCGACGGCGCCAACGTGCTGGAGCGAGGCTATGCCCTGTCGGATCTTCGCCGCCTCGTCGGCATGGTGTTCCAGAAGCCGACGCCGTTCGCCTCGTCGATCCGCAGCAACGTCGGTTTTGCGCTCAATTATTACGATCGACTTTCGAAGGCTGAGCTCAACGACCGCATTGAGGACGCACTGAAACAGGCGGCGCTGTGGGACGAGGTCAAGGACAAGCTCAGTGCGTCAGCATTGTCGCTGTCGGGCGGCCAGCAGCAGCGGCTGTGCATCGCGCGCGCCATCGCCGTCCGGCCCGAAGTGCTGCTGCTCGATGAGGCGACCTCGGCGCTCGACCCGATCTCGACCGCCAAGATCGAAGAGCTGATCCACGAGCTCCGCGAGCGCTTCACCATCGTCGTCGTCACCCATAACATGCAGCAGGCGGCCCGCGTGTCGCAGCGCACCGCCTTCTTCCACCTCGGCGAGCTGGTCGAGTTTGGGAACACGAGTGATGTGTTCACCAACCCGCGCGAGCAGCGGACGAGGGACTATATTACCGGCCGGTACGGCTGATCGGAGTGATGATGCAGCAAAGCCGCGAACATACGCTCAAGGCATTCGACGAGGATCTCGATCGGCTGCGCGCGCTCATCAGCCAGATGGGCGGACTTGCCGAGCATGCGATCGGCGAAGCGATGCGTTGCCTGATGCAGCGCGACGTCGAGGGCGCCGAGCGGATCGTCCAGGAAGATGTCAAGCTCGATGCGCTCGAGATCGAGACCGAGCGCCAGGCGGTCCAGCTGATCGCGCTTCGCGCGCCAATGGCCGGCGATCTTCGCGACGTCGTCGCGGCCCTCAAGATCTCGGGCGTCGTCGAACGCATCGGCGACTATGCAAAGAACATCGCCAAGCGCGTTCCGCTGCTCGAGAATGTCGGCTCGATCGAGCCCCTGTCACTGCTTCCGGAAATGGCGCGGATCTCGACCGAGATGGTGCACAACGTCCTCGACGCCTTCGTCGAGCGCGATGCCGATGCCGCGGTCCGCGTCTGCGAACGCGACCAGGCGGTCGACGACTTCTACGATTCCATCTTCCGCACGCTTCTCACGCACATGATGGAAAACCCGCACAACATCGGGCAGTCGGCGCATCTCCTCTTCGTCGCCAAGAACCTCGAGCGGGTCGGCGACCACGCCACCAACATTGCCGAGATGGTCTACTTCGCGGCGACCGGCGACCACATGGCCGACCGCATCAAGAATCCACCCAGGGGCGACCAGAGATGACCAAGAGCCTGCTTCTCGTCGAGGATGACCGTTCGCTCGCGGACCTCGTCGCCTTCCACTTCGAGCGAGCGGGTTATGAAGTGACGCGCACCGGGGACGGCGAAGAAGCCTTGATCCTCGTCGACGAGGTGAAGCCCGACGTCATCCTGCTCGACTGGATGATCGAGGGCATCAGCGGCATCGAGGTCTGCCGGCGCCTCCGCCGCCGGGCCACGACCGCCAACGTGCCGATCATGATGTTGACCGCGCGCGGCGAAGAAAGCGACCGGATCCGCGGCTTCGATACCGGCGCCGACGATTATGTGACCAAGCCGTTCAGCCCGCGCGAGCTCGTCGCCCGCGTCGGCGCGGTGCTTCGCCGGGTCCGTCCTGCGCTGGCCGGAGAGCAGCTCGGCTATGCCGACATCGAGATGGACATCAGCAGCCACAAGGTCCGCCGTGGCGGCGACCCGATCTCGCTCGGCCCGACCGAATTCCGGCTGCTCAAGCATTTCCTCGAGCACCCCGGCCGCGTCTTCTCACGCGAGCGGCTGCTCGAAGCAGTCTGGAGCCACGACCCCGACATCGACGCGCGCACCGTCGACGTCCATGTCCGCCGCCTGCGCCAGGCGCTCAACGCCGGCACGCGGCCGGACCTCATCCGCACCGTCCGGTCGGCCGGCTACTCACTCGATTCCGAAAGCTGATTGAAGGTCGAGCGCCCGAGTGCACAAAATAAAATTTGCTTCGTGTCCGCAGATTGTTCCGACTCAGACCTCGCCGGTAGGCATAGCCTATAACTTTTTTGTTACAGTTTTATGACAGATATTGAACGACTTAGTGAATAGGCATACACTCCCTCTCATAAATTTTTGGAGGGTGCCATGAGGTCCATGATTTTCGCCGCGCTGCCCGCTGCCGCGCTTCTCGCCTCGGCGCCTGCCAGCGCCGCCCAACTCGGTTCGTATAACGATCCCGCGCCCGGCGCGTCATCGCTAATGCGGTCCGACTTCTCCAACGCGGAGCGTGAGATTCGCGGCGCCAAGGTCGACGCCAGCGATCCTGCCCGAGCGATCAACCTAGGGATCGCGCTCGCCAAGAACGGCCAGCGTGACGAAGCCGCGAAGCTGTTCAACAGCGTGCTTGCCCAGGCCGATGTCCAGATGGTCGTCGCTGACGGAGAAACCCTGAGCTCGCACCAGGTTGCCGAGCGCGCGCTGCAATCGCTGCAGAGCGGCGTCCTCAGCCGCTAATCACCAACACAGCCGAAGTCCGGCCGCGTTCGTCTTTTAGATGAGCGCGGCCGCTTTCTTTGCGTCGACCGCTGCGGGATTGAGCGCGAGCCGGCCGTCGCGCCGCTCGATCACCGTCTGGCCCGCGGCGCCCATCAGCACCACCCGCTCGACCGTGAGGCCGGCTTCGAGCTGCCGCGAAACGGAAACCGTAACGCTGCAGCCCGCGAGGTCGTCGCAATGGCCCGCGGCGAGCCGAGCCGCTTCGGCCGCATCGTCCTTCGCAACACCAATAT
>Ga0074063_10131295_pt1 | contig 10405 bp, 7 predicted proteins | sample SoimicmetaTmtHMB_FD_76857 | JGI IMG/M metagenome (GOLD analysis project Ga0074063, IMG submission 76857) | Soil and rhizosphere microbial communities from Centre INRS-Institut Armand-Frappier, Laval, Canada - Soil microcosm metaTmtHMB... | ecosystem: Engineered > Artificial ecosystem > Soil... | reverse complement strand
ATTCGCGCCTGGCCAGCCGCGTGCTCTGGCCGTTGGCGGAATTCGCCTGCGACAACGAGCAGGATCTGTATCAGGGCGTGCACGAGATCAACTGGTCGCGACACGTCGCGCCCGAGGGAACGCTGGCCGTGGACGCGCACGTGTCCGGCACCGAGATCACCCACGAACGTTTCGCCGCACAGCGCGTGAAAGACGGCATCGTCGATCGCATCCGCGCCAGTCATGGCACGCGGCCGTCGGTCGATATCGATGCGCCGGACCTGCGCGTCAACGCGGTGATCCGCAAAGGTCGCGCGGTGATTTCGGTCGATCTCGGTGGCGGCCCGTTGCATCGCCGCGGCTGGCGGCAATCGCAGGGCGACGCGCCGCTCAAGGAAAACATCGCTGCGGCGATGTTGATCCGCGGCGGCTGGAAAAAAATCTACGCCGAAGGCGGCGCCTTGCTCGATCCGATGTGCGGCAGCGGCACCTTGCTGATCGAAGGCGCGCTGATGGCCGCCGACGAAGCGCCGGGCCTGTTGCGCTGGTGCGGCGCGCAGCCGAGCCGCTGGCTGGGTTTTGACGCCGCGTTATGGGCCGAATTGATCGCGGAAGCGACGCAGCGCGCGCAAGCAGGCCGCGCCGCGCTCAAGCCGGTGTTCTTCGGCGCCGATAATGATCCGACCGCGCTGCACGCGGCGATGGCGAATGCAGATCGCGCCGGGCTTGCTGAACTCATTCGTTTCGATCGTCGCGCGATCGCGCAATTGCAGGCGCCGGGCCAGGAACGCGGATTGGTTGTCTGCAACCCGCCTTACAACCAGCGCCTCGCGGCCGATCAATCGCTGTATCGCGAGATCGGCGATGCGCTGCGCCAGGCCGTGCCCGAGTGGCGTGCCAGCCTGCTCTGCGGCGATGCCGAACTCGCGCACGCAACCGGACTGCGCGCGGCGAAAAAATACACGATCTTCAACGGCGCGCTGGAATGCAGCCTGATCCTTTGCGATCCAATCCAGCCGCCGGCGCGCGAGGCGCGGCCGCCGGCCGAGTTGAGCGAAGGTGCGCAGATGGTCGCCAACCGTCTGCGCAAGAACCTGAAGAAATTCAAATCCTGGCGCGAGCGCAACGGCATCAGCTGCTACCGCGTTTACGACGCCGACCTGCCGGAATATTCCGCGGCGGTGGATGTGTATCAGGAAGACGAAGGCGAGCGCCGGCTATTCCTGCATGTCCAGGAATACCAGGCGCCGGACACGATTCCCGAAGCCGACACGCGCCGCCGTTTCGGCGAGTTGCTCAACGCGCTGCGCGAGGTGTTCGCGCTGCCGCGCGAGCAGATCGCGATCAAGACGCGGTCGCGCGGCAAGGGCGGCAGCAAATACGGGCGCATGGATCAGGCCGGCGATTTCATCGTCGTGCGCGAAGGCGCGGCGCGCCTGCGCGTGAATCTTTTCGATTACCTCGATACCGGCCTGTTCCTCGACCATCGTCCGATCCGCCTGCGCATGGGCCGCGAGGCGAAAGGCGGACGGATGCTCAACCTGTTCGGCTACACCGGTGTTGCCAGCTTGCATGCGGCGGTCGGTGGCGCGGCGCAGACCACCAATGTCGATCTGTCGGGCACCTATCTCGACTGGTCCGCGCAGAACCTCGCCTTGAACGGCATCGCCGGCCCGAAGCATCGCTTGATCCAGGCCGATGCGATGAAATGGCTGGAGGCCGATCGCGGCGAGTACGAGTTGATCTTCTGCGATCCGCCGACGTTCTCGAACTCGGCGCGCGCCGAAGATTTCGATACCCAGCGCGACCATGTGCGCCTGCTGCGCGCGGCGGTCGCGCGGCTGGCGCCCGATGGCCTGCTGATTTTTTCCAACAACTTCCGCCGCTTCCGCCTCGACGATGCCGCCGTGGCGGAATTCGCGACGGTGCGCGAGATCAGCCCGCAGACGCTGGATCCGGATTTCGAACGCAATCCGCGCATCCATCGCACCTGGGAACTACGCCGCGGCTGATTTCATTTCAGCATCCGGTTTCATTTCACCATTCGGCGATTCGATTTGCGCTCTGCCTCGGCGTCCTGGACCGCCTGTTTGTGCTCCGCGCTGCTCAGCAGTTCGATGCGATTGATCTTGCAGGGGTAGTCGCGAGTGATGATGGCGTCGCCGATGCTGCCGCAGACCTGGTTCGTCGCTGGGTCGCCACGGAAGGCCAACTGGTTGGTGTAGCTGAGGGCGGTGCAGCTGCGGCTGACCTCGATGCGATATTTGCGCTGGCCGGCATCGACCAGCACGTGCTGGTCGTCGACGAAGACAAACGACCGGGCCATGACCGGATTCAGGCATTCCTGGCCGCGCAGGGGTTTTGCTGAGGTGGTCGGTGTCGCTGTGGTGTCGGCCGGGGCGCTCAGCGGGAAGGCGGCGGCGAGCAGCAGGGTCAGGGCGATGGGGGTGCGCATGGGGGTTTCCTCGGGCGGGAGCCCGATTTTGCCCCTTTGCTCTTAACGCGGGCGAAATAAGACCTCAGGCATTATGCTCGCCACATGAAATCTCCCGACGACCAGAGCCGCAGCCTGCCAACGAGTTGGACTTTCTTCCGGCAATGGCTCAAGGACCCACTGGGCGTTGCGGCGATTTCGCCATCCAGCCCGCAACTGGCGCGGCAGATGATGTCGCAGCTGCCCAAGACCTGCCGGCGCGTGATCGAGCTCGGCGGCGGCACCGGCGTCTTCACCCAAGCATTGTTGACCCACGGCATCGCCTTGGCCGACCTGCTGGTGCTGGAGCTGAACGAGGAACTGCACCAACACCTGCAGCGTCGTTTTCCGGGCATGGCCATCGTCTGTGGCGACGCCGGCAACCTGCGTGCGATCGCCGAAGAGCAGGGCTTTTCCGGTGAGGCGCGCGCCGATGCGGTGATTTCTGGCCTGGGCCTGCTGTCGATGCCGAGGCAGTTGCAGCAGACCATCATGTCGGCGGCGTTCGACAGCCTGCAGCCCGAAGGGCGCTTCGTGCAGTTCACCTATGGCCCGGCCAATCCGGTGACGCGGGAAGTGCTCGAGGCCCTGGAATTGACCGCCCGCCGCGCCAGCTTCACCTGGTGGAACGTGCCGCCGGCGACGGTTTACGTCTACACCCGTCGCGTATCACGGGCAGTGACGCCGCGTTCGATGCGCTGATCGGTCGGAGGCGATTGATCGGTCGATAGTCGACTGATCGATCCGCGCGGTGCTGGTTCGCCAGCGATTCTGCCTCGTGCCGTACGACATCCTCATCGCATGACATCGATGGCGCGATGCGCCGAATGCGTCAACCCGATCGCGAGTGTTCGTTTTCCAGCAGGCCCAGCAGGATGCTGTCCTGGATTTCGCCATCCACCTGCCAGCGTTGGCGCAGGTAACCTTCACGCTTGAATCCGAGTTCGCCCAGCAATGCGAGCGCATGTTGATTGCGCGGATCGATGTCGGTCTCGATGCGCCGCATCTGCAAATCGCCGAAGGCATGGTCGAGCAGACGTTGCAGCAGTTCATGGCCGTAACGCTGGCCGCGGTGCGCATGCGCGATCATGAAGCTGATCTCGGCACGCCCCTGTACGGCATCGATTCGCGACAGGCTGCAGGTTCCGATGATTTCACCGGTCGCGGCCAGTGCCACGCCCCATTGATGGCGGATACCGCGTTCGAAATCGCTCTGGATCGCTTCGAGATGGATGCTGGCGTCGTCGCGGCTCTGGAATGGCGGCTGATTCCAGAAGCGCAGCGATTGCGGGTCGGAGAAGACGTCGAACAAGGCGTCGATGTCTTCGACTTCCAGCCAGCGCAGTTGCAGGCGGGCGCTGGTCAGGGTTCGCAGGATCGGATCCGCGCCATCGACCGTCGCGGTCTCGGCCAGGGCCAGCGGGCGGCGCAGTGATCGGGACAGGCGCAGGTTCATGGTCGCCTTGGTCGGGGGATGCCGGTAATTTGACGCGGAAGTTCCACAAATCCGGTCAGCCGGGCAACGCTGGGTTGCGGCTGCGGGCTTTGATCTGACTGGATCCAGGCCCCAAATCAGCGGGAACATCGTCAATGGAGAACCTCGATGACCACACCCACCCTGCGCCCAATCGCTCGTCGTCTGCGCGGCCAACCCGCGTCCGATGGCGCCGGCGTCCGCCTGACCCGGGTGATCGGCAACAGCCAACTGCCCGATCTCGACCCCTTCCTGATGCTCGACGAATTCGGCTCGGACAAGCCCGGTGACTACATCGCCGGCTTCCCCTCGCACCCGCACCGCGGCTTCGAGACCGTGACCTACATGCTCGACGGGCGCATGCGCCACAAGGACAACCATGGCAACGAAGGCCTGCTTACGCCGGGCTCGGTGCAGTGGATGACGGCCGGTCGCGGCATCGTGCATTCGGAAATGCCCGAGCAGGATCACGGCCTGATGCGCGGCTTCCAGCTGTGGGTGAACCTGCCGGCCAAGGACAAGATGTCCGCGCCGCGATATCAGGAGTTTTCTGCCGAAGGTATCCCCGAAGTGCAGCCGACGCCAGGCGTGCGCGTGAAAGTGATCGCCGGCCAGATCGGTGATGTCGTTGGCCCGGTCCGCCAACCCGCGACGGATCCGACCTATCTCGACATCGCGCTCGCCGCGGGTGCTTCGTTCGAACACGCGCTGCCAATCGGCCACAACGTCTTCGCTTACGTCTACGAAGGCGTCGCGACCATGGCTGGCGAGGACATCGTGCCCAAGGGCGATCTGCTGGTATTCGGTGCTGGTGATGCCATCCGCATCGCTGCCGGCAGTGCGCCGGCGCGGTTGATCCTGGTTGCAGGCCGCCCCTTGAACGAGCCGGTCGCGCGCTACGGCCCGTTCGTAATGAACACGAAGGAAGAGATCATGCAGGCCTTCGTCGACTACCAGGAAGGCCGGTTCTGATTTCTGTGTGTAGGAGCGGCTTTAGCCGCGATGGCTCACGTCGACACGGTGGCTGTCGCGGCTGAAGCCGCTTCTACGCGATCAATTATTTTTCCGGCAGCGGAATGAATTCCGTCTCGCCGGGTACCTGACCGAGACGGCCTTCGCGCCAATGAGCCTTGGCCTGTTCGATGCGTTCTTTCGAACTGCTGACAAAATTCCACCAGACATGTCGCGGGCCATCCAGCGGCTCGCCGCCGAGCAGCATCACGCGCGATGCGCCTACGGAGCGCAGCAGGGGCAGGGTGTCGGCATCGAGCACGGCCAATTGCTGATTTGGCAGACGTTCGTCATCGAGCCACAATTCGCCGGCGACCGGATACAGCGCGCGCTCGGCGTGTTCGGCGGGAATCACCAGTTCGGCGCCATCGGCGAGATCGATCGAGACATACAAGGTATCGCTGAGCACCTTCACCGGCGACCGTTCGCCGAAGGCGTGGCCGGCGACGATGGTCAATTGCACGCCGTCGCCTTCGATCATCGGCAACGTCGCTTTCGGGTGATGCGCGAAGGTCGGTTCGGTGTCTTCATGTGCCATCGGCAGCGCGACCCAGGTCTGCAATCCGTGGAAAGCATGATCGATGCCGCGTAGACGTTCGGGCGTACGTTCCGAATGCACGATGCCGCGGCCCGCGGTCATCCAGTTGACGTCACCAGGATTGATCTCCTGCACCGAGCCGAGACTGTCGCGATGCATCATCGCGCCTTCCCAAAGGTAGGTGACTGTCGCCAATCCGATATGCGGATGCGGCCGCACCGCGACTGGCTGATCGCCGGACAACACGGCTGGGCCGATGTGATCGAAGAACACGAAAGGCCCGACGCTGCGGCGCTGCGCGCTGGGCAACACGCGTCCGACGGTGAAGCCACCCAGGTCATGCATGCGGGGCGCGATCAGTAGTGGCATGGTGGCGAGCTCCGATGAGGTGGCGGAAGCATGCCACGCGTTCGTCGCTGATGCTGCAATCGCGCCGAAACGCAGCGTTTTCGCGATCCGCGTCGGCACTCAACGCAGCAGCGGTGGCACCCGTTCCTGCAGCAGGGCGACCAATGCCGGCGCCATGAAATCGTAGTCGTCGCGGATGTCGAGGCAGACGATGCGCTTGTCGCGCAGGTGCCGGGAAAAGCGTCGCGCCAGTTCGCGCTTGTGCTGTTTCTCCATCACCACGATCAACTCGGCCCAGGCCAGCAATTCCGCATCCAGCACTTGTTCGGCATCGCCCTTGAGTCCGGCGGAATCGACTTCGATGCCGGGCCAGTCGCGGAACAGTTGTTCGGCGGTTGGACTGCGCAAGCGGTTGCGGCTGCAGACGAACAGGACGCGCATCAGGCCTTGAGCAGCGCGAACAATCCGCGCGCCGTGCGCAGGCGCGAGCCGGCATCGGGCAGGTCCAGGCGCACGCGCAACTTGTCCGGACCGTCCATGGAATACACCTTGGGCTGCGACTGGATCAGCCGGATCACCGACATCGGATCAACGTTCGGCTGCGCCTGGAAATGCAGGCGGCCGCCATGTTCGCCAAGTTCGATCTTGCGCAGGCCCAGGCGCGTGGCTTCAAGTTTCAGCTCGGTGACGGCGAACAACTGCTTGGCCTGTTCCGGCAGCACGCCGAAGCGATCGACCATCTCCACCTGCAGTTCGCGCAACGCCTCTTCGTCGCGCGCCGAGGCGATGCGTTTGTACAGCGTCAGGCGTGCGTGCACGTCGGGCAGGTAGTCGTCGGGGATCAGCGCGGGCAGGTGCAGTTCGACATCGGCGCCGTGCCGGACGCTCGGATCAAGATCGGGGATCTTTCCGGACTTGATCGACTTGACCGCGCGTTCGAGCAGCTCGGTGTACAGCGAGAAACCGATCTCGGCGATCTGTCCGCTCTGGCCTTCGCCAAGCAGCTCGCCGGCGCCGCGGATTTCGAGATCGTGCGTGGCCAGCGTGAAGCCAGCGCCGAGTTCCTCCAACGAGGCCAGTGCTTCCAGGCGTTTCTCGGCGTCGCCGGTCATCGCCTTCTTGTTCGGCACGACGAGGTAGGCGTAGGCGCGATGATGCGAGCGACCGACGCGACCACGCAGCTGGTGCAACTGGGCGAGACCGAAACGGTCGGCACGGTTGACGATGATCGTATTCGCGCTCGGGATGTCGATGCCCGATTCGATGATCGTCGTGCAAACCAGCACGTTGAAGCGCTGGCGATGGAAATCGAGCATCACCTGCTCGAGCTCGCGCTCCGGCATCTGCCCGTGCGCGATGCGGATGCGCGCCTCGGGAATCAGCTCCTGCAGTTCGCGCGCCATCTTCTCGATGCTGTCGACTTCGTTGTGCAGGAAATAGATCTGGCCGCCGCGTGCGAGTTCGCGCTGGAACGCCTCGCGGATCAGCGCGTTCTCCCATTGCGTCACGAAGGTCTTCACCGCCAGCCGGTGTGCCGGCGGCGTGCCGATGATCGACAGCTCGCGCAGCCCGCTCATCGCCATGTTCAGCGTGCGCGGGATCGGCGTCGCGGTCAGCGTCAGCAGATGCACTTCCGCGCGCAATGCCTTCAACGCTTCCTTCTGGCGCACGCCGAAACGCTGCTCTTCGTCGACGATCACCAGTCCGAGGTCATGGAAGCGCACGTCGCCCTGCAGTAGCCGATGCGTGCCGACGATCACGTCGATCTTGCCTTCTTCCAGCAGGATCAACGCCGCCTTTATTTCTTTCGCGGATTTGAAACGCGACAGCACCTCGACGCGGATCGGCGAATCGGCGTAACGGTCGCGGAAATTCCGGTAGTGCTGTTCGGCCAGCAAGGTGGTCGGCACCAGCAGCGCGACCTGTTTGCCGGCGACTGCGGCAACAAAAGCCGCGCGCACGGCGACTTCGGTCTTGCCGAAGCCGACATCGCCGCAGACCACGCGATCCATCGGCTGCGGATTTCCGAGGTCACGGATCACGGCGTCGATCGCAGCCAGCTGATCGGGGGTTTCCTCGAACGGGAAGGTTGCGGCAAACGGCTCGTACATCGCGCGGTCGACCGTCAGCGCCAAGCCCTGGCGGGCGTGTCGACGCGCCTGGATTTCCAGCAATTCGGCGGCCACGTCGCGGACTTTTTCCGCCGCCTTGCGCTTGGCCTTTTCCCAGGCTTCGCCACCCAGCGAATGCAGCGGCGCGAATTCCGCCGATATCCCCGAATAGCGGCTGACCAGCTGCAGCTGCGCGACCGGCACGTACAGTTTGTCGCCCTTGGCGTATTCGATGCACAGGTATTCGCCATGCACGCCGCCGGATTCGAGCGTGATCAGGCCCTGGTAGCGGCCGACGCCATGATCCTCGTGCACGATCGGCGAACCGATGGTGATTTCACTGAGGTCGCGCAGAACCTGGTCGGGATCGCGGGCCGCACGCTTGCGGCGACGGCTCTGGTCGGTGCGCTCGGGAAACAGCTGGCGCTCGGTGAGCACCGCGAGTGCGGGCTCTGTCAGCGCGAAGCCATCCTCGAGCGCGGCGATGGTGATGGCGAAACGCGCGGGCGGGACAGCGTCATTCGATTTCCCGACCAGGAACTCTTCCCAGCCGGAAATCGTCGCCGGTTTCAGCTCGCCTGCGGCCAGCACTTCGATCAAGGCCTCGCGACGCCCCGCCGAATCCGCAGCAAGCAACACGCGACCGGGATAGTTGGACAGGAACGAAGACAACGCCGTGCCCGGCGCCAGGCCTTTCTCGTTCCACGGCAGCTTCGGCGCCGGCTGTTCGGCCATCGCCACGGATTTTTCGAACTGCGGGTGATCCACGCCGCAGATTTCCGTGCGTGCGTTGCGGTTGAGTTCGGCGCGCAAAGATTCCGGCGACAGGAAGATTTCTTCCGGCGGCAGGATCGGACGCTCGACGTCGTGGCGACGCTGTTCCCAGCGGTCCTGCGTTTGCGCCCAGAACGCCAGCGCGGCGGCATCGACACCATCACCGAGGATGGTCAGCGTATCGCGGTCGAGATGTTCGAACAGCGAGGCCGTTTGTTCGAAGAACAGCGGCAGGTAGTACTCGATGCCTGCCGGCGAACCGCCTTCTTTCAAATCCTGGTAGATCGGGAAGCGGCGCGGGTCGAAATCGAAGCGTTCGCTGAGCTTCTCTCGCACCCGTTTTGCCGCAGCGGCATCGAGCGGAAATTCGCGCGCCGGTAACAGCTTGATCGAGTCGACGGGATGATCGGAGCGCTGAGTTTCCGGATCGAAACTGCGCAGGGAATCGATCTCGTCGTCGAACAGCTCGATGCGGTACGGCACATCCGAACCCATCGGGAAAAGATCGAGCAGCGCGCCGCGCACGGCGAAATCGCCGGGGTCGAGCACTTGCGGCACGTTGCGGTAGCCGGCCGATTCCAGGCGACGTTTTTCCGCATCGAGATCGAGCTTCTGGCCGCGCCGCAGATCGAGCGCATTGCCGGCGATCCAGCTCGGCGGCGGCAGGCGTTGCATCAACGAGGACACCGGTACGACCAGCACGCCGCGCGTGGTCGTCGGCAGTCGATACAAAGCGGCGACGCGCTGCGAGACGATGTCCGGATGCGGACTGAAAAGATCGTAGGGCAGGGTTTCCCAGTCGGGAAAATGCAGCACCGGCAGATCAGCGCCGCCGAGGAAAACGCGCAGATCGCTTTCCAGCGATTGCGCCGAATGCGTATCGCGGGTGACGGCGAGCACCAGGCCCGGATGCTGGCGTGCGGTTTCGGCGATGCCCAGGGCCAGCGCGCTGGCGCTGCCCGGCGCACGCCAATAAGCGCGCAATTGCCCGGCGCGCGGACGCGGTGGCGTGGGAAGGTTGGGGCGTGTCGTCATCGGCCGCGAAGTTTATCAGGCCAGGTGCGGGCCGCGCCTGCGCGGGGGTGACGAGCAAAATATTTCCGCTCACCGCTCACCGCTCACCGCTCACCGCTCACCGCTCACCGCTCACTACAGAAAATGACGGGTGATGCGGATCAGGCCGGGTGCGCCGCGAATCGCGTCGCGCTGGAAGCCCAGGCTTTGCGCGAGCCGCAGCATCGGCGCGTTGTCGTCCATGACATCGCCCCAGAGTTCGCGGATGCCATGCGAGGCCGACCATTCGACCAGGCGTTCCATGAGTTTGCGCCCGAGCCCGAGGCCGACGACGAAATGCGTCACGAGGATGCCGAATTCCGCCCGCGTCGGGTCTTCATCATCGCGCGACAGCCGCGCCACCGCGCAGACCAGGCCGTCGCCCGGCGGCAGCGGCTCGGCCGCGACCACGGCGAAGGCGAGCGCGGGGTCGGGGTGCGTGAGCTTGAACAGATGCTCCTCACCCAGCGCCTTGATCGGGTGCAGGAAGCGCTTGCGCACTTCGTCTTCGTTGAGCAGATGGAATGCTGCGGCGATTGGCACCGCGTCGAGCTCGGCGATCGGCCGGATCTGCAGGTGGCGACTATCAGCCAGGTGCAGATTTTCGATCCGGAAGGGATCGGGTGAAGCGGATTTGCGGGGGC
>Ga0074063_10081299_pt1 | contig 10476 bp, 8 predicted proteins | sample SoimicmetaTmtHMB_FD_76857 | JGI IMG/M metagenome (GOLD analysis project Ga0074063, IMG submission 76857) | Soil and rhizosphere microbial communities from Centre INRS-Institut Armand-Frappier, Laval, Canada - Soil microcosm metaTmtHMB... | ecosystem: Engineered > Artificial ecosystem > Soil... | reverse complement strand
GACGCTGGCGGAAGGTTGGCCCGCGCGACCGCCGATTGTGCGCGTACGGGCGGTGAGGTTAGGGTCACCTAAGTTCGTTGCTCGTCCACGCTCCGGAGGGACCCCCATGGGTATCGGCCAGACTCTGCTGCTCGGCTTCATCGCCGGGGTCACGATCCTGATCGGGATGCCGCTGGGCCGGATGCGCCGACCCAGCGAGGCCCTCCGGGTCACGCTCAACGCTCTCGCGGTCGGCATCCTGCTCTTCCTCGTCTGGGACGTGCTGTCCGCGGCGTGGGAGCCGATCGACGAGGGGCTCGCGGCCCATCACGTCGAGGGCGGTCATCTCGGTCCGGTGGCCGGGTACGGCCTGCTGTTCGCCCTCGGCCTGACGGTGGGACTGATGGGCCTGCAGCAGTACGAGGCCTGGATGGGCCGCAAGGTACGACGCGATCGTGCGCAGTCGTTCGGCCCCGGCGCGATGGCGAGCCAGGAGCTCGCTCCGCGAGGCATCGGCTCGTGGTCGCCGGCGCGCCAGCTGGCCCTGCTCATCGCCGTCGGCATCGGCCTGCACAACTTCGCCGAGGGTCTCGCCATCGGCCAGGCAGCCGCGGGTGACGAGATCGCGCTGGCGACGTTGCTGGTGATCGGCTTCGCCCTGCACAACGCCACCGAGGGCTTCGGGATCGTGGCCCCCCTGGCCGCCGACACCGAGCACGACCCCACCGCTCGCCCGAGCTGGGCGTTCCTCCTGATGCTGGCGGCGATCGGCGGTGGCCCCACGTTCATCGGCACCGCGGTCGGGCACGCGTTCACCAGCGAGCCGCTGTCGGTGATCTTCCTGACCCTGGCTGCCGGCTCGATCATCTACGTCATCGTGCAGCTGCTGGCGATCGCCGGCCGGAGCACCCGCAAGGACCTGATCTACCTCGGCATCCTGGTCGGTCTGCTCGCCGGCTTCGCGACCGACGCGATCGTCACCGCCGCCGGCGTCTGACCGGATACCACCCTTCGAGGGGACGACGCCGCCCCGACGACCCCCTAGCGTGGCAGGGTCCGAGTCGCCACGATCGGGCGGCGCGCCCCGCGGGTGAGGGCCCAACACGCCGCGGGGCGTTGCCCTGTCCGGACGACGACGACCGGCGGCCGGACACGGGCCGGGGTGCAGCGCCGACCGGACATCGACAGATGTCGGCGAGTGCCAGACCCGGTTGGGCGTGCATGCTGTCATGGAGGCGTGCCAGTGGGCGAGCAGACTTCCGAGCGCGGCGCCGAAGCCGCCGCTGATCGGTTCACCGACCGCTGGGTGCCGGGAGGCCGGCAGTGGGTCGTCGTGCCGCTGGCCATCTTCGCGGCGTCTCGGCTGATCAGCACCTCGGCGCTGCTCCTTCTCGGCCGAGGCCAGCCCGCGTACGTCGAACCGCGCGCGCCCCACCACCACCCCCGGCTCCAGAGCCACGCGTCCTACGCAGACCTGGTCTCGAACTGGGACGGCCATTGGTACAGCCGGATCGTCGAGCACGGCTACCCGAGCCACCTGCCCACCGTGCATGGCGTCGTGCAGCAGAACCAGTGGGCCTACTACCCGCTCTACCCGAGCCTGGTGAAGCTCGCCACCTGGACGGGCCTGTCGTACGCGCTGGCGGCCTCGCTGGTCAGCACCGTCCTCGGGGCGCTGGCCATGTGTGTTCTCTACCGCCTGCTGGCGCCCCGACTCGGCACCTTCGGAGCGGCCATGAGCGTCCTGGCGCTCTGTGTCGCACCGGCCGCGGTGATCTGGCAGGTGGCGTACACCGAGAGCCTGGCGCTGCTGCTGCTCCTGCTCGCGCTCGGGTCATTGGCCCGGCGGCACTACGGTCGCTACCTCACGGCTGTCCTCCTGCTCAGCCTCACCCGCCCCGTCGTGCTCCCACTGGCGGGCGTGGCTGCGGTCCACTGGCTGCTCCGCTGGCGTGGGCGAGCGCACGAGCCGTTCCCGCGTCGTGAGGCACGGACCAGCGGCGCCGCGGTGCTGCTCACGGGCGCGTCGTTCCTCATCTGGCCGGCCGTGACCGGCATCGTCACCCATCGACCGGACGCGTACGTCGTGACCCAGCAGGCGTGGCTGCATTCAGGTGCCTCGGGATGGCCGACGTATCTGGTCGCCGTGATCCACGCCTCGAGCACGACCCTGGTGGTCGGGACGGTCGTGGTCCTCGGGTTCCTCGCCGTCGTGCTGCTGCGCAAGCCGGCGCAGCTGTGGGGGATCGAGATGCGGGCCTGGTCCGCCCTCTATCCGCTGTACGTGCTGGTGGCCACGGTTCCGGGGACCAGCGTCGTGCGCTACGGGTTGCTCTGCGTCTTCCCCTGGTGGCCCGTTCCGGAGATCGAGGACAGGGTGACGACGCTCCGGGCACGTGCGACGCTCGTGGTCGTGGTGACGGTTCTCGGCATCGCCACCCAGGTGGTGTGGCTGCACAGCCTCTACGTGGTCCTCCCGGGCGACCACCAGCGGTTCTACCACCCCTGACGCACCGGGACCTCGGTGGGCGTACAGGGACCCGCCTCGTGTGCCATCGAGGTGCCATGGAGGGAGCCAAGCAGCGGTCGCCCGGCCGAGTACGGGTGGCCGGAGCTCAGCTCGTGGGGTGCTCGCTGCTCGGCGGACCCGTGAGGACTGTGGGTACGTACTCGAGCAGCTGGATCCTGCCGTCGAAGGTGCGGCTGGCGACCAGCTCGAGGCCGACGTCGGGATACCCGTCGTAGATGCGCTCCCGCCCGGTGCTGCCTGTGATGACGGGAAAGACGACCACCCGGAAGCGGTCGACGAGGCCGGCCCCGAGCAACGACCGGCAGAGCGTGAGGCTGCCGAGCGTGCGTAACCCAGTGGGGCTCTCCGCCTTCAGTGACCTCACGGCCTCGACAGGGTCTCCTCGGACCAAGCGCGCGTTGGCCCACTCCAGCGGCTCCTCGAGAGTCGAGGAGAACACGACCTTCGACATCGCGTTCAACAGAGCGAAGGTGTCGTCGTCGGACTCGGCTGCAAAGCCCGACAACTGTCGATACGTGGTCGCCCCCATCAGGGCCGTGAAGCTGCTTTCCGGCGACTCTTCGAGCCACGCCAGGTACTCCGGTCCCGCGAGGCCCCAGTAGCCCGGCCAACCCTCCCCCGCGCCGTAGCCGTCGAGGGAGGTGATGAAGTCCACCAACAGGTCCGGCACCGGGATTCCTTTCGCTTGTGGAACTGCCAGCCTGCGTGCTGTGACGCTCAAAGGCAATGTCACATGCGCGCCGCGCCGCGATCGTGCCCGGTGTGCCAGGTGTATGCCATGTGACCGCGGGCGTTCCAGAGCAGCGGACCCCTTGAGGTCTGAACTCGCGCCTGACCTGCGGGTTGTTCCGGTGGGCGCAAAGGGACTCGAACCCCTGACATCCTCCTTGTAAGGGAGGCGCTCTACCAGCTGAGCTATGCGCCCGGAAGCGGGCACAGACTAATGGAGCGGATCGGTCCGCGCCGAACTCCCGGGCGGGACCACGCGCAGGTCGAGCCGGCGTACGACCTCGTCGACCACGGTCCCGACCGGCAGGTCCGACGCGAGGGTGATGCCGGGCTCGTCGGGACCCAACGGCTCGAGCGTCGCGAGCTGGCTGGGCAGCAGCGAGGCAGGCATGAAGTGACCCGACCGCGACGTCATCCGACGCTCGAGGACGGCCGGATCCACCGTCAGGTGGCAGAAGGTGACGTGCGGGCGCCCGTGGCGGAGCCGGTCGCGGTAGCTGCGCCGGAGCGCGGAGCACGTGACGACGGCGCCGACCCCCTCGGCCGCCCGTCGGTCCATCCAGCTCCCGATCGCGTCGAGCCACGGTCGACGGTCGGCGTCGGTCAGCGGCCTCCCCGCCGCCATGGCCGCGACATTGGCCGGCGGGTGGAGGTCGTCACCCTCCAGCAGCTCGCACCCGAGTCGCTCCGCCAGGGCCCGGGCCACGGTCGACTTGCCGCTGCCCGAGACGCCCATCACGACGACGAAGCAGGGCTCGGACACGGGGCCACGGTACGCCGCCCACGGGGCGCACGGCGCCCTCCGGGACGGTCACGGAAGGGGCCGGAAATAGCGTCGAGCCGCTGGCGTCTCGGGTCACCAGCGGCTCAACGAGATGAATAGTACCCACCGCAAAAGCCGAACTCCACCCCTGAACGGCGGTTTCATTGAAAATCCTCCAACTGGTCTAGTCCAGGTGGTGCAACCGGGCCAGGTGCTCGTCGAGGTCGCGCCCGTCGGGGAGCTCGTTGTGCACCGCCCACCGCACGATCCCCCTCCGGTCGATGACGAACGACGACCGGCGGGCGACCCCTCGCTCGGCATCGAAGACGCCGTAGGACTGCGCCACGGCACCGTGCGGCCAGAAGTCGCTGAGCAGCGGGAAGTTCAGCCCGTCGGTGTCGGCGAACACGCGCAGGGAGTACGTCGCGTCGGTGGAGATCGCGAACACCTCGGTGTCGAAGGTCATGAACTCGGCGAGCCGGTCGCGGATGCCCGTCATCTCGCCGGTGCACACGTTGGAGAACGCCCACGGGAAGAACACCAGGAGCACCGCCTTGCGACCGGCGTACGACGACAGCACGACGTCCTGCCCGAACTGGTCGCGCAGGCTGAAGTCGGGGGCCGGGGAGCCCTCGGCGAGGCCCCGCGGCGGGCCCGGTGTCGGGGCGTCAGTCGTGTTCAGCGAGCTCACGCTTGAGAATCTTGCCAGTCGCGTTCCGGGGGAGCTCATCGAGGAACACGATCTCGCGCGGCACCTTGTAGCGGGCGAGGTTCTGACGGACCCATTCCTTGAGCTCGTCCTCCGTCGGGCGAGGGCTCCGAACGACCACGAAAGCCCGCAGCCGCTTGCCGAACTGGTCGTCGTCGACGCCCATCGCGGCGACCTCGACCACGGCCTCGTGGCGGGACAGACAGTCCTCGACCTCCTGCGGGAACACGTTCTCGCCACCGGAGACGATCATGTCGTCGTCGCGGCCCTCGACGTAGAGGCGGCCGTGGTCGTCGAAGCGCCCCACGTCTCCCGAGGACATCAGCCCGTCGACGACCTCCTTGGACTCGCCCCCACCGGTGTAGCCCTCGAACAGCATGCCGTTGCCGACGAAGATCCGGCCGGTCTCCCCCCGCGGGAGCTCGTGCCCGTCGGGGTCGAGGATCTTCACGACGGTCCCCCACGGCGGCTTGCCGGCCGACGTGGGTGCCGCCCGGAGGTCGTCCGGGGTGGCGATCGAGGCGTAGGCGACCTCGGTCGAGCCGTAGATGTTGTAGAGGGTGTCGCCGAACGTGTCCATCCAGGTGGTGGCGAGGTCGCCCGGCAGGGCCGAGCCGGAGGCCGCCGTGACCTTGAGGGTCGACAGCGAGTGGGAGTCGAGCGTGTCCTGGGGCAGGGTGAGGATCCGCTGGAGCATCACCGGAATGACCACGAGCGAGTCGCAGCGCTCCTTCTCGACGGCCTCGAGACAGCCCTCGGCGTCGAACCTCCGGCGCAGGACGACGGTGGAGCCGAGCAGCATCGACAGCGCGAGGTGGGCGAACCCCCAGGTGTGGAACAGCGGCGCCGCGATGTGGCTGCGCCAGCCGTAGCGCAGCGGCATCCGCGAGAGGAGCGAGACGGCGGCGCCCAGGCCGGCCTCGCTGCGCGGTGCCCCCTTGGGTGCACCGGTCGTGCCCGAGGTGAGGATCACGATGCGCGAGTGTCGCTGCGGCGGGTCGACGTCGGCGTCGTCGTACGTCGTGACGAGGGCGTCGATGTCGTCGTCGTCGGACTCGGAGTCGACCCAGCCGAGCACCCGGACGTCGATCCGCGCGTCCGCGAGGAGGCCGGTGAACTCCTGGTCGTGGATCACGACCTGTGGCCCCTCGCGCTCGAGCACGTCGACCAGCTGCGGTCCGGCGAAGGCCGTGTTGAGCAGCAGGATGTCTGCTCCGAGCTTGGCGGTGGCGACACAGGCGTCGACGAAACCGCGATGGTTGCGGCACATCACCGCGACGCTGTCTCCCTCGCCCACGCCTCGGGCAGCCAGTGCTCGGGCGAGCGAGTTGGACCGTCGGTGGAGGTCACCCCACGTCAGAGAGCCCTTCTCGTCGATCAGCCCGACCCGCCGGGGCTCGCGCACCGCCATCGCCGTGAACCCACCCGCCGGGCCGGTCCCCCAGTCCTTGAGAGCCTTCCCCATGCGGGCCAGGGCGGTCGGCGGTACGGGGCGCAGGATGCCGGCGGCACCGAGGACCTTGGCGCTGGTCCCGACCGTCCCCGCCAGGCCGACGGCTCGGCCGACGACGGCATGGGGCAACGCCCGTCCGGTCACGCGGGTGACTTGGGGGTGACGAGTCGCGTGGCCGTCCAGTCCTTGCTGACAGCAGCAGTGGTCGTCAGGGCGAGACCCGCGATCGGCGCGGCCTCGGTGATGTCGGCGGGATCGACGGAGTTCGGGCGGCCCACCTTCGGGGTGAGCAGCCAGATGACACCGCCCCCCACGAGGTCGGTGAGGGAGTCCACCAGCCCGTCGACCAGGTCGCCGTCCTCGTCACGCCACCACAGCACGACCGCATCGACCACGTTGCCGTAGTCGCTGTCGACCATGTCGGAGTCGAGGGCGTCCTCGATGGCGACCCTCAGGTCGTCGTCGGTGTCGGAGTCCCACCCGAGCTCCTGGACGACCATGCCTTTGATCAGGCCGAGTCGCGCGGCTGGACCCGCGGGGGCGTCGGTATGGGTGGAACCGCCACCAGCGGTCGCGCTCAACGGGCTCCTCCAAGCTGTCGGCGCCGGCGGCACGGACGTTCGCCACCGGCTCAGTGGTGAGTAGTCCATCGGACTCCGACCCGCGGCGCAACCCATCCCGAGGGACGGGCCTACCCATGGGTAGATTTCACCCGGCTCCGGCGCGTGACACGATGAACGTGTGAGTGAGACTTCTTCTGCCACCCCCGCGGTCAGCTCCGGGTCAGCCGGCGAGCCTGTGCAGAGCCGTGCGGTCATCCACGAGGGCCTTCCCACCCAGCTCCCGGACATCGATCCGGAGGAGACCCAGGAGTGGCTCGACTCCTTCGACGACCTCACCGCCGCTCATGGTCGCGACCGCGCCCGCTACATCATGCTGCGTCTGCTCGAGCGCGCCCGCGAGAGGCAGGTCGGGGTCCCCGCCCTGCGCAGCACCGACTTCATCAACACCATCCCGCCCGAGCGCGAGCCGTGGTTCCCCGGTGACGAGGAGATGGAGCGCCAGATCCGTCGGCTGATCCGCTGGAACGCCGCGGTGATGGTCTCGTCGGCCAACCGCAAGGGCCTCGAGGTCGGCGGCCACATCGCGACGTACGCGTCGGCGGCCAGCCTCTACGAGGTCGGCTACAACCACTTCTTCCGCGGCAAGGATCACCCGGGTGGCGGCGACCAGCTGTTCATCCAGGGTCACGCCTCCCCCGGCATCTACGCCCGGGCCTACCTGATGAAGCGGCTCGGCTCCGACCAGCTCCACCGCTTCCGTCAGGAGGTCCAGCACGGTCCCGGGAAGGGGCTCTCGTCCTACCCGCACCCGCGGCTGATGCCGGAGTTCTGGGAGTTCCCGACGGTCTCCATGGGCCTGGCCGCGCTCAACTCGATCTACCAGGCGCGCTTCAACCGCTACCTGCACAACCGCGGGATCAAGGACACCAGCGACCAGCACGTGTGGGCGTTCCTCGGCGACGGCGAGATGGGTGAGCCCGAGTCACTGGGTGCGATCGGGCTGGCCGCGCGCGAGGAGCTCGACAACCTCACGTTCGTCATCAACTGCAACCTGCAGCAGCTCGACGGGCCGGTGCGCGGCGACGGCAAGATCATCCAGGAGCTGGAGTCGTTCTTCCGCGGCGCTGGCTGGAACGTGATCAAGGTCGTCTGGGGACGCGAGTGGGACTCCCTGCTCGCCCAGGACGTCGACGGCGCGCTGGTCAACCAGATGAACAAGACGCCCGACGGCCAGTTCCAGACCTACTCGGTGGAGAGCGGCGCCTACATCCGCGAGCACTTCTTCGGGGCCGACGCGCGCCTGCGGAAGATGGTCGAGGGCCTGTCCGACCGCGACATCGAGCTGCTGCCGCGCGGTGGCCACGACTACCGCAAGGTGTACGCCGCCTTCGACGCCGCGTCGAAGCACGCGGGCCAGCCGACGGTGATCCTCGCCCACACCATCAAGGGCTGGACGATCGACGCCCTGGAGGGCAAGAACGCCACCCACCAGATGAAGAAGCTCAACGCCACGACGCTCAAGGCGTTCCGCGACCGGCTCGAGCTGCCGATCACCGACCAGGACATCGACGAGCACTACGAGTTCGACGGCTCGGCGCCCTTCTACCACCCGGGTGAGGGCTCGGCGGAGCTCGAGTACCTCCGCGACCGTCGCCGCGAGCTCGGCGGCGGCGTACCGATGCGGCGAGTGAACCCGCGCGCGCTCACGCTTCCCGGTGACGGGATGTACGACGAGCTGAAGCAGGGGTCCGGCAAGCAGAAGATCGCGACCACCATGGCGCTGGTCCGCCTGCTCAAGGACCTGATGAAGGACAAGGAGATCGGGCAGCGGATCGTGCCGATCGCCCCCGACGAGTACCGCACGTTCGGCATGGACTCGATGTTCAGCTCCGCCAAGATCTACAACCCGGCCGGGCAGCTCTACGAGTCGGTCGACCGCAAGCTGCTGCTGGCCTGGAAGGAGTCGCCGCAGGGCCAGATGCTCCACGAGGGCATCTCCGAGGCCGGTTGCGTCGCGTCCGCCACGGCCGCGGGATCGTCGTACTCCACCCACGGCGAGCCGATGATCCCCTTCTACATCTTCTACTCGATGTTCGGCTTCCAGCGCACGGGTGACTCCATCTGGGCGATGGCAGACCAGCTCGCGCGCGGCTTCCTGATCGGCGCGACGGCCGGCCGTACGACGCTCACCGGCGAGGGCCTGCAGCACGCCGACGGGCACTCCCCGCTGCTGGCGCTCACCAACCCGGCCGTCGTCCACTACGACCCGGCGTTCGCCTACGAGATCGCCCACATCGTGCAGCACGGCCTCGACCGGATGTACGGCTCCAGCGCCGACCACCCCCACGGCGAGGACGTCATCTACTACCTGACGGTCTACAACGAGCCGATCAGCATGCCGGTGCAGCCCGACGACCTCGACGTCGACGGCCTGCTGCGTGGCATCTACCGCCTGGGCTGGGCCCCGGACGGCCTTCCCGACGACGCGCCCCGCGTCCAGCTGTTCGCCAGTGGCGTCGGGGTGCCCTGGATCCAGCGCGCCCAGCAGCTGCTGGCCGACGACTGGGGCGTCGCCGCCGACCTGTGGTCGGTCACCTCCTGGAACGAGCTGTCGCGCGAGGCGCTCGACGTCGAGGAGTGGAACCTCATGCACCCGCTCGAGGAGCAGCGCACGCCCTACCTGACGAGCAAGCTGAACGACGCGGCCGGCCCGGTCGTCGCCGTCAGCGACTACATGCGCGCCGTGCCCCAGCAGCTCGCCCGCTGGGTGCCGCAGCGGTTCCACACGCTCGGCGCCGACGGGTTCGGCTTCGCCGACACCCGGCCGGCGGCGCGTCGCTACTTCAAGATCGATGCCGAGTCCGTCGTCTGCCAGGCACTCTCGGCGCTGGCCGAGGAGGGCCGGATCGGTCGCGACACCGTGCAGAAGGCGCTCGACCACTACCGTATCGACGACCCGACCGCGGTCTCCGGCGTCAAGCAGGAGGGCGGCGACGCCTGACGGGAGACCGCCAGGCCGGGGTCAGCCCTGGCGCACGCCGCCTTGCGCGATCAGCGACACCGGCTGCCAGTCGTTCCAGGTCTTCAGGCGCGACTCGTAGTCGGCGGTTGCGATCGACAGCGGTACCTCGCCGAAGAACACGCGCAGCGGCGGCTCGTCGGCGTCGACCACCCGCAGGATGGCCTCGCGCGTCGCGACCGGGTCTCCGGGGTTGCTGGCGCGTCGGGCTCGCGTCTCGAGCGTCACGCGGTGGACCTCGTCGTACGCCGGGAGCTGCTCGGAGGTGCTGGACGACGAGCCCGCCCAGTCCGTGGAGAAGGCTCCGGGCTCGACCAGCGTGACGTGGATGCCGAAGCCGGCCACCTCCTGCGCGAGCGCCTGGCTGAAGCCCTCGAGCCCCCACTTCGAGGCGTGGTAGATGCCGACCCGCGGGAACGCCGAGATCCCACCGATGGACGAGACCTGGATGATGTGGCCGCTGCCCTGGGCGCGCAGGTAGGGCAGGGCCGCCTGGGTGACCCACAGGGCACCGAACAGGTTGGTCTCGATCTGGGCCCGGGCCTCGTCCTCGGTGAGCTCCTCGATCATCCCGAAGTGCCCGTAGCCGGCGTTGTTGACGACGATGTCGAGGGCGCCGAAGTGGTCGTGCGCCTGCGCGACAGCGGCGACGTCGGCCTCTCGGTCGGTCACGTCGAGCGCGATCGGCAGCAGGGCGTCGCCGTACTGCTGCGCCAGGTCGTCGAGGCTCG
>Ga0074063_10134684_pt1 | contig 10506 bp, 6 predicted proteins | sample SoimicmetaTmtHMB_FD_76857 | JGI IMG/M metagenome (GOLD analysis project Ga0074063, IMG submission 76857) | Soil and rhizosphere microbial communities from Centre INRS-Institut Armand-Frappier, Laval, Canada - Soil microcosm metaTmtHMB... | ecosystem: Engineered > Artificial ecosystem > Soil... | reverse complement strand
AATCCGCCCCGATGCACTAACGGACCAGACCAGCGCCCACGATCCCGCCAACGGCTATTGCCCGATGGGCTGGAGCGTCGCGAAATGGCAGGAAATGCGCGAGCGCGACCCCGCCGCGGTCGCCGAAGCCGCTCGCATCTCGATGGCTCGCCACGTCGAAGCGATGCTGTCCTACCGCGAGATGGGCGTGCCCACATTCGACTATGGCAACAACATCCGCCAGGAAGCGCTCGACATGGGCGTGACCCACGCCTTCGACTTCCCCGGCTTTGTCCCGGCTTACGTGCGGCCCCTGTTCTGCCGTGGCATCGGCCCGTTCCGATGGGCGGCGCTCAGCGGCGAACCCGAAGACATCTACCGCACCGATCAGCGCGTCAAAGAGCTGATCCCCGACGACGCGCAACTCCATCGCTGGCTCGACATGGCGCGCGAGCGGATCGCATTCCAGGGCCTACCCGCGCGCATCTGCTGGGTCGGCCTAGGCCAACGGCACCGCCTCGGCCTTGCCTTCAACGAAATGGTCAGGAACGGCGAAGTCTCTGCGCCGATTGTCATCGGCCGCGACCATCTCGACAGCGGCAGCGTCGCCTCGCCCAACCGCGAAACGGAAAGCATGGCGGACGGCAGCGACGTCATCTCCGACTGGCCGCTGCTCAACGCTTTGCTTAACACCGCCAGCGGGGCGACCTGGGTATCGATCCACCACGGCGGCGGAGTCGGCATGGGCTATTCGCAGCATGCCGGCATGGTGATCGTCGCCGATGGTACCGACGACGCCGCGCGGCGGATCGAACGCGTGCTGTGGAACGACCCCGGCACGGGCGTCATGCGCCACGCCGACGCGGGCTACGACATTGCCGTCGATTGCGCGCGTGAGCAGGGCCTCGACCTGCCAATGGTCCGCGCATGAGGCTCAATCCGGAAAGCATCGATCTCGCGACGCTCCGCCAGCTGTGGACCGGCGCGGAAGCCCGGCTCGACAACGCGTCGATGAGCCGCGTTTTCAGCTCCGCCGCCGTGGTCGAGCGCATCGTTGCCGGTGGCGAGACCGTCTACGGCGTCAACACGGGATTCGGCCTGCTCGCCAACACCCGTATCCCTGATGAGCGGCTGGCCGAGCTTCAGACGAACCTCATCCTGTCGCATAGCGCCGGGCTCGGAGATCCCCTGCCGCGACACGTCGTGCGGCTCATGATCGTCCTCAAGCTGCTCGGACTAGGTCGCGGCCATTCGGGCGTCCGACCGCTGGTCATCGAAGCGCTTCAGCGCCTGCTCGACGCCGACGCCATGCCGCTAATCCCGTCGCAGGGCAGCGTCGGCGCCAGCGGCGACCTTGCCCCGCTCGCCCATTTGATCGCGGCGCTGATGGGCTACGGGCGCATTTGTTTCGGCAAGGAAGCTTTGCCGGCCAGGGAGTCGCTTGAGCGGCTCGGACTCCAGCCGCTCGAGCTTGGCCCCAAGGAAGGGCTGGCTCTCATCAACGGCACGCAGGCCAGCGCGGCGCTCGCGCTCGACGCCTTGTTCCAGGGCGAGCGCGTGTTCGGTGCGGCGATCGCTGCCGGGGCACTTTCAGTCGACGCGCTCAAGGGCTCGTCCAAGCCTTTCGACCGTCGCATTTCGGAGCTTCGCGGCCAGCCCGGCCAAATCCGGGTCGCCGCCGCGATCCACGGCCTCCTCCAGGGGAGCGAAATCCTGACCAGCCACGTGAAGTGCAGCCGTGTGCAGGACCCCTACAGCTTCCGCTGCCAGCCGCAGGTCATGGGTGCAGCGCTTGACCTTCTACAGAATGCGGCGCGGACGCTGACCATCGAAGCTGCAGCGGTGACCGACAACCCGATCGTCTTCGCTGAGGACGACAGCGCGATCTCCGGCGGCAATTTCCACGCCCAGCCGGTCGCTTTCGCCGCCGACACCATCGCCATGGGGCTATGCGAGGTCGGCTCGATTTCCGAACGCCGCGTCAGCGTCCTCGTCGACCCGAAGATGAGCGGCCTGCCAGCCTTCCTCACCGAAGATTCGGGCGTGAACTCGGGCCTGATGATCCCTCAGGTCACCGCCGCTGCGCTGGTGAGCGAGAACAAGAGCCTCGCCTTCCCCGCCAGCGTCGATTCCATCCCGACGTCGGCCGGCCAGGAGGATCATGTTTCGATGGCGCCGATCGCCGCGCGCAAGGCGGCACAGATCGCGCGCAATGCCGGGGGCGTGATCGCGGTCGAACTGATGGCCGCCGCGGAGGGCATCGATTATCACGCGCCGCTCAAGACCTCGGTGAAGCTCAAGCAGGTCTACGATGCTGTGCGCGCGCATTCGCCGCACTTCACCGCCGACCGCTATTGGGCGGACGAGATGAGCGCGCTGCAATCGGCGGTGCTTGATGGAGAGATCGGGCGGGCCGATTTCCTCAACGCGACAGATTAGCGCCTGTATTGCCGGTGTGATACAGCGATAGCCTGTGTTGCGCCGGAGGCGAATCGTCATGAACCATCAAGACAACGAATTTGAAGGTGCGCGGGCCAGAATGACCCAGCTCACCGACATGATCTTTGATCAGGTCAGAAAGCTTGCCGAGCTGCACCAGGACGGCGTTCTTACCGACGAGGAGTTCACCTCGAAAAAGCAGGAACTGCTGTCGCGCCTCTAGCTCAGTCGACCTTGGTCCAGCGCTGGGTCTTGCAGATCAGGCCGAACAGCGCGCAGCCCTGGATCTCGATGGTGTTGCCGGCGACGAACCGGACCGTCGCCGGGATGTGCAGGTTGCTTTCCGGGTCGAACGCCTTGCCCTTGTAAAGGCCGTTGCCGGCGTCGCTGACGTGCAGGATCTCGGTGCCTATGAAATGCTCGGTCCCGCCCTTGCGCGCATTGGCCTGTGCCTTGGCCGAAGCTTTGAGGACGATCGCGCAATAGGCGTTTCCGTCGCAGCGCGTGACGTGGACTAGGGTCGTGTGCTTGGGATTGGTCCAATGGCCTTCGATATTGGCCTGCGCCACGGCCGGTGCAACGGCCAGCGCCAGCGCAGCCGCTGCAAGGGTGAATCGCATCAACATCAATCGCATTCCTTTGCCACTTGGCATCGCAATATAGGGATTGGTCCTTAATGCTGCATTGCGGCGGGAATCGCGCACTCAGCTTGCTAGTGGATGAACGGGTCTCCGACCCCGTCAGTGAAAATCCCGGCTTTTCGGGATGATCTGGGCGTCGCGCGGATGGCGCTGAGCGGGCGCCCGCCAGCTTCCTGCGCCGTCGCCCTGGTTGAGCGTCGAGGGCATCATCTCGTCGCTCAAATGGCTCAGCATGTGGCTGTGATCCTCAAGCTGCCGGGCGACGACATGGATCACGTCGCTGTCCGGATCGCGCTGGACGATGCCGTGAATGCACATCAGCCGCGCGCCCATGACGATCTTGCGCTGCCGGTCGAACACATCGGGCCAGATCACGAGGTTGGCGATCCCCGTCTCGTCCTCCAGCGTGATGAAGCAGACGCCCTTGGCACTGCCCGGCCGCTGGCGGATCAGTACCAGCCCCGCGATCGACAGCCGACGCCCGTCCCGGATGGTCCTCAACCGGTCGGCGGTGATGAATTTCTGCGCGGCATAATGCTCGCGAAGGAAGGTCATCGGATGCGCCTTCAGGCTGAGGCGAATGGTCTGGTAGTCGTTCACGACATGCTCTGAGAGCGGCATTGCGGGAAGCGCGGCGAGCTTATTTTCCGTTCCCTCATCCCGTGCTTCGGCATGGATGAACAAGGGCAAGTCCGGCGCTTGTTTGAGCGCGCGCGAATCCCACAGCGCCGCCCTTCGATCGAGGCCTGTCGACCGGAACGCGTCGGCCGCGGCGAGCCGCTGGATCGCATGCACCGGCACACCGCCGCGAGTGCGCAGCTCCTCGACGGTGCGATAGGGCCGCCGAACGGCCAGCCGATCCGCCGCCTCGCGCTGCAGCCCGTCGATCTGGCGAAGGCCTAGCCTCAGCGCGCCTTGCTCCAGCGTGCAATCCCAGTCGCTGCGGTTCACATCGGCCTCGCGCACTTCGACGCCATGCTCGCGCGCATCGCGGACGATCTGCGCCGGCGCGTAAAAACCCATCGGCTGAGAGTTCAAAAGCCCGCAGGCGAACGCCGCCGGATATTTCCATTTCAGCCAGCTCGACACGTAGACCAGGTGTGCGAAGCTCGCCGCGTGGCTTTCGGGGAAGCCATATTCGCCGAAGCCCTTGATCTGGTCAAAGCAGCGCTGCGCGAAATCAGGGTCGTAGCCGCGTTCGACCATCCGCCCGACCATCTTGCCCTGCAGCGTCTCGATGTTCCCTCTGGAGCGGAAGGTCGCCATCGCCTTCCTCAGCAGGTTCGCTTCCTCGGAGCTGAACTTCGCCGCATCGAGCGCGATCTTCATCGCCTGCTCTTGGAAGATCGGCACGCCCAGCGTCCGGCCGAGAATCTTCTCGAGCTCCTCCGGCTCACCGTGCGCGGGATCGGGACAGGGGAAGGTCACCGCTTCCTTGCCGCTGCGGCGCTTGAGATACGGGTGGACCATGTCGCCCTGGATCGGCCCCGGCCGGACGATCGCGACCTCGATGACGAGGTCGTAGAAGCAGCGCGGCCTCAGCCGTGGCAGCATGTTCATCTGCGCCCGGCTCTCGACCTGGAACACGCCGAGCGAATCCCCTTCGCACAGCATGTCGTAAACCTCCGGCACTTCCTGCGGGACGGCCGCCAGGTCCCAGCGCTCGCCATGATGCTCGGCAATCAGATCGAAGCATTTGCGAATGCAGGTCAGCATGCCCAGCGCGAGCACGTCGATCTTGAGGATGCCCAGCTCCTCAATGTCGTCCTTGTCCCACTCAATGAAGGTGCGGTCCTCCATTGCGCCATTGCCGATCGGCACCGTCTCGGTCAGCGGCCGCTCGGTCAGGATGAACCCACCGACATGCTGCGACAAATGGCGCGGCATGCCGATCAATTGCTCGGCCAGCCTCATTACCCGCTTCAGATGCGGGTCGTTCATGTCGAGCCCGGCGTCGGCCGCGCGCTCCTCGGCGATCTCGGCCTCCATGCTGCCCCAGTAATTGGAGGCGATGGCCGCGCAGACATCCTCGCTTAGGCCCATCACCTTGCCGACCTCGCGAACCGCCGAGCGCGGGCGGTAGTGGATCACCGTCGCGGCGATCCCGGCCCGCTCGCGGCCGTATTTCTCGTAGATGTGCTGGATCACCTCCTCGCGCCGCTCATGCTCGAAATCGACGTCGATATCGGGCGGCTCGCGTCGCTCCTCGGAGATGAAGCGTTCGAACAACAGGTCGCTGGTCGCCGGGTCGACCGCGGTGATGCCGAGGCAATAGCAGACCGCGCTGTTGGCCGCGCTCCCGCGCCCCTGGCACAGGATCGGCGGATCGAGGCCGCGCGCGAAGTCGACGATGTCGTGGACCGTCAGGAAATAGCGCGCGAAGTCGAGCTTCTCGATCAACGCCAGCTCGTGCTTGAGCTGCTTCATCACCTTGGCGGATATGCCCTTGGGCCAGCGCTCGGCTGCGCCGGTCCAGGTCAGGACCTCAAGATATTGCTGCGGCGTCCGCCCGTCCGGCACCGTCTCGCGCGGATATTCATAACGCAGCTCGTCGAGGCTGAAGTGGAGCGCGTCGGCAAACTCGCGCGTCGTCGTAATGGCGTGGGGCCAGCGCGCGAATAGCGGCACCATCACCTCCGGCGACTTCAAGTGCCGCTCGGCATTAGGGTTGAGCAGGAAACCGGCAGTCTTGATCGTTACCTTCTCGCGGATGCAGGTGACGACGTCCTGCAACGGGCGACGGTCGGGCGCATGGTAATGGACGTCGTTGGTAGCGAGGATCGTGCAGCCGTGGCGCTTGGCGATGCGGTCGAGCCGCTCGATCCGGACCGCATCGTCGCCGCGGTAAAGCCAGCTCGCCGCGACATGGCCGAGTGACGGCAAGGCGTCTCGAAGCCGCTTCAGCTCTTCCTCGAACGCATCAAGGTCGCTCTCCGGCCAGGCGATGAAGGCGATGCCTTGCCTGTGCGCCGCGACATCGCTCAGCGTCAGCGCGCACTCTCCCTTTTCGCTGCGCATCTTACCGAGACTGAGCAGCCGAGAGAGTCGGCCATAACCGTCGCGGTCGACCGGGTAAGCGAGCAGGCTTGACGCGTCGGTAAGATCGAGCCGGCAGCCGATCAACGGCTTCAGGCCCGCGCCCTTGGCCGCGCTATGCATGCGAACCACCCCGGCGAGCGTGTTGCGGTCGGCGATGCCGATCGCGTCATAGCCTTGGCGCAAGGCGGTCAGCACCAGCTCGATCGCGTCCGATGCGCCGCGCAGGAAGGAGAAGGGGCTGGTGACGCCTAGCTCGACATAAGCCGAGGGCGTCGTGGGCGGTGGCGGCATGTCACCAGTCCGCACCAGCTTCAGCCGCGAGAAGGCGGTCTTCTCGGGCATCAGCCAAAAAGCCCGTGGATGTACCAGTTGGGCAGGCCGCCGCGGCCGTCGCCGATCACGCCTTCGCGATAGATCCAGTAGCGCCGCCCGGCCTGATCCTCGACGCGGTAATAATCGCGCAGCCGCGCCGACGACGGCTGCCGCCACCATTCGGGCGCGATCCGCTCCGGCCCTTCGACGCGGGCGATGTCGTGTACCGCCCGCCGCCACACGAACCGCCGCGGCACACCTTCGGGCGTCGCATAGATGACGTCGATCGCTTCGGCCCGGTCGAGCAGGCGCTGCGGTTTCCTGCCCTCGATTTCGAGGGGAGGGGGACCAGCGTAGCTGGTCGAGGGCCCCCTCCGTCGCGCTTCGCGCGCCACCTCCCCTGCAAATGCAGGGGAGGAGATCGCGGATCTCCATCCGCTCGCGCGCTCGGGCAGATGGCTCTCCTGCGGCTGCGGGCGACGGACACATCTTGGACCGAGCTTGACCGTCAGCCGGTCGACCAGTCGCGCCAGCTCCCGTTCGCCCGACGGTTCCTCGACCAGGCTTTCCTGGGCGGCGCCCAGATCCTCGGTCCAATCCGCGGTCAGCGCGAAGGCATCAAACCCGAACTCAGGATTGAGCTCCGCTGCCTTGTCGCTCAGCAGTCGCTGCAAATGCTTCGGCTCGCGGCTCGGGATCGCGGTCGCGACCGAGGCGACGGCGATGCTGCCGTCGACTCGATACCCGATCAGCAACAACCGCCGCGCGCCAAGCTTCCGTTCTTCCAGCTCACTCACGAGATCGGGGATCAGCCGCTCGAGCGCCTGGCTCGCCGCCTCGTGGTGCGTTGCCGGTTCCTCCAGCTTGATCAGCGCTCGCGGCGGCGGATCGACCGATGCGGCTGTGAGCGGCTCGGGCTTGCGTCCGGTCAGCCGGTCGAGCGCGTCGACCACATTCGCCGCGCCCCGGAATCGCCGCGCCAGTGCCAGCCGCGGCATGCCCCTCAACGCGCCGACGGTCTTGAGGCCGAGCCGTTCAAGCGTCCTCACGGTGTCCGGATCAAGCCTCAGCGCCGACACGTGCAACGGTTCCAATTGGTCGCCGCCGAAGTGGCTCAGCGCCCAGGCGGCCGCGGCGGTCGGCGCGATCGCCACGCGAACCGTGAAGCCGAGCCGCGCGAACCGGCGCTTGATATCCCGCACCAACCCGGCCTCGCCGCCGAACAGATGCGCCACGCCGGTCACATCGAGCCGCAGTCCGTCTCCGTCCACCTCGACCAGGGGCGACCAGCGTGATGCCCAGCGCGCCAGCCGCTCGACCAAAGCCGCATCGCCTTGCGGGTCGGCCGGCACCGCGACCAGTGACGGATCTAGCGCCCGGGCATCGGTCAGCCGCGCCCCGGGCCTCGCGCCGCGCTCCGCCGCCGGCTTCGTGACCGCATGGATGAGGAGGCCGTGCGTGCCCTCGACCGTCAGGACGACCGGCGCATCAGGCTGTAAGTCGCTGATCTTCGCCCAGCGCTCGATCGCCAGCTGCGGCAACCAAATGGAAGCGATCCGCCTCACGCGAAACCATCCATCGTCCTGGCGGAGCCCCGCGGGCGCGAAACAGCTCCACATCCCATGCCGGCAGACCAGATGCTCGCGGGTCGAGCGAATTCGACAGCGACGGCGCCGACCCGATGCGCCAGCGCATCCGCGCCCCGCTCAAATTCGCAGTGCCGCCGAGGCGCACCAGCCAGCAAGGCGTGCCGCTCCGTTCGCTCGCGACCGCCAGCCGCCGCGTCGCCACGAAGTCGAGCGCCTTGGGATCGCCCCATATTTCGCCGATGACGGCCGCGAGGCAGGAGCATCTTACCCCCTCCTCCATCGCCCACAGCGCGTCTTTGGCGTCGCGCGTCTCGACATGAATGAGCTCACCGGATGGCAGTCCGGGCGGATGAACCCGCCCGCTTTCGAGAATCGCCATTCGGTCCTGGACCCACAGCAAAGGCTTTTCCGAGTCCAGCTGGGCCAAGAGGAACCTCGCCCAACCCCCATCGCGCGGATGAACCGCGAACAGTTCTGACAGCGTTGGAATGGAGACTTCGGGCAAGCGCCATGGCGCGCCCAACTCATTCTGAAGATGGACTTTTTCGGGCGCACGGCTTGCGCCGCCGCCGACCAGGGAAAGGCCTGCAGCCACACGACTCACAACGTTCTTGTTCTACTTTTGTTCTTTATCCGGCGAGTCAGTGGGCAGAGTCAATCCCGCGACTCGGCTTGCCATTCATGGCTGGCGATCTGCCTTCCATTTTCGCCAGGAACGCCTCGATGTCGCGGACTATTCCCATCATCGCCGGCCGCAAAAGCACTGCACCGACATGACCGGTGTCAATTTCGATCGCATGGTCGATCTCATGGTCCAAGCCGCGCGCCGCGCTCGGTGCGACAATTCCATCCCGGCGCGACCAGAAAGCGAGCGTCGGCACCGGCGGCTTCCCATCTGCGCGCGGAAAGGGTGGCTCGTTGACGTCGTGACCCGCGATCCGCTCGTACAGCTCACGGACGTTGGTGTTCGTCTTGTAGTTGCCGGAAAAGGGTGAGCAGAGCGTAACGACACCGCGCACCTTGTCGGGATTCCGATGCGCCAGTTCCCGAGCAAACATTCCGCCAAGGCTCCATCCGATGACCAGCACAGGTCGCCCGTCATAAATCTCGTCGAGGCGATGTCCGAGGAGATCGAGGGTATCGGGTTTGGCGCCGAGGTTGATGCCGAGGTTCCACGGATAGACCCGCCAACCGCTGCGCGCGAGCGCTCGGCGAATGTCCATGGTCGTCCGGTCAGTGGCAAGGAAGCCCGGGAGGACGAGCGCCGGCGGCCCGTCCTCCGGGCCTCGAGGGCCCAGGGGGCCAAGCCCTGCCAACAGTCTCGGGAAATGCCAGGCGATCTCCCGCCAGCGATGCGAGGCCGGAGGAGCGAGGTCGTCCGGATGGACTGTGCCGGCAATCCCGGCCGCGGCGGTACGCAACCATTTCACTACGCAGAAGATGACTTCTTTCCGTACACGAAACAATAACCGGCCGTTTCACTGTGCCTTTTTGGTAAACCGCAGCCCTAACAGCCCTTCGCAACAATCAGGTCACAGCCGTATTGCAGACCAAATCACCTTGCAGCGCGGCGGCTTCGCGCCGGCAGGCATGGGCCAGCCCGTCGAGGAACATGTCGGTGCAGCGCTCCCACGAATAATGCCGGGCCTCAGCCGCCGCCGCTGCGCGATCGACGGTTAGAGCGCGCGTAACCGCCACTGACAAATCTTCATCGAGGGCACCGATCGGCTGCGTCCCGCCATGAACGCCGCATTCCTCCGGCCCGACGATGTCGGCAGGCCCCGGCACCGGGAAGGCCGCGACGGGAAGCCCGCACGCCAGCGCTTCGATATTGACGAGGCCGAAGGTGTCGGTCCGGCTTGGGAAGACGAACACGTCAGCGCCGGCATAGAGTGACGCCAGCTCGGCGCCGTGCTTTGCGCCCAGGAATAACACGCCGGGGAACGCGGCCTTCATCCGCTCGAGCGCGGGACCACCCCCGACCACAACTTTGCTCCCCGGAACCTCGAGGTCGAGGAAGGCCTCGATATTCTTTTCAGGCGCGACCCGGCCGACATTGAGCAGGATCGGCCGCGGCAAGTCGGCAAGTGCGGGATACGGCGGAACCTCGGGATTGAATTGCTCGAGATCGACCCCGCGGGGCCAGAGGTGGGTGCGCTTGAGGCCGCGCTCGTGAAGCTCGGCGGCAAGCGTCGGTGTCGCCGCGAAGGTGCGGTCCGCCTTTCCGTGAAACAGCCGCATCATCCGCCACAGCCATTCGACCGGGATGCCGGTGCGGATCGAGACATAGTCGGGGAAGCGGGTGTGGAAGGCGGTCGTGTAGTGGCGGCCGTGATGCACGCACCAGTTGCGCGCCGCCCAGCCGATCGGACCCTCGGTCGCGATGTGGACGCTGTCCGGCTGCGCCGCCTCCAGCATCCGGTTCACCTTGGCACCGCACAGTATCGACAAACGGATCTCGGGATAAGTTGGGCACGGCAAGGTCCAGAACAGCGACGGCTCGATCA
>Ga0074063_10124761_pt1 | contig 10630 bp, 10 predicted proteins | sample SoimicmetaTmtHMB_FD_76857 | JGI IMG/M metagenome (GOLD analysis project Ga0074063, IMG submission 76857) | Soil and rhizosphere microbial communities from Centre INRS-Institut Armand-Frappier, Laval, Canada - Soil microcosm metaTmtHMB... | ecosystem: Engineered > Artificial ecosystem > Soil... | reverse complement strand
TCAACCGCGGCAAGCGCTTCACCGCGTTCCGCTTCGAGCACAACGGCCAGGTCGAATATTTCGACGAGAACGGCCGCTCGCTGAAGAAAACGCTGCTGCGCATTCCGATCGAATTCGCGCGTCTGTCCTCGACCTTCGGCATGCGCGAGCATCCGATTCTCGGCCGCATGCGCATGCACAAAGGCGTCGACTACGCCGCAGCGAGCGGCACGCCGATCATGGCGGCGGGCGATGCGCGGGTGAAATTCGTCGGCTGGAAAAACGGTTACGGCCGTTGCGTCGAACTCGATCACGGCCAGGGCCGCAGCACCTTCTACGGCCACATGTCGGCCTGGGGCAAATACAGCATCGGCCAGCACGTGAACCAGGGCGCGATCATCGGCTACGTCGGCATGACGGGCCTGGCCACCGGCCCGCATCTGCACTACGAATTCCGCGTCAACGAAGTGCAGGTCAATCCGCTCAGCGTGACCATGCCCAAACCCGAGCCGCTGGCCGGCAACGAGCTGATGGCGTTCCGGATGGCGACCGCGCCGGCGATCGCGAAACTGCAGCTGCTCGAGAAGAACACGCGCATCGCGCTGCGCTGAGCGATGACGCTCGGCGACGTAACAACTGCCGCAAAGCCCGCCGCCAACGACGGCGGGCTTTTTCTTGGACTGATTTCCGGTACCAGCGTCGACGGCATCGATGCCGCGCTGGTGTCGTTCGAACCAGAACTGAAACTACTTGCGGGCCGCACGCTGCCGATGCCCGAGGCTTTGGCGCAAGACGTGCTGCGTGTTTCGCAGACCGACATCAACATCGCGCTCGATGATCTGGGCAGGTTGGATACGCGCCTGGGCGCCGCGTTCGCCGCTGCCGCCAATGCCTTGATCGAAGCGACTGGCGTCGATCGCCGACGCGTCATTGCGATCGGCTCGCATGGCCAGACCTTGCGGCATCGTCCCAGCGGCGAGGCGCCGTTCACCCTGCAGCTCGGCGACGCCAGCATCATCGCCGAGCAAACCGGTATCACCACGGTCGCGGATTTTCGCCGTCGCGATGTCGCCGCCGGCGGCCATGGCGCGCCGTTGGTGCCGGCGTTTCATGCGGCAGTTTTTCGCGACGAGAACGAATCTCGCGCCATCCTCAATATCGGCGGCATCGCCAATCTGACCTTGCTGCCGACATCCGGCCCGGTGCGCGGTTTCGACACCGGCCCCGGCAATGGTTTGATGGATGCCTGGTGCCTGCGTCATCGCGGGGAACGCTTCGATCGCGGTGGCGCGTTCGCGGCCAGCGGTCGCGTCGATTTGTCTTTGCTGACGCGCTTGCTTGCCGAACCGTGGTTTGCCTTGCCGCCGCCGAAAAGCACCGGCCGCGATCAATTCCATCTCGATTGGCTTGAGTCGGCGCTGTCCGGCTCGACACTCGCACCCGTGGATGTGCAGGCCACGCTGTGCGAGCTCACGGTACGCACGATCGTCGAGGCACTGCGCAGCACGCAGCCGGCGACCGAGCGCCTGCTGGTCTGCGGCGGCGGCGTGCATAACGCGACGCTGCTGAAAAATCTCGGCGAGACGCTACCTGGAATCAGGGTGCAATCCACCGCGGCGCTCGGCGTCGATCCGGATCTGGTCGAGGCCATGGCTTTCGCCTGGCTGGCGCGGGAAACCCTGGCCGGACGTCCGGGCAATTTGCCCGAAGTCACCGGGGCGCGCGGGCTGCGGGTGCTGGGCGCCGTGCACTCTGTCTGAGCGCTGCAGGTAGGCGGCCGGGTGGCATCCGCCTAGGTGTGCTTCGTGCCTCTTTCGATGTAGGACGGCGCATCGTCGGGCAAGCCGTCGAAGGCGCGCATCGCCGCTTCGAATGCCCGCGTTTCCTCGTCGCCCCAATTTCCCGCCAGGCGCGCGATGTCGCCGGGCACTGGCGGCGGGTCCGGCTCAGCCAATCCCAACGACTGCTTGAGCAGGTGCAGGATGACGTCGTTCAGGGGCCAGCCTTTCTGCCGCGCCATCTCCTTGATGCGCTCGGCGATCCGCTCATCGATGTCGCGCAGCAGGAAATCGGCCAAGACTAGTCCTCCGGGACCGTGAGCTTAAGCCGGGGAAGCAGCCAAAGGAACAAAAGCGTTGCCGGCAAGACAGCCAGGGTTGCGATGATGAAGTAGGTACCGTAGCTGGTGGCTTCGACGATGCCGCCCGCAAACACGCCTAACACCTTGCCGGGCAGATTGACCATCGAGCTAAGCAGCGCGTACTGGGTGGCGGTGTGTTCCCGATTGACCAGCGACGACAGGAACGCGACCGCGGCGGTGCCGAGGAAGCCGAGCATGAAGTTTTCGCCGGAAATGACCGCCGTTAACACCATCAAGCTCCCGGGATGGCCGATCAGCCACAGATAGAGCAGGTTGCACAGAGCGCACAACACGACCGCGGCCAGCAATGGCTTGCGCGCGCCCCAGCGGGCAATCGCGAAACCGCCAGCGAACACGCCGGCCATGCCGATCCAGATGCCGTAAAACTTGGTGATCGCGCCGATCTGCGTCTTGGTGAAACCCATGGCCAGGTAGAACGGACTCATGATGCCGCCGACCAGCGCCTGCTCGGGAATCTTGAACAACAGGATGAACAGCAACAGCAGCAGCGACAACGCGACGCCGTAGCGTTTGAAGAAATCGGAAAACGGGTCCACGAACAGTTGCCGCATCGCATCGCCCCAACCGGCCGCCAGGCTGTGGTGCGCCACCGGTTCGGACGCGCGCAGGTTGGCGCCGATCGGTATCAGCATCGCAACGGCCATGATCTGGTAGACCATCGGCCAGGGCATATGGTCGGCGAAACCGAGTGCGAACGCGCCGGACAAGATCAACGCCATCCGGTAACCAAGCGAGTAGGTTGCGACAAGCGCGCCCTGATCGGCCACCGGCGCGATCTCGATCCGGTAAGCGTCCACGGCGATGTCCTGGGTGGCGCCGGCGAACGCAACCAGCAAGGTGAACCCAATGAAAGGGGCCAACATACTCGGCGTGGTCAGCGACATGCCCGCCAGGCCGATGAGTACCAGCAATTGCGCCAGCAAGAGCCAGCCACGGCGCAGTCCGAGGCGGCCAAACAAAAATGGCCGCGTGTGGTCCAGAAACGGCGCCCACAGGAACTTCAGCGCGTAGGTCATGCCGGCGCTGGCGATAACGGTGATCTGCTTGAGTTCGATCCCGTTCTCGGTCAGCCAATAGGCGAGCGTGCCCGCGACCAGCAGGAACGGCAGCCCGGAGGAAAACCCGAAGAAGAACATCGTCCACGCCGCCGGTTGCGAGAACGCCTGCCACACCGATTTGCGCGACGGCTTCGCGGCAATAGCCGTCGCGTTGGTCGTGCTCATGAACGAAAATCCACGACAAACGGCGCGTGATCGGAAAACCGCGGTTCGGGTGCAATCGCGCAACTTTTCAATCGCTCGCCGAGACCGGGACTGACCATCTGGTAGTCGATCCGCCAACCGACGTTCTTGGCCCGCGCCGCGCCGCGTTGCGACCACCAGGTGTATTCCTCGGCCTCCGGATTCAGCCGGCGATAGCTGTCCACCCAGCCGTCCTGGGCCAGCAACTTGTCCAGCCAGGCGCGCTCTTCCGGCAGGCAGCCGGAATTTTTCTGGTTCGAAGTCCAGTTCTTGATATCGCGGCGGGTGTGCACGATGTTCCAGTCGCCGCAGAGCACGTAATCGCGGCCGCTAGCCAGCCATTGCTGGAAGACCGGCGCGATCCAGTCCATTACCTTGAACTTGAATTGCTGGCGCTCGTCGCCGGACGATCCCGATGGCAGGTACAACGACACCACGCTCAGGTTGCCGAAGCGTGCTTCGAGGTAGCGGCCTTCCTCGTCGAACGGCGCCCAGCCGATCGCCGTGCGCACTTCGTCGGGCTCGCGTTTCGAATACACGGCGACGCCGGAGTAACCCTTCTTGGTGCTGGCGTCACGAAAATAAGCGTTGTATCCCTTCGGACGAAACGCGGCGTCGCCGAGCTGATGCTCCTGCGCCTTGGTCTCCTGCACGCACAGCACGTCGGCGCCCTGACCGGCGAACCAGTCGAAAAAACCCTTGCTGGCGGCCGAGCGCAGGCCGTTGGCGTTGAAGGTGATGATGCGCATTCGGGATTTGAAAATCGGGAATTAGGGAATGGAGACTAGCCTATGTCGGGCGCTTCGTGCGCTGCCGGGAATGGCTTGTGACACCCCGCGCGTACAGTTGTTGCACAATCGCATTCCCGATGGCCTCTTGCCGATTCCCATGCTCCCCCACCAGCGCCGCTTCCTCGATCTCGCCCTGGCCCGCAATGTCCTGCGCTTCGGCGAATTCACCCTCAAATCCGGCCGGATCAGCCCGTATTTTTTCAACGCCGGACTGTTCGATTCCGGCGCGGCGCTGGCGACGCTGGGCGAGTGCTACGCGCAAACGCTGCGGGCTTCGGCACTGCCCTACGACATGCTGTTCGGACCGGCCTACAAAGGCATTCCGCTGGCGACGACGCTGGCCGTGGCGCTGGCCGCCGATGGCCGCGATGTGCCGGTCGCATTCAATCGCAAGGAAGCCAAGAGCCATGGCGAAGGCGGCGTGCTGATCGGCGCGAAGATCGCCGGACGCGTGCTCATCGTCGACGACGTGATCACCGCCGGCACCGCCATCCGCGAGTCCCTGCAGATCATCCGTGAAGCCGGCGGCCAGCCCTGCGGCGTAGCGATCGCCCTCGACCGGCAGGAGCGCGGACAGTCCGGTGATCGCTCGGCCGCGCAGGAAGTCGCCGCCGAATTCGGGCTGCCGGTGTTCGCCATCGCTGGCCTGAGCGAACTGCTGGCGCTGGCCGATGAAAAGCCCGAGCTGGCCGCTTACAAAGATGCGTTGGTGGCGTATCGTGCGCGCTATGGCGTTGAACCGTGACTGCCTGGAGTGACGTTATGTTGCGTTCGAAACTGAGCCTGGTAATTCTGGCCGTCATCCTGGTCAGCAGCACTGCGGTATCGGCGGAAGGGATCAAGAAGAAGCTCTATCGCTGGGTCGACAAGGAAGGCAAGGTGCATTACGACGATGCACTACCCGCGAACGCTGTGGACCAGGCGCGCCAGGAATTCAGCGCCACCACCGGCACGCAGACCGGCGCGGTGGACCGTGCCTTGACTCCCGAGGAGCTCGCGCAAAAAGCAGCCGCCGAAAAAGCCGCGGCGGCGGCCAGTGTCACCGCCGAGGAACAGGCGCGCAACGAGCAGGCCATGCTCAACAGCTACGAAACCGAGGCCGATTTGCGTCGCGCGTACAACGAGCGGCTTGAGTTGCTCAAGCAGACGCTGGAATCCACCGATGTCGGCTTGCAGAGTCTGCACGGCAGCCTGTCCGCCGTGCTGGCCCAGGCCGCGGAGAGCGAGTTGCAGCATCGTCCGGTCGACGCCAAACGTGCCGATGAAATCCGCGAAATGCATGCGGAAGTGCTCAAGCAGCAAATCTTCCAGGCCAATCGCAAGTCCGAGCTGATGTCGCTGGACTCCGAGTTCCAGCGCATGCTGATCCGCTACCGTGAGCTGCACGATCAGGCCGCCGCCCAGGCAGCCGGCGTTCCTGCCCCAGCCGCTACGACCGCGGCGCCGACCAGCCCACCCTGACCGGGTCCGCCAAGACGAGAAAACAAGGCCACTCGCGAGAGTGGCCTTTTTCATCGGACGGTGCCAACAGACGGTACGCTTCGATTGCACGCGATGCATGCGTGGTCGGCTGCGCGGGCCACAACGAACATCGCTAGAACGGCAGCGTAAGACTCGGATCGATCGCCAGCATTTGTTCGCGGAACAGTCCCTGCACCCGCGCCAACGATGCGCCATCTTTGGCGTCGAAGCGCAGCACCAGCGTCGGCGTCGTGTTCGAGGCACGCACCAGGCCCCAGCCGTCCGGCCAGTCGGCGCGCAGGCCGTCGATCGTAGCGATGCGCGCGCCCTCGAATTTCGCCCGGGCGACGAAGTTCTCGATGAACTTGTATTGCTCGCCCTCGGCCACGGCAATTTTCAGTTCCGGCGTGGACACGCCTTTCGGCAACGCGGCGAAAATCGTTTCGACATCGTCCGGACTGGCGGCGAGGATTTCCAGCAGACGCGCTGCGGCGTACAAGCCGTCATCGAAGCCATACCAGCGCTCGCGGAAGAAGAAGTGGCCGCTCATCTCGCCGGCCAGTTCGGCTTCGGTTTCCTTCATCTTGGCCTTGATCAGCGAGTGGCCGGTTTTCCACATCAGCGGGCTGCCGCCGTGGCGCAGGATCTGGGTCGCCAGGTGGCCGGTGCACTTGACGTCGTAGATCACGCAGGCGCCGGGATTGCGCTCGAGCACGTCGGCGGCGAACAGCATCAACAGGCGATCGGGATAGATCATCTCGCCGCTCTTGGTCACCACGCCCAGGCGGTCGCCGTCGCCGTCGAGCGCCAGGCCGATGTCGGCGCCGACTTTCTGCACGACGCGAATCAGGTCGGTGAGATTTTCCGGGTCGCTCGGATCCGGATGATGGTGCGGGAAGGTGCCGTCGACTTCGCAGAACAGCGGCTCGACTTCAGCGCCGATCGCTTCCAGCAACTCCGGCGCGACCGCACCGGCGACGCCATTGCCGCAGTCGATCACCACCTTGAGCTTGCGCTCGATCTGGATGTCGCCGGCGATGCGCTGGATGTAATCGTCTTTCAGCGAACGCACGCTCGACTGGCCCGGCGTCTCGGCCTTGTACAACTTGTTTTCGACGATGCGCGCATACAGGTTCTGGATCGCATCGCCGTACAGCGTTTCGCCGTCGACCATGATCTTGAAACCATTGTAGTCGGGCGGATTGTGGCTGCCGGTCAGCGACACGCAACAGCCGGTGCGCAATTGGAAGGTGCCGAAATAAGCCATCGGCGTCGGCGCTTCGCCGATGTCGATGACGTCGCGACCGGCCTTGCGCAGACCCTCGATCAGGGCGTCGGCCAGGCTTGGCGACGACAATCGGCCATCGCGGCCGACGACGATGTTGCGCTGGTTGCGCTCCTGCATCAGGCTGCCGATCGCCTGGCCGATCAGCCGGGCGATGTTGACGTCGAGCGTCTGCCCAACGATGCCGCGGATGTCGTAGGCGCGGAAGATGCTTCGATCCACCGCGATCTGCGGCGTCGCCGGCATCTTGCTGGTGACGCGCACCGCCGGCGGTTCCGCCTTGGCTTTGGCGAGCTGGCCAGCGTTTTGCAACTCGGCGAGCGTGAGCGGCCCCGGTTCGTCCGCCGCGGCAGTGGTTGCCACGGGTGCGGCGCCTTTGCGCAGCTTGGGAAACAAAAAGATGCCGCCCGCAAGCAAGGCCAGGAATGCGGCTATTCCGAATTCGCCGAATCCGGCCTGGCCGAACAACCCGGCTTCCACATCGGGGGCCGCGGCCACTACCCGCATCGGAGTGTCGCCGAGCGGGATGGCGCCGACTTCGGCTTTGAAATTCAGATCGGCCGAATTGCCGGATTCGGCCACGTTGTAATGGCCCTGACGCAGGGCCAAATAGGCGCCTTTCGGCGCGGCCGGCTGCACCGGGGCGATAACCGGAGCGAGCGGCAAGCGCACGTAAATCAGGGTCAGGTTGAGTCCGGTGTCCTGCACCGGCGCCGCTACCGCCAACTGCGGCGCGCCCGCGTCGCGCACCACTGCGATGACGCTGCGTCCCGCCAACAGCGCTTGCTCCAGCAGGCCCAGCTTGCCGTAACCGAAGGTGGCCGGATCGGCGTAGGGCAAACTCAGGTCCGGCGCGATGAATTCAACCGCCTGTGCTTCCGGCCAACCATTGCTGACCAGATCCTTGGCGGTAGTGAGATCGTTGCGTTTGATCGCGCTGACCAAGGCGACCCGGGTCCGGACAGTGTCGAGATTCTTGAGCTCCTTTTCCAGCAGCGGTTGTATTTGCTGGGCCACCTGCGCGCGCGCTGACTTTGTGGTTTCGGTGAGCTGGTTGGCCGAATGCACTTGCCAGCCTTGCCAGCCTTCCCAGGCCGCGATCAGCAGCAGCACCAGGGCCGCGATCAATCGCAGCGATGACGGATTCTTCAAGACGTTCGCATCCAGCTTTTTCATGGCGCCCCCTGAGGCCTCAACGCAATCCGGTGTGCCCAAAACCACCGGCACCGCGCGCGCTTTGTTCGAATTCTTCCACGATACGGAAACGCGTGCGCGCCACCGGCATGAACACCAGCTGCGCGATGCGATCTCCGGGCGCGATGCTGACCGGATTCTGCCCGCGATTCCAGGCGCTGACCATCAGCGGCCCCTGGTAATCGGCGTCGATCAGGCCGACCAGATTGCCCAGCACCAGGCCTTGCTTGTGACCGAGACCGGAGCGCGGCAGGATCATCGCGCACAGCTCGGGATCGCCGATGTGCAGGGCCAGGCCGGTCGGAATCAGTTGCGCTTCTCCCGGCGCCAGCGTCAACGGCGCGTCGATCATCGCGCGCAGATCCATGCCTGCCGAGAGCGCGGTGGCGTAATCGGGCAGCGGAAATTCCGCACCCAGCCGGCCATCGAGAATTTTCAGCTCGAGCTCGCGGATCACGCCGATGCCTGCAGATGATCGGCGACCAGATCGAGCAGCGCGCGCGCGACTTCCGGTTTGCCGGCTTCGGCGATGTCGTGCCGGCCGTTCGGCGAAAACACGGTCAAGGCGTTGCGTTCGCTTTCGAAACCGCATCCGGGACGGGACACGTCGTTGGCGGCGATCAGGTCGAGCTTCTTGCGCTGCAGTTTTTCCCGCGCGTAGTTTTCCAGCTGATCGGTTTCCGCCGCGAAGCCGACCACGCAACGCGGCCGCTGCGCATGCACCGCAACCTCGGCGAGCACATCCGGCGTGCGGGTCAGTTCCAGCGTCAGGGCCTCGGCCGACTTCTTGATTTTCTGCGGCTGCGCCTGGACCGGCGTGTAGTCGGCCACGGCCGCGGCGCCGATGTAGGCATCGCTGCCGGGCAGCGCGGCCAGTACCGCTTCGCGTAATTGTCTGGCGCTGCGGATGTCGATGCGGGTGACGCCATAAGGTGTCGCCAGACTCACCGGCCCGGCCACCAGAACCACTTCGGCGCCCATCGCCGCCGCTGCGGCGGCGAGTGCGAAGCCCATTTTTCCGGAGCTGCGGTTGCCGAGGAAGCGCACCGGGTCGATGTCTTCGAAGGTCGGGCCGGCGCTGATCAATATTTTTCGACCGGCCAGACGTTTCGGCGTCGACAACGCGACCAGCGCAGAAACAATCTGCAGCGGTTCGAGCATGCGTCCGGCGCCGATTTCGCCGCAGGCCTGGTCGCCCTCGGCCGGGCCAAATACGTCGACGCCGCGAGCGCGCAAAACTTCGATATTCGCCTGCGTCGCGGCGTTCGCCCACATCACCCGATTCATCGCCGGCACGATCGCGATCGGCGCTTCGGTCGCCAGGCACAGCGTGCCGAGCAGGTCGCCAGCCAGGCCATGCGCCAGTCGCGCGATCACGTCGGCGCTGGCCGGCGCGATCAGCACGCGGGTCGCCCAGCGCGCCAATTCGATGTGGCCCATGGCCGCTTCGGCGGCTTCGTCCCACAACGACGTACGCACCGGCTGCCCGGACAGCGCCTGAAAGGTCACCGCGGTGACGAATTGCTGCGCGCCTTCGGTCATCGCCACGCGCACTTCGGCGCCGGCGTCCTGCAAACGACGCACCAGATCGGCCGCCTTGTAGGCGGCAATGCCGCCGCTGACTCCGAGCAGGATCCGTTGACCGCCTAACTCCAGCATGCCGGGAATTTCCTACGCCAATGCAGGCATTAGCTTAACCGAAGGCGAGGCGATTCCCGATGCCGGCAACGGGCAGTCGAACAGACACTGCCAGCATGCAAATCCGCGAATGGCCTGCCGCCGAAAAACCCCGGGAAAAACTGCTGGCCCATGGCGCCGGGCAACTTTCCGATGCCGAGCTACTGGCGATCTTCATCGGCAGCGGCGTGCGCGGACAAAGCGCGGTCGATCTCGGCCGGCGCTTGCTGGCCGAAAACGGCGGTTTGCGGGCCTTGCTCGATCTGGCGCCGGCGGCCCTGGCCAAACTCTATGGATTGGGCCCGGCCCGGGCCTGCGCCCTGGCCGCAGCGCTGGAACTGGGCACCCGGCATCTCGGGCAGCAGCTGGCGCGCGGGGCAGCACTATCCGATCCCGGGCAGGCTGGCAGCTATTTCCAACGCAAGCTGCGGCCGTTGCCACACGAAGTGTTCGCCTGCCTGTTTCTGGACAACCGGCACCGGGTGATCGCCTTCGAGGAACTGTTTCGCGGCACCCTCGACGGCGCCGACGTGCATCCGCGCGAAGTCGCCAAGCGATGCCTCGCGCACAACGCGGCAGCCGTCATCTTCGGCCACAACCACCCGAGCGGCAGTGCCGAACCCAGCGCCGCCGACCGCGCAGTGACCGCCCGTCTGAAGCAGTCACTGGCGCTGGTGGAGGTGCGCGTACTCGATCATTTCATTGTCGGCGACGGTGCACCGACCTCGATGGCGCAGCGCGGGATGTTGTAAGGCCGCCTGCAAGTCCCATGGCTGCTTGCCGTCCGGCTTTACGTATACTCGCAGCGCGGCGACCCGCCGTGGCCCGGATCCGCCATGAT
>Ga0074063_10135970_pt1 | contig 11097 bp, 12 predicted proteins | sample SoimicmetaTmtHMB_FD_76857 | JGI IMG/M metagenome (GOLD analysis project Ga0074063, IMG submission 76857) | Soil and rhizosphere microbial communities from Centre INRS-Institut Armand-Frappier, Laval, Canada - Soil microcosm metaTmtHMB... | ecosystem: Engineered > Artificial ecosystem > Soil... | reverse complement strand
CAGTGGGCATGACGGCATCCGGCGCGGGCAGGCGCACATGCTAATTCGTTCCGTGGCGGAAGCGTTCACGGCGGACTCACCCCGGCCCGGTGTACTTTCACAAACCTGAAGATGCTTCCGACTCCCGAGGTCTGCCATGCGACGCGATGATCCCTCCGGCCTGATCCTGTTGGTGGAAGACAACCGAAATCTTTCCGAGATGGTCGGCGAATACCTGGAGTCGAAAGGTTTCGGCGTCGACTACGCCGGTGATGGTGTCGACGGTTACCGGCTCGCCGCCGACAACAGCTACGACGTGATCGTGCTCGACCTGATGCTGCCGCGTCTGGATGGGATCGAGGTCTGTCGCAAGCTGCGCAACGAAGCGAAAAAATCCACGCCGGTGCTGATGCTGACCGCGCGCGACACGCTCGCCGACAAGGTCAATGGCCTCGATGCCGGCGCCGACGATTATCTGGTGAAACCCTTTGCGATCCAGGAACTCGAGGCGCGCGTGCGCGCGCTGATCCGCCGCGATCGTCGCCAGGTGAGCGCCGAGGTGCTGAAGATCGCCGACCTCGTGCTCGACACCGCCAGCCTGCGCGTGACCCGCGAGGGCCGCGATCTGCAGTTGTCGCCGATCGGCCTGCGTCTGCTCACCATCCTCATGCGCGAATCGCCGCGCGTGGTTACCCGCCGCGACATCGAGCGCGAGATCTGGGGCGATGGCCTGCCCGATTCCGACACGCTGCGCAGCCATCTGTACAACCTGCGCAAAGCAATCGACCGGCCGTTCGAAAAACAACTGCTGCACACCGTGCAGACCGCCGGCTACCGCATCGCCGACCTCGATCACAGCGTCTCGACATGAGCGAACGCAGCGGCCTGCGCCGCAAGATCTGGGTTGCATTCATCCTGCAGGCGGCGGCGATCAGTTTTGCGGCGGTGCTTGGTGTTTATGGTGCGTCGGCGGTGCTCAAGCACGTGCTGATCCAGCGCGCGTTGCAGGAAGAGGCCGTGCATTTCTGGGACCGGCGTGCGCTCAATCCGCGCGCCGACGTACCCGACACTTACAACATGACTGGCTATCTGGTGCGCCCAGGCGAAACGACGCTGCTGCCCGAAGCATTGAAGTCGTTGGAACCCGGATTTCATAGTCTGCCGCGTGCCGAGGGCGGCTCGCTGGTGCTGGTGCAGGATCGCGACGAGCAACGCCTGTATCTGTTGTTCAAGCAAGAGCAGGTCGACGCGCTCGCGTTCTGGTTTGGCATGGCGCCGCTGGCGCTGGTGCTGGCGGTGGTCTATGTGATCGCGTGGTCGACCTATCGCGCATCGAAACGCGCGGTGTCGCCGGTGATCTGGCTGGCCAGCCAGGTGCAGCATTGGGATCCGCACCACCCGAATGTCGATGCGATCAAGCCGGAGAACCTGCCCGGCGATGTCGAAGGCGAGGCGTTGGCGCTGGCGTCGTCGCTGCATGACTTCGGTTCGCGCATCGGCAGTTTCGTCGAGCGCGAGCGCAACTTCACCCGCGATGCCTCGCACGAACTGCGCACGCCGCTGACGGTGATCCGTGTCGCCACCGACATGATGGCCAGCGACGAAGGGCTGTCGCCGATGTCGCGGCGCGCGCTGACGCGCATCCGGAATTCCGGTCGCGACATGGAAGCATTGATCGAGAGCTTCCTGATTCTCGCGCGTGAAGGCGATACCGGATTGCCTGATGAGGATTTCCCGGTCAGCGATGTCGTCCGCGACGAGATCGACAAGGCGCGGCCGCTGTTGATCGGCAAGGCGGTCGAGCTCGATCTGGTGCAGGAGGCGGATTTCGAACTGCACGCGCCGTCGCGGGTGCTGTCGGTGCTGCTGGGCAATCTGTTGCGCAATGCCTGTCATTACACCGACGCGGGCAGAATCACGATCACAGTTCGACGCGGCAGCATCGCCATCGGCGACACCGGCGTGGGCATGACGCGCGAGGAGCTGACCAAGGTGTTCGAGCCGTTCTTCCGCGGCGGTGATCGCGGCAAGGACGGGCAGGGTATCGGCCTGTCGATCGTACGCAGGCTTTCCGATCGCTACGGTTGGCCGGTATCGTTGGAAAGTGAACCTGGCCGCGGCACCACTGCGACCATTCGATTCCCGGCCGCATCCTGAGTCTGGATGCGGAACCCCGCTGCCGTTTTGCGGTCGCTGCAGCGGGGCAGGTGTAGTGCCGGGTCGAGACAAACCCCCTTTCCAGAAACTCCAGAATTTTCCAAGGATCACGAATGTCGTCGCCGTCGCGTATGCAAAACCCGAGTAGTCGCCGCTGGCTGTGGCCGGTCCTGATCACCCTCGCAGTGCTGGCATTGGCCTGGTGGTTCGTCGGCAAGCGCAGCGCGGCGGAGGAATCGGCGTATCGCACCGCAGCGGTGGAGCGCGGGGAAATCCGCACGGCGATTTCCGCGACCGGCACGCTCAGCGCCACCGCCACCGTCGATATCGGTGCGCAGGTGTCCGGCCAGCTGCAGACGGTGGAGGTGGATTTCAACGACAGCGTCAAGAAAGGCCAGGTGATCGCGCGCATCGATCCGAGCACGTTCCAGGCGCGCGTCGACCAGGCCAATGCCACCCTCGCCAGCGCCCGCGCAAGCTTGAATGAAGCGCAGGCCGCCGCTCACAACGCCGAGGCCGACTACAACCGCAAGGCCGATCTGGTGAAGCGGCAGCTGGTCTCGCGTACCGATGCCGATGCCGCGCTTGCCGCACGCGATCAGGCCCGCGCCCGCATCGCCTCGGCGAACGCGCAGGTGCAGCAGCAGGTCGCCAGCCTCAACAGCGCGCGCCTGGACCTGGACAAGACCGTGATCCGCGCGCCGGTCGATGGCGTGGTGCTGTCGCGCACGGTCGAGCCCGGGCAGACCGTCGCGGCGAGCCTGCAGACGCCGGTGCTGTTCAAGATCGCCGGCGACCTGCGCCAGATGGAAATCGTGCTGGCGATCGACGAGGCCGATATCGGCCAGTTGCGCGATGGCCAGCCGGTGCGCTTCACCGTCGATGCGTTTCCTGATCGCAACTTCAACGGCCGCGTAAAACAGGTGCGCCTGGCTGCGACCAATACCTCGAACGTGATCACCTATCCGGTGGTGGTGCAGGTCGACAACGTCGACCAGACCCTGCTGCCGGGTATGACCGCGAATGCCGAGATCGAGATCAGCCAGCGCGAGAACGTGCTCAGCGTGCCCAACGCCGCGCTGCGTTTCCGTCCTGCCGATCCGACCGCCGGCTTCGGCGCTCCTGGCCAGGCGGCGCCTGCGGCAGCGGCGAGTTCGGGCCAGGCGCGCGGCGGCATGATGATGGTCGATACCCTGAGCACGCTCGCGGCCTCGCTCAAGCTCAACGCGGCACAGCAGACGGCATTCGACGCCGCGATCCAGGAAATGCGTGATCGCGCGAAAGCGCGCGCAGCGGCGGCATCGACGCAAGCGCCCGGTGCTGGTATCGCTGGCGCAACCGGTGGCGGTGTCGGCGGCGGTCAACGCGGCGGTGGTCAAGGTGGCCCGCGCGGCGGCAATGGTGGCGACGCCGGCAAGCGCATGGCTGAACGCATGAAGCAATCCTTCGCGCCATTCCGCGCCACGCTTACCCCAGGGCAGCAGGCCACCTGGGATGCCTCGCTGAGTGCGCTGGCCAGCGCCAAACGCGCGCCGATCTACAAGCTGGTCGATGGCAAGCCGGAAGCGGTGACGATGCGCATCGGCGCCAGCGATGGCACGCGCACCGAGATCATCGGCGACGGACTGGCCGAAGGCGACCAGGTGATCATCGGCAGCGCCCGCCCGACCACCACGCCATGACGCCACTGGTCGTTGATACCGAAGGCCTGAGCAAGGTCTATCACGCTGGCAGCGAGGCCGAAGTCGTGGCCTTGCGCGATGTGAGTCTGAAAATCGCCGCCGGCGAATTCGTCGCGATCATGGGGCCGTCGGGTTCCGGAAAGTCGACGCTGATGAATTTGATCGGCTGCCTCGACAAGCCGACGGCGGGTCGCTATCTGTGCGACGGCATCGACGTCTCGCGACTCGATCGCGAAGAACTCGCGCAACTGCGCCTGCAAAAACTCGGCTTCGTTTTCCAGGGTTTCAACCTTCTCACGCGCATGGATGCCCTGCACAACGTGATGATGCCGCTGGCCTACGCCAACACGCCGCTGGCCGAGCGCGCCGAACGCGCGCGTGCCGCGCTCGAATCGGTCGGTCTCGGTGCTCGCGCCAACCATCTTCCCGGCGAACTTTCCGGTGGCCAGCAACAACGCGTGGCGATCGCCCGCGCATTGATCAATCGGCCACCGGTGCTGCTCGCCGATGAACCCACCGGCGCGCTCGATTCGCGCACCGGCGAGGAAATCCTGACCTTGTTCAAGCAACTGCGCGACGACGGCCACACCATCATCCTGATCACCCATGACGCCCACGTCGCCGAACACGCCGATCGCACCTGCGTGATGCGCGATGGCGAACTGCATGAGCAGGAGGTGGCGGCATGACCCTCAACGACACGCTGCGCACCGCGATCTTCGCGCTGCGTGGCAACTGGATGCGCAGCGCGCTGACCTCGCTCGGCGTGATCATCGGCATCGCGGCGGTGATCGTGATGGTCTCTGTCGGGCAGGGCACGCAGGCCGAGATCAGCAAGATGGTGTCAGGGCTCGGCGCCAATCGTCTCGATATCAGTTCCGGCGCCGGCAACCAAGGCGGCGTACGAACCGCTGGCGGCAGCCAGCTCACGCTCACCGACGACGACGCCAAGGCGATTCGGACGCAGATCCCGGAGGTGCAATACGTTGCCGCCGGCCTGCGTGGCGGCAGCCAGCTGGTGTATGCGGAGAACAACTGGTCGACCAGCTGGCAGGGCGTGCAGCCGGATTTCTTCGACATCAATGGCTGGAAAATGGCTTCCGGCGAGGGCCTGAGCGCGCAGGACTACAGCTCTGCCTCGAAGTCGGTGGTGATCGGCGAGACCGTCCGGCAGAACCTGTTCGGCGATGAAGACGCGATCGGGCAATCGATCCGCGTGGGCAAGGTGCCCTTCACCGTGGTTGGTGTGCTTGCCGCGAAAGGCCAGGGTGGTTTCGGTCAGGATCAGGACGATGTGGTGATGGTGCCGCTGGAAACCGCGCGACGCCGGCTGGTAGGCAATTCCAATCGTCCGCCGGGCTCCGTGCAGGCGATCGCACTCGGCGTCACCCGCGCTGAAGACCTCGGCTATGTGCAGGAGGAGGTCGAAGGCCTGCTGCGCGAACGCCACCATATCGCGCCCGGCGCCGACGACGATTTCGTGGTGCGCAACATCGCCGAGATCGTCGCCACGCGCACCGCGACCACGCGCATCATGTCCTTGCTGCTCGGTGCGGTCGCGGGAATTTCACTGATCGTCGGCGGCATCGGCATCATGAACATCATGCTGGTCTCGGTCACCGAGCGCATCCGCGAAATCGGTCTGCGCATGTCGGTCGGCGCCGGCCCCAGCGACATCCAGCGGCAGTTCCTCGCCGAAGCGATGCTGATTTCGTTCGGCGGCGGCGCGATCGGCACGACCATCGGCGTGGTCGGCGCACTCGCCGTCAGCAAGTTCGGATCATTGCCCGTGCAGCTGGATTGGAAAGTGGTCGCGCTGGCCGTGGTCTGTTCGGTGGGCACTGGCCTGTTCTTCGGTTTCTATCCGGCGCGCAAAGCCTCGCAACTCGACCCGATAGAAGCGCTTCGACACCAGGGGTGAGGCGAAGCGCTTGCGACATGCCTTGAAGGGCATGTCGCGCTTCGCCGAACGGGCGGGGCAGGAGCCCCGCCCCGGGGTTGCGAGGTGAGCGCAGGATGCGCGAGTCCGCAACGGCCAGCGAGACGCAGGCGAGCGCATTGGCTCGCGAAAATATTTTTATTTGCGACATGCCTTGAAGGGCATGTCGCGCTTCGCCGAACGGGCGGGGCAGGAGCCCCGCCCGGGGTTGCGAGGCGAGCGCATTGGCTCGCGAAAGTATTTTTATTTGCGACATGCCTTGAAGGGCATGTCGCGCTTCGCCGAACGGGCGGGGCAGGAGCCCCGCCCCGGGGTTGCGAGGTGAGCGCAGGATGCGCGAGTCCGCAACGGCCAGCGAAACGCAGGCGAGCGCATTGGCTCGCGAAAATATTTTTGATTTGCGACATGCTTTTAAGGGCATGTCGCGCTCGCTCAAAAACTCCGATCACCACCAATCAATCCGCCCAAGCCACCGAGGACCGAGCCCTCGTCGCGGCCGCCGCCGTTGCGTGGCATCGCGCTGAACATGCGGCCGGCCAGGCGCGAGAACGGCAGCGACTGGATCCAGATTTTTCCGGGGCCGGTGAGTGTGGCGAGGAATACGCCTTCGCCGCCGAACAACGCCGACTTCACGCTGCCCACGCTCTGGATGTCGAAGTTCACCGTCGAAGTCATCGCCACCACGCAGCCGGTGTCGACATCGATGCGTTCGCCGGCGGCGAGTTCGCGTTCGACGATCGTGCCGCCGGCGTGGATGAACACCAGGCCGTCGCCCTCGAGTTTCTGCATGATGAAGCCTTCGCCGCCGAACAGCGCGGTCATGATCTTCTTCTGGAAGAACAGGCCGATGGAAACCCCGCGCGCCGCGCACAGAAACGCGTCTTTCTGGCAGATGATCTTGCCGCCGTAATTGGCCAGCGTCATCGGCACGATCGTGCCCGGGTACGGCGCAGCGAATGCGACGCGCGCCTTGCCGCTGCCGCCGCCGCTGTGCGAAAACACTGTGGTGAACAGGCTCTCGCCGGTGATCAGGCGCTTGCCGGCGCCAACGAGTTTGTCGAGGAATCCGCCGCCGCTCGATGCCGCGCTGCCGTCGCCGAACACGGTTTCCATCTTCACGATGGAATCCTTGTACATCAGCGATCCGGCTTCGGCGACCGCGCTCTCGCCGGGATCGAGTTCGACTTCGACAAACTGCATGTCCTCGCCGAAGATGCGGTAGTCGATCACGTCGCTGCGTTGGCCGGTCACGGATACCGGTAGCGGCGGTGCGGAAATCTGCCCCGGCGCGGATTCGCCGCGCAGTTCCGCGCAACTGGCGATCGGCAGCCATTCGGCGAAACCCTGACGCCAGCAATGGCCATTCGCATCTTTCGCGGCCTGGGCGATCGCGGCGGCGGTGTCGAGCGGCCCGATTTTCTGGCCGTTGTAGCTGAAGAACCACTGATGCATGGAAGACTCCTGGAAAGATGAAATTTCTATTGATCGTAGGAGCGATGGCAATCGCGACGAGAATTGCGGCGGCGGGTCGCGATTGCCATCGCTCCTACAGGCGGAGGGATCAGGCCAATCCCACCTGTTGGCGGATGCGCTGCTGTTCGGCTGCATCGAGTTGCAGGCCGGATGCGAGCTGGTCGAGAAATTGTTTTTCGCTGTCAGTGTCGGCGGTCATGCCGATCAATGCAGCAACGTAGACTTCGCTGCGCAGGTCGGGCGTGGTCTGTGCGATGAGTTGTGCCAGCGTCAGCGGATGGCGGAATTCGGCATCGAGCGCAGCGACTTCGCTGGCCTCGAGGCCAGCATCGCGGGCGTTGCCGAGGATGCCTTCGCGCTCTTCGGCATCGATCAGTCCGTCGGCATTGGCTGCGCAAATCATCGCGCGCAATACATGCAGGGCCTGCGCATGTCCGGTGGCATCGAGCGCCGCTGCGGGCGGTGGCGGGGGCATCGCGGTATTGGCGGTGGCACTGGCGGTCGCGGCCGGCGCTGCCTTTTCGGCGGTGAAATGTTGATACGCGGCCACCGCCAGTGCGATCAGGCCCATGCCGACTTTCGTCTCGATGCCACGCGGCAGGCCGCTCAACGAGCGTCGCGGGCTGCGCCGACGCGTGCCTGCCAGGCCGCCGCCGAGGGCGCCGCTCAAGACATGGCCCAGCAGTTTTTGCGCATCGAACATGGTCGCTCTCCGTTGGTGGGCAGATAATGCCGCAGGCAGAGTAAGGCCACGTGTGCCTCAGGTCACGCCGCCCGGAGCCGGCCCTGTGGCAAAATGCCGGCGACCCTGATTTTCCGAGCGCTTGTTCATGCCGATTGCCGAGCCAATTGTCGACTCATTTTCCCGCTGTGCCTGCGTGAGCCCGCGCACGACCGGTCAAGCCTGATCCTCATGGCCGACAGCTCCGGCAGTCATGCACCGCGCAGCCCGTTCCGGGCTTGGCAGGCATTCCTCTGGTCGATGCAGGGGCTGCGTGCGACTTGGGATGTCGAGTCCTCGTTCCGGCTTGAGGTCTACCTGTTCGTGCCGCTGGTGGCGTTGGCGCTGTGGCTGAGTCCGGATGGCGTCGAGCGCGCGATCATGATCGGCTCGATGATGATCGTCCTGATCGTCGAGGTGCTCAACTCCGCAGTCGAGGCAGTGGTCGATCGCTGGGGCGCGGAACACCACGAACTCGCCGGCCGTGCCAAGGACATGGGCTCGGCGGCGGTGTTTCTTTCCGACATGAATGTGCTGGTCTGCTGGGGCCTGATCCTCGGCCCGCGTTACCTGGCCTGAGGCGAGACTATGGAGTGGATGTTCAGCAGCGAGATCTGGGTGGCCTTGTTCACCCTCGCCACGCTTGAGATCGTGCTCGGCGTCGACAATCTCGTGTTCATTTCCATCGCGGTCAGCAAGCTGCCACCCGAGCGTCGTCCGCAGGCGCGCCGGCTGGGCCTGGCGCTGGCCTGCATCACCCGCCTGATGCTGCTGGTGTCGTTGGCCTACCTGGCGCGCATGCAGAACAACCTGTTCAGCCTGTTCGGGCAGAATTTTTCCATTCGCGATCTGGTGCTGATCGGCGGCGGCCTGTTCCTGCTGGTAAAGGGCACGATGGAAATCCACGACTCGGTCGAAGGCCGTGGCGAAGACGAGGACATCGAGACCAAACCGTCGGCGGTGTTCGGCTACGTGATCGCGCAGATCGCGGTGATCGACATCGTGTTCTCGCTCGACTCGGTGATCACCGCAGTCGGCATGGTCAACAATGTCTGGGTGATGGCGGCGGCGATCATCATCGCGGTCGGTGTGATGATCTTCGCGTCCAATCCGATCGGCGATTTCATCGATCGCCATCCGACCGTGAAGATGCTCGCGCTTGCCTTCATCATCCTGGTCGGCGTGGCGCTGATCGCTGATGGTTTCGAGATCCACGTCGATCGCAAGCTGCTGTATTTCGCAATGGCGTTCTCGGCCGGCGTCGAGGGCTTGAATCTGCTGACCAAGCGCAAGGCGCGCAAACGCGGCAATACGCAGTAGCGGCGGAAAAATAACGACGGCGTAACGCCCGCGAAGATTTCCTCGGCGACGCCGATGCGGGGTGTCTTGCGACCGATTGCGTCTCCGCCCGCGCGATGCTCCAATGCGGCCTCTGCCCTGGAGGTTGCTCATGCGCGCGATTCGCTGGATTGCCCTTGCCTTGATGCTGCCGGTGCTCGCCGGTTGCGGTTACAACCGTATCCAGACGCAGGACGAAGCCGTCAAGGCGCAGTGGTCGGAAGTGTTGAACCAATACCAGCGCCGCGCCGATCTGGTGCCAAACCTGGTCAACACCGTCAAGGGTTATGCCGCGCAGGAAGAGCGCGTGCTCACCGAAGTCACCAACGCCCGCGCCCGCGTCGGTGGTATCAACATCACCGCCGACCAGGCCAGCGATCCGGCCAAGCTCGCCGAATTCCAGAAAGCCCAGGGCGAAATGTCCGGCGCACTGTCGCACCTGCTGGCGGTCGCGGAAAATTATCCTGATCTCAAGTCCAACCAGAATTTCCTCGAACTGCAATCGCAGCTCGAAGGAACCGAAAACCGCATCACCGTCGCGCGCAACCGCTACATCCAGTCGGTGCAGGATTACAACGTGCTGGTGCGGCAGTTCCCAGTGAACCTCACTGCGAAGGTGTTCGGTTACGCGATCAAGCCCAACTTCACCGTCGAAAACGAGGCGGCAATTTCCAAGCCGCCGACCGTCGAATTCGCGCCGGCTGTGCCGACGCCGGCACCGGCCACGTCGACACCTGCGCCCGCGCCGTCGAACTGACCGACAGTGATTCGCGGCTGGTTTCTTGCGGCAGCGTTGCTGCTCGGCGCGGCGCTCGCGTTCGCCGCGCAGGCGCAGGACGTGCCGGTATTGCACCAGCACGTCACCGACCTCAGTGGCACGCTGGATGCGACGCAGATCGCGCAACTGGAAGCGTCGCTGGCCGCGCTGGAGCAGCGCAAGGGCAGTCAGATCGCGGTGCTCATCATTCCGACACTCGGCGACCGCGCGCTGGAAGAATATTCGCTGGCGGTGGTCGAGAAAAACAAACTCGGCCGTGCAAAAGTCGATGACGGTTTGCTGCTGCTGATCGCGAAGGACGACCACAAAGCGCGCATCGAAGTCGCTTACGGCCTGGAAGGCGTGGTCACCGATGCGATTTCCAGCCGGGTGATCCGCGAATACCTCGCGCCGAAATTCCGTCAGAACGATTATTTCGGCGGCATCAAGGACGCGACCGACGTGTTGGCCAAACTCATCGACGGTGAACCGTTGCCGCCACCGATGGCTGTCGACAGCAGGCAAGGTCCGCCACCGACGATATGGTCGGCGATCCTGGGCCTCATCGTCGGAGTATTCGCGGCCGGCACTGGCATCAAGCCACTGACGTTTCGCCGCATCGGCGCGGGCGCGGTCGCTGCCTTGGCGGCCTGGTTCTTTTTCAGTCTCGGTATCGCTGCGATCATCGCCGGCTTCGTCGCATTCGTCGTTTCCAATTCCAGCTCCGGGCGCTTCAGTTCCGGCGGAGGTGGCTGGGGTTCGTTTGGCGGCGGCGGCGGTTTCGGCGGCGGCAGCAGTGGCGGCGGCTGGTCGGGCGGCGGCGGTTCTTTCGGGGGCGGTGGCGCCTCGGGAGGCTGGTGATGCTGCAACGTCTCGTGCTGAATCTGTTTGGCGGCTGGTTCCGGCAGCCGCGCTGGTTTCCGGCAGCGACGATGCGTCGCATCCGCGATGCGATCGCCGCTGGCGAACTGCGTCATGCCGGCGAACTATGCTTCGCGGTCGAGTCGCGCTATTCGTTCTGGTCGGTGCTCGCCGGCCTGCAACCGCGTCA
>Ga0074063_10128753_pt1 | contig 11107 bp, 13 predicted proteins | sample SoimicmetaTmtHMB_FD_76857 | JGI IMG/M metagenome (GOLD analysis project Ga0074063, IMG submission 76857) | Soil and rhizosphere microbial communities from Centre INRS-Institut Armand-Frappier, Laval, Canada - Soil microcosm metaTmtHMB... | ecosystem: Engineered > Artificial ecosystem > Soil... | reverse complement strand
TCCATCGGCCGATTGTGCAGCCGATGCTGCAGTGCGGCAAGAAGTTAGGCGATCAATTCCGACTGGGCGAACAGCGGCTGCGTGTGCGCGGACACTGCGGTCGAAACCATGATTCCGGACGTTAGCGTCGCGATCAGGAGCACGAGCGCCGTGCGATACAGGCTGTTGAGCTTAGTTTGCATTTCAATTCTCCACCTTTCCAGCCGACTCGCCGGCTGTGTGCTACATTTGTAGCGCTACTTTTGTAGCGTTGTCAACAGCGAAGTTTTTCGAAGCCTATTTCCGGTAGGCGGGAAGCTTCCAGCCGCTCAGGATGGCGGCACCGCGCAGACCGAATCCGGCTACGGCGCCGACCGCGGCCGCGGCCCAAATAGGCGCTCCAAGCAAGTTCAGGCCAACGAATAGGCCCGCCGCGAGTGCTGCGGCGGTGACATAGAGCTCCGGGCGCATCAAGATCGAGGGCTCGCCGGCAAGCACATCTCGGACGATGCCGCCGAAGCAGGCGGTCAGTACACCCATGGCGAAGGCCGGAACCGGCACGACCCCGTAGGCGAGCGCCTTGGCGGCGCCATACGTCGCATAGGCAGCCAAGCCGGCGGCGTCGAACCAGTCCAGCGCCCTGGCCGCGATGCGCCGCGTACTAAGCAACCACACGCCAAGTGCGGCGCCGATGCAGATGAGCAAAGTAGCGTTGGTGTGGACCCAGAAGACCGGCGCGCCGATCAGCAGATCGCGCAGCGTGCCGCCGCCGACGCCCGTTACGACAGCGAAAAAGATGAAGGTAACCAGCGTTTGGCGCTTTTCGGCCGCGACCAGGGCGCCTGAAATCGCGAACACGGCGATCCCGAAGAAGTCGAGAATCTCCAGCGCGTGCGAGACCTGGGGGACGATCGGCGCCGCCACCTAGCGGTGCATTTCCTTTTGCGCTTCCTGGAGCCAGCCGCGCGGCGCCACGCCCTGCTCGCGCGGGGCAACCCGCGTCGGCTTGGGCGTCGGCTGGTTGCCGGGGAAGGCCACGAAGATGATGGCAACGGCCAGCACGGCCAGCACTGCAAGGATCGCAATGAAGGGGACCGTCGATAGCCACGCTTGCGGTGCGACCGGCTGTGTGCGCGGCTTGTCTTCGCGCGCTTTCCGGAAACTTCGCTTACGCGCCATCGCGCCGACATAAGCGTCGGGCCGGGTCCAGCTGGACTCGGGCGCCGGAGACGCAATTTTCTCGTCGCCTTTCACTGCGGGCCTAGGTGCGCTTCGCTGCGCACCTTTGCAATGCCGCCGGGCGCGTCAGGCCTTCGGCTTGACCGTCAGCGTCGCAAGGGCCTTTGCGCCGCAGGCAACAGTGACCGTGTCGATGGTCGTGCTGTTGAGGATGGTCGCCTTCACGTCCCACCAGTCGTCCTCAGCGCCGAATGCGCCAGTGTTCGGCGTGATGGTCGGGGCGATCGATGCAGCGGTCCCGGAAAGCTCGGGCGGTCCAAGCACAGCCTGATAGCGCGAGTCAGAGCGATAAGCCTTGCCCTTAACGACGATATTGCCGTCCTTGTCCCGCGACGCCGACCAGCCCTTGGTCTCGCTGTCTTTGAAAAAGCAGTGAGCCACTTTCTTCTTGGGTGGCGCGGCGGCCTGGTTGGCAGCGGCGTCATCGGCCTTGTTGCAGCCGGCAAGCAGCACTGCAGCGCCGGCGGCAAAGATCAATTGTCGCATGGAACCCCCTCCTGCCTTGCATCAAGGCAGAAGGCGGTCAGTCGATCAAGTGCAACCGCGGCTCAGTCGATCGGGTTACCGCTCTCTTCCTGCTCGAACAGGTCGACGACCACGTCGGCGCGGGCCGTCAGCCGGACCTTGTCGCCTTCCACCTCGGCGACCAGGCCGCGCGGGATGTAATGGTGGTGGTCTTCATGGGCGACGCCGCTGTCGGCCCGGATGAGCTTGATGCGGTTTTCCTCGACCCGATCGACGGTGCCGAGATGGACGCCGTCGGCGCCGATCACTTCCATATGTTCGCGAATATCCTCGAAGCCGCTCATGACCTTCTCCTCGCTGGGGGCAAGTGTACGAACGCGCCACAGGCGGCGGCGGTTCACGGCCGCGGCGCCCGACTACGCCTGTTTCACGCACGAGTCATCGGAGAGAGTGCGTGGCGACCGGGTTGTTCGGCTAATCATTCCCGCCTAGCACCCGCTCCCTATGCTCGATGTTCGCACCACCACCGCCGCTTCCGACTCCCAGACCATCCCAGAAGCGCCGAAATCGCCGGCGCACGCCGCGATCCGCAGGGAGGATTACCGCCCCCCGGACTGGTTGGTCGGCGAGATCAGCCTCGACTTCGACCTCGGGACCGAAACGACGCGCGTCCGCGCGACGCTGAGCGTCGAGCGCAACGGCGAGCATGACCGGCCGCTGAGGCTCGACGGCGACGAGATCGAGCTGGTCTCAGTCGCGGTGAATGGTCAGCCAGCCGAGCATCGCATGGACGGGCCAACGCTGGTGCTCGACATCTCCAGCGACCGGGCGACGGTCGAAACCGAAGTCGTCATCCATCCCGAGGCCAACACCAAGCTGATGGGCCTCTATGCCTCGAACGGCATGCTCTGCACCCAGTGCGAGGCGGAGGGCTTCCGGCGGATCACCTTCTTCCCCGACCGTCCCGACGTGCTGTCGAAATATCGCGTGCGGATGGAGGGTGACGCGAAGGCGTTCCCAATCCTTCTGTCGAACGGCAACAAGGTCGCGAGCGGCGAGGCGCCGAACGGGCGTCACTGGGCCAAGTGGGAAGACCCCTTCAACAAGCCCTCCTATTTGTTTGCGCTGGTCGCCGGCGACCTTCAGGCCAACCGTGACAGCTTCACAACCATGAGCGGCCGCAAGGTCGACCTGTTCATCTGGGTGCGCGAGGCCGACCTGCCGAAGACGCAGCACGCGATGGACAGCCTGAAGCTGGCGATGGCGTGGGACGAAAAGGTCTACGGCCGCGAATATGACCTCGACCTGTTCAACATCGTCGCCGTCAGCGATTTCAACATGGGGGCGATGGAGAACAAGAGCCTCAACATCTTCAATTCGGCCTACGTCCTGGCCGACCAGGAGACCGCGACCGACGCCGACTTCGACAATATCGCCCGCGTCGTCGCGCACGAATATTTCCACAACTGGTCAGGCGACCGGGTCACCTGCCGCGACTGGTTCCAGCTAAGCCTCAAGGAAGGCTTCACCGTCTTCCGTGACCAGAGCTTTTCGGCCGATGTCGGAAGCCCGTCGGTCAAGCGCATCGAGGATGTGCGGGTGCTCCGCGCCGCCCAGTTCCCCGAGGACCAGGGCCCGCTGGCTCATGCCGTCCGCCCGGACTCCTACATCGAGATCGGCAACTTCTACACTGCGACGGTCTACAACAAGGGCGCCGAGCTGATCCGCATGTTTCACACGGTCCTTGGCGCGGACAAATTCCGCAAGGGCACCGACCTCTATTTCGACCGCCACGACGGCGAAGCGGCGACCTGCGACGATTTCGTCGCCGCGCTGGAGGACGGCAGCGGCGTCGACCTAACGCCCTTCAAGATCTGGTACAGCCAGGCCGGCACGCCGAAGGTGTTCGCGCGGCTCGAGCATGACCCCGCCGACCAGACGGCGACGCTCCACCTGCGGCAGCAGGAAGACCCGACCCCGGGCCAGCCCACCAAGCAGCCGATGCCGATCCCGCTGAAGACGGCGCTGATCGGCGAAAAAAGCGGTGCCGAGATCGCGCCCGAGCGGCTGATCGTCCTCGACCAACCGAGCCAGAGCGTGACGTTCGATAATGTCACCGAGACTCCGTTGCTGTCGATCAACCGCAACTTCTCGGCGCCGGTGGTGGTGACCGCCGAGCGCCAATCCGACGAGCTCGAGCGGCTGGCGCAGGCCGATACCGACCCGTTCGCACGCTATGAGGCGATGCAGGAGCTGATGATGGCGGCGTTGACCGCCGAAGCGCGCGGCGAACCGGTCGATGCCGATCCGGTCATCCGCGCGGTCAAGGCGACGCTGCAATCCAACGCGCTCGACCCGGCGTTCAAGGCCGAGGCGATCCTGGTACCGAGCGATACCTTGATCGCCGAGCGCATGGATGTCGTCGATCCCGACGCGATCCACGCGTCGCGCGAGGCGCTTCGGACGGCGATCGGGACGGCGCTGTCGGGCGAACTGCTCGCCGCCCACAACAGCGACGGCGTCGAGGGCGATGACCTCAGCCCGCGCGCCAAGGGTATCCGACGGCTGCGGACGGTCGCGCTGGGATTGCTGTCGGCAGCTGACGAGGCGCAGGCGGCATCGCTCGCCAAGGCGCAGTTCGACCGCGCCGACAACATGACCGACCGCCAGGGCGCGCTTGGCATTCTCGTCTCGACCGAGGCGCCCGAACGCGGACAAGCGCTCGACGCTTTCTATGCGCGCTTCCACGACGATCCGCTGGTGCTCGACAAATGGTTCGCCCTCCAGGCTGCGGCGCAACGCTCCGACACTGTCAGCCAGGTGCTGACACTGGCGAAGCATCCCGACTTCACGATGACCAACCCCAATCGGCTGCGCTCGCTCGCCGGTATGTTCGCCGGCAACCATTGGGCGTTTCACAGCGCTGATGGCCGCGGCTACCAATTCGTGGCCGACACGATCATCGCGGCCGACAAGATCAATCCGCAGATCGCGGCGCGGCTGGTCCCGGCATTCGGCCGCTGGCGGCGGTTCGAGCCGAAGCGAGGCGCGATGATGAAGGCCGCGCTGGAGCGGATAGTCGCGACCCCGGGGTTGTCGAAGGACGTGTTCGAGCAGGCGTCGAAAAGCCTCGCCTAAATCTGTCCCAATGCGAAACGCCCGAACGCCCGGCCGAAACCGCTACTGATCTTGGCCGTTGGTGGGGTAATCAGCGAGGAGGCGGAAGTGTTTCAGGCAGCAATCGAGCCTGCGGCGGATCGGACGTTTCCGCGCTCTCGCGTCCTGATGACCGGCACCCTCATGACTCCCGACGGTGCCGTGTCCGTTCGGATCAGGGACATTTCGTGTGCCGGCGCGCAAGTGTGGGCTGAGTCCGTCGTGCCGACCGATTGTGACGCGATCCTCAAGCGCGGCGCATTCTTTGCGGCGGCCCGGGTGGTCAGGTCCGGCGAGCGGACCGTTGGACTTCAATTCTACCGTACCCTGTCCGACCAAGAATTCGCGGCTGCGTTTCAGCAGAAGCCCGCGAGATCATTCGTTCCGGCCTGATCGCCGGCGCCGGTGCGCAAGCCCCCTACGATCTGCCGTTGACCGGCGTCCGCGTCCGCAATGGGTCGAAAGCTGCCACTGCGCTTATGGCAAATTTGGGTGGAATGCTGACATTGCGCTATTCCGGAAATTCGCGGATGCTGTGCCAAATTCTACTCTAGAATTGGATGAGCCGTGTTGGCCTACCCGTCGCCAAAATAAAGAAAGAAAAATGAAAAAAACCACCGTCGCCGTCTTGGCGGTGTCCGGGCTGCTCACCATCGCGGCAGGGCTTCAGATTTGGTTTGCGTCGCCTGGAAGCTTCGCGAGCCTACCTGTAGCAGCTCCAGCGGCGGCGGCAGCGCCTGCGGCCCCAGCAACTCTAGCGGCCCCCGCAGCGCGCGCAGCGCCCGCCTGCCTCTCCGGCGGCCACTGCTTCTCACCTCCAACTCCCCCGACTCCCCCGACTCCGCCGACTCCTCCAGCTCCGCCAACACCCGCGCCTTAAGTTAGACTTGGAGCCTTCGCAGGGTTGCGTGCTCTATGCTGATGATGTCCGCTTTGGGTCGAAAGCAGACATTGGGCTGAGGGCAGAGTTGGGATGAAAGCGACCTAGCTCCCGATCCACTTTGCGACGTCGAGCGCGACCTGGTTGGCTGCGCGGTTGAGTGCCGGGCCGACGCTTGCCGCAGTGCCGTCCGACGGAGCGGTCGCGGTGAAGCGGCGGGTTTCGACCCGAGCGCCGCCAGAAGTGGACAGCGAACCGTCGTAGGTGACCACGACCTGGCCGGTTGACGCGTCATAGCCGAAACGCTGCAGCTGACCGCTCACCAGCAGGCCCGGATCGAGGCTGGTCTGTATCGGGTCGAGCACAACGCGATCGGTTGTCCGCCGGACAGTTTCAGCCACGAGGTGCGCGAACAGCCTAGCGGGCGTGTCGACCAGCTGAAGGTTTGCGACATACTGAATGTCGGTCGGCGTAACCTGGACCGGGACGCGCACCGTACTGATCTCATGCGGGAATGCAGGCGTCGCGATGGTCACTGCTTTGCCAGCGGCGGAAGCGCGGACGATCTGGGCCGGCTCGGCCGCCTCCGGCGTGAGGGTCACGAGCGTCGTTGGAGGCTTGCCTCCCCCACCGAGGACGCTGCCAAGCGAGCATCCGCCGAGCGCGGCCGCCAGGGCAATGGCAATTCCAGTCTTTACGGGCAGCCTCATTTGCGTTTCCCTGGCTTGTAATCGGGCAGCTTCTCAGGCCCGAGCGCTCCGCCGATTCCCTGCTGGTTCACGCGGTCGGTCACCTGCTGCAGGGACTGCGACAAGTCCTGCAGTTCGTGGACCAGACGGTTCGCGGCGGGAAGCGTCGACTTGCTGAAATTCTGCACGCCCGGCCGGGCATCGGTCAGGATAGCGTTGAGATTGTCGGACGCCTGCTGAACCGAAGAGATCGCCTTGTTGAGGTTTTGCACCGCAGGCTTGCCGTCTTCGGTGACGAGGCGGTTGGTGTTGTTGGCCAAGGCAGTGACGCTATTCGCGGCAATGCCGGCATTGCGTGCCGTGGTCCTTAATTCGGCGATCGTGTCGCCCAGCTCCGGCGAGCGCTTCCGCAGCTCCGCCGTCGTTGCATCGATATTCTCGAGGATGTCGGAAATAGAATTCTGGTTCTTGTCGCTGAGCAGCTCGGTCAGCCGCTCGGTCAGGCGCTGGATACGGTCGATCAGCTCCGGCGCACTGTTGAGGAGCGCGCTGATACCGCCCGACGTCGCCGGGATGACCGGGCAGCCCTGAGGGCCAACCTGCTCGATCGGCGCATGGCCGCGCTCGGCGCCGGTCAGCTGGATTTCCGAGACGCCGGTGAAGCCGACGCCGTGGATCTGCGCGCTGGTGCCCTGCAGCACCGGCGTCTGATCGTCGACTTCGATCCTGACCCAGACGAACTCCGGCCTGTTCGGAAGCAGCGAAATCTTGCTGACCTGCCCTACGGGGACGCCGGAAAAGCTTACGTTCGAGCCCTTGTTGAGGCCACCTACGCCTTGCGCGAAGTAGACGTCATAGCATTTGGTCGCCTTGTTCGAGAGACCGGCGATCCAGACGATGAACAGCAGGGTTCCGGCGAGCAGGGCCACCGTCACCGCGCCAACCATGACATAGTTCGATCGGGTCTCCACTAGGCGGTTGCCCCCTCGTAGCTGGCTTCGGCGGCACGGCCGCGCGGCCCGTTAAAATACTCTTGTATCCAAGGATGGTCTAAAGCCAAGAGTTCCGGGATCGTTCCGACCCCGATCACCTTCTTGTCCGCGAGCACAGCAATGCGGTCGCAGACCGCGTGGAGCGTGTCGAGGTCGTGGGTGATGAGGAAGACGGTCAGGCCAAGCCGCTCCTTCAGGCCCCGGACCAGTTGGTCGAACGCCGCCGCGGCGATCGGATCGAGGCCCGAAGTCGGCTCGTCGAGGAACAGCAGTTCAGGGTCGAGCGCGAGCGCCCGGGCGAGGCCGGCGCGCTTGACCATGCCGCCGGAAAGCTCGGACGGATATTTCGGGCCGGCGTCGGGCGGCAGCCCGCCCATCGCGATCTTGTAGGACGCAATCTCGTCCAGCAGCGGCGGCTTGATGAACGGGAAATACTCGCGGATCGGGACCTCGACATTCTCGGCCACCGTCAGCGTCGAGAAGAGCGCGCCGTTCTGGAACAATATGCCCCAGCGGCGCCGGATGTTCTTCGCCTCGTCCTCGGAGCGCCCGACCATATTCTCGCCGAGCACCTCGATCTCGCCCTCGTCGGGCGTCTGCAGCCCGATGATCGAGCGCAGCAGCACCGACTTTCCGGTGCCTGAGCCGCCGACAACTCCGAGAATCTCGCCACGACAGACGGTCAGGTCGAGATCCTCGTGCACGACCTGCTCGCCAAAGCTGTTCTTCAGCCCGTGGACGGTAATGACCGGCTGGCAGCCGGGGGGGACTTCGCCCGGCGGGATCATATCCAGCCGATGTTCGAGAAGAAGACGGCGAAAACCGCGTCGAGCACGATCACCAGGAAGATCGACTGGACCACGGCGGTGGTGGTGCGCGAGCCGACTTCTTCGCTGTTGCCCTGCACCAGCATGCCCTGGAAGCAGCCGGCGAGCGCAATGATGAAGCCGAACACCGGCGCCTTGATGAGGCCGACCCACAGGTCGGTCGGCGGGATCACGTCCTGGAGGCGCTGGATGTAGGTCAGCGGCGGGATTCCGAGCGAGAGCCAGACGAAGACGCCGCCGCCGAGCAGCGCCATGAGCATCGCCCAGAAGGCCAGTAGCGGCATCATCAGCACGGCGGCGATCATTCGCGGGATGACCAGCGCCTCGACGGGCGAGACGCCGATGGTGCGCATCGCGTCGATTTCCTCGGTGATCTTCATCGTTCCGATCTGCGCGGCGAAGGCGGAGCCCGAGCGGCCCGCGACCATGATCGCGGTCATGAGGGTGCCGAGCTCCCGCACGGTAATGCGGCCGATGAGATTGATCGTATAGACCTCGGCGCCGAACTGCGCGAGCTGGACCGAACCCTGCTGGGCGATGACGACTCCGATGAGGAAACTCATCAGGCCGATGATTCCGAGCGCGCGAACGCCGACCACGTCGAAGCGCTGGACCACGGCATTGAGACGGAAGCGCTTCGGCCGGCGGATGACGTTGGCGAAGCCGATCAAAGTGGCTCCGAGAAAGCCGAGGAGGCCGACCAGGGTGCCGCCTGATTGGGCAATCCACTGGCCAAGCTCCCGAAGCACGGAGACGAAGTCGTGCGGCTCGTCGGGAACGACGCGGGTCGGTACGTCGAACTCGCCGACCTGCTTCAACAGGCTGACCTCGTCGCGGCTTGCGCCGATCACCTTCGCGCCGCGGTCGCGCACGGTCCGGTAGACGATCCACGCGCCGACAGTGTCCATCCGGTTGATGTCGCTTAGGTCGATGGTCAGCGGATCGGGCAGTGCATCAATCTCGCGCTGGGTCGTTGCGGCGCGGGCGATGTTGATCGTGCCAGCGACCCGGTAGACCGAGCCTTGTCCCTGTTCGCCGTCCTGATCCTCGACCTCGGCCATAAGCCGCGGTTAGTGCGCGAAATGGCATCAAGGGGCAAGCCGCGCGCTTCTGGCGGCCTTTCCCGCCACAGAAGCGGCCATTATGCCGGTCGCCGTGATGAAGAGCGCGGGAGGTTCGGGGAAGATCGGGCGCGGGGCCTATGACGAAGCGTTCCCGCGTGTCGGCGACGCTCTGACGCTCTACGTTTGGCGCAGGATGGCCTTCGCGCCGGTCAGGTGGGCATTGTCAGCGCGCATCCCGGCCGCAGCTGCAATTGCTGCTGAGGCACTGCTCGCGCTTCTGGTGTTCGCCTGCTTCTGGCACGGACGCTACTGGCTCGGCCTGCTGCTGTCCGTGGCGGTGATGCTGGTGAGCGTATCGGCGCTGATGCTCGCGCGCCTCGCCCATGCCACGCCGGCGACCAACCGCCTCCGTTCCGCTGTCGAGCGTCTCTATCCCTTGTTGTGGTGGTGGGCGTGGGAGCATGGCCTCGCGGCCTACGGCCGCCCGTTCGAGCCGATCTATGCGACGATGGTGCTATGGGTCGTCGTCGGCGGCACCATTGCCATCAACGCGGTCGAGGCGCTCGCAATGCACCGCTTCAACGGCATGGAAATCCACGCCTGGCGGCCGATCGACAGCAAGTTCCGACTGGCTAGCGCGGCACGCAACACCAACCTTTTCATCCTCGCCTTGTCCCTGCTGGCGGGCCGGCCGGACAGCGGCTTTGTGCTGGTCGCCTGGTCGACCCTGATCAGCCTCATCGTCCATTCGGTCCGGCTCGCGCAACTTACCGAGGAGCAGTCGCTGCGGCACAAGATCAACTCGTGGCTCGACCGATGAGCGACCTCGCGGTTTACGACATGGACAAGACCGTGACGAAGCGGCCGACCTACTCGTCGTTCCTGCTGCATTGCGTGATGCGGCGGGCACCGTGGCGGCTGCTTTTGCTGCCGTTCGTCGCGCTGTCGCTGCTGGCATATGCGCTGCGGCTGATTGACCGGGCGAGGCTCAAGGAGGTCAACCATCACCTCCTGCTCGGCCACAAGGTGCAAATGAGAGCGCTCATGCCGCTGATCGAAAGCTTCGCCGACAGGCAGGTCGCGACCAACATCCGCCCTGGAGCTCGAATGGCGATCACCCGCGACAAGGGCGAAGGTCGGCGCCTGGTGCTCGCGACCGCGTCGTACCGGCTCTACGCCGAGGCGATCGCCAAGCGTCTCGGCTTCGACGACGTCATCGGCACCGGATCGGTCATCGGGCTGGACGAGCGCGTCCACGCCAGGATCGGCGGCGAGAATGCCTATGGCGAAGCGAAGATGCGGATGATCGCCGACTGGGTCGAAAACTCAGGCTTGAAGGGCGTTCACGGCCATGTCCGATTCTATTCGGATCATGTATCTGACCGACCAGCATTCGAATGGTCGGACGAGCCCGTCGCGGTGAACCCGCACGGCAAGCTCCGGCGATTGGCCGAACAGCGCGGGTGGTTGATCGAGGACTGGGGTTAGCGCCACCTCGGCTCACGCTTGCCAAAGAATGCGGCGATCCCTTCCTCGGCGTCGGAGTCGAGCATGTTTTCGACGATGGCCCGTGACGCACTGGCATAGGCGTCGGCAAGGCCCATTCCGGCCTGTTCGCGAACGGCCTTCTTGCCGAGCCTGATCGCGAATGGCGACTTGGCGGCGATCTTTTCAGCAATCGCCATCACGGTCGCGGTGAGTGTTCCGGCTGAAAGGACGCGGTTGACCAAGCCGATCTCGAGCGCGGTCGCGGCATCGATCATGTCGCCGGTCAGTAGCATTTCCATCGCCCGCCTGGCCCCGACGTTGCGGGTGA
>Ga0074063_10068329_pt1 | contig 11156 bp, 9 predicted proteins | sample SoimicmetaTmtHMB_FD_76857 | JGI IMG/M metagenome (GOLD analysis project Ga0074063, IMG submission 76857) | Soil and rhizosphere microbial communities from Centre INRS-Institut Armand-Frappier, Laval, Canada - Soil microcosm metaTmtHMB... | ecosystem: Engineered > Artificial ecosystem > Soil... | reverse complement strand
GGTGCGATGATTCCCCCGGAGTAAGCGCCGGAAGAGCTGACAACGTCAAAGGTCGTCGCAGTGCCAAAATCAATGATCAGGAGGTCGCCCGGATATTTGGCGTGAGCGGCCATGGCATTGAGGGCCCGGTCAGCGCCGACATTGTGCGGCTCATCCACGTCGAGCTGCAGCGGCCATTCGGCCGCGCCCTGCCCAGCAATAACCGGCGTTTTGCGGAAATATTTCTCCGAAAGCACCTCCAGATTGTGCAAAGCACGCGGAACGACGGTCCCGATGATCACGCCTTCGATTTGATCGCGCGTGAAGCCTTCGAGTTCGAGCAGCTGATGCAGCCAGACGCTGTACTGGTCGGCGGTGCGTCGGGGATCGGTCGCGATCCGCCAGCGCGCCTTGATTTCCCCGCCCTCGACGAGGGCGAAAACGAGGTTCGTATTGCCGGCGTCAATTGCGAGCAGCATGGCCGCGCCTTAGGCGAAGAAGCAGCAGCCGCAAAGCGTCAGGCGGTGACGGGCGCCGCGGGCTGGACGGCGGCTTGTTGCTCCTGAGCCTGGCGCACCTTCGCGAGATAGGCGTGAATCGCCGCGACAACCTGGGCTCCATCGCCAACCGAGGCCGCAACGCGCTTCACCGAGCAGGAGCGCACGTCGCCAACTGCGAACACACCGCGCCGGCTGCTTTCGAGCGGGAGCCGCCCGTCGCCAAGGTCGTCGCCGGTGACGATAAAACCGCGCTCGTCGAGCTTGAGCCCCGAACCCGCCATCCAGTCGGTGTTGGGCTCGGCACCGATGAAGGAGAAGAGGTATCGCATAGACCGCTGAGTGACTGCGCCGGTGGTGCGGTCGCGCCAGGCGATACCCGACAGTACACCGCCTTCGCCATCAAGCTCGGAGATTTCACCGCCGATGATGACGTCGACATTCGACTGAGCGCGGATCCTGTCGATCAGATATTGCGACATCGTCTCTTCGATCGGCCGGCGCGCGATCAGCGTCACCCGGCGCGCGGTCGCGGCTAAGAAGACAGTCGCCTGGCCCGCCGAATTGCCGCCGCCCACCAGCGCAACCTCCGCGTCGGCGCAAAGGTCGGCTTCGAGTGGCGATGCCCAGTAATGAACCGACGTGCCTTCGAAGCTGTCGAGGCGCTCGACCTCGAGACGGCGGTAGCGTGCCCCGGTCGCGAGAACGACGGTGCGGCCCTGAACGCGCTCGCCCGTGGCAAGCTGGACGTGGCAGGGCTCGTTGCCGCACTCGAGCTTTACCGCCTCGTCCGGGATTGCGACCTCAACCCCAAACTTTTGCGCCTGGCTGAATGCTCGGCCCATCAACGCCATGCCGGAAATGCCGGTCGGGAAACCGAGATAATTTTCAATCCGCGCCGAGGCCCCAGCCTGCCCGCCGAACGAGCGGCAGTCTATCGCCAGCACCGAAAGTCCCTCTGACGCCGCGTAAACCGACGTGGCCAAACCAGCAGGGCCGGCCCCGATCACGATGACGTCGTATAGCTTGCCGGAATCGAGCGACCCGACCAACCCGACGCAGCGTGCGAGCTGTCCTTCACTCGGATTGCGCAGCAGCTTGCCGCTTGGACAGAGGACGATCGGCAACTCTTCCGGCTCGACATGGAAGCGCTCGACGAGCGTGCGGGCACCACTGTCGTCGGCTGGGTCGATCTGCTGATATGGATGTCCGTTGCGGCGAAGGAAGTTGGTCAGCCGCAGTACGTCGCCGTTCTGCTCACTGCCGACGACGACGGGACCGGCACCCGCTTCGATCAGTCCAACCCGCCGCAGGATCAGAGCGCGCATCAGGCGCTCGCCGAGGTCGGCCTCGGCGATGAGCAGCGCACGAAGGCGTTCTGGCGGAATCGCCACCGCCTCGACATCGGTCAACGCTTCCTCGTCGACGAGGTAGGGCCGTCCGGACAGCTGCGCGAGCTCACCCATGAAATTGCCGCGCTCGTGGGTGACAATGTGCCGGGGCTCACCGCCGCTGGGCTGGGTGACTTCGACTTGGCCCGACAGGATCAGCATCAGCCCCGGACCGGCTTCCCCGGTGCGCGCCAGCATGTCGCCCTTCTTGTAGCTTCGCGGCTGGCCGAAGCGGCAAAGCCGCTGAACCTCGTCGTCGCTGAAGCGCAGGAACATCTGGTCCGCGCGCGACGCATAGGTCGGGAGCTCCGAGATCTCGGTCACGGCCACTCCCTTATCAGTTTACAATCTTGGAGTCGCAGCGGATCAAAGCGTGACGTCGCCGGCTCGAACCGTCTCTGACGATCCGTCGGCGAGGCGCAGGCGCAATGCACCATCGGGCTCTATGCCGTCGAAGGCGCCGGAAACCGTCTCGTTAGGGCTGGCATGGACGGTTAGCTGCGTGCCGATAGGGTGAGCGCGAGCGAGCCAGGCCTGCGCCAGCATGGCCGACGGGTTCTGCCGCCACAGGCCGAGCAGGCGCGCAAAGCTGCCGGCGAGCAAAGGTGCGAAGACCTCCGGTTTTAACCTACCGCCAAGCGACGCCCCGACACGATCCGGCAACTGGGGCGCAGCGGCGAGATTGACCCCGAAGCCGACCGCGACGCGGTCGCCACTGCGCTCGAGCAGGATCCCGGCGAGCTTCTTTCCTCCAAGGAGTAGGTCGTTCGGCCATTTCAGCAGCAGCGGCTGCCCAGGCACAGAAACGTCGATCGCCTCGGCAAGCGCCAACCCGGCGGCAAGCGAAAGCGTCTGCGCCGCCGAGTCGCAGGCGCGAAGCTGCACCAAGGTGCTTCCGTAGAAATTGCCGGGAACAGATACCCAGGCCCTGCCCTGCCGTCCCCTGCCCGCCAGTTGGTCGAGCGCGACGAGCCAGTCGCCTTCCACAGCATTCGGGTCGGCCATGATGTCGGCATTGGTCGAGCCGGTCTGCTCGACGATCCGAATGCGAGTCAGAACAGGCTTCCCGCCGCACGGTCGGTCAAGTCAGACAGCGGGCCGATCAGCAGGTAGCCGAGCGGCGAAACGATCAGGGCGGCGAGCAGGATCAGCAGGCCCTGGACCGGCTCACGGACGCGGGCATAAGGCGCCCCCGGCTCGTCCATGTACATGACCTTGATGATCTTCAGATAATAGTAAGCGCCGATCACGGTGCCGAGGATGCCGGCGACGGCGAGCGCGACATAGCCGCTGGCGATCGCCGCCTGGAACACGACCAGCTTGGGCCAGAAGCCGAACAGGGGCGGGATTCCGGCCAGGCTGAACATAAAGATCGCGAAGGCCGCGGCGAAGCCGGGACGGGTCTGGGCGAGGCCGGACAGGCTGGAAATGCTTTCGACCGGCCGGCCCTGCTCGTCGCGCATCCACAGGACGCAAAGGAAGGCACCCAAGGTCATCACGACATAGACCGCCATGTAGAACAGGACCGACGAGGCGCCACGCGCGCCACCCGCCGCGAGGCCGATTAGCGCAAAGCCGACATTGTTGATCGACGAATAAGCCAGCAGCCGCTTGATGTTGGTCTGGCCGTAAGCGGCGACGGCACCGAGGAAGACCGAAGCGAGCGCGGCGAAGATCACGATCTGCCGCCAGGCGTCGGTCGCCGGGGCGAGGCCCTCAACGCACAGCCGCGTCGCAAGCAGGACGGCGGCGGCCTTCGGCGCGCTACCGAAGAACAGGGTTACCGGGGTCGGCGCGCCTTCATAAACGTCGGGAGTCCACATGTGGAACGGCACCGCGCTTGCCTTGAAGGCGAGACCCGCGAGGACGAACACCAGGCCGAACAAGAGTCCCAGCGACGGCGTTCCCCGAGCGAAGGCCGCGGCGAGCCCGTTGAAGCTCATTGTTCCGGTGAAGCCGTAAAGCAAAGAGATGCCGTAGAGTAGGATCCCGCTCGCGAGCGCCCCGAGGACGAAATATTTGAGGCCGGCCTCGGCCGAGCGCTCATCGGTGCGGCGGTAGGAGGCGAGCACGTAAGCGGCGAGGCTCTGCAGCTCTAGCCCGACGTAGAGCGCGACCAGGCTGCTCGCGGAGACCATCACGCCCATGCCGACGGCGGCGAACAGGATCAGCACCGAATATTCGGATGCATGCTCGGTGCCGCGCTCGAACCAGCCGTGCGCGGCAATGATCGCGACCGCGGAAGCCGGATAGATGATCGCCCGGCCAAAGCTTGCGAACAGATCCTCGGTGACCAAGCCGTCGAACACCGGCCCAGCGTGCGACGGGGCGCCGACCAGCGCCGCGGTCGCAACTAGCAGCAGGATCACCGCCGACCAGCTGACCAGCGCCGAGCCGCGGCGGCCGGTGAAGGCCGCGACCATCATCAGGATCGTGGCGCCCATCGAGAGGATCAGCTCGGGCAGCAAGGGGGCAAAGCGGCCCATCAGTGCGTCGCTCCATGTTCAGCATGTTCGGCGTGCGCTGCGCCCTTGCTCGGTCTCGGCGCGCTATCCCCGGCGGGGGCGACACGCTCCATCCGAACGAGCAGGCGCCCAACGTCGTTGCGCATCGGCCGCATGAAGCTTTCGGGATAGATGCCCATCCAGAAGACCGCGAGCGCGATCGGGGCGAGCAGCCACCATTCGCGCGGGCTGAGGTCCTTCATCGCCGCGGCGTCCGCGTGGCGCAGCGTACCGAAGCAGATCCTCCAGTAGAGGTAGAGCATGTAAGCGGCGCCAAGGATGATGCCGAAGGTCGCGGCAATCGCTGCCCAGGTCGACGCATGATAGGTGCCGACCAGGCTCAGGAACTCGCCGACGAAATTGCTGGTCCCGGGCAGGCCGACGCTGGCCATGGTGAAGACCATGAACAGCAAGGCGTAACCGGGCATGTTGTCGCTGAGGCCGCCGTACCGCTCGATCTCGCGCGTGTGCAGCCGGTCGTAAACGACGCCGACGCAGAGGAAGAGAGCGCCCGAGACGAGACCGTGACCGAGCATGACCAGCATTGCGCCCTCGATCCCCTGGCGGTTCATCGCGAACAGGCCGAAGGTGACGAACGCCATGTGGGCGACGGACGAATAAGCGACCAGCTTCTTCATGTCGCGCTGAACAAGGGCGACAAGGCTGGTGTAAACCACCGCGATCGCGCTCAGCACGAACATCAGCGGAATGAATTGCGCCGAGCCGTTGGGGAACATCGGCAGAGAGAAGCGGATGAAGCCGTAGCCTCCGAGCTTCAGAAGCACGCCAGCCAGGATGACCGAGCCAGCGGTCGGCGCCTGGACGTGCGCGTCGGGAAGCCAGGTGTGGACCGGCCACATCGGCAGCTTGACCGCGAAGCTGGCGAGGAAGGCGAGGAACAGGAAGGTCTGGGCTTCCCTCGGGAAGTCGTAGGCCATCAGCGCCGGGATCGACGACGTGTGTGCTGTACCCGCCATGTAGAGCATGGCGATCAGCATCAGCACCGAGCCGGCGAGCGTGTAGAGGAAGAACTTGTAGCTGGCCTTGATCTTCTCTGCGCCGCCCCAGATGCCGATGATGAAGTACATCGGGATCAGGCCGCCCTCGAAGAAGATGTAGAACAGGAACAGGTCCTGCGCCGCGAAGGAGCCCATGATGAGCGCCTCCATCAGCAGGAAATAAGCCATATACTCGGGCACACGCTTCTCGATCGAGCGCCAGCTAGCGCCGATGCAGATCGGCATTAGAAAAGCGGTGAGCACGATCAGCAGCAAGGCGATGCCGTCGATGCCGAGCGCCCAGCTGACCCCTCCGCCTAGCCCCGCCTTCTCGACGAACTGCCATTGTGGTCCGTCGGGATCGTATTGAGCCCAGAGATAGAGGCTGAGCGCGAAGTCGAGGAAGGTGGCGATGAGCGCCGTCCAGCGCGCGCCCTCGGCCTTCACGAACAGGCAGATGACGCCCGCGATAAGCGGAATTGCGATCAGAAGGCTGAGCAATGGAAGTCCGTTCACTTGGCCCACCAGATCGCCCAGCTTGCGGCGCCGATCAGGCCGAGCAGCATCACCAGCGCGTAGGAGTAGAGGTAGCCCGACTGCAGCCGTGCGGTGACTTTATTGCCGGCAGCGACCGCGACCGCCGCGCCATGCGGACCGAAGCGGTCGATCGTGCCCTCGTCACCGCGATGCCACAGCTGGCGTCCTAGCCACATCGACGGGCGCACGAACAGGAAGTCGAACAGCTCGTCGAAATACCATTTGTTGGCGACGAAGGCGTAGACCTTGGGGAAGGTCGCGACGAGGCGGTCGGCCGCGCCGGGATCTCGGATGTAATTGTTCCAGGCGATCCACAGCCCGACCAGCATGACGATGGTCGGCGTCAGCTTGACCCACAGCGCAGAGGATTCGGCGGCTTCCGCCAGCTCGCGGCTAAAGGCGACGGTGCCGCGCCAGTAGCCCCCGGCCGTCTCTGGCCCGACGAAGATCGGGTGGAACAGCTGGCCGGCGAGCAATGCGCCAAGCGCCAACAAGCATATCGGGACGAGGATCGTCAGTGGGCTTTCGTGCGGATGATAGCCACCACTGCCCGTCGGCACGTGATGCGGGTCGTGCGCGCTGTCGCCATGCTCTTCGTCGGGTGAGTCATGATGGCCGTGGAGCGCGTGCTGGATGTGTTCGGACCCGGCCCAGCGCGGCTCCCCAAAGAAGGTGAGGAAGATCAGCCGCCAGGAATAGAAGCTGGTCAGCAGCGCAGCGAGCGAACCGATCCAGAAGGCAATCGTACCCGACACCGAGCCGCTCGCCCAGGCACTCTCGAGGATCGCGTCCTTGGACCAGAAGCCCGCAAAGCCGATTCCGCCGGCCGATTCGAGGTCGACTCCGACGCCGGTGATCGCCAGCGTTCCAATCACCAGCACCCAGAAGGTGATCGGGATCTCCTTCCGCAGCGCGCCATAGTAACGCATGTCCTGTTCGTGGTGCATGGCGTGAATGACGCTGCCGGCGCCGAGGAACAGCAACGCCTTGAAGAAGGCATGCGTGAACAGATGGAACATCGCCGCGCCGTAAGCGCCGACGCCGGCGGCGAAGAACATGTAGCCCAGCTGTGAGCAGGTCGAATAAGCGATCACCCGCTTGATGTCGTTCTGCGCGCATCCGACCGTAGCGGCGAAGATGCAGGTCGCGGCGCCGACCCATGTGACGGTGTGCATCGCCGTCGCCGACTGCTCGAACATCGGCGACAGGCGGCAGACCATGAAGACGCCGGCGGTGACCATCGTCGCGGCGTGGATCAGGGCGCTGACCGGGGTCGGGCCCTCCATCGCGTCGGGAAGCCAGGTGTGTAGCGGGAGCTGCGCCGACTTGCCCATCGCACCGACGAACAGCAGCAGGCACAGCAGGGTCATGGTGTCGACCCGCATGCCGGCAAAGCCAATAGTCGACCCGGCCATGTGCGGCGCAGCGGCGAGGATCGCCGGGATCGACACGGTGCCGAACACCAGGAAGGTGCCGAAGATGCCGAGACTAAAGCCGAAGTCGCCGATACGGTTGACGACGAACGCCTTGAGCGCCGCCGCGTTCGCCGAAGGCTTGTGGTACCAGAAGCCGATCAGCAGGTAGGAGGCGAGGCCGACGCCTTCCCAGCCGAAGAACATCTGGACCAGGCTGTCGGCGGTCACCAGCATCAGCATCGCGAAGCTGAACAGCGACAAATAGGCGAAGAACCTGGGCTGGCTCGGGTCGTCCTCCATATAGCCCCAGCTGTAAAGGTGGACGAGGCTGGACACGGTCGTGACGACGACCAGCATCACCGCCGTCAAGCTGTCGACGCGGAGCGCCCAGTCGACGTCGAGCGCGCCCGACTGGATGAACTTAAGCACCGGCACGACCACCGGGCCGGCGCTGCCGTTGATGTAGGAGAAAAAGATCGGCCAGCTGAGGAATGCGCCAACGAACAAAGCGCCGGTGGTGACGGCTTTGGCGGCGGTCTTACCGATCCAGCGGCCGCCGAGGCCGGCGACCATTGCGGCAAGCAGCGGCAGGAAGACGATGAAGAGGACCGGGCTCATCCGTGCATCCGGTTGACGTCGTCGACGGCGATCGAGCCGCGGCGACGGAAGAAGATGACGAGGATCGCAAGGCCGATCGCGGCTTCGGCGGCGGCGACGGTCAGCACGAACATCGCCAGCACCTGGCCGGTCAAATCGCCGAGATAGGCCGAGAAGGCGACGAGGTTGATGTTCACCGCGAGCAGGATCAGCTCAATCGCCATCAGCATCAGGATGACGTTGCGGCGGTTGAGGAAGATGCCGAGCACGCCGATCGTGAACAGGATCGCGGCGACGGTAATGTAGTGGCCCAGGCCAATCACAGCTTCATCCCCTCGCCGACGCCGGGATTGGCATTGTGAATAGCGTCTTCAGGCCGACGGCCGACCTGCTTCCACACCTTTTGTGGACGCGTGTCGCGGCGGCTGCGGTGGGTGAGGACGATCGCGCCGATCATCGCCACCAGCAGGATCAAGCCGGCAAGCTCGAAGGCGAACAAATAACGACTGTAGAGCAGCTGGCCGAGCGCGACGATATTAGGCTGCGCGGCCGCGACCGGAGCGCCGGCGAAGGACGGGCCTGCCTGGTGCGCGAACAGGGCGATGACGATCTCAGCGAGAAGCACCATTGCGATGATGATCCCGAACGGCAGGTTGCGGCTGAAGCCCGAACGCAGCGACGCGAAGTCGATGTCGAGCATCATGACCACGAACAGGAACAGGACCGCGACCGCGCCGACGTAGACGATCACCACCAGCATCGCGATGAACTCTGCGCCGACCAGCAGCATCAACCCCGCCGCGTTGAAGAAGGCGAGGATCAGCCACAGCACGCTGTGCACCGGATTGCGCGCGAAAATGACCGCGATCGCGCTTGCGATCGTCAGCGTCGCGAACAGGTAAAAGGCGAGGATTGAGATCAAACGGGGGACCCTGTTGCGGCGCGCTTATCGGTAGGGGGCATCGGCGGCAAGGTTCGCGGCAATCGCCTGCTCCCACTTGTCGCCGTTCGCCAGCAATTTGGCCTTGTCGTAAAGCAATTCCTCGCGCGTCTCGGTCGCGAATTCGAGGTTCGGCCCTTCGACGATCGCATCAACCGGGCAGGCCTCGGCGCACAGCCCACAATAGATGCACTTGACCATGTCGATATCGTAGCGGGTGGTCCGCCGGCTGCCGTCCTCGCGCGGCTCCGCTTCGATGGTTATCGCGAGAGCGGGGCAGATCGCCTCGCACAATTTGCAGGCAATGCAGCGCTCCTCGCCGTTGGGATAGCGGCGTAAAGCGTGCTCTCCGCGGAAGCGCGGGCTCTGCGGCGTCTTCTCGTAGGGATAGTTGATCGTCGCCTTGGGCTTGAAGAAATACTTCAGCGTCAAAGCGTGCGCCTTGACGAATTCCCAGAGCGTGAAGGCCTTGATCGTGCGCGAAATCATGCGGCGGGCCCTCCGTAACGAGTCAGCATCAGCCATCCGGACACGAGAACGACGAAAATGAGCGACAGCGGCAAGAATATCTTCCAGCCGAGCCGCATCAGCTGGTCATAGCGATAGCGCGGAACCGTTGCCTTCACCCAGCCGAAGCAGAAGAAGAAGAACAGCATCTTGGCGAACAGCCAGACGATGCCGGGGATCAGGTAAAGCGGCGCCCAGTCGACCGGGGGCAGCCATCCGCCCCAGAAGATGATCGCGTTCAGCGCGCACATCAGGATGACGTTGGCATATTCGCCGAGCCAGAAGAGCGCGAAGCTCATCGACGAATATTCGGTCTGGTGGCCGGCGACGAGCTCGCTCTCCGCCTCGACCAGGTCGAACGGGGTACGAAAAGTTTCGGCCATCGAGCTGATGAAGAACACCACCCACATCGGGAACAGCAAAAGGTTGAACCCGTAGCCGTTGACGATGCCGAGCCCGAAGCCCTTCTGCTGGACGACGATGCTACTGAGGTTGAACGTCCCCGAGTAAAGCACGACGGTGATCAAAACGAAGCCGATCGAGACCTCGTAGCTCACCATCTGCGCGGCGGCTCGGAGCGCGGAGAAGAAGGGATATTTGGAGTTTGACGCCCATCCGGCGACGATGACGCCGTAGACGCCGAGCGAGCTGGCCGCGAGAACGTAGAGCAGGCCGACATTGACGTCGGCCAACACCACGCCCGGCGCGAAGGGCACCACCGCCCAGACGATCAGCGCGACGGTGAAAGTGACAATCGGCGCGATCAGGAACAGGCCCTTGTTCGCGCTGGTCGGGATGATCGTTTCCTTGAGGAACACCTTCAGCCCGTCGGCGAAGCTCTGCAGCAGGCCCCACGGACCCACGACGTTGGGGCCCCGGCGAAGCGCGATCGCCGCCCAAATCTTGCGTTCGGCATAGATGATCATCGCCACGGCAAGCATCAGCGGGAGGGCAATGACGAGGATGCCGATAATCATCGACCAGAACCACGCCCATTCGTAGCTCGCGCCCCAATGCTGGAAGAGCGCGGTCATTCGGCCGCCTCCTGGAAGGCGACGCCGCGTACCAGTTCCTCGGAGCAGCGCTGCATCGTCGGGCTGTTGCGGCAGATGGAGTTGGTCAGGAAGAAGTCGGCGATCGGATAACGGATCGGCCCCTCGGCCTTGGCGCTGAGCTTGGGCGCCGACCATTCAAATTCGATCAGCCCCTCGCGGCCGAGCTGCGGGAACTCCTTCACCATCTTCGAACGCAGCTGCGCGAAGCTGTCGAACGGCAGCTTACTGCCGGCAAGCTCACTGACCGCGCGAAGGATCGCCCAGTCCTCACGTGCCTCACCCGGAGCGAAGGCGGCCTTCTCGCCGCGCTGCACACGCCCCTCCGTGTTGACGTAGGTGCCGTGCTTTTCGGCATAGGCCGCGCCCGGCAGCACAAGATCGGCCTGCTTGGCGCCATTGTCGCCGTGATGGCCGATGTACACCTTGAACGCGCGCTTGAAGCGGTCGGCGGCGACTTCGTCAGCGCCGAGCAGCACCACCACCTCCGGCGCCGCCGCCTCGAGGTCGGCGATCCCGCCTGTCTGCGCATAGCCGAGGATCAGCCCGGCTATTCGCGAAGCCGAGAAGTGCAGGACGTTGTAGCCGTTCCACCCGTCCTTGATCAGGCCGAGTGAATCCACGAGCGCCAGCGAGGCGCCCTGGGCACCCGCGGCTAGTCCGCCGCCGCCGACGATCACCGCCGGGCGTTGAGCACTGGCGAACGCGTCCTTCACTTGCTTCGGCAGCTTGCCGAGGA
>Ga0074063_10135258_pt1 | contig 11286 bp, 12 predicted proteins | sample SoimicmetaTmtHMB_FD_76857 | JGI IMG/M metagenome (GOLD analysis project Ga0074063, IMG submission 76857) | Soil and rhizosphere microbial communities from Centre INRS-Institut Armand-Frappier, Laval, Canada - Soil microcosm metaTmtHMB... | ecosystem: Engineered > Artificial ecosystem > Soil... | reverse complement strand
CGGGTCCGACCTGGATCGAGAGCAAGGTTGCGGTGATGGAGGCACCTGCAGATTGTTCGCTGTCGGTGGTGCCCCTGGTCCGACTCGAACGGACACTCCGGTTAAAGAACTCGATTTTGAGTCGAGCGCGTCTACCATTCCGCCACAGGGGCCCCGCGACGCTGCCTAGCTAGCGACGGCCATGCGCGGTTGCAATTCAGGGGAGCGACAAAGGCGCTGCAACGTTGATGCGGCAATGAAGACAGCAGACTTCCTCGTCGAACGGCTGAAAGCCTGGGGCGTCAAACGAATCTTCGGCTATTCCGGGGATGGCATCAACGGCGTCATCGGCGCGCTGCAGCGGGACGGCGAAATCGACTTCATCCAGCCGCGGCACGAGGAAATGGGCGCCTTCATGGCGGTTGGATACGCCAAGTTCTCAGGCGAACTAGGCGTCTGCCTCGCGACCGGCGGCCCCGGTGCGACCCACCTTATAACTGGCCTGTACGACGCCAAGTCCGATCACACGCCCCTGGTCGCCATATGCGGACAAGCCGAGGCGACGGTTCGTGGGGGCAGCTACCAGCAGGAGCTGAACCTCGACCGCATGTTCGCCGACGTCGCCGAATATGTTCAGGAAGTGAGCAGGCCGGCCCAGCTGCCGCACGTGGTCGACCGCGCCATCCGCCTTGCGATTGCCCGCCGTGGACCTTCGGCGATCATCCTTCCCAAGGACGTCCAGGAGGAAAAATTCGCGGAGCCGGCGAGAGCGCATGGCTACACTCGGTCGGGACCCGGATATTCGCGGCCAGCGGTGGTTCCCGCCGAGGCGGACCTGCGCAAGTCGGCGGAGGTGCTGAATTCCGGAAAGAAGGTCGCGATCCTGATCGGCGCTGGCGCGAAAGACGCTGCCGACGAGGTCATCGCGGTCGCGGAGACGCTCGGCGCGGGCGTCGCCAAGGCCCTACTCGGCAAATCCGTCCTGCCGGACGATTTGCCATTCGTCACCGGTTCGATCGGCCTGCTTGGGACCAAGCCAAGCTCAGATCTGATGAACCGCTGCGACACCCTGCTGATGATCGGCACCGGCTTCCCCTGGTCGGAATTCCTGCCAAAGACTGGCGCCGTGCGGGCGGTGCAGATCGACGTCGATCCGGCGATGTTGTCGCTTCGCTACCCGTGCGAAGTGAATTTGCACGGCACCGCCAAAGAGACGCTGCAGCTGTTACTGCCGATGCTCCAACGTAACTCCGACCGCGCATGGTTGCGCCAGATCGAAGGCGGAATGCAGGAGTGGTGGAAAACGCTCGAGGCGCGGGCGATGACCAAGGCGCACCCGGTCAATCCGCAGCGCGTGGTGTGGGAGTTGTCCCCGCGCCTTCCCGACAATGCGATCGTCACCAGCGACAGTGGATCATGCGCCAACTGGTATGCGCGCGACTATCGCGTGAAGCGCGGGCAATTGGCGTCGCTCTCAGGAGGCTTGGCGTCGATGGGCGCCGCAGTCCCCTATGCGATCGGGGCCAAGTTCGCACACCCCGACCGGCCCGTGATCGCTCTGGTCGGCGACGGCGCGATGCAGATGAACAACATGGCCGAGCTCATCACAGTCGCCAAATATGCCGACCGCTGGCCCAACAAGACGCTGATCACCTGTGTTTTCAACAATCAGGACCTGAACGAGGTCACCTGGGAGCAGCGCGTCATGAACGGCGATCCGCGCTTCAACGCGAGCCAGGACATTCCAGATGTACGCTACTCACGCTTTGCCGAGCTGATCGGGTTGAAGGGCATTTTCGTGGACGATCCCAAAGACCTCGGCGATGCGTGGGACGAGGCGCTGTCGGCCGGCGGGCCGGTGGTTCTCGAGGTCAAGACCGACCCGGAGATCGCGCCGCTCCCGCCACACGTCAGCCTGAAGCAGGCCAAGCAATTCATGTTCTCCATGGCCAAAGACGAGGACGCCGGTCACGTCATCCGCGACACGGCGCGTCAGGTCATGAACGCAGTCCTCGGCCGGACCGACCGCGACTAGTTTCGGGGCGCCTGCCGCCGGTAGCTGAGTCAGCCCCGCCCCGCGAAAAATCATCGCTGTACAGAAGTCCCCCTAGCTCGGCGGAGCAAAGCTAGACGGTTATGGAGCAAAACCGCAAGCGCCTTGAACGCGCGCCAGTGTGTCACCAGATTAATACGCATGGGCTGGCGCGAGAGATGGGCGAAATTCCTCGACAACCCGGTCGTTGAATGGACTTTATTCGCGCTTGGCCTCCTGCTTTTGTTCCTATCGCCGCTGGTGGGGATCATCCCTGGGCCGGGGGGGATCATCGTCGCGGGAATCGGGCTCGCTTTAATCTTGAAGAGCAGCATGTGGGCCAAGCGTCATTATGCGCGGTTCAAGCGCTGGCAGCCGAAAGCGGGGCGCTGGACCGACTGGGCGCTGAGGCGGCCGAGCGCACAGCGCCGCGAGGCGATCCGCAAGGCCGCCGACGCAACCGAACGGAATTGACTTCGTGGAGCCCATCCCTTATCGGCGCGCTCGACAGCGGCTGCCTCAAGGGCGGCCCTTTTTCTTTGTTATTTGAACTTAAAGGCATGAGCGATGAAGCGCACCTTCCAGCCGAGCAACCTGGTCCGCAAGCGGCGTCACGGGTTCCGCCACCGCATGGCGACAGTCGGCGGCCGCAAGGTACTGAACGCGCGCCGGGCGCGCGGCCGCAAGAAGCTCAGCGCCTAGTTACAATCAAGAAGCGCGCCGATTTCGTCGCCGCCAATGGCGGGCTGCGCGCGACCATGCCCGGCTTCATCCTGCTCGTCCGCGACCGCAAGGATTCGGACATGGGCATGCGCGTCGGCTTCACCGTCACCAAGAAGATCGGCGGCGCGGTCGTCCGCAACCGCATGAAGCGGCGCTTCCGCGCGCTCGCTCGCGAGATCGTCCCGGCGAAGGGACTTGCAGGCGCCGACCACGTGATGATCGGCCGCGCCAAGGGCATCGAGCGCGAGTTCGGCTTGCTCCGCAATGAGCTGGTCCAGGCACTCGACCGACTGCGTAAGCCATGATCGCCAAGCTTATGATTCTGATCGCCAAGGCCTGGCAGAAAGGCCCGTCGCAGGTCCTTCCGCCAAGCTGCCGCTATCAGCCGAGCTGCTCGGCCTATGCGATCACCGCAATCCAACGCTATGGAGCCGCCCGCGGGGGCTGGATGGCCCTCAAACGCATCGGCCGCTGCCATCCCTGGGGCGGCCAAGGTTACGACCCGGTACCGTGAGGATCTCAGTCAAGTGAACGACACCAAGAATATGATCCTCGCGGTCGTGCTTAGCGCACTGGTCCTGCTCGGCTGGACCTGGGCGTCTAACCGCTGGTTCCCGACGGCCAACCCGCCCAGCAGCAAGGTCGAAGGGGGCAAGCAGAAGCCACTGCCGCAGCCGAGCGCGCAGCCTGCCGGTCCGGCCTCGCCGAAACAGCTGCAGAATATCTCGGTGGCGCTGGCCTCGGGCCCGCGGGTCGCGATCCGCACGGATTCGCTCCAAGGCTCTATCAACCTCAAGGGCGCCCAGATCGACGACTTGGTACTGCTCAAGCAGCGCCAGACGATCGCAAGGAATTCGGCGCCGGTCCGGCTGCTATCGCCGCTCGGCGCGCCAGGCGCTTACGTCGCGCAGTTCGGATGGGTCGCGCCGGCCGGTCAGGCCCCTGCCCTCGACGCCGTCTGGACATCCGACAAGTCGGTACTGGTTCCGGGACAACCGGTGACGCTGACCACGCAGACGGCGAACGGCGCGCGCTACCAGATCAAAATCTCGGTCGACGACGGTTATCTGTTTACCGTGGAACAGGGCGTCGCCAACGAGTCAGCGCAACCGCTCTCGGTCCGCCCAATCGGCCTCGTAAGCCGCGCGACCCAATCGGCGGACCGTTCAACCTGGCAAAATCACGTTGGCCCGATCGGCGTCTTCAACGACAAGGCCAATTACGACGTCAATTGGAAGGACCTGGACCAGGGCAAGGTCGAAAGCTTCGATACCGGTTCGGGTTGGCTCGGTTTCACCGACAAATATTGGCTAACCGCGCTGTCGCCGCAGACGGGAATGACGGGCGAATTCCGTAGGAGCCCGAGCGGCGGATACCAGGCTGACTATGCGCTAGCGGCGGCGAGTGTTGCGCCGGGGCAGACGCTGACGACCCAGACTCGCCTGTTCGCCGGCGCAAAGGAAAAAGCCTGGCTCGACCGCTATGAAGAGGCCGGCATCCCCAAGCTCTCCAAGTCGATCGACTGGGGCTGGTTCGAATGGTTTATGCGGCCGATCTTCAGCCTGCTGCTGTTTCTGTTCCATACAGTGGGCAATTTCGGGCTGGCGATCATCTGCCTTACGCTGATCGTTCGAGCGATCATGTTCCCGATTGCGCAGAAGCAGTTCCAGTCGATGGCCGCGATGCGCAAGATCCAGCCGAAGATGAAGGCGCTTCAGGAGCGCTTCAAGGACGACAAGCAGCGCCAGCAGCAGGAAATCCTGAAGCTCTACCAGGCGGAGAAGATCAATCCGGCTGCCGGCTGCCTGCCCATCCTGCTCCAGATCCCGGTCTTCTACGCGCTGTACAAGGTGCTGCTGGTCAGCGTTGAAATGCGCCATCAGCCGTTCATCGCGTGGATCAAGGATTTGTCGGCGCCTGACCCGCTGACACCCATCAACCTGTTCGGGCTGTTGCACTTCACGCCGCCGGCCTTCCTCGCGATCGGCGTCCTGCCGATCATGGTCGGCGCGACGCAGTGGCTGTCGATGAAGCTCAACCCCCAGCCGATGGACCCGGCGCAGGCGCAGGTGTTCGCGATCATGCCCTGGTTCCTGGTGTTTATCATGGCGCCGTTCGCGGCGGGCCTGCAGCTGTACTGGATGACCAATAACCTGCTCACAATCGCTCAGCAGTGGCACCTCTATCGCAAGTTCGGGCTGCACCTGTCGGACACGCACCCGGTCCACACATGAGCGACGTCGCGGACCTTGAACTAGCCGAGCGGGCGCGAAAGCTGTTCGCCGGGCCGGTTGCGTTCCTGAAGTCCGCCCCCGGGCTCCAGTTCCTGCCAGACGCGATTGCGCCGGAAATTGCCTTCGCTGGCCGATCGAACGTCGGCAAGAGCTCACTCCTCAATGCTCTGACCAACCGCAACGGGTTGGCCCGAACGTCGAACACGCCAGGGCGGACGCAGGAGCTCAACTTTTTCGACGTCGGCGAGCCAATTCGGCTTCGACTGGTCGACATGCCCGGGTACGGCTTTGCCGAGGCGCCGAAGGACATGGTCAAGCGCTGGCGCTTCCTGGTGAACGACTATCTGCGGGGCCGAGCGGTACTGAAACGCGCGTTGGTCCTGGTCGACTCACGTCACGGGTTGAAGGATGTCGACCGCGACGTAATGCGCATGCTCGACGACGCAGCGGTCAGCTATCACATCGTCCTGACCAAGGGCGACAAAGTGAAGCCGACGGCACTCGGCGCGCTGTACGAAGCGACGATGGTCGAGGCGGCCAAGCACCCCGCCGCGCACCCTTCCATCTTCACCACCTCCAGCGAAACGGGTAGCGGCATCGCCGAGTTACGAACCGCGATCCTCGAAGCCGCTACCTCCTAGGAGAAGAGCTGTTGAAGCTGATTATCGGCAATCGCGCTTATTCGAGCTGGTCGTTCCGCGGTTGGCTGGCGTGCAAGCAGTCGGGCGAAGAGTTCGAGGAGCTGGTGGTGCCGATGTTCGACGAAGACTGGGAACAAAGGCGCGAAGGCGATGAGTTTGCTCCGTCGCTCGGCAAGGTGCCGATCCTGTGGGATGGCGATATCGTTGTCTGGGACAGCTTGGCGATCATCGAGTTCCTCGCCGACCGTTATGGAAGTGCGCTCTACTGGCCCGAGCATGAGGGCGCGAGGGCCGTGGCGCGGTCTATGTCGGCCGAGATGCACTCCGGCTTCGCCAACCTCCGCCGCGAGCTGCCGATGAACGTCCGCAAGAGCTTCCCGCCGAAGGAGCTGAGCGACGAGGTCCGGAGTGAGATCGAACGCATCCTGCAGTTGTGGGCCCAGGCTCGAGCCCGGTTCGGCGGCACCGGCGATTTCCTTTTCGGCGAGTGGTGCGCGGCGGACATGATGTATGCCCCCGTCGTGACGCGACTGATCACTTATGGCGTCGGCGTTCCCAACTTCGCCGGCGTCTATATGAAGCATATCCTGTCGCATCCCCATGTCGCCGAATGGATCGACAAGGCGCAAGACGAGCCTTGGGTGATCGACCAATACGAGACAGGCAAGGCCGCTTAGGCGGGCCGTTCAGAGTCCCCGTAAGGCGTGCCGTCGGCGTGTACGAACCGCCCGTCTGCGGTGAATGCCAAGTCGACGTCAGAATAGCCGCCGCCCAAGTTTTCACCCCCGCTCATGCAAATGAACGAACAGTCTTCGCCGCTTTCGTTGATGAGGTGATGCCCGTTGGTGCTGCCTTTCGGCCAAGCCGCGCAATCGCCCGGGCGCATGACGGTGCGGCCGTCGTCCTCGACCAGAACCGCCTCGCCGGTCAGCATGACCAGGAATTCGTCCTCGCCATTGTGCCAATGACGCTGCGACGACCAGGCGCCAGGCTTCAGCACGACATGGCTGATGCCGAAGTCGGTCAGCCCGGTGGCTGGCGCCAAGCGCCGGTACCAGCGGCCCTGTACGGCCTGGTTGAACGGCGGCGGATAGCCGGTGCGGTTGACCTGTTCGATGGCGTCGAGGTTCACCTTGGGCATCCGCTGCTCCTTTGCTAGGCCGCGCTTATGTCAATCGACCCCATCGCGCTTGCGCAACAGCTGATCAACTGCCCAAGCGTCACTCCCGCGAGCGGCGAAGTGTTCGACGTCCTCGAGAACGCGCTGAAACCGCTTGGCTTCACCTGCCACCGGTGGGTCATGGGCGAGGCACCGGACGGGCCGACCGAGAACATGGTCGCGATCCGCGGCGAAGGCGGACCGCATTTCGGGTTCGCTGGGCATCTCGACGTTGTGCCGGCCGGCGAAGGCTGGAACGGCGACCCGTTCGCGGGCGAGATCGTCGACGGCCTGCTGGTCGGGCGCGGCGCGAACGACATGAAGAGCGCGATCGCCGCTTATGTCGCTGCTATTTCACGGATTGAGAGCGGGGCCGAAACTTTGTCGCTGCTCATCACCGGTGATGAGGAAGGCTATGCGACCTGGGGGACGCCGCGCATCATCGACTGGCTGAACGAGCGTCAGATCCGCCCCGACATGATCCTGATCGGCGAGCCGACCTCAGTTGAGCGGCTCGGCGACACGGTGAAGATCGGACGGCGCGGATCGGTCAATATGTGGATCGACGTGCCCGGCGTGCAGGGCCATGTCGCCTACCCCCATCGCGCGACCAACCCCATTGGCCCGATGGCGCGGATTGTCGCGGCGCTCGACGCGTTGCACCTCGACGACGGCACCGAGCAATTTCCGCCGTCGAACCTGGAGTTCACTGCCGTCTCGACGCCGACCAGCGCCAGCAATGTCATTCCCGGCAGTGCGACAGCCCAGCTCAACATCCGCTTCAACAATCTTCAGCGCGGCGTCGACCTCGTGAAACTGGTCGAGGAGACCGCGGAGCGCGAGGCGCCGGGCTCCGCGGTCCGCGCGCGAATCTCGGGCGAAGCATTCCTGACGCCACCGGGGCAGCTATTCGACGTGGTGGTTGCGGCGATCGAAGAAGAGACGGGCCAGAAGCCCGAGCTGTCGACCAGCGGAGGCACGTCCGACGGCCGCTTCCTCATCCAGCTTTGCCCAGTGGTCGACTTCGGGCTTCCCAACGCGACCATGCACAAGGTCGGCGAATACGCCGCGGTCGACGACATCCGCGCGCTGTCGCGGATTTACGAGCGGATCGTGCGAAAGCTGGTCGGCTAGCGGACGTTCAGCTTGGCTCCAGCATCAGTGCCGCCGGCTCCCCCGCCGGCTCGCTAAGATCAGGCGACCGACTTGACGTCGGCGCCCTTGCCCTTGCTGGTCCACTCCAGGAACTCGTCTTCCATCATGGGGGGCGCGAACACGTAACCCTGAATGGTATCGCAACCCATTGCACGGAGCATGTCCGCCTGGGCGGAGGTCTCAACGGCTTCGGCGACAATCTCGCACTCGACGCCCTTGATCAATTGGATGACGGCCTGGACGATGACGCGCGCCTTGTCACTGACCTCGATGTCGGACGTCAGCGACGGGTCGAGTTTGACCCGGTCGAGCGGCATTGCGCGCAGGCGGGCCAGGTTGGAGTAGCCAGTCCCGAAATCGTCGATAGTGATCCGCGCACCATCGTTGCGGAGGGCGCCAATCTCTTCGAGCACCGTCGCGCCCACTTCCATCGCCGCGCTTTCGGTGAATTCGAGCTCGATCAGCGTCAGCGGCACCTCGGCATCGGCGAACGCTTGGCGAAGCTTCACGAAGAAGTCGGGGCGGTCGACCTGCCGCGGGCTGATGTTGAATCCGAGGCGGCCATTGAAGCCCTGCCGATGCCACTGCGCCAAAATCGAGGCGACTTCGCCAATCACCCAATCGCCGATTTCGGCGACGAGGCCAGTGCGCTCCGCGACAGGAATGAAGCTTCCCGGAAGGCGAAGACCATCGCGCGGATGCTGCCAGCGAAGTAGCGCTTCCGAGCCGGCAATCTCGCCGGTCACGAGGTTCATCTGCGGCTGGAAGGCGAGCACGAACTCGTCGCGGAGGACCGCCTCTGACAAGGCCTTCTCGGTCTCGATCTTCTGCTGGTGCTCGGCCGCCAGTTCGCTGTCGAACAGGAAATACTGACCGCCGCCGCTCTCCTTGGCGCGGTACATGGCAATGTCGGCGGCGCGCATCAGTGACTCGATGCTCGGACCGTGCTCGGGGCAAATCGCGATGCCGATCGAAGCACCGATGTCGACGCTGTGCGAGCAAAGCTCGAACGGTTCGGAGATCGCGACGACGATCCGCCGGGCGACGCGCTCCAGCTCGGCGACCGACTGGATTTCGGGGAAGAAGATCGTGAACTCGTCGCCGGCGAGCCGGGCAAGCAGCGGCCGAGTTCGGGCGCTGCCCGTGAACTCGGCGTTGACCACCACCCGAAGGCGGTTGGCGACCATGATCAGCAACTGGTCACCGCGGGCATGGCCGAGGCTGTCGTTGACCAGCTTGAAGCGGTCGAGGTCGACGAACAGCATCGCCGAGCGCTCGCCTTCCAGCACCTCGCTCATCAGCTTGTCCGCTTCGGAGCGGAAGTGCAGCCGGTTGGGAAGCGAGGTGACCGGGTCATACATGCCGAGGGCGTGGGCGTTCTCGATCGATGCGCGAACCTCGGCGAACAGGCTGTCGACCGCAGCGGCGACCTTGGGCATCGTCCGGGAAACAGCCGAAGGCGCAGGCGAGACGAGATCGCCGTCCTCGACCGCCAGCAGCCGCTCGCTGAGCGCCGCCAGGGCACGGGCGCTTTCGCTATTGGGCCGTTCGGCGGCGATGTAGCTGACGAGAAGGCAGAAAGCTCCGGCCACCAGCGCCGCAAGCATCTTCTGATCGAACTCGGTGAGGTAGAGCAGCGCTCCGAGCGAAAAGAGGAACGACGCGATTCCAGCGGCACACGACAGGATCGCGTTGCTGATCTTCTGGGCCGTGCCTGCGGTCATCGTGCCTGGTGCGCCTCGCGGAGGCGGGATTCCTCCGCCTATCCGCCCGCGTTAATGAATCGAGGTTAAGAAAACGTCATCGGCGCGACAGTTAGCGTTTTAATATGATGTAGAGGCTGCCGCCTCCTCCGTGCCTGCGGTGAGCACCACGTACTGCGGCGATAGAGCCAGCGTGGCGGGAGGCAGCTAGCCAGTCATGAACTGCGGCGCGGATCTTGCCGCGCTGGACCGGCGGCTCACCGGGCCGGTGATGACCGGTGACGAGCAGCAAAACGCGATCGCCGCGCGCGATTGCCCGCTCGAGGCCGCGGTCGATGGCTGTCCATGCGCCGTCGAGATTCAGGCCATGGAGGTCCAGCACGCGGTCGGGCTCGACCGAGCCGCTCCGCAATTTCTTGTCCCAGCTGCCGTCGAGCGTCCGATTAGCGATTGGCACGGGCTTACGGATCGTCGTTCGTGGTGCCGACGCTGGCCCGGGTGCAGCCTTGTGCTGCGGCGCGGCTGCGGCAGCTTTGGCTACGGGCTTGGGCGCTGAAGCATCGACGGGCTCTCTCGACAGCGGTCGAATCGTCGCGGCAACGCGACCCCAAAGCTCCGCCTCTTCAGGGCTGAGCGAGCGCACGGGCGGCAACGCCCTTCGGCACAAGGATCAGCGCCTGGCCGTTCGCCGACATGCCGCCGGCGACCGCCGCAGCCTCCGCCCCCGATCCCCAGAAAGTATCGAAGCGGTTCGGGCCCTTGATCGCGCCGCCGACGTCCTGCGCAACCCATAAGCCATCGACCTCCGCACGGTCGGCATCGCGGATGAAGACCGGTGCGCCGAGCGGGACGTAATTCGGATCGGCGGCGACGGTGCCGTGCGCAGTCACCGGCACGTTGAGCGCGCCCGGTGGACCCGGGCCGACCAACTCCTTGAAGAAGACATAGGACAAATTCTCGCGCATCAGCGCGCGACCCTGATCGGGGTTGGCGCGGATCCAGTCGCGAATCGACTGCATGTTGGCACCGCCCGGTGGAAGTATGCCGCGATCGCGAAGCAGCCGCCCGATCGCGACATAGTCGCGGCCGTTCTGGTTAGCGTAGGCAAGCCGCATCATGCTTCCATCCTCGAAGCGGATTCGGCCCGAGCCCTGAATCTCGACGAAGAACAGGTCAACTGGATCCTTGGCCCAGGCAAGCTCGAGCCCCTTATTGGCGAGCGCGCCATCCTCGATCTCGCCGCGCGTGAAATAGAGGACACAGGCACCAGTCTCGTCGATCCGTCCGCGCCCGGTCGTGCCGTCCGCCTTGGTGCAGCGGACGAGGTCCGGCGGTGCGCGGTAGATTGGCACGTAACCCGGCTGCGGCGTTCGTGAGCCTTCGATTTCCGGCTCGTAATAGCCGGTCATGAAGGCCTTGCCCTCACCAACCTTTACCCAGTCGAAGCCGTAATAAAAGAACCCAGGCGCGAAGCTCGGGTCGAGGCTGGCAGCCTGGGCGCAGACACCCTGCCAGTCCGGACCGGCCGTCAGTCCTGAAGCATCCTTCCGGCTCATCACCGCGGGGCAACTCAGCCGGAATGCCCCCAGAGCCCTGGCGGCAACATCAGCGCCTAACACCTGGGGCTGCTGCACCGCCACGCCAGTCGCGACGGCGTTCG
>Ga0074063_10140302_pt1 | contig 11364 bp, 8 predicted proteins | sample SoimicmetaTmtHMB_FD_76857 | JGI IMG/M metagenome (GOLD analysis project Ga0074063, IMG submission 76857) | Soil and rhizosphere microbial communities from Centre INRS-Institut Armand-Frappier, Laval, Canada - Soil microcosm metaTmtHMB... | ecosystem: Engineered > Artificial ecosystem > Soil... | reverse complement strand
ACGGCGCTGAGGGCCTACAAGCCGGCCTGATCCACAACTTTATCCCCGCTTCGTCCACCAAATCATTCTTTTCACTTGCGTTCATGGGTCAGCCGTGATTCTTTTGACGTCATGGTGGGGGGTACGGAACGCATTTTCAGGCTGATCCGCAGGGTGGCAGTGCCGGCCCTTGCGGTGATCGTCGTCGGCACCTTTGCCGGCCATGCGATCGCAGGGCCGAACGGAATTCTCGCCTGGGGTAGCTATCACCGCGCGCTTCTGCAGCGGCAAACCGAACTCCAGCAAATCGAGCGTGACCATGCCGCGCTCAAGCATCGCTCCGACCTGCTCGACCCACGCAAGGCCGACCCGGACATGGCGGACGAGCTTGTCCGCAAGGACCTAGGCCTGGTCCGCCCCGACGAGGTCATCGTTCCGCTCGATTGATGCTGGCGCGGCCTAGTTGCGGCACGCCAAACCGCCACCTATAGGCTTGCCCGCTTACGAGGAGAGAGGTCGCACGTGGCGCGTTCCGCGAAGAAAGCCGCTGTTTCGCCAGAGACTAAAGGGCCTGACATCGAGCGCCCGCCCCAGCCGCAGCGGTACAAGGCGTCGAAGGAGCAGATGCTCCAATTCTATCGCGAGATGCTGCTCATTCGCCGCTTCGAGGAGCGCGCGGGCCAGCTCTACGGCCTCGGACTGATCGGCGGCTTCTGCCACCTTTACATCGGCCAGGAGGCCGTCGGCGTCGGACTGCAGTCGGCGATGACCGTCGGCAAGGACAGCGTTATCACCGGCTATCGCGACCACGGCCACATGCTCGCCTACGGCATCGACCCCAAGGTGATCATGGCCGAGCTGACCGGCCGCGAGGCGGGCATCTCGCGCGGCAAGGGCGGGTCGATGCACATGTTTAGCGTCGACCACGGCTTCTACGGCGGCCACGGCATCGTCGGCGCGCAGGTCGCGCTCGGCACCGGCCTCGCCTTCAAGCACAAATATGCCGAGGATGGCGGCGTGTGCCTCGCCTACATGGGCGACGGCGCGGTCAACCAGGGCCAGGTCTATGAGTCCTTCAACATGGCCAAGCTGTGGGACCTGCCGGTCATCTACGTCGTCGAGAACAACAAATATGCGATGGGCACGTCGATTCAGCGCTCGTCGGCGGAGCCGGAGCTGTTCCGCCGCGGCCAGGCGCACCGCATCCCCGGCCTGCAGGTCGACGGCATGGACGTTCTCGCCGTGCGCGGCGCGGCCGAAGTCGCGCTGGAATGGACGCGAAGCGGCAAGGGGCCGATCCTTCTCGAGCTCTTGACCTACCGCTATCGCGGCCACTCGATGTCCGACCCGGCCAAGTACCGTACGCGCGAGGAAGTGCAGGAAGTGCGCGAGCACAACGACCCGATCAGCCATGCCGAGCGCGAGCTGGCGAAGTTCGGCGTCAAGGAAGACGAGCTCAAGGCGATCGACAAGGAAATCAAGGGTATCGTCGTCGAAGCTGCGAAGTTCGCTGAAGATGCGCCGGAGCCGGCGCCCGCCGAGCTCTACACCGACGTCCTGGTGGGGAGCTACTAATGCCGGTCGAACTGAAAATGCCCGCTCTGTCCCCGACGATGGAAGAAGGTACGCTCGCCAAGTGGCTCGTGAAGGAAGGCGATGACGTCAAATCCGGCGACATCCTTGCCGAGATCGAGACCGACAAGGCGACGATGGAGTTCGAGGCGGTAGACGAGGGCAAGATCGCCAAGATCCTGGTGCCCGAGGGTACCGATGGCGTGAAGGTTGGAGCGCCGATCGCGCTGCTTGCCGGCGATGGCGAAGACGCGAGTGCTGCGACTGCGGCACCGGCTGCCGACGAGCCCAAGCCGGCGATGACTGCTGAGCCGACCGTGCCTGCACCGGCTTCGCAGCAGGACGAGGCGACGCCGACGCCGCATGTGTTCGAGACGGCGGCGCGCGATCTGGTCGCCGATGTCGCCAAGACTCACGACGACCCCGAGGTGCCGGAAGGCACGCCACTCGTCAGCATGACCGTCCGCGAAGCGCTGCGCGACGCCATGGCGGAGGAAATGCGCAAGGATGAGCGCATCTTCGTGATGGGCGAGGAGGTCGCCGAATACCAAGGCGCCTACAAGGTCACTCAGAACCTGCTTCAGGAGTTTGGTGCCAAGCGCGTCGTCGACACGCCGATCACCGAATATGGCTTTGCAGGTATCGGATCGGGCGCGGCGATGGGCGGCCTGAGGCCGATCGTCGAGTTCATGACCTTCAACTTCGCGATGCAGGCGATCGATCACATCATCAATTCGGCGGCCAAGACCAATTACATGTCGGGCGGGCAGATGCGCTGCCCGATCGTGTTCCGCGGGCCCAACGGCGCCGCTGCCCGCGTCGGCGCCCAGCACAGCCAGAATTACGGGCCGTGGTATGCGAGCGTCCCGGGCCTGATCGTCATTGCGCCGTACAGCGCGGCGGACGCCAAGGGACTGCTGAAGGCCGCAATCCGCGCCGACGACCCGGTCGTCTTCCTCGAGAACGAGCTGCTTTACGGACAGCATTTCGATGTTCCGCAGCTCGACGATTACGTCCTGCCGATCGGCAAGGCGCGGATCGTCCGCCCGGGCAAGGACGTGACCATCGTCAGCTACTCGATCGGCGTCGGAGTCGCGCTCGAAGCGGCGCAGGAGCTGATGGCGCAGGGCATCAATGCCGAAGTCATCGACCTTCGCACGCTGCGCCCGCTCGACACGGCGACTGTGCTGGAAAGCCTCAAGCGCACCAACCGCATGGTGGTCGTCGAGGAGGGTTGGCCGGTCTGCTCGATCGCGTCGGAGATCATCGCCGTCGCCATGACAGAAGGCTTCGACGACCTCGATGCGCCGGTGCTTCGGGTGACGGACAAGGACGTGCCGCTCCCTTATGCCGCGAACCTCGAGAAGCTGGCGCTGATCAAGGCGAGCGATGTGGTCGAGGCGGTGAAGGCCGTCACCTATCGCTGAACTGGGCGACCGCGACCTCGTCCGGCTCTACTGGCCGGCCGAATTGCGGCCCGCGTTCGATGCGCTTTTCGACATTGATGAGGCGATGGCGGACGTCCTCGTCCAATCTACGCAACCCGCGCTCGCCGCGATCAAGCTCGCTTGGTGGCGCGAGCGATTGGAAGAGCTCGACCAAGGGAAGATCCCCGCTGAGCCACGGTTGCAAGCCGCGGCCGCCGAGCTGCTGCCGCGCGGGATTACCGGCGCAGACCTAGCCAAGCTGGAACAGGGATGGCTCGAGTTGCTCCAGGAGCGACCGGATGTCGCGCGTGCGCTGGAACGAGGTGCGCTGCTTTTTGCCTTGGGTGCTCGTTTGATCGGGGGGCAGCCGCCCCAAATTCTGGCCTCCGCGGGACGGCTTTACGCTGCTGGGACTCTTCAGCGGCTTCGGCTGGTATCGAGCGGCGCACCCGCCATCCCCCAGTCAGGATCCGTGCCGAGCAGATACCGCCGCCTAATGGGACTCGCGGCCTTGGCGAAGCGCGACCTGCACCAGCGCGAAGCCGAAGCGACGCCCGGCCGTGCGTGGACTCTGCTTCGACATCGCCTGACCGGCCGTCTCTAGTTGACAGGAACACCTCCATTCCGGAGGTTCCCGCGCCGCCGCCGGCGAAACACAGGCTGAGCTGCAGCTGCCGGGCGAAGCCCGCCGAGGTGGCGAGTGCCGACGACGGCGGCGATGGCGCGAACTAAGCGGGCTCGGCGACCTTTTGCTCATCGAGCCACTGGGCCAAAGCGGTCCGCGCGCGGTCGGTGTAGGCCTTCTTTCGGTCGGCCTTCCTGAACCGAGCGGGCAGGGGCGGCATCAGCCCGAAATTGACGTTCATCGGCTGAAAGGTCTCGGCGTCCGCTCCACCGGTGATGTGGCCGAGAAGCGCCCCGAGCGCGGTCTCAACTGGCGGCGCGGCCATAGTTTCGCCGCGTAGCTCGGCTGCCGCGAAGCGCGCGGCCAGGATGCCGACGGCGGCGCTTTCGACATAGCCTTCGCAGCCGGTGATCTGGCCGGCGAAGCGGATGTTGGGCTTCGACTTCAGCCGCAGCTCACGATCAAGCAGGCGGGGGGAGTTGATGAAGCTGTTGCGGTGGATGCCGCCAAGTCGCGCGAACTCGGCGTTCTCGAGACCGGGGATGGTTCGGAAAATGCGGACCTGCTCGCCGTGCTTCAGCTTGGTTTGGAAGCCGACCATGTTCCACAAGGTGCCGAGCGCATTGTCCTGGCGAAGCTGGACGCAGGCGTAGGGCCAGCGACCGGTGCGCGGATCATCCAGGCCGACGCCCTTCATCGGACCGAAGCGAAGCGTCTCGACGCCGCGCTCAGCCATCACCTCGATCGGCATGCAGCCTTCGAAGTAAGGAGTGTCCTTTTCCCATTCCTTGAACTCGGTCTTCTCACCGGCGTTCAGTGCGGCGATGAAATCCTCGTACTGCGCCTTGTCGAGCGGGCAGTTGACGTAATCCTTGCCGCCCTTGTCCCACCTGGCCGCCATCCAGGCGACCGACATATCGATGCTGTCGCGGTGGACGATCGGGGCGATGGCGTCGAAGAAGGCGAGCGCACCTTGGCCAGTTTCGGCAGCGATGGCTTCGGCTAGCCCGGTGCCCGTCAGCGGGCCGGTGGCGATGATCGTCGGATGATCGGGAAGCGCGTCGACGCGCTCGCGGACGATCGTGATGTTCGGGTGATTTTCGATCGTGCGGGTCACTTCGGATGCGAAGGCCTCGCGGTCAACGGCAAGCGCTGAGCCCGCGGGGACGCGGTGCTTGTCGCCGGTCCACATTATCAGCGAGCCAAGCGTGCGCATTTCCTGGTGGAGCAGGCCGACCGCATTGTTCTCGGCATCGTCCGACCTGAAGCTGTTCGAGCAAACCATCTCGGCCAGGCGGTCGCTCTCGTGCGCCGGGGTTGTATCTCCGCCGCCGCGCATTTCGCTGAGGCGCACTCGGAGGCCCGCTTCGGCGAGCTGCCAGGCAGCTTCGGACCCGGCGAGGCCGCCGCCGATGATGTGGATGTCGAAGGACATTCGGGGGCTGTTAGTCTCGCTCGGCGGCGCTATCCAGCTGGGATGCGCATCTTCACCATCGGCTATGAAGCAGCGACGGTCGGCGAGTTCCTGGTCGCACTCCAGGCAGCCGGCGTCCAGCGCGTGATCGACATCCGCGCACTTCCCCTTTCACGCCGCCCGGGATTCTCGAAATCGGCGCTTCGCGGCGCGCTTGACGAAGCGGGCATAGACTATGTCCACCTGAAGGCACTCGGCACCCCGGCCGACGGACGCGCCGCCGCCCGTGCCGGACGTCACGCCGACATGGCGCGCATTTACGCGAGCCAGTTCGAGCTACCCGAAACCATCGCGCAGGGCGCGCAGATGATTGCCTTGGCCGAGGAGAAACCGAGCGCCTTGCTGTGCTTCGAGCGCGATCCGGCACAATGTCATCGAACGCTACTGATCGACGCCGTCGCGCCGGACGCCGAGGTGACTCACCTGTTCGCCTGATCAGACGGCCGGCAATTCGCCCGCGGTCGTTTCGCTGGTCAGCAGCGCTTCGATGTCGGGAATCGGGCGCCCGCTCATCTCTTTGTTGATCGTGCAGACGACGCGCCGCTCGACCTCCTTGTGAAGGCCTTTCTTGAGGACGCCGAGGGCCTTGGGCGGGGCGACAATTGCCAGGGCCTCAAAGTCGTTGCGGAGGACTCGCGACTTCAGCTCGTCGGCGGCATCCTTGACCCAGCGGTCCTCTTCCTGCTGCTGGAAATCGGTTTCTTCGTAAGTCGAGCGGCCATAGCCCCCGCTCTGCTTGGTGGTGCCGGGAGCGTCCGTCTTGATTTCCCGATCCTTCCGTTCGGTCCGCGCGTCGTGCGCCTCGGTGCGAAGGTCGATTTGATTTTCATCCCCGTGATTGCGGAAAAACAGCATCTTGCGGCCGTCGGCGACCAGAACCAGCGCATCGTGGGGAAGGGGCATCATTTTCTCCTTTTTGTGGCGTCAGGAGAACGCTGACACTTCCTAGCAGGTTTCAGCGGTTGGTCGCAGGATAAACTTATTCGGGCTCCGGATCGGCCGGCTGGTCGAGCTCGCTTTCGCCGACGATGGCGTCGTCGACCGGCGCAATCTCGTCACCGCCTTCGATTTCGATCTCTTCTTCCTCGGATTCCTCGATCTTGGCGACGCTGACTACATGCTCGTTTTCGGCGACGCGGAAGATCGTCACGCCCTGCGTGTTGCGACCCATGACGCGGATGTCGCCGACGGTGGTGCGGATCATCTTGCCCTGGTCGGTGACCAGCATCAGCGCCTCGCCCTGGCGGGCCGGGAAAGACGCGACGACGCCGCCGTTGCGTTCCGACGTGTCGATATTGGTGATGCCCTGGCCGCCGCGGTTGGTGCGGCGATATTCATAGGCCGAGGAGCGCTTGCCGTAGCCGTTCTCGGTGATCGTCAGGATGAACTGCTCATTCTCCAGCAGCTCGGCGTAGCGCTCGGCCGGCAGCGAGCATTCGACATCCTCGCGCTCGCGCCATGGCGGGCATTTCAGATACGCCTCGCGTTCCTCCTGGGTCGTGCCGACGCGGTGCAGGATCGACATCGAAATGACTTCGTCTCCGGTGAGGAGCCGCACTCCGCGGACGCCGGTCGAGGTGCGCGACTGGAACTCGCGGACGTCGGTGGCCATGAACCGGATCGCCTTGCCCTTTCGCGTCGCCAGTAGGACGTCGTCGCCCTCGGTCAGCAACTCCACGCCGATCAGGCGGTCGCTCAGGTCGTTCTGCTCCTCACTGTCGTCGTCGGCGCCTTCGACAACACCGAAGCGCATGGCAATTTTTCCCGCCGTTGGGACGTTGGTGAAGGCGGCCATGCTGTTGCGGCGGACGGTGCCGTGCGCCGTCGCGAACATGATGTGGAGCTTGCCCCACTCGGCCTCGTCCTCGGGCAGCGGCAGGACGGTCGAGATGGTCTCGCCCTCGGCCAGTGGCAGGAGGTTGACCATCGGTCGGCCCTTGGTGTTCGGACCGCCCTCAGGCAGGCGCCAGACCTTCATTCGATACACCCGCCCGAGGTTCGAGAAGAACAGGACTGGGTTGTGGGTCGAGGTCACGAACAGGGTGGTGACCGCATCTTCTTCCTTGGTCGCCATGCCGGCGCGACCCTTGCCGCCGCGCTTTTGCTCGCGGAAGACGGCAAGTGGCGAGCGCTTGATGTAGCCGCCTACGGTCACGGTCACGACCATGTCCTCGCGCTCAATCAGGTCCTCGTCCTCGATGCCGTCGGCGGCGGCGGCGAGCTCGCTCCTCCGCGGCGTCGCGAATTCCGCTTCGACCTCGTCGAACTCCTCGCGCATCACCTCGTAAAGGCGCGCACGGTTGGCAAGGATCTCGAGCAGCTCGCCGATGTTCGTGGCGAGGCCCTGGAGCTCGTTTCCGATCTCGTCGCGCCCCAAGGCGGTCAGGCGGTGGAGGCGCAGCTCGAGGATCGCCTTCACCTGCGCTTCGGAGAGCTTGTATTTCTCGCGCTTGGCCTGTGGCTCCACCGCTTCGACCAGCTGGATGTACGGTCGAATTTGCTCGCCCGGCCACTCGCGCTCGAGGAGTTTTTCGCGCGCCACGGCGGGGCTCGCTGATCCGCGGATCAGCTTCACCACGTCGTCGAGATTGGTAACCGCGACGACCAGGCCGAGCAGCAGGTGGGCGCGCTCGCGAGCCTTCAGAAGTTCGAACTTTGCGCGCCGCGTGATCACTTCCTCGCGGAAGCGGATGAAAGCTTCGATGAAGTCGCGCAGCGTCAGCGTCTCGGGACGGCCGCTACGGATCGCCAGCATGTTGGCCGGGAAGCTGTTTTGCGCCGGCGTGTGGCGCCACAGCTGGTTGAGCACGACCTCCGGGGTGGCATCGCGCTTCAGGTCGATGACGATGCGAACGCCCTCGCGGTTGGACTCGTCGCGGATATCGGAGACGCCCTCAATGCGCTTGTCCTTGGCGGCTTCGGCGATCTTCTCGACGAGGCCGTTCTTGCCGACCTGGTAGGGGATCTCGGTGAGGACGATCGAGCGGCGGTCGCCGCGGCCTTCCTCGACATGGTAGCGTGAGCGCAGCAGGATCGAGCCGCGTCCGGCGGTGTAGGCGCCGCGGATGCCGGCCTGGCCGAGGATGAAACCGCCGGTCGGAAAATCGGGCCCCTTTACATGCTCCATCAGCCCTTCCGAGCTGATCGCCGGATCTTCGATGTAGGCGCGGCAGGCGGCGAGAACTTCGCCTAGATTATGAGGCGGAATGTTGGTCGCCATGCCGACAGCGATGCCGCCGGCCCCGTTGACCAGGAGGTTGGGGAAGCGCGCCGGGAGGACCTGAGGCTCGCGCTCCGACGCGTCGTAATTGGGCTGGAAGTCGACCGTGTCGCGGTCAATGTCGCCGAGCAGGAAGTTGGCCACCTTCGCCAGCCGCGCTTCGGTGTACCGCATCGCCGCCGGCGGATCCGGGTCCATCGAGCCGAAATTGCCCTGGCCGTCCACCAGCGGCACGCGCATCGACCAGTCTTGGGTCATGCGGGCTAGGGCGTCGTAGATCGCGCTGTCGCCGTGCGGGTGATACTTACCCATGACGTCACCGACGATGCGGCTCGATTTGCGGTATGGCCGTCCGGCGACGTAGCCGGCTTCTTGGCAGGCGAAGAGGATGCGGCGGTGGACCGGCTTCAGGCCGTCGCGAACGTCGGGCAACGCGCGGCTGACGATGACGCTCATCGCATAGTCGAGGTAGGAGGTCTTCATCTCCTCGACGATGGAGATGGGTGCAATGTCGCTATCGCCCGGGGGCGGGGGTGTCGTGTCGTCGATTGGGGGCTGAGTGGCCAAGAAACGGTCCTACTTGAGAGTAGCGCGAGGGATGGCAGAGCAGCCTTGGCCGCGTCCCTCCCCGAAAGAGCCTACCTAGTCGCTGTTTGGCCGTAGCGCCACCCCGCGCGCCCGCGCGCGCGAAGGAAATATTCGCGGTGGCTCCAGTGCGATCCGCAGATTTCCGAGCGAAAACGGCCGGTTCAAAGGCCGTTCACGGCGCGCCCGCCAAGTACTTGGCCCAGCAACATTCCGGGTCTAAGTCGCCCGCCGTCATTCCGCGCCGGCGCGGCCGGCCGCAACAGGAGATTCCTGATTATGAAGCCGACTCTCTCGACTGCGATTGCGCTCGTCATTGCAGCCCCCGCCGTGCCGGCAGCAGCTCAATACGAATCTTCTGGCTCGTCGGCTCCGCAGCCGGCTCAGCAACCTCAGCAGAGTGCCGCGGCGGCGGCACAATCTCCTCAGGCCAGCATCAAGCCGTCCAAGAAGGCGCAGAACGCGATCATCGACCTGCAGAATGCGGTGAATGCCAAGGATGCCGCGAACATCCCTGCGAAGGTCGCAGCGGCCCAAGCTGTGGCCGAGACCAAAGAAGACAAATATCTGATCGCGACATTGCAACTCCGGGCGGCGGTGGCTGCCAATGACAATGCGGCGACGGAAGCGGCAATTGGGGCGGCCGCGGCGTCGGGCTATATCGATGCAGCAAAGGTAAGCGACCTGTGGGTTGCCCTTGGCGGCACCTACTATAACAACAAGGCGTTCGCGCAGGCCGCTGCCGCGTTCCAGAAGGCCCTCGCCATCAATCCGCAGAACGCAGACGCCGGTCCGATGGCCGCCGAAGCACTGCTGGGAGCGGGTAAGAAGGCCGAGGCAGCAGTGGCAATGCAACGCCTGATCCAGGCACGTCTTGCGGCAGGTCAGAAGCCCGAAGAGAATCTCTACAAGCGGGCGGTAGGCGTTGCCTATCAAGCGAACTCGCCGGCCGCAGTCGACCTCGCCCGTCAATGGGTCGCGGCCTATCCGACTTCGGCAAGCTGGGGCGACGCGGTCAACATCTATCGCAACCTAAACATGGGGGATGCCGAGGCGACGCTCGACTTGCTTAGGCTAAAGCAGGCGATGAACATGCTGAGCGGGAAGGATTATATCGATCTCGCGGGAGCGGCGACCGATCAGCTGATCTTCACCGAAGCGCAAAAGGTCGCGGACGCGGGCGTTGCCGCAAAGATGATCGACCCGTCGAGCGCCGCCGGCCGCGATCTCCTGTCAGTCCTTAAAGTCAAGGCCAAGCCCACCGCCGCAGACCTTGGCGAGGCGATGAAGATCGCCGCAACCGCCAAGGCCCTGATGAGGATCGGCGACAATTATGCCGCCCTTGGCGACTATGCCCATGCGGTGGAGGCCTACAAGCTCGCCAAGGGCAAGTCTGATGCAGATCCCACGATTGCCGATCTCCATATCGGGATGGCGCTGGCCCGTTCAGGCGACAAAGCGGGCGCCACGGCGGCGCTCAATGCCGTGACCGGCATGCGCGCCGACATCGCAAAATACTGGCTGCTTTACCTGAACCAGAAGGCCTGAGCGGCAAGCCGCTACATCGGCGGCCCCGGCCTGACGGCAATGTACCGTTTCGGGATGGTTAAGTCGTTTCCTCTTAGCGCAAAGTAAATGCTCGCTTAGAGCGGGTGAGGGTGCGTTCCGAAGGAAACAAGTAGCAAGTGCGCTTCGACGATCGTTTGCTGACCGTCCTCAACCAGCCGGCCGAGGACCGCCACGACGCCGCAGTCCGCTGGCGTCAGTTGGTGGACCTTGTCGCACGCGCGGGCGCCAATAGCGCCAGCGCGGTTACCGCCGACGCCCTCGCCGCCATCCGCAATGAAGCGCCACGTGTGGAAGAGACGGTTCGGGCTGCAACCGCACGGGCTGTGGCGGCATTGCCGCTGCCGCTCGGCCTGCTGGAGTTTTTCGCGTCAGATTCACTCAGCGTGGCCGCGCCCGTCCTTGCGGCGGCAACACTCGATGCACCTCAGTGGCGCGCGCTCCTCGCCGTAGCCGACGAGGAGACGCAGGCGTTCATTGCAACCTTGCATCCAGATTTGAAGGAAAACGCCGGGGTCGAAGTCGAAGCTCGGGTGCCCCAATATGCCATGGCCGACGCGATGGTCGCGGATCATGCTCCCGCCGCTGCAGGTTCGCCTTCGCTGCAGGATGTGATCGAGCGCATCGAACGCCGCCGCCGCTTGCGGTCAAGCCCGATGGCCGATGCCGGGGAGGGCGAAAGTCAGCCGTCCGGATCGCCTGCGCTGTTCCGCTGGGAATGCGGGCCCGGCGGAGAGATCGCCTGGGTCGAAGGTGCGCCACGAGGGCCTCTGATCGGCCGATCCATCGCTAGGCACGAGGAGAATGAAGGCAACCGCGTGGATGCGGAGGTTGTTCGAGCCTTTGCGGTACGGGCGCCGTTCCGTGACGCGCTATTGCGGGTCGGCGGCGCTGGCCCGGTGGCCGGCGAGTGGAA
>Ga0074063_10039582_pt1 | contig 11562 bp, 14 predicted proteins | sample SoimicmetaTmtHMB_FD_76857 | JGI IMG/M metagenome (GOLD analysis project Ga0074063, IMG submission 76857) | Soil and rhizosphere microbial communities from Centre INRS-Institut Armand-Frappier, Laval, Canada - Soil microcosm metaTmtHMB... | ecosystem: Engineered > Artificial ecosystem > Soil... | reverse complement strand
CCAGGCACGCTCGCCACGTGGAGGTGGTGGCCGTTCCGCAGCGGGTGCCGGCGCGCCTCGTCAAGCCCGGTATCCGGCGTGCGCAGCTGGTGGCACCGGCGCCGGGGCCGCTCACGCTCACCGTCGAGTTCACGCGGCGCGGCCATCGCTACCAGGTCGCAGGCGGCGTGATTTTCGTGACCGTGGGCACCAGCGTCCAGTAGACTTCTCATGCCGATCAGGCAGCCGCGGCGCGCAAGCGTCGAGGAAAGTCGGGACACCACAGGGCGACGGTGCCGGGTAACTCCCGGACGGGGAAACCCGCTGGATAGCGCAACAGAGAGGAGACCGCCCACCGGCGTCGCACGTGAACGCCGAGGCAAGGGTGAAACGGTGGTGTAAGAGACCACCAGCGTCCCCGGAGACGGGGGCGGCTAGGCAAGCCCCACCGGGTGCAACGCCAATCGGAGCGATGACGCGGCCCGCCGAGCTCCAGGTAGGCGGCAACGAGCCGGCCGGAGACGGTCGGCCCAGATGGATGGCTGCCCCAGACAGAATCCCGCTTATAGATCGGCTAACGGAAAGCCCTGCTTTGCAGGGCTTTCCCACTCCTGGGAGCACCGGCGGGCATCACCGAGGCATCACCAAAACGGCCCCGATGACCATTTCGGGCTTGCAGGCGGCCGTGAGAACGGCCTGGTTACGCGGAAAGCGGTCCGGCAGCCGTGCTCGGTCTAAGGCAGATGCTTACATGCGCGGAGGGGCGATGAGTGGTTCGCTGTTAGTCGCGGCGCCCAAGCAGTACCAACGAGAGACCAGTCCCGCCGCAGATGGTGAGCAGCGCAAGCTGCCGTGGCCCGTGGTACCCCAGGATCGCGGTCTCAACAAACAGGAAGATCAGCAGCGTGAGTCCTGCGATGGAGGCCGCAGGGAAGGCGGCTGGGCTGCGCACCAGCGCGAGTAGCGCGGCGATCAGCATGCTGCCTCCGACTGCAACGATCAAGATCGCTCCGGGGACGGTGTAGTCGCTGAAGATGCCGTACCGCAGCCACTCCTCCTTGACCCCGAAGCCGCTCGCATCGTGGATGAGCGCTCGGCCGCCGAACACCGCTCCCGCACCGATGAACAGCTCGAGGACAACCAGTGCCACGGTCTCCAGGCGCGTCGGCGCTCGCAATGCGACCCCGGAGTGCACGCTCACCGCTCGGCTCATTCGTTCGATGAACGGTCGGCTCGAGGCAGCAGTCGGAACGGATCCCAGCCCTTCACGCCGGCTGCCGATGCGCGGAGGTCGAGCAAGTAGCCCGCCAGCTCGGGATTTGTCTCGATGTCCGTTCGCACGCCGTCGAGCGCGCATCCCTGACCGGCCCAAAACGGACACTGCTCGCCGGGACAGCGCTCGTGGCGCCCGACCGCGTCCTGGAGAGTGCAGTTCCGCGCTTCCATCAGACGGAGTGGACGGCGTCAGGAGCGGCGTGCCACTCGAAGGACTCGGCGAGGATCCGCGGTGCGGACACCAGTGCGCCCAGCTTAGCGAGCTGGTCGGCTCCCAGCGTTGCGAGCAGCCGCTGGGTGTCCGTAGAGGGCGTGGCCCCTTCAAAGATGAGCACGATGTCGTTGTCGCCGAGGAATGCCTCGTGTCGCGTGAACCCGCGCTCGGCGAGATCAAACGGCGGCCCCAAGCGGATCAGCTGCTTCAACTCTGCACGCTTTCCGGGTCGGATCTGGGCAATGACGGCTATCTGATGGTTTCTCATGGCGCTCCTCCTTGTTCAGTCCAGTCTGCTCTGGGAGACGACGCGCCGCGTCGGGGTGCGCCACGATTTCACCTACGGGCAATCCGCATAGATCCGGCCGTTTAGACTGGGAAGGTGGACGAACCCCTCGTTGCAGGCACCGAACGCTGGCAGGCGCTTATGGAGGCGGGGCTCGCCGTGGCCAGTGGCCTGCAGCTCGATGAGGTGCTTTTCCGCCTGGTGGAGGCTGGGAGGGCGTTGACCGGCGCCCGTTACTCCGCGCTGGGCGTGCTGGACGAGACTGGTAACGCGCTCTCGCAGTTCATCACGTCGGGCATGGACGACGAGCAGCGCCGGCTGATCGGTGCGCTCCCGCGCGGCCGGGGAATCCTTGGCGTGCTGATCCATGACGCGACGCCGCTCCGCCTTACCGACCTCGGCGACGACCCTCGCTCGGTCGGCTTCCCTCCGAACCATCCACCGATGCATTCGTTCCTCGGGGTGCCGGTGACGGCTGGCGGTGCCGTGTTCGGGAACCTGTACCTGACGGAGCGCGTCGATGGCGAGTTCTCTGCCGAGGACGAGGAGATCGCGACGCTGCTCGCCGCGCACGCCGGCGTCGCGATCCAAAATGCACGACTCTACGCCCAGGCCAATGAGCACGCCGAGGCGCTGCGCAGAGCCTTGACCGATCTCTCGTCGGTGTCCACGATCAACGAGGCGATCCTGAGCGATCGGCCGACGGAGCAGGTGCTCGGCTTGATCGCCGACCGCGCGCGGGAGAGCCTGGGCGTTCGGCTGACGGCTATCGCCATCCCTGACACCGATCGTACGCAGTCGACGTTCGTCGCGGCCGCGGGAGAAGGCCGTGAGCGCGTCCTCGGCTCGACTGTTGGGATGGATTCGACAACGGGCACGGTGCTGTTCGCACGTCGCGCATTGACGATCGACGACCCGGATGTTGGGGATGAGCTGGGCGCCAAGACGGCAGCGTTCGTCCCTCTGACCCATCGCGGCGACGCCTTGGGCGTGCTTGCCGCCGCCGACCCGGCCGACGGCCGGCAGTTTGACGACGACGATATCGGCGTCCTCGGGTTGTTTGCCGCGCGGGCGGTGCTTGCCCTTGAGGTCAGCCGGGGGCTGGAAGGTGAACGCCGCCGGGTCGAGGCGGAGGCTCGTTTGGCCGACGCTGAGCGTCGCGGACAGGTTCGCCGCGAAACGCTCGTGCGGATCGTCGAGGCGCAGGAAGAAGAGCGAGGTCGGATCGCCCGTGAGCTGCACGATGAGTTCGGCCAGCACCTCGCATCGGTGTTGCTGGGTCTCCGCCTGGTCGAGCAAGTTGGTGTCGCGGATGAAGCACGAGCCGCGATGTCCGAACTGGTGCAGACCATCAACGCCGCGATCAGCCAGCTGCGAACGCTCGCCATCGAGTTGCGCCCAACCGCGCTCGACGACCTCGGTCTCGTCGCCGCGTTGGAACGGCTGACCGAGTCATACGCGCGGCGCACCGGCCTCCGGGTCGAGCTGGTCGTCGACGACATCGCCGATCGGTTGCCGCCTCTGGTTGAGACGACGGTCTATCGCGTCGTTCAGGAGAGCCTCACGAACATCGCGAAGCACGGTGCCGCCGAGTCCGTCATCGTGCGCGGCGAGGTACGCGGATCGGAGCTCGTCGTGACCGTCGTGGACGATGGCAAGGGGTTCGACTCGAACACGCAACCTGGAGGATTCGGTTTGAACTCGATGCGCGAGCGGTCTGAGATGGTCGCCGGCACCGTGCGCGTGACGTCGCTCCCAGGCAAGGGCACGACCGTCGAGCTGCGGGTGCCCCGATGATGCGCGTGCTGATCGTGGATGACCACTCCCTGGTTCGTGCAGGCATCGCGCTCCTGATCGGCGGTCAGGAGGACATGGAGCCTGTGGGGCAGGCCGGGACGGCAGCCGAGGCGATCAAGCTTGCCGGCGAGCTGTCCCCCGACATCATCCTGCTGGATGTGACGATGCCTGGCGGCGGCGGTCTCGAATCGCTCCCCGCGCTCGCGGCTGCTGCGCCCGCCGCGAGTGTGCTGATGCTCTCGATGCACGAAGATCCGAACTACGTGCGCGCCGCGCTTGGAGCCGGGGCGTCGGGGTACGTGCTCAAGGATGCCGCATATGAAGAGCTCGTCGATGCCATCCGGAAGGTGGCCGCCGGTCAGGCGTACGTCGCCCCGGCGCTCGGCGCGAAGCTGGCCGTACACGCTGAGCGTGAGAGCGACGACGAACTCTCCGAGAGGGAGCGTGAGGTGCTGAGCCTCCTGGCGCGTGGGTACACCAACCAGGAAATCGCATCGCGGCTCTTCGTCAGCGTTCGCACTGTCGAGTCGCATCGAGCTCACATATTGGTGAAGCTGCGGCTTTCGACGCGCGCCGACCTCGTGTCCTATGCCCTGGAGACTGGTTTGCTGCGGCCGGAACCGGAGGTCTAACCGGCGCTGGCTAGTCCGGGAATGGCGAGGACCGGACACGGTGAGCTTTCCATGATCCGTTGCGTCAGGTCGAGGTCGCCCCCGGCACCGCCGCCATCGACCATCACCAAGTCGGCGCTCCACACGGTAACCAGACGTGCGATCACTGATCCCTTGTCGCGGCCGTCGGCGACGACCGCCAGGCGGGCGTAGACACCTTGCTTGCGAAGCTGCTCTACCTGCCTGCGGACCCGTCGGCTCACGCTCGACGCGGCGCCCACGAACACCACGACCACTTTCGATCGATGGGGGATCGCCAGCCGCTGAGCGCATGCGAGCAAGGCCTCACTGTCTGAGGAAGCGTCGGTGGCAAGCAGGATGGTGTCGAACATGTACCCATGATCGCTTGGTTGGTGGGTCGCCGCATCGGGGTGGCCGCGCACACCAGATGAGCGGATCCCCCGATGCCCGGACCGGCCCGCTGGCGCGATTCTGACTGGACATACGTCATCGTCGAACGGAGGAATCATGTTCAAGAACATCCTGCTGGGGCTTGACGGCTCGGCTGAGTCGACCCGAGCGCTGGAACTCGCTCGGAAGATCGCAGCTGAGGACGCGGCGGTTCACATCGCCATCGTGCATGTGCGCGAGTTCATGATCGCCGGCCGCGCGGGGATGCAGACCACGCGCGCCGATGAGGAGGATCTCGAGGCGATCGTTCGCAAGCAGGCCGACGAGCTGGCTGCCAGCGGCGTGGACTCGACGCTGACGGTCGTTTCCACAACGACCGGTGGGCCTGCGCATGTGATCGCCGATCAGGCCAAAGAGCGCGGTGCTGATCTGATCATCGTCGGAACGCGAGGGCACACCGGCCTGTCAGGGCTGCTGCTCGGAAGCGTCACGCAGCGGCTGCTCCACGTCAGCCCCTGCCCCGTGATGGCGGTTCCCAGCGGCGTCGCTGTCGAGCTGAGCGGCGGGCAGGGCAAGACCGCCGCCGCGGTCAGCTAGTCCAGCGGCCGCGCCCCAGCTGAGTTGGTCGAGTCCCCAGCATTGGTATTGGGGGCTCGACCTGCTCACCGTAGTTTTCCGCAGCCTGAGTCTGTGAGAGTCCCGACGCGCCGGCCGGCCGCACCTGCGAGACTGCCCGCATGATTGTCGTTGGGATCGATGGGTCGGCGGGCTCGCGGGCAGCGTTGAGATTCGCCGCTGAGGAGGCCGACCTTCGCAAGACCACGCTGAAGGTGGTCTCGGCGTGGCACCTGCCGACGGGCCTGTACACGGCGCCGACCTACGTCAACCTCGATCTCGACGTCCTGCGGAAGGACGCCGCCGGCATCGCGGACCAGGAGCTCGTTGAAGTGCTGGGCGCTGATCGCGCAAAGGCTCTCGAGGTTGTGATCCGTGAGGGCAACGCCGCCGAGGCGCTGCTCGAGGAGTCCCGCGGCGCGGAGATGCTCGTGGTTGGATCGCGAGGGCACGGCGGGTTCGCCGGGCTGTTGCTTGGGTCGGTCAGCCAGCAGTGCTCCGCGCACGCCGCGTGCCCGGTGGTCGTCGTGCGCGACCATCACCCGGGCTGAGCTCGTGCGCGTCGCTGCTCAGCCGATGACAGCGCCGACGGCGTGGCCGATCGCGTAGGTGATCGCGGCCGCTCCGAGCCCAAACAGGAGTTGCCGGATCCCGGAGCGAAGCGGGGAGCGGCCGGTGAGGGTTGTCACCGCGGCGCCTAGGGCGAGCAGCACGAATGCGCTGAGCAGTAAGGCGGCGATCAGCGCCGGGCGCCGTGAGGCGAAGAAGAACGGGATCAGCGGCACTGCTGCGCCCAGGCAGAACATGGCGAACGACGAGGCCGCGGCCTTCCACGGCGACCCGCCGAGCTGCGTGGGATCGATGCCGAGCTCCTCGCGGGCCATGACCTGGAGGGCCAGTGGTCGGTTCGCGATGACGCTCTCCGCCAGCCGCCGGGCATCGGTCCGCTCGAGACCCCGGGACTCGTAGAGCGAGGTCAGCTCGTCGGTCTCCTCCGTCGGGAAGCGCGCGAGCTCCTCCGTCTCCACCCGCAGCTCGCGCTCGTAGAGCTCACGCGATGTCTGCACGGAGATCCACTCACCCATGGCCATCGCGCACGAGCCTGCGGCCAAGCCGGCGAACCCGGTGATGAGGATGGTCTGGGCTGCCAGCGCCGCGCCCGCGACCCCGGCCACCAGGCTGAGGTTCGAGACGAGGCCGTCGTTCGCACCGAGAACCGCGGCACGAATGGTGTTGCCGGAGATCGATCGGTGGCTGGCCTGGAGGGCGGCCCACGACGAGGGTTGCGGATGACGGTGTCGGTTCATGTGGAGAGTCACGTGGCAATCGCCGAACCCAGAGGAGGGCCGCCCAGTTGGACGACCCTCCGAAGACCGGCGTGTGAAATGGCGCCGCTGTTTACGCGATCACGGCCTGGTCGGTAGCGGGCTCGCGCCGGTGAAGGAATCCGACCGCGTTCTCGCGGTTTCGCAGCGCGCCGCCGGCTGCGAGCACCGCGAAGCCGATGCCGGAGAGCAGCAGGGCGATTCCGGTGACGATTGCGAACAGCGACAGCTGGCTTGCCATGTAGCTGGACTGGAGAGCGGTGGCGAGTGCCGTCTCGGTCACCCAGACCTGCCGCGCGCCGTTGTCCTGGGGCTGCCCGTTGACCTTCACGGCCTGCGCCGGATCGTTGGTGCCCTTGCCGTCGGCGGTGGCGTAGCGCGGCATCTGGGCGTAGGTCTGCCCGCCGGTCGCCTCGAGCGCGTGGATGCGCATGTAGCCGGCGAAGGCGTGGGCGCGATCGCCATTGTTGATCGCCTGCCCGGCGACGGACGTGGTCGGGAAGCTGATGTTGGAGACGTTCAGCCCGGCCTTCGCTGCCTCGGCCTTGATTGCGGCGGGCGTCATGTCGGGTGTCCCGACGATCTGCTCCTGGTTGAGGGTGCTGTTGACGGTGCTGCGCGCGTTCACGCCCATCACGATTGCGCCGATCCCGAACACGACCAGGACGGCTGCGGCGATGAACCCACCAATCTCAAAACTCTTGCGCATTTCTTCTGCTCCTCGTGCCGGTCTTCTGGGTGTCCGACGTGCGACGTCTTCAGTCTCGGTCACGGCGCGTTCCCTGCCATCGGAGATGACGCTGAACGCGATGCGGCATCTCGGCGTGCCGCTGTGCGGATTTCCCGCAGGCCTGTCGGCCGCTTCGCGCTGATGCGCTAAACCGGGTTCCTGGTGGTGGCGGCCCGACTAGACGAGGCTGGGCCGGCGCTACGACCTGCCTCTGTGGCTCGACGCCTCGCGCCGGGTGTACTCCAACCCGGCAACGTCGAGGCTGACGATCGTGCCCGCTTCGCCGCGAAGCATCGCGCCAACGTCCTTGAGCTGGCCGATTGCGGCAGTCCTGCCAGGGGTCTGCGCGAACGCACACGCCGCCTGTACCTTGGGTCCCATGGACCCTTCGGCGAAGGAGAGCTTGGCGAGCGCTTCTGGGTTGGCCCATGTCACGGCTCGCTGGTTCGGCTCACCCCAGTCGAGGTAGAGGGCGTCGACGTCGGTGGCGATCACCAGCATGTCGGCGTCGATGTCCGCGGCCAGGCGGGCGCTGGCGTGGTCCTTGTCGATCACGCCCTCGATGCCGACCAGGCGGCGGCCGGCCGCCGTCGGCTCGTCGGTGTACATCGTGGGGATGCCGCCGCCGCCGGCGCAGATGACGACGCAGCCTCGCTCGATCAGCCACTCGATCGGCCGCAGTCCGATGATGCGTTGCGGACGGGGGGAAGGGACGACTCGCCTGACGCCGTCACCATCGGGATGGAACGTCCAGCCCTTGCTCGCCGCCAGGCGGTCCGCCTGGTCGCGGTCGTAGACTGGACCGATCGGCTTCGTCGGGTGGGCGAACGCGGCATCGGTGGGGTCGACTTCGATCATGGTCAGCAGGGTTGCGATCGGGGTCTCTGCCGGAAGCAGGTTGCCGAGCTCCTGCTCGATCAGGTAGCCGATCATGCCCTCGGTCTGTGCGTCCAGCACATCCAGTGGGTACGTCTCGACCTCGCCGTAGGCTGACCCCTGCAGGGCGAGCAGCCCGACCTGGGGGCCGTTGCCATGGGAGATGACCAGCTCGTGCTCGACCGCGATCGGCGCGAGCGCCTCGCAGGCGATGCGGACGTTCTCGCGCTGGTTCTCGGCGGTCAGCGGCTGGTGGCGGCGTAGCAGCGCGTTTCCACCGAGGGCGACGACGACCCGCATGTCAGGCCCCCAGCGTGGCCACGAGCACAGCCTTGATCGTGTGGAGGCGGTTCTCGGCCTCGTCGAAGACGATCGACGCGGGCGATTCGAACACGTCGTCGGTGACCTCCAGCGCGTCCATCCCGGACCGGGCGAGGATCTCGGCGCCGACGCTGGTGTCGAGGTTGTGGAACGCCGGCAGGCAGTGCATGAACTTGACTTCGGGGTTGCCGCTCATGGCCATCACCGCGGCGTTCACCTGGTAGGGCTTCAGCAGCTCGATCCGCTCCGCCCAGACCTGCTCGGGCTCGCCCATCGACACCCACACGTCGGTCGCGATCGCGTCTGCCCCTGCGACGGCGCTCTTGACGTCCTCCGTGAGGACGATGGCCGCGCCGGTGGTTGTGGCGATCTCTCTGGCCAGGTCGACGAACTCGTCGCGCGGCCACAGCGCCCTGGGGCTTGCGATTCTGAGATCCATCCCCATCTTTGCTGCCCCGACGAGGTAGGAGTCGGCCATGTTGGCGTGGGCATCGCCGATGTAACAGAACGAGACCTCGGAGAGCGGCTTGGCGACATGCTCACGGAGGGTCAGAAAGTCGGCCAGGATCTGCGTCGGATGCCACTCGTCTGTGAGCCCGTTGTAGACCGGCACTCCAGCCCAGCGGGCCAGCTCGTCGGCGATCGACTCGCCGAAGCCGCGGTATTCGATCGCGTCGTACATCCGGCCGAGCACGCGCGCGGTGTCCTTGACCGTCTCTTTGTGGCCGATGTGCGACCCGGTAGGGCCGAGGTAGGTCACGTGTGCGCCCTGGTGGTACGCCGCCACCTCGAACGCGCAGCGGGTGCGGGTCGAGTCCTTCTCGAAGATCAGCGCGATGGTCTTCCCAGCAAGCATCTGCTCCTCGCGTCCCTCGCGGCGATCGGCCTTGAGCTGGGCGGCCAGGTCGAGCAGGTATGTCAGCTCGTCGGAGGAGAACTCGGCGAGGGTCAGGAAGCTCCGTCCTCGCATGTCGGTGACGGTCGTCATGACGGCGCTCCTTCCTGGACGGCGTCGCGGATGATCGGGCAGCTCATGCAGCGCGGGCCGCCGCGGCCGCGGCCGAGCTCAAAGCCGGCGATCGTGATGACCTCGACGCCCTCTCGGCGCAGCGCGGTGTTAGTTGCGACGTTGCGCTCGTAGGCGACGACCACGCCGGGCGCGACGGCGAGCACGTTGTTGCCGTCATCCCACTGCTCGCGCTCGGCCTCGAACCGGTCACCGCCGGTCTCAAACAGCCGCAGCTTGGGTACATCGATCGCGGCTGCGATGCTCGTCATCGCGTCGGCTGCACGCTCAGCGGTGGTGCCGTGGACGCCCGGCCGAAGCTCGTACGCGGTGAGCCCAGCTCGGACGTCGGGGTAGATCGTGAACGCGTCGCGGTCGACCATGGTCATGACGGTGTCCAGGTGCATCGCCGCTCGCCGCTCGGGCAGGTCGAGCGCGATCACCAGGCGCGCCGCCTCGGCCGCGAACAGCCGGTCGGCCAGCTCCTCGACGGCGGCCGGCCGTGTCCGCTCGCCCATGCCGACCAGCACGCAGCCGTTGCCGATCACCAGCACGTCTCCACCCTCGAGGGAGGGGTCGTCGGGCCTGGCGTCGCTCCAGCGTGGGAACTCGGCGTCGGCGAAGTAGGGATGGTGGCTGTAGATCGCGTCCAGGTGCAACGCCTCGCGCACTCGCGCGGGCTTGGCCATGTGGTTGACGCAGACGCCGTCGTAGACCCACGCGGACGTGTCTCGGGTGAACAGGTGGTTGGGCAGCGGGGCGAGCACGAATTCGCCGCGCCGGGCGATCGAGCTGAGCGCGGTGGCGTCGAACGGCAACTCGTCGTAGGCGACGCCGCCGATTAGCCGCTCCGCGAGCTCGGGCGCGGGCAACGTCCCGAGCCAATCTCGCAGTGCCGCTCCCAGCCGGGCTCCCTGCCCGGCCGCGGTGATGGTGCGGTCGAGCAGATTCGATCGAACGTCGTCCTGCTCGATCGTCTCGGCCAGCAGGTGCCTGACCTCGAGAACCTGGATGTCGCGTTCGGCCAGCGCGTCGCAGAAGGCGTCGTGCTCCTGGCGGGCGCGCTTGACCCAGAGCACGTCGTCGAACAGCAGGTCATCCTTGTTGCGCGGGGTCAGCCGCTCCAGTTCGAGACCTGGTCGGTGGACGAGCACCGTCCGCAGCACTCCGACCTCGGAGTGGACGCCCAGCTGGGGGGCGCTGTATGCGCCCCCCGTGGCCTGGACGGCCGCTGTGGTTGTCGTGTCTGTGGTGGTCATCGTCCGGCTCCAACAGGCGTCCGCTCCGGTGCGGCCACGCCGTTGGACGTAGTTGCCAGCGGTGCCAGCGGCGCGACCGGGGTGATGGCCTCGGACTGGCGCCACTTGATCCAGATGTAGACGGGGATTCCGGCCAGCAGGAGCAGGAAGCCCTGCGCGATGTAGGTCTCACCCGCGCCGTACACCATCCAGAAGGAGTAGGCGAAGGCCAGCACAGCGATGGTCGCGTCGAGCGCCAGGCGCCGGCCGCTGAACCGCTCCGGATCCTTGAACATCAGCATCAGCTGCGCGCCCGCCGAGAAGGCGTAGGGCACCAGCGTGGTGATCGTTGCAAGAACGATGATCTTGACGAACATGTTCGACAGCGACGACTGGTAGTTCATGCCCATCAGTACGCTCAGCAGCACCGACGAGGCGACCAGGCCGACGACCGGGGTCTTGCGGGTGCCGCTGACCTGGGCGAACGCCTTCGGGAACAGCCCATCCTGCGCTGCGGCCAGAGGCACTCGGCCCTGGATCAGGATCCAGCCGTTGAGTGCGCCGAGGGTGGAGATCATGGCGACGGCCGCGACGATCTTGGCCGGGGACATGCCCAGCACTGACGATCCGAAGATCTGCCGGGCCGCGTCCGCGAACGGCGCGTTCGAGTTGGCCAGCGTCGATGCCGGGATCACGCCCATGATCGACACGGTGGCCAGGATGTAGAGCAGGGTTGTTGCCACGGTGCCGAACATGGTCGCGCGCGGCAGCGTGCGCTCGGGATCCTTGACCTCCTCGGCCGGCACGGTCGCCGACTCGAGTCCGATGAAGGCCCACAACGTGAGCGTGGCCGCGAACGAGATCGCGTGCCAGTGCCC
>Ga0074063_10130487_pt1 | contig 11589 bp, 12 predicted proteins | sample SoimicmetaTmtHMB_FD_76857 | JGI IMG/M metagenome (GOLD analysis project Ga0074063, IMG submission 76857) | Soil and rhizosphere microbial communities from Centre INRS-Institut Armand-Frappier, Laval, Canada - Soil microcosm metaTmtHMB... | ecosystem: Engineered > Artificial ecosystem > Soil... | reverse complement strand
GATGAAAACGGCGATCTTGGCCCGGTATACGGCAAGCAGTGGCGGCGCTGGAGCGGCGCGGACGGTGTCGAGATAGACCAGATCCGCTGGCTGGTCGACGAGATCAAGCGCAATCCGGATTCGCGCCGGTTGATCGTCAATGCCTGGAACGTCGCCGACCTGCCGAAGATGGCGCTGATGCCCTGCCATGCGATCTTTCAGTTCTATGTCGCCAACGGAAAGCTGAGCTGCCAGCTTTACCAACGCTCGGCGGATATTTTTCTTGGCGTGCCGTTCAATATCGCCAGCTATGCGTTGCTGACGCACATGATCGCGCAGGTCTGCGGCCTGGGTGTCGGCGATTTCGTGCACACGCTGGGCGATGCGCATGTGTACTCGAATCATTTCGAGCAGGCGCGCGAACAATTGTCGCGCGCACCTAAGGCGCTACCGAAACTAGTATTGAATCCTGCGGTCACCGACCTGTTCGCGTTCCGCATCGACGATATCGCCATCGAAGGCTACGAACCGCACGCGGCGATCAAGGCGCCGGTGGCGGTGTGAGCGAGTTGACGTTGATCGCGGCGCTGGATCGTCACGGCGCGATCGGTCGCGACAATGAATTGCCATGGCGTCTGCCTGACGATCTCAAGCGTTTCAAGGCACTGACGCTGGGCCGGCCGCTGTTGATGGGGCGCAAGACCGCGCAATCGCTGGGGCGTGCGCTACTGGGCCGACGTAATCTTGTGCTGACGCGCTCGGGCGCGGTGCCGTTCGAGGGAATGGAGGCCGTGGCATCGATCGATGCTGCGCGCGCGCTGATCGGTAACGAGGCGTTGATGGTGATCGGCGGCGGTGAGATCTATGCGTTGGTGTTGCCGATCGCAACGCGCTTGCACCTCACGCATGTCGATACTCTGGTCGAGCGCGCGGACGCATTTTTTCCCGCATTCGACCTTGTGCAGTGGCAGGTAATACAGCGCGAAGCGCATGCGGCGGATGCCAAGCATGCGTTTGCGTTCGAGTTTGTGGATTACGAAAAAAAGCGCTCGTAGGAGCGATGGCAATCGCGACTTTTCCTTTTCGCAGGAAACCCATCGCGATTGCCATCGCTCCTACAGAGCCGCGGGGTCAGTCTTCGCGGCGCGGGCTGTTGGCGGGGACGACGCGGCCGGCGACTTGGTGCAGGCGCAGTTCGGCGCCAAGTTCGAGCGCGGTGAGCTTGCCACCCCAGACGGCGCCGGTGTCGATGCTGTAAATGCCCAGACCCATGAACAGGCCCAGCGTTGACCAGTGGCCGCAGACCACGGGCAATTCCCGCGGCGCGTGGCCGGGGACTTCGAACCAGGGATACATGCCAGGCTTCTGCGTGCCAGGGCGGCCCTTGTCGTCGAAACCGATGCGGCCGGCGGGCGTGCAATAGCGCATGCGCGTGAACACGTTGACGATGGCGCGGAAGCGTTCCGGCCCGGCGAGTTTCGGCGACCAGGCCGGCTTGTCGCCGTACATGTTCTTGAGCAGCTTGCGGTGGTTTTCGCCGCGCAATTGTTCTTCGGCTTCGCGCGCGCGTGCCTCGGCGATCTTCAGCGACCACTTCGGAGCGAGCCCGGCATGCACCATCGCAAAGCCAAGGGTGCGGTCGACGTGCAGCAGTTTCTGCTGGCGCAACCAGTCGATCAACACGTCGCGGTCGTCGGCGAACAGCACGCGCTGCAGGTCGGGATTGACCTTGCGCTGATCGGCTTCGGTGCGCTGCGCGATCGCCAGCAGCGACAGGTCGTGGTTGCCGAGCACGACGGTGCTGTGGATCGCCAGCGAGTGCACGAGACGCAGGGTTTCCAGCGACTGCCCACCGCGGTTGACCAGATCGCCGCAGAACCACAGACGATCCTTGAGCGGGTCGAAGCGGATCTTTTCCAGCAGCCGTTGCAGCGCGTCGTAACAACCCTGGATGTCGCCGATCGCGTAGGTCGCCATCAGTGCAGCGTCCGCGGAATCGACAGGGTGAACGCGGCGATCGGGGCATCGAAGGACGTGCCGTCGTCGGCGAGCATCTGGTAGCTGCCTTCCATGGTGCCCAGCGCGGTTTCAAGCACGGCGCCGGAGGTGTATTCGAAATCGTCGCCCGGACGCAGCCAGGGTTGTTCGCCGACCACGCCTTCACCGCGTACTTCCTGGACCTTGCCGTTGTCGTCGGTGATCAGCCAGTGCCGGCTAATCAATCGCGCCGGCACCTGGCCGCGATTGGAAATGCGGATGGTGTAGGCGAATACGAAACGGCCGTCTTCGGGCGCCGACTGGTCGGCGAGGAAACGGGTGTCGACATTCACATCGATGGCGTGCAGCGGCGCGGTCATGAGCCCATCTTACAAAGTTGCGGCGGTGGCGGCGTGTTTTGCGAGGTGATTGGCCAGGGCGATGAAATCCGACACCGGCAATTGCTCGGCACGGGCGTCGGGACGCAGGCCGGCGGCGGCTATGTCGTCGCCGCTGCACAGCTGCTGCACGGCGTTGCGCAGGGTCTTGCGGCGCTGGCCGAAAGCGTTGCGCACAAGGGCCTCGAACAGCGCCGGATCGACGATGCCGATCTGGTCTGCGGGTTTGGGCACGAGGCGAACGACAGCCGAATCGACTTTTGGCGGCGGCCGGAACGCGTTTGGTCCGATCGTGAACAAAGGAGTCACCTGGCAGACCGCCTGCAGCATCACGCTGAGCCGGCCATAGACCTTGCTGCCGGGCTCGGCGCCCATGCGATCGACGACTTCCTTCTGCAGCATGAAGTGCATGTCGACGATCGCTTCGGCGTGTTCGAGCACATGAAACAGGATCGGCGTGGAGATGTTGTAGGGCAGGTTGCCGACCAGACGCACGCGGCCATCGCCGGCAAGCTTGGCGAAATCCACCTTGAGCACATCTTTGTGGATGATGGCGAGATCGCCGATGCCTTCGGACGCTTCCATCAGCGGCGTGATCAGGTCGCGATCGAATTCGATCACCGTCAGCGCGCCGTGCTTTTTCAGCAGCGGAAAAGTGATCGCGCCCTGGCCGGGGCCGATCTCGACGAGATTGTCGCCGGGCTTGAGGTTGAGCGCGTGCACGATGTTGTCGATCACGCTGCGGTCGGTGAGGAAATGCTGGCCGAGATTCTTCTTCGGCGGATCCTTGAAATGGCTCATGGCTGCGCCCTTTGTTGTGCCAGTCGTGCACACAGCTCGACGGCGGCGATGAGGCTGGAGGGATCGGCGCTGCCTTTGCCGGCGAGTTCGAGCGCGGTGCCGTGATCGACGGCGACGCGCGGGTAGGGCAGGCCGAGCGTGATGTTCACCGCCTGCTCGAAACCGGCGTACTTGAGCACCGGCAGGCCCTGGTCGTGATACATCGCCAAGACGGCATCGAAGCCGGCGAGTTTCTGCGGAAGGAAGGCCGTGTCGGCGGGCAGTGGGCCGATCAGGGTCATGCCTTCGCTGCGCAATTTCGCCAGCACCGGCGCGATGGTGTTTATTTCCTCCTGGCCGAGCACGCCGTCTTCGCCGGCATGGGGGTTGAGGCCCAACACTGCGATGCGCGGCACGGCGATGGCGAAATCCCGGCGTAGTGCAGCATGCAGGATGCGCAGCGTGCGCACGAGGGCGACCGGCGTGATCGCATCGGCGACCGCGCGTAGCGGCAGGTGTGTGGTGACGAGAGCGACGCGCAGGCCCGGGTTGGCGAGCATCATCACCACGTCGGTACCAGCCTGTGCGGCGAGCAGCTCGGTGGTGCCGGTGTAGGCGATACCACCGGCATTGATGCTGGCCTTGTTGACCGGGCCGGTGACCAAGCCATGAAAACTACCGTCGAGACAGCCGCGGCCGCCAGCGAGAAGGGCATCGATGACCGCACGGGCATTGGCGGGGTCGGCGTGGCCGAAGCGCGTGAGCCGGGATTGCTTGAGCGGCTGGATCGCAAGCTCGCCGGGCACGCAGTCGGTGCCGGGCTCACGCAGTGTCAATGGCAGCGACAGCGCCGCCGCAGCGGCGAGCAGCGCATCGGGATCGGCGATAGCGACCAGATCGGCAGGTTGCCGTGTCTGGGCCAGGCGCACGCAGAGTTCAGGCCCGACGCCCGCAGGTTCGCCCGGAATCAGGGCTAGCCGCGGGCGCACGATGACTCAGGAACCCAATCGGGTTTCGACATAGGCCTCGGAGCGGATCTGGCGCAGGAAGCGCTCGTATTCCTCATCGCCCTTGCGGTTGCCGATGATTTCGCGGGCCTGATTGCGACGGTTTTCGTCGGTGACATCCTGCTCGCGCGAACCCACGCGCTTGATCAGGTGGAAACCGATGTCGCTCTGGAAGATCGGCGAGAGTTCGCCGTCGGCAAGACGCTTGATCTGTTCGCTGACGCTGGTGCCCCACTGGTCGGCCACGAACCAGCCCATGTCGCCGCCGTTGTTGCGGGTCAGCGTGTCTTCCGAGGCTTCCTTGGCGACCTTGGCGAAATCCTCGCCGCCGGCGATGCGGTCACGCAGCGCCTGGATCTTCTGGCGTGCAGCTTCGGCATTGACCAGCTCGCTGGTGCGCACGAGGATGTCGAGCGCCTTGAACTGGGTGATCTTCTGCGGCTGCGGCTGACGGGATTCTTCCAGCTGCACGATCTGGAAACCGTTCGGGCCGCGCACCGGATCGGTGATCTGGCCCGGCTTCATGCCGCGCAGGACGCTGGCGAACAGCGGCGGGATCGCATCGTAGGTGCGCCAGCCCAGCTCGCCGCCGTCGAGGGCATTCTGGCCCTGGGAGAAGCGGATCGCGGCCGAATGGAAATCCAGTTCGCCGCGTTCGACCATGCCCTTGATCTCCAGCACTTTCTTGCTGGCAACGGCGATCTGGTCTGGCGTGGCGCCGTCGGGTAGGGCGATCTGGATGTTGGCGAGACGGAGTTCTTCGCCGCCGATTTTCTGGGTCGCCAGCAGCTGGTCGATTTCGGCCTCGCTGATGGTGACCTTGGACTGGATGTAGCGCTGGCGCAGGCGCTGGACGGTGACTTCATCGCGCAGGTTGTTGCGGAATTCGTCGAAGTTCAGGTTTTCTGCGGCCAGACGCTGGCGCAGCTGGTCAACGGTCATCTTGTTTTGGCCTGCGACGGCGGCGACGGCCTGCTGCAGTTCCGCATCGCTGATCTGGATGCCGGAATCGGCCGCACGGCCGATCTGCAGATGCATCAGGATCAGGCGCTCAAGGACCTGTTTTTCGAGGATGTCGCGCGGCGGCAACTGACCGGGCTGGCTGGCGTACTGGGCGGTGATGTTGGCGACGGCGCGGTCGAGCTCACTGCGCAGGATCACGTCCTCGTCGACCACGGCGGCGATGCCGTCCAGGGTGGTCGTCGGAGCCGTTTGTGCGAAGGCCGGACCGGCGGCAAGAAGGCCGGCGAGAATGAAGGGGAAGATCGGTTTCATCGTTTCAGACACTCCGGGGCGCGCCAGTGGGGCGCGGCAGGTCAGCGGGGATAGCCAAGAATAGCATTCTGCAGCAGGCGGGCCGTGTCGCGCCCGAAGCTGCCGAGGCCGGTGAGTTCGATTTCAAGATACAGGCCGAGGTTCTGGCGGCTGCTGGCGCTGCGGATATATTGCCGGCCCAGCAGGCGGATCGCGACGCAGCAACTGCGTTTTTCGAAACCCGCCAGCGCTTCCAGAGTCTGGTTGTCCCGCAAGGAGTACTCCCATCGGCCGTACAGGCTCCAGTTCTGGTTCAGCGGTAGGACAAGGCTGAGGTCGGTTTGTTCCAGCAGGTCGCGGCGGTAGCGATAGGACGCGTTGAATACGCCGCCCTGTCCGAAACTGACCTGGCTGCGGATCGACGAGAGCTGAGTGAGGTGTTTGTCGGCATCCCATTGCTGGGTCATGCCGACGGTCCAGTTGTCGCGCAGGGCCAGATCGGCGGTGGCGATCCAGGCGCTGCCCTTGTCCGACAATGCCGGCGTGCCGGGCAGGCCGACGCGCGGGGTGTCGAAGTAGGTGATGTGGCCAAGGCCGACGCTGAGGCGCTCGCGGCCATCGGCATTGCTCAGGACGCGGCTGCCCAAAGCCAGTGTCAGCTGGTTGGCGTCGGACTGCCGGTCGGCGCCGCCGAAGCGGTTGTCGCGGAACAGCGAGGTCCAGCCGAAGGTCAGCTCGGCGGTATCGAAGACTGGAAGATTGTCCTGGTTGCGATAGGGCACGCGCAGGTAATACAGGCGCGGCTCGAGCGTCTGTACATAGCTGCTGCCACCCCAGGAAAAATCGCGCTCGAAGTACGCGCCGGCATCGACACTGGCAATTGGCAGGCTGCGGCTCAGCGAATGATCGCCGCTGGCGTTGGCGGCGGCGAGATTGTCGTTGAGCGAATACGCGGTGTAACGCCAGGACAATTGCGGCGTGATGAACCAGGCGCTGCCGCTGAACGGCATGCGGATGTATGGCTGCAGGTCGACGCGGGTGCCGGCGTCCGGGCGGTTTTCATGGCTGAAGCGCACGGCTTCGGCGGACACGCCGGCTTCCAGCCAATGCGTGAGCGGGCGGAACGCGCTCGCCTGCAGGCGCGGCAGACGCCGGTAGGGCTCGTTGCCCGGCGCGATCAGCGGATTGGTGATCTGCCATTCTTCGGCGCTGAGGCTGGCCGACCAGTATTTGCCGCGACCGAACAAACCGAGCTGGCTGTCGACCAGCGAGATCGAAGTGTTGGCGATCGAATCGCCGAAGTCGCTGAAATAATCGACATCGCTGACGTTCTTGAGATTCGCGCTCAGGTACCAGTGGCGATTGAGCGTGGTGGTGTGGTCGATGCTGACGTAACCGCGGTCGTGGCCGGTGAGTTTGTCGTCGGGCAGGAACGTGCCCTCGAACGTGCCGCGCGAATTCTCCGTGAGGTAGCGGAACTCGCCCTCCAGCATCAGCCCGCGCTTGGACAGCCAGCGCGGCGTCAACGTTGCGTCGTAGTTCGGCGCGAGGTTGAGATAAACCGGCAGCTTGATGTCGAGGCCGTTGTGATCGTCGCGCCCTACGGTAGGCGAGAGCACGCCGGTGCGGCGGCGGTTGTCGGTCGGGAAGCTGATCACCGGCAACCACAGCACCGGGATGCGGCCCAGGCGCAGCGAGACATTGGTGGCGACGCCGGTCGCAGTTTCGTTGTTGACACGGATCTTGCTGGCGCGGAACTGCCATTGCTGCTGCGTCGGCGGGCAGGTGGAATACGTAGCCGAACTGAGTTCGCCGATCTCGCCTTTCATCACCGCGCGTTTGGAGGTGCCGTTGCCGAGCTGCTGGTTGAACTGGTACGTCACCTGGTCGAGCGTGATCGTGTCGGCCTTCTGGTCGCCCGAGGCCTTGTCGGCGGTCAGGCGCACCGAATAATCCTGGTACTGGACGGGGCCGTCGCTGACGAACTGCTCGGTCGGATGCGTGTAGGTGATCTTGTCGGTATGCAGCCACTGGTCGGCATGCGTGAGCACGACATTGCCGGAAAATACCGTGACGTCGTCCTTCTTCAGGTCGAGCGCATCGCCGACGATATCCGAGGGGGTGCCGATGCGATCGCCGGCCGCCGGCTGCCGCTCCACGAACCAGGGCAGCGTGCCCGGATTGGCGCAGAGCTGCCATTGGGGTTTGTCGGCCTTGTCGACGGTGGCCTGTGCATGCACGGCACCGGAGATCGCGAGGCAGAGTGGCAGCAAACGCAGCGGGGATCGACGCACAGGGCAGTCCTGGAAAGTCACAACGGCTGCATTCTAGCCCGAGCCGAGCGACCAGTGCCCCGGCAATTTGCCGGCACGGGCAAACGAAATGGCCGGCTGGACATTGGCTTCGGTGCCCGGATTCGTTCTGGTCATTGCGTGCTCGCGGCCCGCGCCAGTCCCTGCAAATGCGCGACGCTGCATTCGCGCAGTGCCGTCAGGCTGTAGCCGCCCTCGAGCATCGAGACCACCCGGCCCTGGCAATGCGCGTCGGCCAAGGCGGCGAGCTCGCTGCTGAGCCAGTGAAAATCAGCGGCCTCGAGCTTGAGGTCGGCCAGCGGGTCGAGGTGGTGAGCATCGAAACCCGCGGAGATGAGCAGCAACTGCGGTTCGAAAGTGGCGAGCTGCGGCAGCAGCGTATTCGTCCACACCGCGCGGAAAACCGCGGCGCCGCTACCCGGCGGCAGCTCGGCATTGTGGATGTTGCCGACGCCGTGCTCGTCGGAACGACCCGTGCCCGGGTACAGCGGAATCTGGTGCGAGCTGAGGTATTGCACGCGGCGATCGCGCTGGAAAATATCCTGCGTGCCATTGCCGTGATGGACGTCGAAATCGACGATGCTCACGCGCTCAAGTCCGTGCGCCTTGAGCGCATGCGCGGCGGCAATGGCGATCGAGTTGAACAGGCAAAAACCCATCGCGGTGCGCTGCGTTGCATGGTGACCGGGCGGGCGCACGGCGCAGAAGGCGCGGCGATGCTTCCCTGCGAGTACCCAGTCGACGGCAGCGGTGCCGGCGCCGGCCGCGCGCAGCGCCGCTTCGGCGGAATCGGGCGACAGCGCGGTATCGGCATCGAGGCGAATTGTTTCGCTGACCACCGTGTCGAGAACGGTGGCGATCAGCTCGGCGCTGTGCACGCGGCCGATCTGCTCACGCGTGGCGGCGGGCGCGAGTTGCCAGTCAAGCTTTGGCAAGGCCGCGCGCAGCGCGCCGGCCACGGCGTCGAGGCGGGCGGGGCATTCCGGATGGCCGGCGCCGGGCACGTGCGCCAGGCAGGCAGGGTGGCTGTAGACCCGCATCGGCCTCAGCCCTTGCGGCGTTCGTGATTCCAGAGCACCTCGCCGTGGCCGCTGGCACGGGCGAGCACGCGCGCGATCACGAACAACAGGTCGGACAGGCGGTTGAGGAAACGGATCGCTTCCGGGCGCACCGCGTCGTGATGCGCGAGCGTCACCACTTCGCGTTCGGCGCGACGGCAGATCGTCCGCGCCAGGTGGCAGTGCGCGGCGGGCATGCCGCCACCGGGCAGGATGAAATCCTTGAGCGGCGGCAGATCGGCGTTGAAAGCATCGAGCTGCTGCTCGAGGCGGTCGATGTCGGCAGGGAGGATCGCCGAATGACCGGGAATGCACAGTTCGCCGCCAAGATCGAACAACTGGTGCTGCACCGAAACCAGTACGGTGCGCACGTCCTCGGGAATGTCGCCGGCGAGGATCAGGCCGATCGCCGAGTTGGCTTCATCGACGGTGCCGTAGGCGGCGACGCGTGCCGAATCCTTCGAGACGCGCGAGCCGTCGCCCAGGCCCGTCGAACCATCATCGCCCGTGCGGGTGTAGATCTTGGAAAGACGGTTGCCCATGGCGACGGATCCTTCAGAGTGCGGTGCGGCTGTCCGCCTTCGCCGTGGCCGGCAATTTGCCGGCAATCAACGCGACCACGACGTGCAGCACGGCCGCGCCGGCGACGTATATCGACGCGGTGTAGAGATAGGGCAGGTACCAGTCGCCAAGATTCTTGATCCAGCCGGCAAATGTTGCGCCGTGCACGCTGTCGCTGAGCCAGTAGAAGCTGCCGTTCGAGATCACGTCGCAGGCGGTGACCGAAACCAGAAAACTCAGCGCGAGCAAGCCGAAACTAGCCAGGCTCAAGCCCTGGTAATGCTTGCGCAGCCACAGGCCGCCGAACCAGAGGCTGAAATAGGACGGCACCAGGAACCAGTACGCGGCAGAGACGCAGTAGTGATCCCAGAAGCCGAGGCCGCTGGCGGTGATCACGTACCAGTCGACGGCGACGGCCAGCGCCATCAGCAGCGGGAATGCCCAGCGGCTGATGCCGCGCAGATAAAAGCCGCCGATGAAGAACAGGGCCCAGGAGGCGTCGGGTATCGCGGAGAAATGGTTGATGCGCGTGCCCATCATCACGAGGGCGAGCGCCAACAGGATTCCCGCGCGCTGGCTGGTGGTCAGGTTCATGATCGTGCTTCCAGGAGAATCGCCGGACATTCTAGCGGAACTCGGCCACCCGGGAGACCCCGGGCGGCGGGTATCATTTGCCGATGAGCGAACACGTCGAAGCTATGGCCGTCGATATCCTCGTGGTCGGTGCCGGTCTGGTCGGCGCCAGCCTGGCCTGTGCGCTGGAAGGTTCGGGGTATCGGGTCGCGCTGGTCGAGGCCACTGCGCCCGATCTGAGTCCGCCCGGTTTCGATACGCGCAAGCTCGCACTGTCCGCGGCCAGCCTCAATGCGCTCGCGGCGCTGGGCGTATTGGCGAAACTGCCGACCGCACCTTCGCCGATCCGCAAGTTGCACGTGAGCCGCGTCGGCGATTTCGGCGCGGTGCGCCTGGATGCCGGCGATGTCGGTCGCGAAGGTTTCGGCGCGGTGGTGCTGGCCAGCGATCTCGGCGCGGCACTGGAAATGCGCCTGTCCGAAATCAGGAATCTGCAGCGTCTGCGTCCGGCGACGGTCAGCGCGGTCAGCCCAGGCGATCACGACGTGAGCGTACAGATCCAGCAGGACGACGCAACGCATACGCTGCGCACGCGATTGCTGATCGCTGCTGACGGCACGCGATCTTTCGTGCGCACGGCATTGGGTATCGGCACGATCGAACACGATTACCAGCAGACGCTGCTCGTCTGCAGCCTGGCCGCCGATCGCGCCGCCGACGGCACCGCCTACGAGCGCTTCAGCGAACAGGGTCCGGTCGCGTTGCTGCCGATGGGCCGCGATTACGGCGCGGTCTGCGGCGTCGCGCGCGAAGACGCGGCGGGTGTTTTGGCGCTCGACGACACCGGCTTCATCGACTATTTCCAGCAGCGTTTCGGCTGGCGCGCCGGGCGAATTTTTCGCGTCGGCAAGCGCAACGCCTATCCGCTGGTGCGCGTGCTCGCCGAACGCCTCGATGCGCCGCGCAGTCTGTTGATGGGCAATGCCGCGCAGACCATCCATCCGATCGGTGCGCAGGGTTTCAATCTCGGCCTGCGCGATGCCTTGATGCTCGCGGAATTGCTCGATGGCGACGACCCCGGCGATGCCGCGTTGTTGTCGACCTACGTCGAAGCGCGTCGCGAAGATCGCGAGCGCACGCTGGCATTCAGCGACGGCCTGGCGCGCATCACTGCCAACGACAGTTTCCCGATGCACCTGCTGCGCTCGCTCGGTTTGCTCGCGATCGGCAACAGCGAAGGTCTTTCGGCGCCGCTGCTCTCGGGCGCGATGGGTTTGCGCGGACAAGTGCCGGCGCTGGCGCGGGGCCGAGCATGACGCGGCGCGGCGCTTTCGATGTTGTCATCATCGGTGCGGGCGTGGTCGGGGCGGCCGCGGCGCTGGCATTGGCGAACGAAGGCCTGCGTGTCGCGATCGTCGAAGCGCACGAGCCCAAGCCTTGGCGGGCGGAGTCGCACGATCTGCGCGTCTATGCCTTCGCTCCCGATTCGCAGACTTTGCTGGAAGCGCTGGCGGTGTGGCCGCAGGTCGTCGCCGCGCGCGCGCAGCCGTATCGGCGGATGCGCGTCTGGGACGCGGGCGGCGGCGGTGAGCTGGATTTCGATGCCGATGCGTTGGGCCGCCAGTGCCTGGGTCATATCGTCGAACACGGCCTGCTGGTCGATCGCCTGTGGGCTGCGATCGTCGCCGAC
>Ga0074063_10116208_pt1 | contig 11709 bp, 8 predicted proteins | sample SoimicmetaTmtHMB_FD_76857 | JGI IMG/M metagenome (GOLD analysis project Ga0074063, IMG submission 76857) | Soil and rhizosphere microbial communities from Centre INRS-Institut Armand-Frappier, Laval, Canada - Soil microcosm metaTmtHMB... | ecosystem: Engineered > Artificial ecosystem > Soil... | reverse complement strand
CGGATTCCGGAGCTGGAAAAGCAGCTGACTGCCGCGCAGGCGGTTGAAACCCAGGGTTTCAAGCTGTTGCAGGACAAGGTGACGGCGGAGGAAATTGCCGAGGTGGTATCGCGCTGGACCGGCATTCCGGTCAGCAAGATGCTCGAAGGCGAACGCGAGAAATTGCTCAAGATGGAAGACGCGCTGCATGCGCGCGTGATTGGCCAGGACGAGGCGGTGAAGTCGGTGTCGAACGCGATCCGGCGTTCGCGCGCTGGCCTGTCCGATCCCAATCGCCCGAACGGTTCTTTCCTGTTTCTCGGCCCGACTGGCGTCGGCAAGACCGAACTGTGCAAGGCGCTGGCGGAGTTTCTTTTCGACAGCGGTGACGCGCTGGTGCGCATCGACATGAGCGAGTTCATGGAAAAACATTCGGTCGCGCGTCTGATCGGCGCGCCGCCGGGTTATGTCGGTTACGAGGAAGGCGGTTATCTCACCGAGGCGGTAAGGCGTCGGCCGTACAGCGTGATCCTGCTCGATGAAGTCGAGAAGGCGCATCCGGATGTGTTCAACGTGTTGCTGCAGGTGCTCGATGACGGCCGTCTGACCGATGGACAGGGCCGTACTGTCGACTTCCGCAACGCGGTGATCGTGATGACGTCCAACCTCGGTTCGCAGCACATCCAGGAGGTTTACGAAAACGGCGATGCCGATGCCGGCGACGATTCGCCCGAGCGCTACACGCAGATGAAGGCGGCAGTGATGGCATCGGTGCAGGGGCATTTCCGCCCCGAGTTCATCAACCGCCTCGACGACATCGTCGTATTCCATCCCTTGGGCCACGCGCAGATCCGTGCCATCGCGCGCATCCAGACCGCGTACCTGAGCAAACGCCTGCTCGAACGCCAGATCCGCCTCGACATCACCGATGCCGCGCTCGCGTTGCTGGGCAACGCGGGTTTCGATCCGGTGTACGGCGCAAGGCCGCTCAAGCGCGCAATCCAGCAGCAACTCGAGAACCCGCTCGCCAACAAGATTCTTTCCGGTGAGTTCGGAGCCGGCGATTCAGTGACGGTGGATGCCGAGGGCACAGGATTGGTGTTCCGGAAAGCCTGATCGGGCCCGTGCAGGAGCGCTGTAGGAGCGACGCAAGTCGCGATCGCTGGCTCGGGCGCGACGGTATTCGCGACTTGCGTCGCTCCTACGGCGCTCCTACAAGAGCGCTGTCTTCGCCAGCCGCGGATCGGCCAGCACCATCTCCGCCATGCTGAAGGCGAGTTCGCGTTCGGCCAGCACGGCGCCGTCGGCGCCGTGATCGAACAGGTGTCGGGCTTCGGCTTCGCTGTGCGCGCGGGCGAGGATGGTCATCGCTGCATTCGCCTTGCGCAGGCGGGCGATGATTTCGCCGGCTTCGAAAGCATTCGGAATCGCGATCAACGCGTGCGTCGCGGTTGCCGGCAGCAATTCATCCAGCAGGGCGGCGCTCGCGGCGTTGCCGCGCACCGCTGCGATGCCGTCGTGATGCGCGCGCGCTACCAGCTCGCGGTCGTTGTCGATCACCACCAGCGGCACGCCACGCTCGCGCAGCAAGGTCGCCAACTGGTGGCCGACGCGTCCGTAGCCGACCAGGATCGTGTGCTCGCCAACCGGCAAGGCAGGCCCTGGAAGCGGCTCGCGCTTCGTCGCGATGTTCGGAGCGCTCGCATCCGTCTGTCGCGACTGCCAGCGTGTCAATGCGACGAACAGCATCGGATTGACCACGATCGACAGCAGCGCGCCGGCGAGCACCAGATCTCGCGCTTCGACGGGCAGCAGCTTCAAGGCGACGCCGAGACTGGCGAGGATGAAGCTGAATTCGCCGATCTGCGCCAGGCTTGCGGAAATCGTCAGCGCGGTGGTGTTGGGATGGCCGAACAGGCGCACGACAAGAAATGCGATGGCAGGCTTGCCGACCGTGATGATCAGGAAAGTCGCCAGCACCGGCAGCGGCTGTTGCACGATGATCATCGGATCGAACAGCATGCCGACCGAGACGAAGAACAGCACCGCGAAGGCATCGCGCATCGGTAGCGAATCGGCCGCGGCCTTGTGGCTGAGTTCGGACTCGTTGAGCAGCATGCCGGCGAAAAACGCGCCTAGCGCGAACGACACGCCGAACAGTTGCGCCGAGCCGAACGCCACGCCCAGCGCGATCGCCAGAATTGCCAGCGTGAACAGTTCGCGCGAGCCGATGCCGGCGACGCGTTCGAGCATCCACGGAATTGCGCGTCGGCCCACCAGCAGCATCAGCGTCACGAAGATCGCGAGTTTGCCCAGGGTGACGCCGAGCGAAGTCAACAATTTGCCGATTTCGAAACCGCCGGTGCCGGTCATCGAGTGCGCGAGCGCGGGCAGGAAGACCAGTGCGAGCACCATCACCAAGTCTTCGACGATCACCCAGCCGATCGCGATCTTGCCGCGCGGCGTGCTCAGCAAGCGGTGATCTTCGAGGCTGCGCAGCAACACCACCGTACTGGCCACCGACAATGCGAGGCCGAAGACGAAGCCCTGCATCGCCGACCAGCCCAGCGCCCAGGCCAGCAGCCAGCCGAAAGCCGTCGCCGCAGCGATGCCGGCCAATGCACCAGGAATCGCGGTCTTGCGTACTTCCAGCAGATCTTCCAGCGAGAAATGCAGGCCGACGCCGAACATCAGCAGGATCACGCCGATTTCGGCCAGTTCGCCGGCCAGTGCGGGATCGGCGACGAAGCCGGGCGTGAACGGTCCGGTCAGCACGCCTGCCAACAGATAGCCGACGATCGGCGAGAGCCGCAGCCGATGCGCCAGCGAGCCCAGCAGGAAGGCGAGGACCAGGCCCATGGCGATGGTGGCAATCAGGGGCGTGTCGTGCGGCATCCCGGCTCCAGCGTCGCGAATGCGTTCAATACTGGGGGCAGGGTGGTTGCGAATCAAACCCGGCCCGTCGCCGCGGCCGGGCTGGTAGAATCGCCGCCCTATGATTTCCTTCAAGAATTTCGCCCTTCGCCGCGGCGAACGCCTGCTGCTGTCCAACGTCGACCTCACGCTGCACGCCGGCTGGCGCGTGGGCGTGATCGGGCGCAACGGCTGCGGCAAATCCAGCCTGTTCGCCACCATCCTCGGTGAGATCGAATCGGACCTGGGCAATCTCGACATGCCTTCGCGCCTGCGTATCGCCTGCATCGCGCAGGAAACGCCATCGCTGCCGGATCCGGCGATCGATTTCGTGCTCGGCGGCGATGAAGCGGTTTACGAAGTGATCAAGGCCGAAGCCGCGGCGATGGATGCCGAGGATTACGACCTGGTCGCGGAATGCCATCACAAGCTCGACGAAATGAATGGTTACGACGCGAGTGCGCGCGCCGGTCGTCTGCTGCATGGCCTGGGGTTTCCCGCGGAAACGCATTCACGGCCGGTGTCGTCGTTCTCGGGCGGTTGGCGTGTGCGCCTGAACCTCGCGCGCGCGCTGATGAAGCCGTCGGACATGCTGCTGCTCGATGAGCCGACCAACCATCTCGATCTCGACGCCGTGCTCTGGCTCGAGCAATGGCTGCTCAAGTATCCGGGCACGTTGCTGCTGATCTCGCACGATCGCGAATTCCTCGATGGCGTGTCCACGCACACGCTGCACCTCAACGACGGCAAGGCCAAGCTCTACGCCGGCGACTACACCAGCTTCGAACGCCAGCGCGCCGAGCACCTGCGTCTGCAGCAGATTTCGCACGAGAAGGAACAGGCCGAGCGCGCGCATCTGCAAAGTTTCATCGACCGCTTCAAGGCGCAGGCCAGCAAGGCCAAGCAGGCGCAGTCGCGCGTCAAGCGCTTGGCCAAGCTCGCCGGCACCGAGGCGGTGCGCGCCGAGCGTTCGATCAGCATCAATTTCGCCGACCCGGTGAAGTTGCCGCATTCGCTGATCCGCCTCAATCATGTCGACGCCGGTTATGGCGCGACTTCCGCTGCGGTCGCGACCGAGAACGAGTCCGCCGTCGCCGCGCATTCCACGCCGACGGTCATCCTCAAGGATGTGGGCTTCGGTCTCGAGGCCGGCGATCGCGTCGGTTTGCTCGGGCCGAACGGCGCCGGCAAGTCGACGCTGGTGAAAACCCTGGTCGGCGAATTGCCGCTGCTCGCCGGCGAACGCGTGGCGCATCCGGACCTCAAGCTCGGCTATTTCGCGCAGCACACCGTCGAAAGCCTGCACGAAGGCCAGAGCCCGCTTTGGCATCTCAAGGAACTGGCGCCGAATGCCGGCGAACAGCAATTGCGCAATTTCCTCGGGCAGTGGAATTTCGTCGGCGACCGCGCCTTCGAATCGGTCGACGGTTTTTCCGGCGGCGAGCGCGCGCGTCTCGCACTCGCGCTGATCGCCTACCAGCAGCCGAACGTGATGCTGCTCGACGAGCCGACCAACCACCTCGACCTCGACATGCGCGAGGCGCTGGCCGAAGCACTGAGCATTTTCCCAGGCGCGATCGTGCTGGTCTCGCATGATCGCCACCTGATCGGACTGGTCTGCGAAACCTTCTGGCGTGTCGCCGATGGCAAGGTCGAGTCCTTCAACGGCGATCTCGACGAATACGCGGCCTGGCTGCGCTCGCGCGGCGGTTCGGAATCCAAGGCGGCGAAAGCGGCGGAGAAATTCGCGGCCGCGGCGCCGGTCAAGGCGGCGCGTTCGAAGCAGGCCATCGATGCCGCGGCGAAACGCCTCAAACAGGTGGAAGCGCGCATCGCGACGATCCAGTCCGAGGCGAAACACATCGAGGACGAGCTCGCCGACCCGGCGATCTACGGCAGCGATGGCGGCGGCGCGGTGGTGCGCCTGGCGCAGAAGCAGGGCGAGCTGCAGAAAGAGCGCGAAACGCTGGAAGCCGAATGGTTGACCTTGTACGAAGACGCCTGAGCGGGGCCGTCGCCCGTGCTTGAAACACGCCGTAGAAAGAACGATATCGTTGCCAGCAACACACGGATCACGCCATGCCCATCTATGCCTTCGAATGCGCAAGCTGCGGACACCAGTTCGAGCGCCTGCAGAAATTGTCCGACGTCGACCCCAGCGATTGCCCGGTCTGCGGTGCGCCGCAGGTGCGCCGGCAACTGACTGCACCGAGTTTCCGTCTCGCCGGCGGCGGCTGGTACGAGACCGATTTCAAGAAGGACGGCGACAAGAAGCGCAATCTGGTCGAGAAGGCCGAATCGACGCCGAAGGCCGATGCCAAGCCTGAAACCAAGGTCGAAGCCAAACCGGCGGCAGCGCCTGCGGCGGCGACCAAGCCGACGACAACGGGCGGTTCTGGTTCAGTCTGATTGAGCTGGTGCACGCGGCGCAGTCGGGTAGATGGCGCCGGACGCCGGCCCGGGCCGGTGACTGTTTCAAGTCGCCGCCCGATATCGGCTTGGTTGAAACAGCACCCGGCCCGAGCCGACGCCCGCTTTTTGCGAGCGCCATCATTGAGGGGAGGAGCTGTCTCGCTGTTTTTTCTTCTTCTTCAAGTTTTCCTGCCCTAGCCGTCGATTGCTCAATAACAACAAGCACGGTCGTGCGGCGGGACTGCCCGCAGACGGGACTGTTTTGACAAAGCCGATATCGGGCGGCGACTCAAAACAGTCACGGCTGGGGGCAGGCGCGTGCCGGAAGCGAGCTCAATCCGGGTCGCCAGTCCCGGAAAAGATTGCCCGCAAACCCCCCGAAGCCTTAAAATTCAAGGCTTTCCCGCGCCCGGCTGCCTTGGCCGACGCGCTGGCGCCGTCTTCCCCGGAGTCACCATGCGCACCCATTACTGCGGCCTCGTCAGCGAGGCCATGATCGGCCAGACCGTCACTCTCTGCGGCTGGGCCGACGTCGCCCGCAACCTCGGCGGCATCTGCTTCATCGATCTGCGCGACCACGAAGGCATCGTCCAGGTCGTCGCCGAGCCCGATAATCCGGCCTACGCCACTGCCGCGGAAGTCGGCTACGAAGACTGCCTGCGCATCACCGGCACCGTGCGCGCGCGCCATAGCGTCAATGACAAGATCAAGACCGGCCGGGTCGAGTTGCTCGCGGAAAAAATCGAGATCCTCAACAAGTCCGAGCCGCTGCCGTTCTACAACCACGAAAATCCCGGCGAAGACATCCGTCTGCGCTACCGCTACCTCGACCTGCGCCGTCCGGAAATGCAGTCGCGCATGCGCAAGCGCATCGCGTTGGTGCAGGCGCTGCGTCGTCATCTCGACGCGCAGGGCTTCCAGGACATCGAAACACCGATCCTCACCAAGGCCACGCCGGAAGGCGCACGCGACTATCTGGTGCCCAGCCGCGTGCATGCCGGCGAATTCTTCGCGCTGCCGCAGTCGCCGCAGTTGTTCAAGCAGCTGCTGATGATGGCCGGCATGGATCGCTACTACCAGATCGCGCGCTGCTTCCGCGACGAGGATCTGCGCGCCGACCGCCAGCCGGAATTCACCCAACTCGACATGGAGTTCGCCTTCGTCAGCGAGCGCGACATCCAGGATTTCGTCGAGTCGATGATCCGCGGCGTGTTCAAGGAAGTGCAGGGTGTCGACCTCGCCAATCCTTTCCCGCGCATGACCTATGCCGAGGCGATGCGCCGCTATGGTTCCGACAAACCGGACCTGCGCATCGATCTGGAACTCACCGATATCGCTGAACTGGTGAAGAGCAGCGAGTTCAAGGTGTTCACCGACTGGGCGTCGAACGAAGACGGCCGCGTTGCCGCGCTGCGCGTGCCGGCTGGTGCGACGATGAGCCGCAAGCAGATCGACGACAACGGCGCGTACGCGGCGAAATACGGCGCGAAAGGCCTGGCCTGGCTCAAGGTCGAGGATCTCGCCAAGGGCCGCGATGGTGTGAATTCGCCGATCGCGAAATTCCTCGATGACGCGACGCTGGCCGCAGTGCTGGCTGCGACGAATGCGCAGACCGGCGACCTGATTTTGTTCGGCGCCGGCGCGTGGAAAACCGTCACCGACTTCATGGGCGCGCTGCGTTTGAAAGTCGCCAAGGACGCCGGCCTGGTCAAGGACGGCTGGCAGCCGCTGTGGGTCACCGATTTCCCGATGTTCGAATGGGACGGCGAAGAAAATCGTTTCGTCGCCCTGCATCATCCGTTCACCGCGCCCAAGGTCGACGATGTCGCCGATCTCGTCGCCAATGCCAAGACTGCGGTCAGCCGCGGCTACGACATGGTGCTCAACGGCAACGAGATCGGCGGCGGTTCGGTGCGCATCCACCGCTCGGAAATGCAGAGCCAGGTGTTCGATCTGCTCGGCATCAGCAAGGAAGAAGCGCAGGTCAAGTTCGGCTTCCTGCTCGAGGCGCTGAAATACGGCGCGCCGCCGCACGGCGGCATCGCCTTCGGCATCGATCGCATCGCCGCCTTGATGGCCGGCACCGATTCGATCCGCGACGTGATCGCCTTCCCGAAAACAGCTTCCGCGCAATGCCTGCTGACCTCGGCGCCGTCGGCGGTGCCGGACAAGCAGCTGGCGGAATTGCACGTCGCGGTCCGCAGCAAGACTCCGGGATAAGCCAATGGTCACTGCTCTTTCGACGCCGATCGCAGACGGGGAGCAGGGACAGGGAAAGCGCTTCCGCTGGCTGATGGCGGCGATCTTCCTGCTGGCGCTGATCTTGCGGCTCGCGTTTTTCTTCGGCGCGGGAATGGATCATCCGATCGCCGGCGACATCTTCCAGTACGTCAACTACGCCTGGAACCTGGTCAACCACGGCACCTTCTCGCTCGCGCAGCCGACCTTGGCGCCGGTGGCGCCCGATGCGTTCCGCGGCCCGGGTTATCCGGCGTTTCTCGCGATCTGGTTCTGGCTTTTCGGCGACAGCCAGTGGTATCTGCCGGCAGTGTTGGCGCAGATCCTGATCGGCGCGCTTACGGCGCCGCTGGCGATTGCCTGGACGCGCCTGTGGTTGCCGCGGCCGGCGGCGTTGACGGCCGGACTGCTGGTGGCGTTGTGGCCGCATGCGATCGTCCTGTCCAGCACCTTGCTCAGCGAGACGGTTTTTTGCGCCGCGTTGCTGCAGTTTTTTTATTGGGCCGGATTGGCCGAACGCGATCGCTCGTCGCGCTGGGCGGTCGCTGCGGGGCTCGCCGGCGGCATCGCCTATCTGGTCAATCCGATCGCGGCGCTGATTCCGCTGACGGCGGCGGCGCTGCTGTTTTTCCGTCGTCAGCGTCGGCTCGCGGCGTTGCTGCTGGCGTCGTATCTGCTGGTTTGCGGTAGCTGGTCGCTGCGCAACGCGATGCATCCGGAAATGCAAGGTGCCGGCGACCGCATCGCGATCAATTTCGTGCAGGGTTCGTGGCCGATGTTCCATGCGGCCTACAACGTGAGGTTCGAAGACGCATCCGCGCAATCGATGTTGGCGGTCGTGGATCAGGAAGAGCAGCTGATGGCGAAAAACCCGCGCGCCGGCCTGGCTGCGGTCGCCGAACGCTTCTCCTACGATCGCCTCGGCTACGTGCGCTGGTATCTGATCGACAAGCCGTATTCGCTGTGGAGCTGGCGGATCCGCGTCGGTTGGGGCGATATCTATTTTTTGACGACGGACCATTCCCCGTTCGAGCGCCAGGCGGTTTTCCGCGTGATCCTCTGGTTGTTTCGCAACGCCAATCCGGTGCTGTTCGGGCTGGCCGCACTGATGGCCATTGCCACGCTTGCGCGGCGTTGGCGTGATGCCGCGCCGGGAGCGTTCGCGCTCACGCTGACGGCGGCGTCTTTCGTTTACGTCACCGCGGTGCATACGGTGCTGCAGGCGGAGCCGCGCTACGCCGTGGCGTATCGGCCGCTGCAGGTGGCCCTCGCGGTGTCGGCGCTGCTGGCAGTGTGGCGATGGTGGCGCGCACGGCGTCAGCCCGCGCATCCGGCCTGACTCGTAGTGCGCAGCGGTGCCGGGTGATCGAAGGGCGGATATGCGATGCTCCCATCGCGGCGGGACAATGTCCCGTCTGAGTCGATGGGGAGGATCGAGTGATGGGTCAGGAGAGTGAGGGCACCTTGCGACAGGAGCGATGGCAGCGCAACGTCGCCATCCCCACTTTTTTTCGCATGCTGCGATTCGGCCTGGTAGGCGTTCTCGCCACGGCGACGCACGCGCTGGTCGCGCTCACCGCCCTGACGCTGTTTTCAGCGGTGCCGATGCTCGCCAACGCTGTCGGGTTCGTGACGGCTTTTGCGGTATCGATGACCGGGCACGCCTTGTTTACGTTCAACTCGCCCATGACGGTGCCGAGGGCATTGAAGTTCTGCGCCGTGGCGATCGCCGCGGTTTCCATATCCAGCGCCGTGGTGTTTCTTCTGGGCGCCTACACGCCGCTTTCGCGGCCGCATATCCTCATCCTCGCGGCGATATCGACACCGGCCCTGAGCTTCGCCGGTCATTCGCTTTGGACCTTCCGCAAGACTTTGGGATAACCGGGCATCGTGGACAGGGACGTCTATCAACGGATGCGCGCGCTGCAGGGCGAGCATTGGTGGTTCCGCGCCAGACGCAGGATATTGGCGACGCTGATCGCCGGGCTCGACCTGCCCGCGGACGCACGCATTCTGGAGGCTGGTTGCGGATCGGGCGGCAACATCGCACTGCTGCAGAAGTTTGGTCGCGTGTCGGCATTCGACATGGATGAGGAGGCTGCGGGCTATTGCCGGGCCGACACTGGAATTTCCTGCCGCGTGGGTTCCCTGCCTTTCGACAATCCCTATCAGGACGATCGCGGTTTCGACCTGGTGGTGTCGCTGGATGTGCTGGAACACATCGACGACGATCGCGCGTCGTTGGTCTCGCTGGCCAGTTGTCTTGGCGAAGGCGGCCGCTTGTTGCTTGCCGTGCCGGCCTATCAATGGATGTTTTCCAGTCATGACCGCATCCATCACCACAAGCGCCGATACGACCGCGTGGAGCTGGAGACACTGGTCAAAGAGTCAGGCCTGGTCGTGCGGCGCTCCGGATATTTCAATACGATCCTGTTCCCGCTGATCGCCTGTGTGCGGTTGCTGTCGAAACTTCTCGGGCGCGATTCCGGCAGCGACATGAAGATGCCGGGGAGATGGAGCAATGCCTTGCTCACTGGCGTTTTCGGCGCCGAGGCGAACGTGTTGCGATACGCAGGTTTTCCCTTTGGCACGTCGATATTCCTGGTCGCGACGCGTGCCGATCAGGATGCGGGACGCGGCGAGTGATCAATTGCCGTCCTGCCGTCCATAAAGCACTCCTCCATGGCGTCTTCGAGGCCTCTATACTCGTCGCAACGTCCTCAGCCCTGCGCGCGTGAAAGCCGAACCCGTCCTGCTCCTGCACGGCCTGATGATGCGCAGCCCCGCCTTGTTGCCGCTTGCGAGCAGGCTGCGGCGACGTGGCTTCGAGCCGCGCCTGTTCGGCTATTCGACGCTGTGGCAAAGCCCGGCGCGGGCGATGGAACGACTGGCCATGCAGTTGTATGCCTACGGCGATCAGCCGGTGCATCTGGTCGCGCACAGCCTCGGCGGGCTGGTCGCGCTGGAAACGATCAATCGTTATCAACAGCTGCCGCCTGGCCGCGTGACCTGCCTTGGCTCGCCGCTCGCCGGCAGCACGGCGGCGCGTGCCTTGCATGATCGCGGACTGGGTTTCGTCTCGGGAAAAAGCGGTGCCTTCCTGCGTGGCGGCCTGATCGAATTGCCGCCGCGGCGCCAGATCGGCGTGATCGCCGGTTCCCGGTCGCTGGGCCTGGGAAAGTACTTCAGTCGTTTCGACGGTCTCAACGACGGCACTGTCGCGGTCTGGGAGACCCGCCTGCCCGGACTCGCGGATCACATCGTGATTCCGTCCAGTCACACCGGGCTGGCATTTTCGCCCGTTGCCGCGGATCTGGTCGGCAACTTTCTCGAGACCGGGCACTTCCGGCCCTGAGTCGATGGCGCAGCTATAATCGCGCCCAGCCTGGCCTTGCCGCGCCATCATCGTGGCCGTCGCAGCGGCCGAAAAATCAGCAGCAGAAAACAAAGGGTAGGACGCATGGGCAGATTGATGAAAATTGCTGGCCACAAGGGCGCACAGGACGCCAAGCGCGGCAAGATCTTCACCAAGGTGATCCGCGAGATCACCGTCGCTGCCCGCGCCGGTGGCGGCGACCCGAAGGCGAATCCACGCCTGCGCCTCGCCGTGGACAAGGCGCTGGCGGTGAACATGGCCAAGGATGTGATCGACCGCGCCATCAAGAAAGCCACCGGCGAACTCGAAGGCGTGAACTACGAGGAAATCCGCTACGAAGGCTACGCACCCGGCGGCATCGCGGTGATCGTCGACTGCATGACCGAAAACAAGGTCCGTACCGTTGCCGAAGTGCGCCACGCTTTCAGCAAATGCGGCGGCAACATGGGTACGGAAGGTTCGGTCGCCTTCATGTTCAAGAAACTCGGTGTGCTCAGCTATGCGCCCGGCGCGAACGAGGACGCGATCACCGAAGCGGCGATCGAAGCCGGCGCCGACGATATCGTCAGCTATCCCGAGGATGGCGCGATCGAAGTGTTGATCGCCCCGGAAAATTTCCAGGCGGTGAAAGACGCGATGGTCAAGGCCGGCTTCACGCCCGAGCAGGCGGAAGTGACGATGCGCGCCGAGAACGACATCGCTGTCAGCGGCGAAGCCGCCGAGCAGGTGATCAAGATGCTGGACATGCTTGAGGACCTGGACGACGTGCAGAACGTGTATTCGAATGCGGA
>Ga0074063_14294079_pt1 | contig 12185 bp, 9 predicted proteins | sample SoimicmetaTmtHMB_FD_76857 | JGI IMG/M metagenome (GOLD analysis project Ga0074063, IMG submission 76857) | Soil and rhizosphere microbial communities from Centre INRS-Institut Armand-Frappier, Laval, Canada - Soil microcosm metaTmtHMB... | ecosystem: Engineered > Artificial ecosystem > Soil... | reverse complement strand
GATAAAGTTCGAGGACGCTTTGCCCGAACTCGAGGTTGTAACGGGGATCCGTTAGGATGGAGGTGCCAGACGGCAATCCGCGAAGTCGGGACATGGCATCCGCCGTCGCTGGCGTAACCTGCATCAGTCCAATTGCACCCGCCTGGCTGACTGCTGTTCGCCTAAAAGCGGATTCCTGGACGATATGACCGTAGGCCAGCGCAGGATCGACGCGCCAGCCGTTGATGGGCCGCCAGGCGGGATTGGGATAGCGGTCGGCCGCGTCGGATCGAGCGCCCCACTGGCCATTGTCGGCAAGCCAGAGCTGCGCCGCCGGCAGGTCTAGCTTCTTCGCAACCTGGATGAGGGCGTGATGTTCGGACGGAGCGCCGATCTTGGCCTGGTGGCGAAGCATTTCTTCGGCGAGCGACGGTTCGCCAATCCGCGCCAGCTCGATCGCGCGTTGGACGTTGGGCAGCTGTGCGACCGGCGGGTCGTTGCCGACGAAGGGATCCGTTGCGAGGCGGGTCGTCATCCCGAGAGTCTCGCGCGAGACGAGACCATAGAAACTCTCACTCGCTTCGGCGGTGGTCGCCGCAGCCCTTAGCAGGCGCTCGACGGAAGCGGGGCGGCCAGCGGCCTGCTCAGCTCGCGCGGCCCAATAATAGCCACCGGAGCGGAGCTCGCGCTGCTGGGCGAGCTGGGCAACCTGCTGGAATGCAGTCGAAGCGGCGTTGAAGTCATTCAGCCGCCACGAAGCAAGGCCGGAAACCCAAGCCGCCTGACTGGCCCAATCGCCGGTAGCGCCGCCGCGCCAGGTATCTACGACGCGCTTGGCGTCGGCGTCCTGGCCGAGCACGTAATAGATGAAAGCGGTGCGGGTCGCGGCCTCAGCGCGCGCCTCGACCGAAAGCGAAGGGGCGTAGGAGATGAGTTGCGCTTCGGCGCCGGCCGCATCGTCTGCCTTGACCAGCGGGTCCAGCAGACCGCGGAGCTCATCGGCATAAGCTTCGCCCTGCACGGGCTTTGCCTTGTAGCGATAAGGCGCCGAGCCGATGCTGGTGGTCGGCTTCTCGGGATAGATCGATGGCGAGGTCAAAGCGCCGCGACTCACCGCCATCGTGGCCAACTGGTCGGCCTGCGGAAGCTCGGGCGCCTCTGCGATCAAAGCCTGCAGCGAACCGAGATCGACGACCGGCGAGCCTTTGGCAGTGTAGAGCTCGGCCTTGGCAACCGGGGTGAGGATGCTGTGCGGAAGTGCGACAATGCCGGCCTGGGCCGACGCCCAATTGCCCGCGTCGATCGCGTCGAATACGCCACGCCAGTCGGTAGGCACCGGAACTGTTGAAGTCGCCGACTGGGCAGGGGCCAGCGGGACCTGTGTAAAGGTCGCGGTAGACTTGCGCGGAGGCTTCTGGGCTTGCTTGTCGGGCGAGGCCGTTTGCTGCGGCGCCAACGGGTCCGGTTCGGGCTGCGCAGATACAGGCGCGGCGAAGATCAGGGCTCCAAAAGCGACCAGTCCGGACTTCAAGCTTCGTCCTCCATCAGAAGCAACAAATCCTTCCATGCCAAGGACTTGTTTGAGGGTTGATTAATAAGTGCGCGGGGATGGAAGGTCGCGACCGTCCTCACGCCCTCGATTTTGTGGACATGGCCGCGCGCTTGCGGCAGCGGTTTTCCGAGCAGGGCCTGGGCGGGCCCGTCTCCGAGCAACAGCAGCCGCTTCGGCTTCGCGAGCTTGATGTGCTTGCGGGCGATCTCGGCGCAGGCCTCGCGGTCGGCGGGCGACATCTTTGTGCCCGGAGAATGGAGGCACGACAGGGACGCGCTGTAGGCCAGTTCGACCGGGATCTTGATCGCGGCCAGCATTCGCCGTGCCAACTCCCAGGCGTCGCCGCCGATCGGCTGGCCGGCGCTGGCGTCCTCGAATGTGGGAGCATCGCTCAGCAGCATGATCGCCGCGTCTTCCGGTCCGTGGGGAAGAATTCGCTTCGCCGTCGCGGTGGCGAGGGGCAACTGCATGCTGCTCGACAGCCAATCCTGGAGCTCGGCGAGCGTTTCATGGGCCGGCTCTACGACATTGGGAGGCGGCGTGGTCTCAGGTGACTTTGGGAGCTTGGGAGCAGGAGGCGCCAGCCAGTCGCGTGGTTCGTCCTGGATGAGTGCATCGACGCCGGCGTCGAGCCACCAGGCCAACGCGCTGCGCGCTTCGGCAGTGCCGATCTGATCTACTTCCCCGCCCACGTCTGATGTTTCGCCCGGCATTGACGGCGCGGTCAAGGAATGGGCAGTGGATTTGAGTCGAATTGTGGTCGGAGCGCGACGGGATGAAGGGATAGGGATGAACGAACGCGAATCCATGGCCTATGACGTGGTGATCGTCGGCGCCGGGCCAGCCGGCCTGAGCGCTGCGATCCGTCTCAAGCAACTGGCGGCCGAGAGGGGCCGCGAAATCAGCGTCTGCATCCTCGAAAAGGGCAGCGAGGTCGGCGCGCACATCCTCTCCGGCGCGGTAATCGACCCCAAGGCATTGAATGAGCTAATTCCGGACTGGAAGGAGAAAGGCGCTCCGTTCAACGTCCCGGTGACCGAGAACCATCACTGGGTGCTGACAACGAAGGGCAAGTTCGGCCTGCCCGAGATCCTGACCCCTCCGTTCATGCGCAACAAGGGTACCTACACGCTGAGCCTGGGCAACTTCTGCCGCTGGCTCGCCGGTCAGGCCGATGAGCTCGGCGTCGAGATCTTCCCCGGATTCCCGGCGGCCGAGATCCTGTACAATGAGGACGGGTCGGTGAAGGGCGTCGCCACCGGCGACATGGGCATTGCCCGCGATGGCTCGCACCGCGCCGACTATCAGCCGGGGATGGAGCTACACGGCCGCTACACCTTCTTTGCGGAAGGCGCGCGGGGGCATCTGACCAAGCGGCTGAGCGAAATCTTCAAGCTGCGCGAGGATAGCGGGCCGCAGGTATTCGGCCTCGGAATCAAGGAATTGTGGGATATTCCTGCCGAGAAACATAAGCCCGGGCGAGTGATCCATACGCAAGGCTGGCCGCTGACTGACGCGTGGGGCGGGGGTTTCCTCTACCACCAGGAGAACAACCAGGTCGCGCTCGGCTTCGTGGCCGCGCTCGACTACGCTAACCCATACCTCTCGCCGTTCGAGGAAATGCAGCGCTGGAAGACGCATCCGGCGATCCGCGCCGAGATCGAGGGCGGGCGACGCGTGTCCTATGGCGCTCGTGCGATCAATGAGGGCGGCTACCAGGCGATCCCGAAGCTGGCGTTCCCGGGCGGTGCGCTGATCGGTTGCTCCGCGGGCTTCGTGAACGTCCCCAGGATCAAGGGCACGCACACGGCGATGAAGTCGGCGGTGCTGGCAGCGGAAGCGGCGTTCGAGGCGATCTCGGCCGACCGGAGCAACGACACGCTCGACGACTATGAGCCGAGCCTGCGCTCAAGCTGGGTCGCGAAGGAGCTGAAGACGGTGCGCAACGCCCAGCCAGCCGTCGCTCACTGGGGTGGGACGTTGGGCACGCTTTATGCCGGGCTCGACCTGTGGTTGAATGCGCTCGGGATCGGCGTTCCGTGGACCTTGAAGCACAAGCCCGACAACGAAGGCCTGAAGCGCAAGGAAGCGGCGGCGCCGATCGACTATCCCAAGCCTGACGGGGTGTTGACCTTCGATCGCCTCGGATCGGTGTTCATCTCCAACACCAATCACGAGGAGGACCAGCCGGTTCACCTGACGCTCAAGGACGCGGACATACCGACAGCCGTCAACCTGCCGGTATATGCGGGTCCCGAGCAACGTTATTGTCCGGCAGGAGTCTATGAATTCGTCGAAGGCGAAAGCGGTGAACCGAGGCTCCAGATCAACGCCCAGAATTGCGTCCACTGCAAGACGTGCGACATCAAGGACCCGACCCAGAACATCAACTGGGTCACTCCCGAAGGCGGCGGAGGGCCCAATTACCCGAACATGTAAGTGGCTGGCGGGCGCCGCTGCGGCGGCGCTGGCTCTTTCGGGGTCGCAAGCGGCGGCTGCCCGCCTGTCCGACACCGCCCGGACCTATGTCGAGGCGCGGGCAGCGGCGATGAGCGGCGATCATGCGCGCGCGGCGCAGTTGCTCGCTGCGCTTGCCGGGGAACAGCCCGACCAGGCCGACATCGCCAAGAAGGCGCTAAGCGAAGCCATCGGGGCCGGGGACATGGAGCTGGCGCTGCGTCTGGCGCGGTCAGTTCCCGCGGCCAAGCTACCGGTCGACGCGCGGTTGCTGCTCGCCACGGAGGAAATCCGCCGGCGCCACCCGGAGCGCGCAGCGACCTGGCTGGCGCAGACCGGAGACAATGGCGACCTGACATTCATGTCGCCGCTGATTAGCGCGTGGACCGCCGCCGACCGTGGCAATGAATCGAAAGCGCTCAACTCTTTCGGCGCTGTCAGTTCGCGGAGTCTGCTCGGGCCCATCGAAGCCGAGCAGCGCGCCTTCATCCTGCTGAAGTTCCGTCGCACCGCCGAGGCCGACCCCTTGGCGCGCCAGGCTGTCGGCAGGGGAGGGTCGCGCGAGACTCGCCTGCGCCTCGCCTTTGCCGATGGTTTCCTGGCGGCGGGCGATAAGTCCCGTGCGCTGATGATCGTCGAGGGCATGGGCCCCGGCGAGGCCGCAGCGCGGGCGCGGATCAATGCCGGCAAGAACAGCGGGCAAGCGATCGACAGCCTGCCCGAGGCGATCAGCGAGGTGCTGACCGCCTTCGCGGCCGATCTCGCGCGGCTCCAGCAAGCTTCGCCGCCGATCGGGCTCGTCCAGGTCGCGCGCTATGCCAATCCTCACAATAGCAGCACCACCACCTTGCTTGCCTTGCTGCTGGCCGGACAGGACCGGAGCGACGAGGCGCTAGCGCTGCTTCGTGGAGTGCCTGCGGGCGACGCGCTGATGGGTCAGGTCCGTGACGTCCAGGTGCGCATCCTGCGTGACGAGAAGAAGAACGACGAAGCCTATCGGATCGCCGCTGGCGCCGCTGCTATTGCGGATGCGGACGTCGGCGACTTTTCGCGGCTCGGCGACGTCTACCAGTCGATGAAGCGGTATAACGAGGCGGCGGACGCCTACGGAAAGGCGGTCGCTTATGCGCAGGCGCAGAAGCTCGATGGCCAATTGTGGTCGCTTTTGCTCCTGCGGGCGAGCGCGTTGGAGGACGCCGGCCGGTGGCCCGAGGCACGGGCGGCGCTGCAACAGGCGCTGACTCTGGCACCGGACCAGCCGCTGCTCCTCAACTTCCTCGGTTACGCGAAGCTTGAGCGCGGCGAGGACATGGATGCGGCGGAGGCGATGATCCGCAAGGCCAGCGACCTAGCACCGGACGAGGCCTCGATCACCGACTCGCTGGGCTGGGCGCAGTTCAAGCGCGGCAAGGTCGACGAAGCGATCGCCACCCTCCAGCGGGCAGCCGAGAAGGACCCGGCGCAGGCGGAGATCCAGGAGCACCTCGGCGACGCACTCTACCGTTCGGGACGGCGGTTCCAGGCGCGCTTCGCCTGGAACGCATCGCTGGTGACCGCCGAAGAAGACGTGCAAAAGCGTGTGAAAGCCAAGCTGGCCAGTGGTTTGACGCCGGCAAACGCCGCGCCTTGAGCGAACCGTCGCGCCAAATCGCGGCCGCCAAGCTCAACCTTGCGCTTCACGTCCGTGGAAAACTGCCCGACGGGCGGCATGCGATCGAAACGGTCTTCGCGTTCTGCACGGACGGCGACACGCTGAGCGGCGTTGCTGCTGATGATGAGGTTTCACTGACGGTCACCGGCCCGTTCGGCGGCAATCTTGGCTCGTCGAAAGACAATCTTATCGTGAAGGCGGCACGTGCGCTTGCGATGGCTGCCAAAGTCGAAGCCGGCGCTCAACTGACCCTGGACAAGAAGCTGCCTGTCGCATCCGGCATTGGAGGCGGTTCGGCTGACGCGGCGGCGGCGTTGCGGCTGCTGACGTCCTTGTGGCGGATCGATCCCAAGCATGCACAGGATGTCGCGCCGACGCTGGGAAGCGATGTTCCGGCGTGCCTCCTTAGCCTGCCGATGCGGGGCGAGGGGGCAGGAGACCAACTGGCGCCCATCGACCTCTCGGACCTCTCAGGCACGCCGGTGCTGCTGGTGAACCCGGGCCTGCCCTTGTCGACAGCGGAAGTGTTCGCGCGATGGGATGGCCAGGACCGCGGGCCACTCGGCGACTGGCGCGAGGGACGCAACGACCTCGAGGCGCCTGCGATCGCTTTGGTGCCGCAGGTCGAGGCAGTGTTGGCATGGCTCGGCGCCCGACCCGGAGCGACCTTCGTTCGCATGTCGGGATCGGGCGCGACCTGCTTTGCTTTGTTCGACAGCGAGGAAGCGTGCGACGCCGCTGCGCACTCCGTCCCCCGTGAATGGTGGCATCTCGCGACCTTCCTGCGCTAGTGCGAGTGCCATGACTGGCCGACCGATCCTGACCGCCGGGGCGATGCGCGCCGCCGAAATCCGAGCGATCGACGGCGGCACAAGCGTTCAAGAGCTAATGGAGCGGGCAGGGGCGGGACTTGCCGAAGCTGCCTATCGCTTCGCCGGGGCGATGGACGCGCTGATCCTGTGCGGGCCGGGAAACAATGGCGGCGACGGCTATGTCGCGGCGCGGCACCTCGCTGCACGCGGCATCAAGGTGCGGGTCGCGGCGCTGGCGGATCCCAAGAGCGATGCGGCAAAATGGGCTCGCGGTCAGTGGAGCGGCGCGGTCGAGACGCTGACGGCCGACACCAAGAGCGCACCATTGGTGATCGATGCATTGTTCGGAACTGGCCTGACGCGCGGCCTGGATGAGGCAACCGCGCAACTCCTATCCGAGCTGGTCCACGAAGCGTCATTGTCTGTCGCCTGCGACCTGCCGAGCGGGGTCGAGACAGATTCCGGGGCGCTGCTCAACCCGCTCCATGATTACGACATGACGGTCTCGTTCGGCGCACTGAAGCCGGCGCATGTGCTGCATCCGGCGATGCACAAATGTGGACGGCTCGTGCTCGCCCATATTGGGATCGAAGCCTCTGGAGAGTGGCACGAGATCGCGCCTCCTGTGCTTCCGCCGCTCGATCCCGGTGGTCACAAATACGGCCGTGGGCTGGTGCACGCGCTTGCGGGGATGATGCCGGGGGCGATTGCGCTATCGGTCAGGGCGGCAGCCTATTCTGGTGCAGGCTACGTCCGGGTCAGCACGTCGCGGCCAATCGATGGACTGCCGTCATCGATCGTCCAGCTCGACCATGCGTCGGTCAATGATGAGCGGATCGGCTGCCTGCTGGTCGGGCCGGGCCTCGGCGACATGCCGCAAGTGCTGACGCTGGCGCTGACGTCGAAGGCGCCGAAGGTAATCGACGCGGACGGCATCACCCATCTGGGCGAAACTGAAAGGCTGAAAAGCCAGGACGCGATCATCACCCCGCACGAGGGCGAATTCGTGAGACTGTTCGGAGAGATTGACGGCACCAAGGCTGAGCGCGCGCTCGAGGCGGCGCGGCGATCCGGTGCAGTCGTGGTCTACAAAGGGCCGGACACGCTGGTCGCTGCACCGGACGGGCGGCTCGGCTTCGCTCCCTGCGCGCACCCCTGGCTGGCGAGTGCCGGGACAGGCGACGTGCTCGCCGGGATCATTGCCGCATTGCGGGCGCGAGGACTCGCGCCGTTCGAGGCGGCCTCGGCCGGCGTCTGGCTCCATGGCCGGGCAGCCGAGATTGCGGGGCCGGAGCTGATCGCCGACGATCTCGCCGAGGCGATACCGGCAGCCATCGCCTCGCTGTGAACGAGCCGATCGTACGCATTGCCGCGCGCGGCGACGGCGTAACGCCAAGCGGGCGCCACGTGCCGTTCGGCGTGCCCGGGGACGCTGTGCTCGATGATGGCGCGCTGGCTTTCGGGCCGCATCACCAGGATCCGCCGTGCCAGCATTTCCCGGAATGCGGCGGCTGCCAGCTTCAGCATGCCGACGACGAGGTCTATCGCGGCTATCTCGTCTCGCGCGTTTTCGGAGCGCTGGCGCAGCACGACCTCTCGACCGAAATCCGGCCGCCCTACCTGTCGCCGCCGAACAGCCGCCGCCGAGCAACGCTGAAGGCGCTGAAGGTCGGGCAGGGCTCCGTCATCGGCTTCAACGCAGAGAAGTCGCACCGCGTCATCGACATGCGCGAGTGCCATATCCTGCGCCCCGAACTTTTCGCGCTGGTCGAGCCGCTGCGGCAGCTCTTGCCCGGTATGCTCCAGCCGAAGCGGATCGTGGAGATCCAGCTGACGCTGATCGATTCAGGGCCGGACGTCCTGCTCAAAGGCATTCACGCGCGCAGGCTGGACGAGATCGAGCAGCTGACGGCGTTCGCGATGAGGCACGACCTTGCCCGGCTCGGCGTCGACCGCGGCCTCGGCCCCGAAACCTTGTACGAACCGCAGCCAGCGAGCGTCGTGGTGTCAGGCAGCCGGGTGGCCTTTCCGCCCGGAGCGTTCCTGCAGGCGACCGAGGACGGCGAGGATGCACTGGTGCAGGCTGTGCAGGAGGCGCTGGCAGGATCGTCAGCCATCGCCGACCTGTTTGCGGGACTCGGCACTTTCGCCCTGGCGACGAACGCTGGCTATGCCGCCGAGGCGTCGAGGGATGCCGCGGCAGCATTGAAGCGCGCCGCGCCACGGTTGAACGTGGAGCATCGCGACCTTTACCGAAGGCCGCTCGACAGGGCTGAGCTCGCGCGGTTCGACGGCGTGATCCTCGACCCGCCACGTGCCGGAGCCGCCGAGCAGGTCGCCGAGCTCGCCTCGTCAGCATTGCTGCGCGTCGCCTATGTCAGCTGCAACCCCGCGACCTTCGCCCGCGACGCGAAAACGCTCACGGACGGCGGCTACCAGCTCATGTGGGTCCAGCCGGTCGGCCAGTTCCGCTGGTCAACCCATGTCGAGCTCGCCGCCTGCTTCAGCCGATAACACCGCAATCGTGCAGGATCTTGAGGCCCGCGTGAGTCGTGAGCCCGATCAGGCACAGGCTCGATAGCGTGAAGAGTGACAGGCGGATTGGGACGATATTGATCGTGCCCTGCACGAGGCTGTGGACGATCCGGATGCCGACATAACCCCATGCGAGCCACTTGTTAATTCCGCCGCCGAAATCCATCAGCGCCAGCGTAATGGCGATCGCATAGAAGATCGTCGGCTGTTCCAGCAGGTGCGTGTAATTGTGCGATTTCCACATCGCGCGCGGATCGGCGCGACCCTCCAGATCGACTCCGCGCGAGCCCGGTGGAATGTTCGCAACGGTGATTCCGAGCCGTTTGAACTCGGCCATGCGGGTGATCACCATCCACAGCATGACGAGGATCGTCCACGCGACGAGCGCCACGACGGGCGCGAGAATTGGGCTGTAATGCATGACTGGCTCCCCCGATGAGAGTGGGAAGGGTGCGTCACTTCGTTACGCTTGGCAATCAAATCCGGATCCGCTCTATTCGGGCTCGTGGGGAATGACGCGATCCGCCTGAAGCCGAGCCAGATCGCGGCGGTCACCGCGGGCAACGCGCTCGAATTCTATGACTTCGTCACCTACGCTTTCTTCGCGACGCAGATCGGGCATGCGCTGTTCCCGGGCGACGCATCGAGCAAGCTGCTGTTGTCGCTTGCCACGTTCGGCGTCGGTTTCCTGACGCGGCCGCTGGGCGGGATCCTGATCGGTCGGATGGCAGACCGGCGCGGACGCAAGCCGGCGATGATCCTGTCCTTCACGATGATGGGCCTGGCGATGACCGGTCTGGCGCTCACGCCGACCTACGCATCGATCGGTATGGGCGCGCCCCTGCTCGCGGTCCTCTTCCGGCTGCTGCAAGGCTTCGCGCTCGGCGGCGAGGTCGGCCCGAACATTGCCTATCTGATGGAAGCCGCGCCTCCGGGGCGGCGGGGCCTCTACATCTCGCTGAACTTCGCGTCGGCTGATTTCGCAGTTCTGGTCGCCGGGCTGATCGGATTCGGGCTGTCGTCGGCGCTGACGCCAGTCGAACTTGAGTCTTGGGGGTGGCGGTTCGCATTTTTGCTTGGAGCGGCAATCGTGCCGTTTGCGCTCCGGCTGCGTCGCACATTGGTTGAAACCTTGCCCGATACGCGTGAAGAGGGTTCAGCGACAGCGACTGCGAGGCCACTGCTTTTGATTGCCGCTGCCGGGCTAATGATCATCGCCGGAGGCACGATCAGCAATTACACGCTCGAGTATCTGACGACCTACGCGCAGGCGACATTGCACATGCCGGTTCCGACAGCCTTCGCGGCGACGGTCGTGCTCGGCATTATCGGCGTCATTGGCGACCTCACGGGCGGGTTCCTGGCCGACCGCTTCGGGCCGAAGCGAGTGCTGGTTGTCCCGTGGCTGCTGTTGATTGTCGCAGTCGTGCCGGTGTTCGGCATTTTGAACGAGCTTAGGACTGCAAATGCGTTGCTCGGTGCGACGGCGGTGCTGACTCTGTTCCACATCCTCGGATCGTCGCCGGCCCTTTTGCTATTCGTTCAGGCGCTTCCGGCACGGGTGCGCGCCGGGGCCACCGGGACCGTCTACGCGCTGGCGATCGCCATCTTCGGCGGGACGACCCAGCTATTCGAGACGCTGCTGATCCGCTGGACCGGTAATCCGGTTGCGCCGGGCTGGTACATGATGGGCGCGGTGATCGTCGCGTTGACCGGCGCGTTGCTCATCCCCGATCCTCGCAGGAGGTCAACAGTCTACCAAGGCCAGCGCACGCCGTAGCTGTAAGCGTACGGACTGTAGCTGTAGGCTGGGTACGAATACCCATAGGCTGGATAGCTGTAGGTGTAGGCCGGGTATGCGTAGCTATACGCTCGGTAAGTCCGGTAAACCGGACGCCGATACGCGTAGCTCGAGTAAGCATAGCGATACGGCGAATAAGAATAAGCGTAGCTGTAGCTGCGGTAATGGTGATGGTGCCGGTGATGACGTGCATCAGCGGGGGCCGCGATCAGCGCGGTCGCTCCGGCCAGCAGAATGAATGTCCTCGACATTGGATAACCTCCGTTAGCGCCCGAGACCGGGCGCCCCTGTCGGCGGTACCAACGTTATATTCGAAGCGGCGTTTCCCCGATGCGCCGAGATGAGGCGCCCCGGAGCCGGAGCACCTCAAGGACTCAGTCGAACAACTTGCCGAAACGCCGCTTCTCGCGGTTGCGCCAGGCACCGCGGTGCCACGCATCGCTGGCGAGGAGCGGGAGAACGCTGGTCGCTTCGGCGAACACCATTTGCTCCATCGCGGTCGAGACCTTGCCCCAGCTTGCCGCCTCCTGGAGGGTCGAGGAGGAGCATGCGCCATCACGCACGTCGGCGACGGTGATCTGCACGGCGTACTTGTGAACCTCGACGTCATCGTGGCCGAGGATTTCCGCACAAACCACAGTGTCTTGCGTGAAGTTCTTCGGAACGCCGCCGCCGATCATCAGCAGGCCGGTGGTGCCAGCCTTGATCTTGATATCGGTCAGCTCGCGGAAGTCGGCGATTGCGTCGAGCACCATGTAGGGCTTGCCGGCCTTCATCGCGTCGACCTGGTGCTTGACCAGCCCGAAGCCCGCAGAGGAGTCGACGAACGCCGGGCAGAAGATCGGCACGTCATGCTCGTAGGCGAGCTGGACGAGGCTGCCCTGCTTCTTCGCATTGCCCTCGCTCAGCCACTTGCCCATCTCGCGGATGAAGGCGCGGCTGGAATAGGCCTTAGGCTCCAGGCTGTCGGCAATCTTGCCGATCGTGAAGTCGCAATCCTGAAGCTGCTGCTCGTCAATGTAGGTGTCGTAAATGCGGTCGATGTAGAGCGAGCGCAGCGTATCATCGTCAGGGATTTCATTGGCTTGGTAGTGTTTGTGGCCAAGCGCTTCGAAGAAATCCATATCGACGATCGAAGCGCCGGTGGCGACGATCGCGTCGACCATGTTGGACTTCACCAGCTCCGCATAGAGATCCATGCAGCCGCCGGCCGAAGTCGAGCCCGCGATGACCAGGATGATCGAGCAGTCCTTGTCTTCGAGCATGGTATTGTAGATGCCGGTCGCGCGCGACAGGTCGCGGCTCGTAAAGCTCATCTTACCCATCGAATCGATGATCGGGCGGGCGTCGAACTTGGTGATGTCGATATGCTCGATCGGGGTCGCCAGCAGCTCGGCC
>Ga0074063_10060123_pt1 | contig 12230 bp, 11 predicted proteins | sample SoimicmetaTmtHMB_FD_76857 | JGI IMG/M metagenome (GOLD analysis project Ga0074063, IMG submission 76857) | Soil and rhizosphere microbial communities from Centre INRS-Institut Armand-Frappier, Laval, Canada - Soil microcosm metaTmtHMB... | ecosystem: Engineered > Artificial ecosystem > Soil... | reverse complement strand
GAATCCTCGGCAAGCAGCTGGCGCGAACGGCTGATCATGTGGACCCAATCGTGGAAGGCGTGGGCCAGGCCGGTGATGATGCCCTTGAGTGGCCCGTCCTTCAGACAGCCGCTATCGTCGAAACTGTCGTCGCTGACATGGCCGAGATAGGCCTCGGGCGCCTGCATCACCGGCATGTTGAGGAACACCGCGGCCTGCCGGATCTGGTGGTTGGCGCCGAAGCCGCCGATGCTCCCCGGCGAAGCGGTGACGATCGCCGCCGGCTTCTTGTCGAACACGCTCTGGCCGTAGGGCCGCGACCCGACATCGATCGCATTCTTGAGGACTCCGGGAATGCCGCGATTATATTCAGGGCTGCAGAACAGCACGCCATCGGCCTCGGCAATCTGCTTGCGGAAGCGAGCCCAGGGCTCAGGCGGATTGTCGTCCAGCTCCTGGTTGTAAAGCGGCAGGTCGCCGATCTCGATCATCGTGCAATCGAGATTGTCGCCCGTAAGCGCGCAGATAGAGCGCGCGACCTTGCGGTTGATGCTAGCCTGCCGGAGGCTGCCGACGATGATTGCGATCTTGTAGGCCATGACCCGCTCCTCTTTGAACTTCCAATCGTCTCAACGCGCAAAGGTTGCGACCGAAGGAGATCACCAGCGGCCGAGCGCCGCCTGCACCCCGGCGACAAGGGCGATGACCACGGCCAAAAGGACTAGGATCTTCAGCGACCACGCCAGGCGCTGGCGCCTCATTTCCCCGTAAGCCTGAAGATCGAGCCAATAAAAGCCGGGGCGAACCTCGTGAACGACTCCCTCAGCCAGCAATTGCTCCAAGTAACGTTGCTGGATCCGGGCCTCTGGCCTGAACTCGACGGCGCAGACTGGATCGAGCGCATCCCGCTCGGTGAAGAAGTCCCGAACCTCGCGATGAGCTCTTGCAGCGACAGCAGCGGCTGCGGTGGCCATGAAATGCTCCCTAACGGCTCAGGCGTTGAGCACGTGCCTGAAGGTAAGCATACAACTGATCGATCTCGGCGTCAGTCATGTGGCTGAGACTGTCGCGCGCAATCTCGTCCATCATCTGGAGCTTGCGGCCGCCGGGCGGAACGCCCATGCGCATCAGGGTCTTGAATGCGGCCGGATCATAGGCGCCGGCAATGGTCAGGTCGGGCGCATTGAGTCCTGGCTTCGCCTCGCCGCCGCCGATGTCGGCGCCATGGCATTCGGCGCAATTGGACGCGGCGATGTGCTGCCCGGGACGGAACTGCGCGCCGATGTCGATCGGGAATTTCGTCGCATATTGTGCGACTTGCTCGGGCGTCGTGTGAAACTTGCCGGTCACCAGGCCGATGCGGCCAAGGATTCCAACCTCGCGCGCCGGGCTCGGCTGGCCGATCCCGGGCTGCGACCGGATGGCGGCGATCAGCGCGGCCACTTCACCGTCGTCGAGCCGGGCGAACGTGGCTGAGGGCATGATGACCAAAGCACGGCCGTCGGTCCCGATCCCCTGCGTGATGGCGCGAGCCAACTGCTCGTCGCTCGCCTTGGCGGCGATGGCAGTGAGGTTGGGCGCGTAGATCCGCGCGATATTCAACTCATCGAAAAACAGGCCCCCCGCCAGCCCCTTGCCGTGGCACCCGTCGCAGCGCAGCACGGTGAGCATCCGCGGCGCCTCGGTGAGCTCGGCTGCGGTCGGCGCCGCAAGGTGAACTGGCGCCGCCTTTGCTCCGCTCAGCTTCTGCCAAGACAGGCCCCAGATCGCCGCTGCCGCGACCACCAGCAGCAGGGCTGCCGCAGCGACCGCATACCCGCCCCACCTCAAAAATTTGGACATGTCCGAAGCCCCCTTCGCCAAGAACAGCCGTAGCAAATCTCAGCGGCGCTTGCGATTGCTGTGACGGATGTTGGGCGGGCGGCCGCGCTTGCCCAATGGTCGGCTCCTAGTCCGGTCGCGCCGTGGCGGCGTCGTCGGCCCGCCATAGCTGCCTTCCGGAAGCTCGAAGCGCAGTGATCCCGAGACAGGGTTCGCGTCTGCAAGCCGCAGGGTCAGCCGCTGGCCGACGCGATAGGTCTCGCCGCTGTCGTCGCCGACCAGCGCTCGCGCCGCCTCGTCGTAGCGGAAATATTCCTGACCCAGGTCCTTGGCGAAGATCAGGCCGTCGCCGCCCAAATCCTCGACCGTCGCGAAGAAGCCGAACGGCTGAACGCCCGTGATCCGGCACTCGACCAGCTGGCCGACCTGGTCCGAGAGGTAAGCGGCGACGTAGCGGTCGACGGTCTCACGTTCGGCCTCCATCGCGCGCCGCTCGAGCATCGAGATTTGCTCGCCAATCTGATCGAACCTTTCCTCGTCGCCTGGCGGCAGCCCGCCCTCGCCAAGCCGGTACGACTTCACCAGCGCGCGATGGACGAGGAGGTCAGCGTAGCGGCGGATCGGCGAGGTGAAGTGCGCGTAAGTCGCCAGCGCCAGCCCGAAATGACCGAGCCGCTCTGGCCCGTAGCGCGCCTGCATCTGGGTGCGCAGTAGCTGCTCCATGATCTCTTCGCGCCCGTCGCTATCGCCGACCCGCTCGATGACCCGGTTAAAGGTGCCGGGCTTCACGACCTGTCCGAGCACGAACTCGATCCCGAACGTCGCGAGATAGTCCTTCAACGCGACCAGCTTTTCGCGGCTCGGCGGCTCATGGACGCGGTACATGACCGGGATCTTCTTGGCTTCGAGCGCGCGCGCCGCCGCGACATTGGCTGCGATCATAAAGTCCTCGACTAGGCGGTGAGCGTCGAGCCGGTCCCGAGGCGCGATCGAGGCGATCCGCCCCTTCTCGTCGAGCATCACCCGGCGCTCGGGCAGGTCGAGCTCGAGCGGATCACGCTTCTCGCGCGCAGCGAACAGCGCTCGCCAGCAGGACCACAGCGGTTTCAGCGCCTTTTCGACCAGCTCCGGCGCTACGGGCCCTTCGACGTCGGGCATCGAACAGGTCGGCGATGAGAGCTCGACCCGCTCCTCGTTCCCCGCGTCGATCGCCGCCTGCGCGTCTTCGTAAGCGATATTGGCGGCGATCCGCACTTTCGCTCGCGTGAAGCGCCAGCTCTGGAGCGCGCCGTCCTTCGCGATCTTAAGGTGGCAGGCCATCGCTGCCCGATCCTCGCCCTCCTTCAACGAGCAGATGTCGGCCGACAACTCTTCGGGAAGCATCGGCACGACCAGGTCGGGGAAATAGACGCTGTTGCCGCGCGCCCGCGCCTCCTTGTCGAGTTCGCTGCCCGGGCGGACGTAGAAGCTGACGTCGGCAATCGCGACGACCACGTTCCAGCCGCCCTCACCGTCCGGCCCCGCCCAGATGGCGTCGTCATGGTCGCGCGCGTCCTCGGGGTCGATGGCGACGATCGGCAGGTGCGTCAGGTCCTCGCGATCGCCGAGCGGCTGCTTCGCCACCCGGTGCGCTTCGTCGATCGCCTCCTTCGCGAACTCGTGGCGCAACCCGTGCTTGTGGATTGCGATCAGCGAGAAGCTGCGCGGCGCGAACGGGTCGCCGAGCACGGCATCGACCCGCGCATTCACCCGCGGCGACCGGCCGGTCACTTCGCAAAGCACTAGGTCGCCAGCCCCGGCGTCCTTCAAGTCCACGATCGCCAGCTCGCGCCGCTCGCGCTTGTCGACCGGGGACAGCCAGTGACGCTCGCCATCGCGCCGCACCACGCCCAGCACCAGCTCGGCCGAGCGCTGAAGCTTCTTCATTGGATGAGCGATGAAGCCCTGACCGCGTTCTTCGGTCCGCGCCAGCACGCGGTCGCCAATGCCGAGCGCGCCCCGATGCCTTTCCCCTTTGGCGCGCTCGATCAGCCGAAGCCGCGGCGGCGGCCCTTCGGCATGCCATTGCTCGGGCACACCCCAGACCGCCCCGCCGTCGTCGACAGCCTGGACCCGCAGGACCGTCACCTTCGGCACCCCGCCAGCCTGGTGGAAGGCACGGCCCGGCGAGCTATCGATCAGCCCTTCGTCCGCCATGTCCTTGAGCAACCGCTTGAGGTCGATCTTCGCCTGGCCGGACAAGCCGAACGCGCGCGCGATCTCGCGCTTTCCTGCCGGCTGGTCGGAGGAAACGATGAAGTCGAGGATCTGCTTGCGGCTGGGCAGGCCGGAGGAACGCTTGCTGGGCATGACATTGTCCTAGACGCAGCAACGCGGCAAAGCGATGACCAGCGGAGGCGTATTGCGTGTACGGCTGGTCCCCAGGAATCGGCGATCCGACCATCTATGGCTGGATGACCGTCGTCGTCTATGCGCTCGGCGCCTGGCTCTGCTGGCGAGCGGCTCGCACCTCTCCGACGAAGGAGCGACGCTTCTGGTTGGTGCTCACGGCCATCGTGGCGTTCCTGTGCGTCAACAAGCAGCTCGACTTGCAGAGCCTGTTCACCGATTTCGCCCGGTTCGAAGCGAAGAGGCAGGGCTGGTACGCCGGGCGGCAAAAGTACCAGTTGGCCTTTATTTTTGTGCTTGGCGCCGTGAGCGCACTGGCGACCGCGGCCCTGCTGGTTCGGATGCGTCGCGCACGTCCGCCGGTGTGGGGAGGGATCGTCGGCCTCGGACTGTTGCTGCTGTTCGTGTTCGTTCGGGCAAGTTCGTTCGGCAAGGTCGACTGGTTCATCAACCAGCATCTGCGGAACGTTCGGATGAACCACGTGATGGAGCTTGGCGGAATCGCGATCGTCGCGATCTCGGCCTGGGCAGCCTCTCGGAAGCGTTAGACCGCGTTCAGCGCAGCTGGCTGTCCTTGCTGCCGCGGCGGTTGATGGTCGAGTGAACGATCGCCTTGTCGCGCTCCGCCTGACAAGCGACGCAGGTGCGGACGCCCGGCAGGGCCTCGCGGCGGCGCTTCGGGATCGGCTCGCCGCAATCGTCGCATTCGTCCGCGCTCTCGCCCTTCGGGGTCAGCGCGCGGGCGCGAAGCACGGCGTCCTTTACCGTGTCCTCGATCTGCTGCTCGACCGCTCCGTCGCGGGTCCATCCGCCGGCCATTGACTACTCCTTCGCCCTCCTAGGTGGGTGCGACGGCCTCCGAGGACAACGCTGCGAGGCGCCGCAGGCGGTGCTCGCGCCAGACGATCACCAATCCGCTGGCGACAATGATCGGGGCGCCGACCCAGATCCACGGCGTCGGCACTTCGCCGAACATCCACGAGCCCAGCAACAGCGCCCACAGCAGGCTCGTGTAATCCATGGGCATGACCAGCGCGACGGGCGCCAGCCGAAGCGCACCGGTCAGGGTCAGCTGGGCAATTCCGCCGGCGAGGGCGAGCCCGGCGAGGATGGCCCATGTTCCCGCATCGTGCGGGTGCGCGAAGAAGAGCATCGCCAAACCAAGCGGGACCAGCGAGCTGACTGCGAACCAGAATACGGTCGTCGCGGCCTGCTCCGTCTTTCCCAAACGCCGGATGACGATCGTGACGGAGGCGGTCATCAGTGCCGCCACGAGCGCAACCGAAGCGCCGAGAAGCGGCACATCGCCGCTCCCGGGCTGCACGATCAGCAGCACTCCCGCGAAGCCGGCGGCGACCGCGCCCCAGCGCCATTTGCCGGTCGGCTCACCGAGAACGAGGGCCGCAAGAACGACCGAGAATATCGGCACCGAGAACCCGATTGTCGTGGCCTCGGCAAGTGGGAGTAGGACGAACGCGAGGAAGTTCAAACCCATTGCGCCGACGCCGAGTGCCATCCGCCCGACATGCGCCCAGACGCGTTTCGTGCGAAGCGATTGAAAGCCCGGCACCAGTCCGACAAACGCCGTCGCGCAAATGGCCGAACCGCACTGACGGTAGAACAGGCTCTCGACGACGTTCACGCCGCGCGTCGAGGCGAGCTTCACCAGCGCGAACATGACCGCCAGGAGAAGCGCGGTCAGCAGCCGGAGCGCGATCCCGGCAAGCGGCTGTTGCTCAGCCGGCCGGTCGGTTTCTCTCGCGCCCCCTCGCCCCATTTACGGCTTGGGTTTGGGCGGCGGCGCGACGTACGGTTTGAACGCGCCTCCCGGTACCGCAGAGGCGACGGGGTTTTCGAAGCCGTCCTTGCTCACCGAGGAAACGCCGAACACCCAATCGTCGACGCGAATGTGAGGCAGGACGATCTTGCACGAAGCTCGACAAGTCACGACCCGTGAAGCTTCCCAATTGTTCGCGTCTGTCCGGCGCCAGCGTACCTTATAGGACGAGGCGCCCTCAACGCCCTGCCAAGTTAGCGTTGTGTCCGTACTCACCGCTCCTTCGACCGTCGGCTCGGGCGGCGGCGGCGCGCTGGCGATGGCAGCCAGCGCCGCGACGTTCAGCTGCGTCACCTTTGCGAGATATGGGAAGTCCATGTGGTCGATAGTGTCGCCATAGTGGACACCCTTCTCGACCCGCACGTCCTGATGCTGCCAATTGTAATTCTCGACCGCGACCGTGAAGCGAACGCCCGGCAGGCCGAGGTTCAGGAATTCCGTATGGTCGCCGCCGCGGCCGAAGCGGTCGTTGCGCCAGATCTGGCGGACGTCGAGCCCGATCTTCAGCCGGTCGGCGAGGCCGTCAAGAAAGCGGGAGATGTTACGGCTCGGGGCGTCATTCTCGCCGCCCATGCTCCGCTGTTGCGCGGCCAGCGCTTCGCGACCCTGCCAGCGCGGGCCTTCGGAGAAGATACGGATATGGGTTGAATCGCATACCCCGTCAGAGCCGCAGCTGTTGCCGACGATGTCGTTGTTGAGGTTGGCTATGACGTTCCAGCCCTGCGCCTTGGCATAAGCCGCGATCACCTTGGCGCCATATAACCCCTGCTCCTCGCCGCTGTCGGCAGAATAGACGATCGTGCCGGGGAACTTGTGCTTCGAGAGGACGCGCGCTGCCTCGATCACAGCAGCGGTCCCCGACCCGTCGTCATTGGCCCCCGGCTCGAAGGCGTCGGCGTTCATGGCGTCGCTAACGCGGCTATCGATATGACCGGTGATGATGACCACGTCGTTCGGGCGTTCGGTCCCGCGCTGGATCGCAACCGCGTCGCAGATCCGGGTCGGCTGCGGAACGCGTTCACCCTGGAAGGTATCGCAGCGGCGGACGGTCTTCAGCCCGAAGCTGTTGAACCGCCCCTCCGCCCAGTTGAGCGCCGCGCCGATCCCGCGCTTGGGGTCGGTCTGCGACGACAAGGTATGACGCGTGCCGAAGCCGACCAATGTCTCGACCGTCCGCTTGAGCTCGGCAGCGCTGACCGGCGCGATGATGCGCTTGAGTTTCGCGTCCGGAGACGCCGGCGGCGCTGCCCCGACCAAGACCATTGCCAGCACTGCGGCGATCACACGCATTACCCGTCTCCTCTCGCCCGCCTCGTTAGCGCGTCCCCGCAGTTCGTCGAGCGGGAATTGCGCTTTCGGCGCACGCCGCTAGCGTTCGCGCCTTCGGTTCCGAAGGGGAGGTTTTTTCGTGCGCCAATTCCATAGCTTGCTGCTGATCGGTTCGACGATCCTGGGATCGGCGGCAAGCGCCTCCCCTGCACCGGCAATTCCGCCGATCCTGACGGGCGCCCCGAGCGCGGCGGCGATCAAGGGTCGATGCAACATGTACGTCGCGCGCAGCAAGGCGATGCGGACCGCGCTCGAAAAGTCGAAGGTGAAGCCCGGCGTCGAAACGACACTGCGCGCATACGACGATATCAATCGCCTCCTCTCCGACGCCGGAAGCGAGGCGCTGTTCTATCGCGAGGTGCAGACCTCGCCCGCCAGCCGGGCGGCGGGCGAAAAGTGTGAAGTCGCAATCTCAAGCGAGCAGACGAAGCTGCAGCTGTCGCGTCCGATCTACGAACGGCTGAAGGTCGTCCAGCCCGCCACTGACGACGCTCAGACCAAGCTCTACCTGACCCGCACGTTGGGCGGATTCGAGCGCGCGGGCATCGGGCTCGACGCCGCTGGCCGCGCAAAGGCGCAGGCGCTGGCCGACGACATCTCCAAGCTCGGTAGCGAATTCAACGCGAATATCCCGAAAGGTCAGAAGACCATCACCGCCACCGTCGCCGAGCTCGACGGCCTGCCGCAGGACTTCATCGACGCCCACAAGCCGGGCGCGGACGGCAAAATCACGCTCAAGACTGACTCCACCGACTACGTCCCAGTTCTGACCTATGCGAAGAGCGGCGAGCTGCGACACCGCTTCCAGCAGGCCTATTACCTGCGCGCCTATCCGGAGAACGATGCGGTCCTGCGCGACATGATCAACAAGCGCGATGAGCTGGCGCACCTCGTCGGCAGGCCCAATTATGCGACGCTGAACTTCGAAGACCGCATGCTGAACACGCCTGAAAAGGTTCAGTCGCTACTTGATGACATGGCTGCAGCCGCGAAGCCGGCATCCGAGCGCGACTATGCGAAGAAGCTAGCGCTCCTGCAGCAGATGCAGCCCGGCGCGACCAAGATTGAGGCGTGGGACAACAGCCTGATCAGCCGCCTCGTCCAGAAGCAGTCCTATGGTTACGACCGGCAGGAAGCGCGTAAGTATTTCGCCTACGACAAGGTCCGCGACGGCATCCTGCAGCTGACCGAGGACCTGTTCGGCGTCGACATTCGCCCATGGGCGACCCCCAAGTGGGACAAGCTGGTCGAAAGCTACGCCGTCTACGATCACGGCAAGCTGATCGGCCGCTTTATCCTCGATTCCCACCCAAGGGATGGCAAGTATGAGCATGCCAATGCCATCGGCCTGCGCGCCGGGGTCGACGGCTCAATCCCGGTCGGTGCGCTGGTCATGAACCTGCCGGCCGGCAAGGGCCTGATGGAGCACAGCGACGTCGTCACCTTCCTCCACGAATATGGCCATTTGCTGCACGGCATCTTCGGCGGCCAGAACCAGCGCTGGGCGGGCCTCAGCGGCGTGGCGAACGAATGGGACTTCGTCGAAGCGCCGTCGCAGATGCTTGAGAACTGGGTCTACGACTATGACACGCTGAAGAAGTTCGCGACCGACGCTTCGGGCAAGCCGATCCCGCGCGAGCTGGTCGCCCAGATGAACAAGGCGCGATATTTCAGCCTCGGAATGGACGACATGCGCCAGCTCGGCCTGTCAAACATCTCGCTGCAATATTATCTGCATCGGGCGCCGGCCGATCTCGGCGCGGCGGCGCGGGCGCTGGACGGCAAATACGACCCGCTGCCGATGCCGGCGGACAGCCAGTTCCAGGATGCGTTCGGCCACCTGTCGGGCTACGCCGCGGCTTATTACACCTACCGCTGGTCGATCGTGATCGCCGACGACATGTTCACCGAGTTCCAGAAGAATGGGCTGCGCGACAGGGCCACTGCTCAGCGTTACCGCAAGCTGATCCTGGCGCCGGGCGGGTCGAAGCCCTCAGCCGAGCTGGTGCAGGACTTCCTCGGCCGCCCGATCAGCCTCGACGCCTATCGCGCGAAGGTGGCCAAGGACCAGTAACCGGCCAACTGGAATTCATGACCGTCAGGGTCTAGGGGAGCGGCCTTTCCGATCCCCCGGACTTTGAGGACGCGTACCCATGCTTCGCAGCATCGACCATTTCATCGGCGGTTCCACCTTCGCTTCTGGCGAACGTCAGGGCGACGTCTTCGACCCCAATCAGGGCCAGGTCCAGGCCCAGGTTCGCCTCGGCACCGCAGCCGACCTGCAGAAGGCGGTCGACGCCGCCAAGGCCGCCCAGCCCGCCTGGGCCGCGACCAACCCACAGCGCCGCGCCCGCGTCATGTTCAAGTTCAAGGAGCTGGTCGAGCAGAACATGGATGCGCTGGCCCACGCGCTTTCGAGCGAGCACGGCAAGGTAATCGCCGACGCCAAGGGTGACGTACAGCGCGGGCTCGAAGTCATCGAATTCTGCTGCGGCATCCCGCAGGCGCTGAAGGGCGAATATACGGTCGGCGCAGGGCCGGGCATCGACGTCTATTCGATGCGCCAGCCGCTCGGCATCGGCGCGGGAATCACGCCGTTCAATTTCCCGGCAATGATCCCGATGTGGATGTTTGGCATGGCGATCGCCTGCGGCAACGCCTTTGTCCTCAAGCCCTCGGAGCGCGACCCGAGCGTTCCCGTGCGCCTTGCCGAGCTGATGAAGGAAGCCGGGCTTCCCGACGGCGTGCTCAACGTCGTCCACGGCGACAAGGAGATGGTCGACGCGATCCTCGACCATCCCGACATCGCCGCGGTGAGCTTCGTCGGCAGCAGCGACATCGCGCATTACATCTATTCGCGCGGGACGGCGCACAACAAGCGCGTCCAGGCGTTCGGCGGGGCCAAGAACCACGGCATCGTCATGCCTGACGCGGACCTCGACCAAGTCGTGAACGATCTGGCCGGCGCGGCCTTCGGCTCGGCGGGCGAGCGCTGCATGGCGCTCCCGGTGGTCGTGCCGGTCGGCGACGAGACGGCGGACCGCCTGCGCGAGAAGCTGATCCCCGCGATCCAGGGCCTTCGCGTCGGCGTCTCCACCGACCCCGAAGCCCACTACGGACCGGTCGTCAGCAAGGCGCACAAGGAGCGGATCGAGAGCTATATCCAGATGGCAATCGACGAGGGTAGCGAGTTGGTCGTCGACGGCCGCGGCTTCAAGCTGCAAGGCCATGAGGAAGGCTTCTTCATCGGCCCGACCTTCTTCGACCGTGTGAAGCCGACCATGAAGAGCTATCAGGAAGAGATCTTCGGCCCGGTCCTGCAGATGGTCCGCGCCAGGGACTTCGAGGAAGCGGTCCGCCTTCCGTCCGAACACGCGTACGGCAATGGCGTCGCCATTTTCACCCGCAACGGCCACGCGGCACGCGAATTCACCGCCCGCGTTAATGTTGGAATGGTCGGCGTCAACGTGCCGATCCCGGTGCCGGTCAGCTACCACAGCTTTGGGGGCTGGAAGCGCTCCGGCTTCGGCGACATCGGCCAGTACGGCATGGAAGGCTTGCGCTTCTGGACCAAGAACAAGGTCGTGACGCAACGTTGGCCCGACGGTTTTGTCGACGGCGCAGGCGACAAGGCCGCCTTCCACATCCCGACCTTTGGCTAGGTCGCGGTTGGTTCAGGATTAGTTTCGCGGTAAACGCCCCCATCCTACCGGCGATGGGGGTGAACCATGATCCTGCTCGCGCTTGCCCTGGCTGCCCAGGCACAATGGACCGGTCCCCGGACCGTCGAATATCTCGGACCCGGCAACTTCTGCGGCGGCGGCTATCGCTTCGCGCTAGGTAAGGGCGAGCGCGCTCTCGTCTTGCCGCAGGCTACCGGGGGACAGGGCGTACGCCTCGTCCTCAGCCATGGCGAAGTAAACATCCACTCCGGCATCCGGCCTGAGCCCGGCCCCGTCGTCATGCATTATGGAGCCGGCACGGCGGTGACTCAGCAAAACGACCCCGGCGGGATCGTCTACGTCGTCGCCGACCAGGCGAGCTTCGCTCTTGCCGTGACCAGCGCAGCATTCCGCGGCTTCAAGAGCGACAGCTGGTTCTTCAATAAGGCAAATTTCGCTGAAGACTCCGACCGCGGCGCCAATTGCCTGGCGGCCTACAGCCTCTAGACAGCCTGCCCCCGCGAGGGACGTTTGCAACAAGAGGCAGCGGCATCGGTTGATGCCGCATGAAACGCCTGCCGCTGATCAGCCTCGCCCTTACCTTGGCCATTGCCTGTTGCGGCAAGCCCGACCCCGTCGACGAGACGGCAACCGGGGCTGCGGCAACGCTTCCAGACGTCGCCAGGCCGGCGCCAAGCGCAATTGGCGAGCCGCATGTCGCCACGGCACCGGCCGCGCCGCTTCCCGCGGCGGCGACGGCAATCCCCGCCTCGCTTCAAGGCCGATGGGGCCTGTCCCCGGCAGATTGCATGCCAGGGCGAAGCGACGCCAAGGGGCTCCTGATGGTCACGTCCGGCGAAATGCGATTCTACGAGTCGCGGGCGGTCCCGTCAGGCGATGTCCAGACAGACCCAAAGTCGATGTCCGGTCATTTTGCCTTCACGGGTGAAGGGCAAAGCTGGTCGAAATATGAGGCGCTAAAGATCGACAAACTAATGCTGGTCCGTACAGAAGCGAACCCAACAGCGAGCTTCAGCTATGCGAAATGCAGCTAGGATTTTGATCGTCGTTGCCGGCGCAGCAGCGCTCGTCGGCTGCAGCAAGCAGCAGCCCAAGGCTGCGGAAAACGATGATCTGGCAATCGAAACCAACTTGCCCGGCAGCGACGGCCCGCCGAACGCGGAGATCGAGACCCTGCCGCCCGATGAAAGCAG
>Ga0074063_10031099_pt1 | contig 12486 bp, 11 predicted proteins | sample SoimicmetaTmtHMB_FD_76857 | JGI IMG/M metagenome (GOLD analysis project Ga0074063, IMG submission 76857) | Soil and rhizosphere microbial communities from Centre INRS-Institut Armand-Frappier, Laval, Canada - Soil microcosm metaTmtHMB... | ecosystem: Engineered > Artificial ecosystem > Soil... | reverse complement strand
CATACGATCCACTACTCGCGCTCGTCAGGACGTACGTGCAGACGGAGGGCGCTTCTTCAGAGGTCATGAACGTCTGTAGGGCCACACACTCGTGACCCGGGTGATTCATGCCTGACGCATTATCCGTCCGGACGGGCAGGGCCCTGGCCTGATGATTGCGTATGGGTTCAGCGAGTCGTCGGGTACCCGGCTGTCCCGGAGCCGGCAGGAGTCTGGAGGTGGGTGCTCTGCCATTCGTCGAGCCTGCTGAGCCAGCCGGTGGCACCGATCTCGTCGTAGGTCGCACGGGCAGCCGCCAGCAGGGGGGCGGCCTCCTCGACACGGTGCTCAGTGGCAAGCCAGCAGGCCAGCTCCTCCTGGGCCTGTGCGTGGAAGCCGACCGCGCCGAAGGCTGCGAGGGCCTTCATCCCGGCGCGCATCTCGGACTCTGCGAGCTCGGGGTCCTCGCCGTAGGCCGCCGCGAGTAGGCCGTTCAGCCGGTGCCACTGGGCGGCTACGGCGGGTGAGCGTTGTCCGGGCAGGGCGGTGGTCACTGGCGCGAGGAGTCGCTCGGCGAGGTCGAGGTTCCCAGCGCGCAGTGCGGCCAGGACGAGGGGCGGCCAGAGCAGGAAGAAGTCGTCTTCGAGGCTGGATGCCGCGAGCAGGTGGGTCAGGATGAGCGGGGCGAGGCCTGTGGCGTCGGCCTGCTTGTCGGCGGCGATCGCACGAGTCAGGTCGGTGATGCCCAGCCAGGCGAGGTTGTTCTCGGCGTCGGTGTCGGTGTGCTGGCCGGGCGGGGGGAGGGCGTCGCCGCGGGCGTCGGCGAGCCAGACCTCGAAGGTGCCCCAGGTGATTCGCGCTTGCGGGTCTGTGGCCTCTAAGCCCTGGGTACTGAGCTCGGCAACCTCGGTCAGTCGTCCGAGGGACCACAGGCTGATCGCCATGTTGGACGTGGCCGCGTCGGCCAAGGTGTGCAAGCCGGCACGTCGGGCAGTATCACGCGCCTGTTGGGCATGACCGAGCGCGATGGGCAGGTCGCGGCAGTTGAGGAAGGCAGCCAGGTTGTGCAGGGCCCGGACCAGGGGAAGCGGGAGGTCGTGCTCGCGGGCGATCACCGCGGCGCTCTCCAGGAGGAGGACGCCGCCCCGGTGAGCGCCCGCGCTGAGGTACCCCGTGCCGAGGGCGCCGAGTGCTGTTGCGAGGGCCTCAGGGTCGTCGAGCGCCTCGGCCAGGATGAGCATCTCCCCGGCATACTGGATCTCGATCCTGATGTCCGCTAGGCCAACGTGGGCATCCCTCAGGGCGCGGGCCAGCTCGAACCGGGCCCGTTCTGCGCCGGCCACGCCGTCGAGGGCGTGCCACCTGGGTTCGGCGATGGCGATGGCGGCCGCCGAGTTGTTCCGGTACGTGGAGTGGCTCAGGGCCGCGGCAGCGCGTCCAGCGCCGATGGGGTCGTGCACCTGGTCGAACAGCTGGAGCGCGGCCTCCGCATGGCCGCGGGCCTCGGCGAGGTGCCCCGCGTCATCACCGACGCCGGCCGCGAACAGGTGTAGCCGGGCCTCATACTTCTCCTCCTGGGTGTGGAGGATCGCTGCCTCCAGCAGGCGTTCCGCCTCGCTGGTCGCGCCGACCCGGCGGGCCCTGACCGCAGCACGCTCCAGGTAGGTGCAGGCTCTGGCGGTCAAGGTGGTGTGGTCGGGATCGTTGGGTGCGCCTGCTTCGACGGCGTCGAGGAGGTGTTGGGCGATGACGACGGCCAAGTCGTCACTCGGGTCGGGGAGTGCGGCGAGGTGCTCGGCGGCAGCGAGGTGCCGGGCCACGCGGTCGCGGCGGGACAAGGTGGCGTAGGCGACCTGCCGGACCACCGACTGGACGAACCGGTACTGTCCGCGCTCGGCGCTGAAGCGGTCGGTCTGCACCAGGATGATCTCCTTGCGGCGCAGCGAGTCCAGCACGTTGTGGAGATCTTTAGGGTCAGCGCCGAGGGCGAGCAGCCCGTCGAGGGTGAAGGACTCGCCCAGCACGCTGGAGTCGGTGACGACCCGCCGTTCCACCACAGTGAGCGCGTCCAGCCGGGCCGCGACCAGCGCCTGCAACGACGCCGGCGCACCGATCGCGTCGAGGTCCAGGGCAGCACGGTCCGCCGGAACGTACTGACCGCCGCGGGGGACCACCAGGTCGCGGTCGATCAACGCCCTGACCGTCTCGACCGCGAACAAGGGGATGCCCTCGGCACGGTCCACCAGGGCCGCCCGTGAAGCGGGCGGGAGGCCGGCCACCAGCCCGTCGACCAGGCTCGCCATCGCCACGTCGTCGAGGGGGTCCAGACGCACCACGCTCGTCCGGCGTCCGCCCAGCGCCGGCCGCCTGGCCAGCAGTTCGGGACGGGCCAGCGCCAGCACGAAGATCGGGGCCTGGGCAGACGACATCAGGTGGTCCAGGAAGTCCAGCAGGCCCTCGTCGGCGTGCTGGGCGTCGTCGAGCACCAGTACCACCATCTCGTTCTCGGCGAGGTGCTCCAAAAACGCCGTCCACGCCGCGAACAGGTCCTCACGCGCGAACGACCCACCCCCGCCGGCACCCATGAGCACCGCGAGCCTTGGCCGCAACCAGTCCCGGTCACTCTCCTCGGGCACGAACTCGACCAGCCCCGCATCGAGCCGCTCGACGACCGTATCGCCGGTGTCGGCCTCGACCAGACCGAACCGGGTACGCATCGCCTCGGCCAGCGCCCAGAACGCGACCCCGTCGCCGTAGGACAGGCAACGGCCGCGGTGCCACTTGACCAGAGCCGCCAGTCCGTCGACGTACTTCTCCAGCTCCCAGGCCAGCCGGGACTTCCCCATCCCAGCCTCAGCGTCGAGGACCACGAGCTTGGGTCGACGCGACTCCTCAGTGCTGTGGAAAAGGTCCTTGATCAGACGCAGGTCCGCGTCCCGCCCGGTGAAAGGGGCTTCCAGCCCGTCGACCCGTTGGCCACCGCCGACCTCCGCGACCACGATCCCGGCCGCCCACAACCGCACCGGCTCCGCCTTGCCCTTTAGCTGATGTTCTCCGGTTTCGGTGAACGTGATCGCGGCACTCGCCAGCGATCGGGTCGCCTCGTCCACCCACACCCGCCCGGGCTCAGCTGCGGACTGCACCCTCGCCGCTGTGTTCACGGCATCCCCGGCGACCATGCCCTCGGCCGTCGCGCCGACGGTGACCGCCACTTCACCGGTCACGATCCCGACCCGCATCGCCAACCCCGGCGCGCCCACCTCGTGGCCCATCGCCGCCACGGCGGCGACCAGCTCCAAGCCGGCTCGCACCGCGCGTTCGGCGTCGTCCTCGTGAGCGACGGGCACCCCCCACACCGCCATCACCGCATCACCGATGAACTTCTCCACCACCCCGCCATAGCGACCCACGATCACCCGGCACTGGGCGAAGTACGCCGACAGCAGTTCACGGACCTCCTCAGAATCCTTGCTTTCCGACAATGGCGTGAACCCCACCAGGTCCCCGAACAACACCGAGGTCACCCGCCGCTCCGCCACCGGTTCACCAGGCAGAGGTGTCACTCGTGGCGGACGCGACCCAGCAACCGCGAGGAGGGTCCCGCACTCCGCGCAGAACTTGCCGGTGTCAGAGGTGGTCCCGCACGAGGGACACGCACGCGGCTGGATCGGAGCCCCACACTCGGGGCAGAACTTCGCGCCAGCGGGCAGCACCGCCTCGCAGACCGAACAGTGGTTCATCCTGCCGCACCCCCCGCTGCCGACTGGACAGCACACCCATCCCGAGGTTCCCGGCAGACGCTACTACTCCGGACCACGATGTGAGGCCAGATAGCTTTGCCAAAGCGACCTGACTACCGATCCGATCGCGTGCAACCCGTGACACTGCGCCCAGCAGCGGAACCATCCACCAGAACGGCATGGCGCGAGTCGCCCGCGTCAGGGAGTCAACGTGCGCTGCTGTCACCGAACCGCAACGGACTCTCAGGCCGCTGTCCGCCACTGCGTGATGCCAACGACGGACACGGGGAGCCAATGGACTCTTCCAGATCGTGATTCTCGCGCTCGAAACCACCTCCGCGGTGAACGTCAGCGCCTCCCGCTCCTCATTCCCGGATTGGCCCTCCTCGTTCTCGTCGTGGTGCTACTGGCATCGGCGGTTCTGAAGCGGCGAGGTAGCAACGGCAACTGAACGACCGCGGCTGCCGCGATGAGGCGTCGTGACATGCCGATGTGTGTGAGCACGGTCGTGCCGTCACCCTAGGCACCTGTGGCATGTTGATCGACGATTGGTGTCCTCGGTGAGGCAACCTCGCGGCGTTTCGCGCGTCTGATGAGATGACAGGCAAGCGCTGGTCGCGGCTCGTGTCGCCACCGCGGAGGGGGTGAGGTTCATGCCAGTCTCCGTTGACCGTGTGACCACTCGCCTGGACCTCGGAGAGCTCTACGTCGCACACCGGTTGTCGCTCGTGCGTCTCGCCACTCTGCTCGTCGATGACCGGGCCAGCGCGGAGGACGTGGTTCAGGACGTATTCGCGGGTCTCGCCTCCAAGGGTGGGAGTGTCCGCGACCCCGACAGGGCTCTCGCCTACCTGAGGCGGGCGGTGGTGAACCGGTCGCGATCGGCCCTGCGCCGCCGCCGCACCGCGCGCGGGTATGCGCCGCTACGCGGTGTCGAGGCCGCCAGGCCTGACGAGCGGGCTCTCTTGGCTGAGGAGCACCGCGAGATCCTCGCCGCGCTCGACCGGCTCGCACCACGGCAACGTGAAGTCCTGCTCCTGCGGTACTGGTCGGATCTCTCCGAGGGCGAGATCGCCGACGCCCTGGGTATCTCTCGTGGCTCGGTGAAGTCAACGGCCAGCCGGGCGCTGGCCCACTTGGAGACGATCATGGAGAGCACACGGTCATGAGCACCGCACTCGAAAACCGGCTCACCGCAGCCCTACAAGCCCGCGCCGACCTCGTCCAGCCCGAAGACCTCCAGCACCTGACTCTGCCGACGGCGAAGTCGCCGCGATGGCGACGACCCGCCGTCGTCACCCTCGTCGCGGTCGCCGCCGCGGTCGCCATCGCCGTCCCCATCGTGTTCAAGACTGAACAGTCGAGCAACCACGTCGACCCGACCAGCCGCATCCCTACCCCGGTCACCGCGCTGTCGGGTGACGTGGACGGCGACGGAAGACCGGACCGGGTCGAAGTATTGGACGGCCAACTCCGCCTCACGCTGGCCGCTGACCCCCGTCATACGCGGGTCGCGAACCTCTCGAACACCGGTGGAGTCGGGCTCATCGGGTTCGCGAACGTGGGTGGTCACGGTCGAGGGATCGTGGTGGGCAGTCTCGGCGGAGCTTCCGGCCGCTCCGGCTGGAGTGTGTATGCGCTCCGAGATGGAGGTCTGGGGCCGATGTATCTGACGGCACCCCGCGCTGAGGTCAACGACCCCACCCTCGGGCAGATCCCTGGGCGTCTCGTCTCCTGGATCACGCCGGCCGGCGATCTGAGGAGCGGCCTGCTCGACCCCGCCCAGCAAGGAGAACAGCACCTGTCCGTCACGGTCCGCGCGTACCTCCCCCGGCATGGATACCTGAGGCAGGAACGGGTGGGTCAGTGGTGCTGGGACACCGCAACCCAGACCGTGCCGGCGCCGTGCACGGCGGGCTAGTCGTGCGCCGCTACGGTGCTTCCAGGCGCGCACAGCCAGTCCTCCGGCTGGGCGTCGGTGCCCTCGCCCAGCGCTATTGGTCGGCTGCAGCCACGACCAGCCGGCCACCCTCAACACGCCCCGCGTCGAGCGCGAGATCCACGCGTGGGCGACCGACGTGAAGGTGGTGCCCAAGCCTGTGGTCAGGTGTCCCTCTAGCGTCCCGATCAAGTAGACGCCTCCTTTGCCTGCACCGTGACCGGTGGCGGGCGATCAATCGACGTCGAAGTCAAGATCCGCAACACCAAAGGCGAGGTCACCTTCCACATCGTCTAGCGATCCAGCGCCCCGATCCCGGACTCAGGCGTGTGGGCCAACGTCTCATGTGCCGCTGTCCAGTCGCACTCTCAGCCGATGTGCGAGCCGTCGCTGGCGCCTGCGGCAGGGAACCAGCAACGGTCAGAATGCGTCTCATACCCATGCGTAGCGGGGATGCCCGAAGGGGCCCGGTGAGATATCCGGGCGGACGCGTCGTGGTCCTACTCCTAATCGCGGCAGCCCTGTCCGGCTGCGGCGGTTCGGGATCTTCGGGGAAGCCCACCGCGGGGTTGCACGGTGGCGTATCGCCTGGGTCCGCAAGCATCAGCAGCGGTAGCCCGACCGCCCAAGGACCCTCCACTGGAACTGTCACTGGCCAAGTCTTGTTCGTGGGCGGCCCAGCACCGGGGCTGCCACGTGCTCTGACGAATGGGGGAACGGTCCTGTTCACTGGGACACCCATGGTTCATGCCCCTTTGGACACTCGCGGGCGTTTCTTGGTCCATCTGAGCCCGGGCGCCTACAGGGTCACTGCGACGAGTCCTGACTACATCAATGGTCATGGCGTGTGCGAAGCCAGGCGGGCGATACGGGTGACTATCGGGGGCCACGCTTTCGTCAAGGTCTACTGCCAGATCAGGTAGGACGTGGGCATGCCGGACGCCCTCTATGCCGCTGTCCGGGTTCACCAGTGCCTATGAGAAGACGACGGACAGGTGGCTGTGCGAGCCTATGGAGGTGAGTCGCCTGACATTCCGGATCTCCATGCTCGTTGCCGCGATCTGCGTTGTGTGCGTCGTCTTGGCCGTTGTCATGACAGGCAGGGACGGAAGGGTTGCTGACTGGTTGGCACTGCTCGCGGTAGGTGCCCTCGTGGTGGCTTGCCGGCACCGCTACACACGGCGTGACTCGCTCACCGACTGAGCGATCGTCCCGCCATCACCCGCTCACTCCTGCCGCGATGACGTGCCCCATTCCGCCGGGACAGGGACTTGTAGTCCTCCGGCGAGCTCCTGGTTTCGACTTCGGCGATGCGCCCAAGTCCCGGTCATCGTCGAGCCGGGCACTGGGATCGCGGACCCAGGCCGCGTGTCGCGAGGGATCGTGTTCTCGGTCGGCGAGGCGATCAACGGGTCGGCGACACCATCGACCCGGGCTCGCGTGGTGGCGCTTGCGGAGGTGGTCAGAGGTCCCTGGTCGCGCGCCATGCTCCAGCGGCGAGGAGCACGACCACGTAGGTTGCGAGTTCGAGGCAGGCCATGGCCAGGGATGGTGTTCGCGATGCGTTTGGTCCGGTTGCTGGACGGATGCTCACCAGTGCGTCGGCAGCGTTGACGAGGAGCCAACGGTCCGGGAGATAGGTGACGCTCTCGACTGCTCGCGCGACCGGCCAGGCGAGGAACACCAGCGCGAACATGACAGTGAGGGCACCGGCGGTGTGTCTGATGACGGCGCCCAAACCGAACCCGACAAGGGTCACCACGACCATGTACAGCGCTGCCCCGACGACGGCGCGGAGGACATGGGGGTCGGCCAGAGCGACATCGAGATGGCGAGCGGCGATCGCGCGTTGTCCGAGGATGAAGGTAGCGAACGTCGAAGCGACGCAGATGGGCACCACGACGAGCATCAGCGCAGCCACCTTCGCGGCGTACACCTTCATTCGCACGGGGGTTGCAACGAGTGTGGCGGACATCGTCCCGGTCGCGTACTCGGTGGTGATGGCCAAGACACCGAAGGCTCCGAAGGCAAGCTCGGCGAACTCGAAGCCCGAGAACGAGTCGGCGACGGGGTCGAAGGCTGCGCGCTCCTGCGGGTCGAGCTGGAGCCAATGATGTGAGGTGGAGACCATCTCCAGGACGCCGACGCCGAGGCCGACACAGACGGCAGTGACGATGACGAGGTACGTCGAGGGAAGCGAACGCAGCTTGAGGAGCTCCGATCGGAGCAGCGCGGTCGTACTCATCGGAGACCTGCTGCCGGCGGACGAGTGTCGAGGTCGGCCATGCCATGGGTCAACTGCAGGTAGACCTCCTCGAGGGTGGTGCCATCCGGGGGGATCAGATCCTCGACGGGAGCATCGGCGAGCACCCGGCCTCGCCCGATCACGACGAGGTGTCCGGCGCTGATCTCCACCTCGCGGATGAGGTGGCTCGAGACCAGGACGGTGCGACCCTCTGTCGCGAGGGCCGTGAGCAGGCCGCGGAGCCAGATGATCCCTTCGGGGTCCAGGCCGTTGTTCGGTTCGTCGAGGATCAGGACCTGTGGGTCGCCCAGGAGTGCCGCGGCGATCGCCAGGCGTTGCTTCATCCCGAGCGAGAACCGTCCGACCCGTCGTCGAGCGACGCCGTCCAGACCCGTCAGACCGAGCACCTCGTGCACGCGCTCCTTGGGAATCCGGTTGGCGGCGGCCAGGTACCTGAGGTGGCTGTGTGCAGTGCGTGCCGGGTGGAAACCGCTGCCGTCCAACACCGCTCCGACGACCCGCAGCGGCTCGCTGAGCTCTCGGTACCTGCGGCCCTCGATCAACACTCGCCCGCTGGTGGCAGTGGTGAGCCCCACCATGGTTCGCATCGCGGTGGACTTGCCTGCCCCGTTGGGGCCGAGGAATCCGGTGACAACTCCCGGTTCGACTTCGAAGGTGAGGTCGTCGAGCGCTGCGATGGATCCGAATCGTCGCGAGAGGTGCTGGACCTGGATCATGATGTCCTTCGGGTCGGCCGTCGCTGGTCGTGTGTTCCGTGATGAGGTTCGCGTGGGGTCGTCCCGGACACATCTGGCCGCAGGTGGATTCCTGACGCCCCCAGGCTGCACCGACCCGACTGTCTGAGCGGGGCATCCTCCCGTGCTCATAGGCCCACGGGCAGACGACGTGGCGTGTGGCGCGGATCTACCCTTGGCCGATGAGCGATCCCCACCCCGCCGCCCCGCTGTTGGGGTGGATGCGCCCGACCCATTGGCAGTTGATCGACGCGCTGAGCGGCGCGGGCTACGGCCTGCTCGCGTTCGTCGTACTTGTGGACGGCGCCTCGTCGACCGGCGGGTGGCTGGCGGCGTTCGTCGGCGCAGTGTGTCTGGCCGTGCCCGTGGCGGCCCGGCGTCGCGCACCCGTGATCTCGCTGGTGGTCCTCCTAGCGACCCTGGTCGTGCTGGCCGTGATCTCCCCGTCCGGCGCGGTGATGGCGTTGCCCCCCGTGGTGCTGGCGCTCTACACGGTCGCTACGGAGACTCGGTTGCCCGGCGCCTCCGTCGGGCTGCTGGCGGCCTGCGCCGCCGTTGCCGCCACCCGCCTGAACCACCTGCAGCATCCCGGGGGGATCCTTGTCGCCCTTCCCGTGTTCGTGACGGTGTGGGCGCTCGGCGCCGTCTTCGGGCTGCATCGACGTCACCTACGAATCCAGCTGGAGCTGCAGGAGCGCCTTCGCCTGGCCCACCTACGCCGAGCCGAATTGGAGCTGGTCGACCAACGGGTGCGGATCGCCCGCGAGCTCCACGACGTGGTGGCCCATGGCATGAGCGTGATCACCGTGCAAGCCGGATTCGCAGGGCTGGTGTCCGACGATCCCGACGAGGTCCGTTCCGCCCTCGACTCGATTGAGACCACCGGACGTCAGACACTGGGCGAGATGCGCACGCTGCTCGAGGTGCTCCGCGACGGCGCGGAGCTCGATGAACCGACGTTTTCGCCCGCGCCAGGTCTCGGCGGCCTGGAAGCGCTGGTCGATCGCGTCCGCGACGCGGGCGTCGAGGTGGCCCTCACCCGATGCGGCCCGACCAGGGCGCTGCCGCCGCTGGTCGAGCTCAATGCCTACCGGATCGTCCAGGAGGCGCTGACCAACGTGGTCAAGCACGCCGGCTCGGTCAGGGCGACAGTTCGAGTGGAGGACACCGACGGGGAGCTGGTGATCATCGTTCGTGACGACGGACCACTCAGGATGAACGCGGCGGTCGAGCCTGGCCACGGCATCACCGGGATGCTCGAACGGGCGAGAATCCTGGGTGGGACGTTGCGGGCAGGGCCGTTGCCCGGCCGCGGCTACGAGGTCGTCGGTCGGCTTCCGGTACCCGACCTCCCGGCGACCCGGCGGGCGTTCGCTCCGGACCCGGCGTGATCAAGGTCGTCGTCGCCGACGACCAGGTGTTGTTGCGGGCCGGACTCGCCGGCATCGTCGACACAGCTGCCGACATGACAGTCGTTGGACAGGCTGCAGACGGCAAAGCGGCGGTGGAGAGCGCCCGAGGCACCCAGCCCGACGTCGTCCTGATGGACGTCAGGATGCCGGTGATGGACGGTATCGAAGCGACCGGGCAGATCGTCGACTCCACGAACGCCAAGGTCTTGATCCTCACGACGTTCGACCTCGATCAGTACGTCTATGAGGCCCTACAGAACGGAGCCAGCGGGTTCCTCCTCAAAGACACTCCACCGGCGGATCTGTTGGCGGCGGTCCGCGTCGTGGCGGCCGGCGACGCACTGCTCTCGCCGAGCGTCACCCGCCGCCTCATCGACAGGTTCGTGAGGCGTGCAGACCGCGAGTTGCCCCGCCAGCCGGTCAGCCTTCCCGATGAAGTCACCAACCGCGAGCGTGAAGTGCTCGCCCTCGTGGCAGCTGGGCACACCAACCACGAGATCGCCGAGGAGCTCCACATCGGCATCGGGACAGCGAAGACTCATGTTGCCAGGCTCCTGTCCAAGCTCGACGCACGAGACCGGGTCCAGTTGGTGATCCGCGCCCACGGCCTCGACACCGGGCCGCAGCAGCACTGAGTGAACACGACAACCTCCGGGGCGGCTCATGCTCCCGGGTACCGGCGCGATCTTGCACGGGGCCCGGTCGCGGTGTGCGTCATATCGCCGGGTGGGTGTCCGACCTACGTCACTTCGTCGCGACCCAGCGCGCGCCCAGCAGGAAGTCGTGTTCTGGCTCGGCCAGACCCAGCCCCCAAGGGCGGCCTGCGGCTTCGGTTAGCGTCGGGGCATGCCGCTCTCGCCAGATGCGTTCTACTCCCACGCCGTCGCCGCCGCCGACGACGAGCAGCGATTGTCGTTGTCCCGGATGACGGGCTGGGACATCAGCCCTTTCGAGCCCGAGGGCCTGCGGGTCTCCCAGCTTCGACCGCCTGTTGTTCCGGAGCCGCCGCGCCATGGCGAGGACCCCGCGGACTGCGGGTCCTGCCTGCGACGCGACGAAGGCATCTGGCTGGACGACCGCTGGCGGCTGACCCAGATCACCGGGGTCGGGGTGCCACTCGTCCTCATGCTGCACCCACGTGACCACCATGACCTCACCGACCTCACCGACGACCTCGCGGCGGAGATGGGCGTCCTCAGCACTCACGTCGCTCGACACGTCCAGGCCCTGCCTCACATCAGCCGATGCCACGTCTACCGCATCGGTGACGGCGGCGCCCACCTGCACGTCTGGTTCTTCGCCCGTCCCGAGGGTCAGGCCCAGCTCTTCGGGTCGTGGCTAGTGGTCTGGGACGATCTGCTTCCCGAGTATCCCGCGGCCCTTGCCGAGACTGATGCTGCCGTGGTGGTGGATGCGTTGGTCTCCTCCTACGGCGGGCAGCGAGGGCCCAAGGCGGGTTGACTATCAGTGTTCAACACAACAGCCTCGGCGCCCTGCCCGCGCACGTCTCCCGATGTGGCAAAGGCGCCGAGCCAGGTGCGTGATTCCGCCGTGATCCGACCGCTTGTGCAACGCACATGGCAGCCGATGAGCGGTTGTCCCGCGACGGGCGGTAGGTCAGCATCTGACCCATGGACTCGCCCGATGAACCGCGCACCTTCTCGCGGCCGCGCCCGGGGTCATCGCCCGATCCGCCCGGCTGGGTAGACGGTGCGCCGACGAGTGGGATTGGTCAGTCGTGTGCCTTTTGCGGAACCCGTGAGGTGGTGTGGGTGCATCGGCTGGCCCCCGACCGCCTCGCCTATCGCCAGTACGGCAAGGGGCACACGCTGCCGTCGTTCTGGGCGTTGTGTGATCGCTGCGAAGGGGTCTATGCGTCGGGGGACGATGACGCGGCCGTTGAGGTGATGCGGGACGGCGGGTGGCCGGCCACCGACGAGGACGTCGCGGAGTGCATCCGGAAGCCCCTAGCGGTTTTCCGTGGGGCAGACCTCGGGTCCCGGAGATTCGATCCCGAGCCGCCGGGCGTGGTCGGGGCCAGGAAGCAGGGCTTCGTTCCCGCGCGAGAGGTGACCGGGATACCCGACAGTCTCGGCCCGCTATGGCCGGTAGAACATCGCGTCTGGCTGGACGAGCTCGGACCGAGTCCTGTCGAGGACACGGACGACGAGGTGCTCGATCGTTGGCTTGTCCGCTCACCGTGGCCGTCGTTGTCCGTTGAACAGACGTTGGGAGTGGTGTGGCGGTGGGTGGAACGGGATCCGTTCCCGGATCAGGACGAGGCGTGGAGAACTAGGGTCCTCGAAGTCCTAGGTTGGCCCGAATCCGAGGCGTTGGCGTTCGCGAACTCCGAGTCCTGACGGGTCAACCCACTCCGCCGAAACGCACCAAAGCCGCTGTCCGGCTTCCTGACATG
>Ga0074063_10123328_pt1 | contig 12600 bp, 11 predicted proteins | sample SoimicmetaTmtHMB_FD_76857 | JGI IMG/M metagenome (GOLD analysis project Ga0074063, IMG submission 76857) | Soil and rhizosphere microbial communities from Centre INRS-Institut Armand-Frappier, Laval, Canada - Soil microcosm metaTmtHMB... | ecosystem: Engineered > Artificial ecosystem > Soil... | reverse complement strand
ACGATTACACGCCGATGGAGTTCGTCGTGCTCGTCCTGCAAAACTTCTTCTCGATGAGCATCGAGGATGCGACGCGGGTCATGCTCCAGGTCCACCAGCAGGGCGTCGCGGTGTGCGGGGTGTTCACCTACGAGGTCGCAGAGACCAAGGTGACGCAAGTGATCGACTTCGCCCGCGAGAACCAGCACCCGCTGCAATGCACGCTGGAGAAGGCGTAAATCCCGGCATTTGCGTGATGCGCAACGCCCGCTAAAGCGCGCGGCGTGGACAGCATCTGGATCAAGGGCGGGGCGAAGCTCAACGGCGAAATTCAGATCAGCGGCGCGAAGAACAGCGCGCTGACCCTCTTGCCGTGTGCGCTGCTGACGGAAGAGCCGCTGACCCTCGGAAACCTGCCGCGCCTGGCCGACGTCGACAGCTTTGGCCATTTGCTCAATGAACTCGGCGTCACGACCAAGGTGGCCGGGGCGCGCAAGGGCCAGATCAGCCGGAAGATGACGCTGACGGCCGACGACATCGTCTCGACGGTCGCCCCCTACGACATGGTTCGGAAGATGCGGGCCTCGATCCTTGTCCTCGGCCCGATGCTGGCGCGGATGGGCGAATCGACAGTCTCCCTGCCCGGCGGCTGCGCGATCGGCGACCGGCCGATCGACCTGCACCTGAAGGCGCTGGAGGCGATGGGCGCGGACATCGAGCTCGCGGCCGGATATGTGAAGGCGAGTGCGCCGAAGGGACGGCTATCCGGCGGCGATTACAGCTTCCCGGTGGTGTCGGTCGGAGCGACCGAGAACGCCCTGATGGCGGCGGTGCTCGCCAAGGGGAAAACGCAGCTGTTCAACGCTGCGCGCGAGCCGGAGATCGTCGACCTCTGCAACCTGCTCGTCGCGATGGGGGCGAAGATCGATGGGATTGGCAGCGGTCACCTGATCATCAAGGGCGTCGAAGGCCTTCACGGCGCCGATTACGACGTCATGCCCGACCGCATCGAGGCCGGCAGCTATGCCTGCGCCGCGGGTATCACCGGCGGGTCGCTCCACCTGATCGGCGCCCGGCCGGATGAAATGCTGGCGACCACCAACGTCCTCGCGCAAACCGGGCTGGCGATTGAATTCACTGACCGCGGCATGCGGGTCAGCGCGCACCAGCCGCTCCGGCCGGTTGCGGTGTCGACCGCGCCGTTCCCCGGTTTCGCAACCGACATGCAGGCCCAGTTGATGGCCATGCTGTGCGTCGCCGAAGGCCAAAGCTTCCTCGAGGAGACGATCTTCGAGAATCGCTACATGCACGTCCCCGAGCTTCGCCGAATGGGCGCCGAGGTCGAGGTCCATGGGCGGTCCGCGATCGTCCACGGACCGCGGCCGCTGACCGGCGCACAGGTGATGGCGACCGACCTTCGCGCATCGATGAGCCTGGTGCTCGCCGGCCTCGCCGCCGAGGGCGAGACCGAGGTGCTGCGCGTCTATCACCTCGACCGTGGCTATGAGCGGCTGGAGGACAAGCTGTCCGCCGTAGGCGCGACAATCGAGCGGCGCGGCGGTGGTTAGGACGCCGACTAGAGCTTCTTGAAGAAGCGGATGCTGGTCCGCTCGTAACCGAGGTGCCGGTAGAAAGCGTGCGCTTCGGCGCGCCGGTCGTTGCTCGTGACCTCGATCAGCTGGCAGCCCTTCTTGCGACACCATTGCTCCGCGGCCTCGACCAGCATTCGGCCGAGATCAAGGCCACGGGCTTCCTTGCTCACAATCAGGACGGGAATGCGTCCGACCGGCGCCGGGCGATGGACTGTCACCATGCGATGGACGCCGATGAACCCGACGACTTTCTTGTCCAGCGTTGCGACGATGGGCGTCTCTCCAATCTTCTTCAACGCGGCGAGGTTCTTGCGGACCTGCTTCTCAGTAACTTCATGGCCGAGCTCATGGACTAACTCGGCTATTCGTTCGGCGTCGCCGGTCTTCGCGTCGCGCAACTTCGGCTTGGGCGGTTCCAGTGGCTTCGGTTCGGGCTTCGGCTTCTGCGTTGGTTCCCGCTTGGTCTCTGGGGCGGGGGCGGGCTCGCGGTCGTTGGCGGCCTCACGCGCCCGTGCCTTCGGCTTCTTGCGCGGAAGCACTGCGACGTCGAGCGATGCGCCCCAGTCCTTCGCGCCGAGGTTGCGCAGGAAATGCTCGACTTCCTCCGGCTTTCCGACCGGCCCCTTGTCGTCCATCCCGAAGATCGCCTTGCCCTTGACGTCGGTCAGTCCGACCCGGCCGAAACGGCGCTTGCCGGGTGTTCGGACGCGCGAGCGCACGAGCTTCAGCCCGCGATTTCGGGCGGTTTCGGCAAGCGCGTCGAGGCTCGGATCGCTCAAATCTGGTCCGCCGCGTAGAGGACGACGCCGACCAGGCCGCCGACCAGGGTACCGTTGATGCGGATATATTGCAGGTCGCGGCCGACCGCAGCCTCGAGCCGGTTGGTGACCGTGCGCGCATCCCAGCCGCGCACCGTTTCCGACACAAGCTTGACCATCGATCCCCCGTAGCTCGAGGCGAGGCCGACGACGGTCCGGCGAGCGAACTGGTTGATCGCGGCGCGGATGCGCGGGTCCTTTTCCAGCGTCCCACCCATCGACCGCAGGATCTCGCCGAGCTTTCCGGCGAGCACTGCGTCGGGGTTGCGCGCCGCCTTGATGACCGCCTCGCGCCCCTTCTGCCACAGAGCGTCGAGCCAAAGGCTGACCGACTGGTTATCGAGCAATTGCTCTTTGATTGCCTCGACCCGTTCGCGCGTCTCGGGCTTGGTCTGCAGGTCGTTGGCGAGCTGGGCGAGCGCTTCCTCGACCTTCACCCGGACTGGATGGGCGGGATCGGTCGACATTTCGACGGTGAGCTTGCGGAGGCCGTCCATGACCGCGTCGGCAAGCTTGGCGTCGAGCCCGGCGAGCTTCAGCGCCCAGTTGGCCTTTTTGCGCACCATGTCGCGGATCAACGGCTCGTTGGCCTCGAGCGCGCGCGCGGTCCAGCGGATCGCCGCCTCCAGCATCGGCACGTGGCGGTCCTCGTTGATTGCGCTTGCGAGCGCGTGGCCGAGAAGGGGTGCGACCTCCATGTTCCGGAGCCGCGTTGAAATGGCGTTTTTGACGATTCCGCCGAGGCGCTCGTCATCGAGGCTTTCGAAGACGTCGGCGATCAGCCGCGAAGCGCCCGCTCGGATGCGCGTCCCTTCACCGGCGGGGGTCTGCAGGAAGCGGCCGACGGCGCTGGCGACGTCCAGCCGCTGCATGCGCCGGGCGACGACCGAGGGCACCAGGAAATTCTCGCGGATGAAGTTCGCCAGCGTTTCGCCGATGCGGTCCTTGTTGCGCGGGATAATCGCGGTGTGCGGGATCGGAAGGCCGAGCGGGTGGCGGAACAACGCCGTGACCGCGAACCAGTCGGCAAGGCCGCCGACCATCGCCGCTTCGGCAAAGGCCTTGATGAAGCCCAACCATGGATGGGCTGGCTGCAACGCGCGGGTGAGGGCGAACACCGCGGCCATCACCACCAGCAGGCCGGTGGCGACGACCTTCATTCCCTGCGCGCCCGGCTGGGCCGGGTTGAAGCGGGAGATCGCAGTGCTGGCCATCGTCCTCATGCCGGCTCAATAGACGAGCCGGCCACCGGTTTCACAATCCCGGGGGCGTCACTCGGCAGGAACAGCCACGTTTTCGCGGTGAGCGTCGGCGCCGACGAAGCGGTGGAACAGCTTGCCAATCCGGGATTCGATCGAGATGGCGATCGAGAAGTAGGACGGCACGAGCAGCAGAGTCAGCAGGGTCGAGAAGATGAGCCCGCCGATCACCGTGATGCCCATCGGCTGGCGCCAGCTGTTGTCGCCGCTGATCGAGATGGCGGTCGGAAGCATGCCGGCGACCATTGCCACGGTAGTCATGACGATCGGCTGGGCGCGCTTGTGCCCGGCTTCCCAGATCGCCTCGTTCTTCTCCATGCCATGGTTCATCATCTCAACAGCGAAGTCGACCAGAAGGATCGAATTCTTGGCGACGATGCCGAACAACATCAGGATGCCGATCAGCACGAAGAGCGAAATTGGCTGGCCCGCGATCAGCAGGGCTACCGCTGCTCCGAGCGGTGCGAGCAACAGCGATCCCATGTTGACGAACGGCGCGAGGAAGCGGCGGTAAAGCAGCACCAGCACGGCGAACACCAGCAGGACGCCGGAGACCAGTGCGACGGCGAAGTTGAACAGCAGCTCCGCCTGCCACTTCTGATTGCCGAGGTTCATCTGTTCGACGCCCTGCGGCAGGTTCTTGTAGCTCGGCAGCTGCTTCACCTTTGTCCAGACGTCTCCCTCGACGACACCTGGAGCGAGGTCGGCGCCGATGGTGATCCGGCGCAGCTGGTTCGAGCGGTTGATGGTCGTCGGGCCGGATCCGAAGCCGATCCTCGCGACCGACTTGAGCGGAACCGAGCCGCCGCGAGTCGTCGGCACCGGCAGGTTCTCCAGCGTCGAGATGTCGCGGCGCGCATTCTCAGACAGCGAGACTGTGATCGGCACCTGGCGATCGCTGAGCGAGAACTTGGCGCTGTTCTGCTCGATGTCGCCGAGCGTCGCGATGCGGATCGTTTGGCTGAGAGCGGCAGTGGTCACGCCAAGGTCCGCGGCGAGATCGAAATGCGGCGTGATGGTGATCTCGGGCTGCGCGAGGTTGCTTCCGACGCGCGGTGCGACGAGACCGGGGATGGTCGCCATCTCTCTCGCGATATTGTTCGCGACGGCGGTCAGCTGAGCCGGATCCTCGCCGCCCAGGTATAGCATAATGTCGCGCGAGTCCGAGTCAGGTCCGCCGCCGTTCTGGCTCTGGAAGCTGACGCGGGCGTCGGGGATCGCCGCCATCGTCGGCGTCAATTTCCGTTCGAACTCAGTGCTCTTGAGCTCGCGATGCTTCTTGAGCACGATGTTCACGTGGCCTTCGCCGACGTTGACGCGCTCGAACACGCTCTGGACGTTGGGGTCCTTCTCGATGATCGCGGCAACGCGGTCGACGACGGCTTCCGTCTCCTTCAGCGTCGTGCCCGGCGGCATCGTGATGTTGGCGCGAGAGAAGTCGCTGTTCTGTGGGGGAAAGAAGGATTGCGGAATGAAGCTGAACAGCACCGCGCTTAGCATCAGCGTGGCGATGCCGGCGCCGACCATTGCGAAGCGGTGGTCGGCCATGCTCGCCCAGCCAAGCCGGATCACGGACCGGCTCCATAACGCATATTGGCTGTCGTCGAAGCCGCGGATTAGGCCCCAGACGTAGCCGATGAGGATCGTCAGACCGACCAGCAGCAGGCCCAAGAAGATGAAGCCGAACAGTGCGCCAAGGACGGTGAGGGCGACGCTGGGTGGCGTGTCCGGATTCGCCTTCACGAACTTCATTGCAGCGTTGGCGATCATCAGCAGCGCCGCGATGGCAAGCGGAACGCCGAAATAGACGAGGCGCGGCGAAAACCGCTGCACCTTGGCGCGCCGCGCGTGCGCCTTCGATGTATCGAGACTCCAGTTCAGGACCTTCAGATACATGGTCATCCAGCGCCAGTTGGCGTGCGGCTGCTTGCCCTGAGAGCGAAGGAAGTAAGCGGCGATCAGCGGGGTGATCATCCGCGCGACGAACAAGCTCATCAGCACCGACAGGACAACGGTGAAGCCGAAAGCCTTGAAATACTGGCCGGCGATGCCGGGCATCAGCGCGACCGGGAAGAACACGGCGACGATCGCCATGGTCGTGGCAAGCACGGCGAGGCCGATCTCGTCGGCCGCGTCTAGCGCGGCCTGGTAGCCGGACTTGCCCATGCGCATGTGCCTGACAATGTTTTCGATCTCCACGATCGCGTCATCGACCAGGACGCCGGCGACGAGGCCCATCGCCATCGTCGACATGAAGTTGAGCGTGATTCCCATCAGGCTCATGAAGAAGAAGGCCGGGATCGCCGACAGCGGGATCGAGATTGCTGAAATCGCCGTCGCGCGAATGTCGCGCAGGAAAAGCAGCACCACGAAGACCGCGAGAACCGCGCCTTCGATCAGGCCTTCCATGGCTGACTTATACTGTGCCTTGGTGTAGTCGACGCTGGTGAAGATCTCGGTGAAGTGGACCTTCGGATTTTCCTTCTCGAGCTTCTTCAGTTCCTTCCAGACGTTGTCATAGGCCGTCACTTCCGACGAGCCTTTCGCGCGCTGGACGCTGAAGGTCACGACCTGCCGACCGCTCTGCTTGGCGATCGAGCGCTGTTCGGAGCTGCTGTCCTTCACCTCGCCGAGATTGGCGAGCTTGACCAAGCGGCCGCCTGGCAGCGCGATTTCCGTCTGCGACAAAGCATAGGCCGTCTGGGCGTTGCCGAGAATGCGGACGGATTGCTCCGAGCCGGCGATCTCGGCGCGGCCGCCTGCGCCGTTCATGTTGCTTGCACGAAGCTGCTGGTTCACCTGAGCGGCAGTAATGCCCTGCGCCTGCAACGCGGCCGGGTCGAGGATCACGCGGATGGTCCGGTCGACACCGCCGACGCGCTGGACGGCGGCGACGCCTTCCAGGCCGAGCAGCCGTTTGGCGACGGTGTTATCGATGTACCAGCTGAGCTGCTCCAGCGTCATGTCGGTGGTCTGCGCACCGGTGTAGGAGATCGGCTCATTCTCGGCGTCGACGCGAGTGACCTGCGGCTCGAGGATGCCCTCTGGCAGCGTTCCGCGGATCTGCGAGATGGCGTTGCGGACATCATTGACCGCGCGATCGGTTGGCGTCCCGAGCTGGAAGTTCACGAAGGTGAAGCTGTTGCCTTCGCTGACCGAGCTATTGATCTCCTCGACGCCGTTGACGCCGCGGATCGCGGATTCGACCCTCTGCGTGACCTGCGTCTCCATCTCGTTCGGAGCAGCGCCGGGCTGTGAGATCTGGACGATCGCCGCCGGGAAATCGATGTCCGGCGCGTTGTTCACCTGCATCCGCGCGAACGCGACGATTCCTGCCAGCATCAGACCGACGAACAGGACGATCGGACCGACCGGGTTTCGAATGCACCAGGAGGAGATGTTACGGAAGTTCATGAGCTACTGCTTTCCTGGCGTTCAGTGCGCGGCCTGACGTTTGGGATTCACTTTCTGGCCCGGGTTGAGGAAGGGGCCCGCTGACAGCACGACCGCTTCGTTTCCGCTGAGGCCACCTGCGATGGTCACGCCATTCTCGTTGACCGCGCCGATCTTGATGTCGCGGCGCTCGACCTCATTCTTCGGGTTGATGACGTAGACGTAGTTGCCCCTGTCATCGCTAAGCACGGCGCTCTGCGGCAGCATCGGCGCAATCGTCGTTCCGGAAGTGATGCGGACGTCGGCGAAGCCGCCCGGGCGAATTCCCGGCGAGTAGGGAATCGAGACTCGGACTTCGCCGAGGCGCGATTGCGGGTCGATGGTCGGCGACACCAGCCAGACGTTGCCGTGAACGCTGCTATCCGAACCGATCGGCGTCACTTCCGCCGGAATTCCGACATGGATCTGCGCGAGGTCCTGCTGCGACAGCTGGGCGCGCATTTCCACCTGGCCGCCCTCGGCGAGGTGGAACAGGGCGCCCGATCCCGGGCTGACGATTTGGCCGACCTCGACGTTACGCGAAAGCACAAGGCCGGATGTCGGGGCGATGATGTTCAGCTGCCCGATCTGCGCGCGCGTGGCGCCAAGCTGCGCCTGGGCGACGCGCACCTGGGCGTAAGCCGCATCGCGGGTCGCTTTCTTGGAATCGATCTCCGCCTTGGAAACGAAGCCGCGGCCCTGGAGCGCGACGGCACGCTCGTAGTTAGACTCGGCAAGCGCGGCATTGGCGCGCGCCGCCTCGACCTGGGCGGCGAGTTGCGCGGCCTGCTGCGTCTGGACCGAACGGTCGACCACGGCGAGGACCTGGCCCGCATGGACCCAACTGCCGGCATCGACAGTCACGCGCACCACGCGGCCGCCGGACCCGGCAACACCGACTGGCTGATCACGGCGCGCCGCAAGAGGCCCGCTGGCCGTGAGCACGCGGCCGACCGTGCTTTGACCCGGCACGATGACGCTGACGCTAGGGACCTGTCCGGCGCCTTGCGCGGCCTGCTTCGGCTTGTCGCCGCCGCCACGAGCGAAGACCGCAAGCAGGACAACGATCAGCAGGACGGCTGCGACGACGCCCGCAATCATCAGCTGGCGCCGGCGGCGCGAGCCGTCGACGACCACGAGCGTGTCGGAAGAGTGGAATGACGTTTCCCTGTTCATGCTGTCCATACCCGTTTCGAGTCTCGGTTGCCCCGTCCGCGAACTGTATTATAAGAATAAGGCACCGCGTGCAACAGAGGCTGTTGTTTCAACTGCCGCCAGTAGGTTTCGACCAACGGTGGCAGCCAATTTGCCAAGCGTGCGTTGCACGGCTGAAAATGAAGTGTCGTTGAATGGCTTCTTAGAACAAACGGGGAAAGGTCGTCCATGGAACATTATGGAATTATCGGCTGGATTGTGATCGGCGGCATTGCCGGAGCTATCGCCAAGTTCTTGATGCCGGGCAAAGACCCGGGTGGATGCATCATCACCGTTCTGCTCGGAATCGCGGGCGCGCTGGTTGCCGGATGGCTCGGACGCGTGGTCGGCTGGTATAGCGAGAATGAGGGGGCGGGCTTCATCGCCGCGATCGTCGGGGCTTTCCTCCTGCTGCTGATCTACCGGCTGATCGCCGGCCGCCGCCGGCTCTAATCGACCGTTCAGCAATCAGCCATGGCTGCCACGCGACCGTTGGCGGCATGGAACGATTGCCAGGGGAACAGGCATGAAAAGGATTATGGGTGCGGCGCTAATGCTCGGCGCCGCGCTACTTCCGTCGACTGCGCTCGCGCAGCAGGCGACGATCAATCAGACGATCACCGGCACCAGGCTCGACATCAACGCGATGGGCGACGTTACTCGCGTGCCCGACCTGGCGACGATCGCCGCCGGCGTCGTTTCGCGCGCTCCGACTGCGACGGCCGCGGTGCAGCAGACCGCTTCGCGCATGGCGCGGGTTCGCGAGGCATTGCGCAAGGCCGGGATCGCCGACCGCGACATCCAGACCAGCAACGTCAGTCTCAACCCCGACTATGTTTACACTCAGAACCAGCCACCCAAGCTCAGTGGCTATAATGCGTCGAACCAGGTGACCGTGCGCTTCCACGACATCGCTAGCACTGGCAAGATCCTCGACGCGCTGGTGGCGGAAGGCGCCAACCAGATTAGCGGGCCGAACCTTTCGGTCGAACATCCCGAAGCGGCGCTTGACGAAGCGCGCGCCAAGGCCGTGGCCGCCGGTCGCGCCCGTGCTGAGCTTTATGCGCGCTCGCTCGGCATGCGCGTGGCGCGCGTCGTGTCGGTTTCAGAAAGCGGTGGCTACGCGCCGCCGCCACCAATGCCGATGGTGATGGCCGCACGCGCCGAACGCGATCAAACCGCGATCGACCCCGGCGAGCAGAAGCTCCAGGTCAATGTCGCGATGACCTTCGAGCTTCAGTAGCCCCCAAAACGAAGAAGGCCGCGCAGCAAGTGCGCGGCCTTCGATACGCCGTCGATGAGCGGTGTTAGCGGACCGTACCCCGACGGATCAGGTTGACGATCGCCAGTAGGATCACTGCGCCGACCAGCGAATAGAGAAATGTCTCGATCGTGATGCCGTTATTCAGCGATGTGCCCCCGCCGAACAGCAACCCGGCAATCACTGCGCCGACGATTCCGACCACGACGTTGAGAATGACGCCCTGCTGAGCGTCCGTCCTCATGATCATGCTCGCAAGCCAACCGCAAATGCCGCCCACGACCAGCCAGATAATGATACCCATTACTTCCCTCCTGTATTCGGCCGCCCCTCAGGCAATGGGCGCCGTTCCGGCATCACAGACGCGTGATGCCGCCCGGTTGTTCCGGATTCGGAAGGGTCTGTCCAGAAATTAGGGTAAATGCTTGATTCTTGGAGAGCCGTAACGACCTTGGCGGGGGTCAGTACCGCTGCTGGCGCTCGTACTGGTCGCGATACTGCTTGAGTCGCGTCACGCGCAGGCCGGGCATTCCGCTGCGGTCGACCGCGCGCTGCCAGCTGGTGAACTCCTCGAGGCTCAACGTGTAGCGCTTGCAGGCTTCGTCAACGGAAAGCAGCCCGCCGGCGACGGCAGCAACGACTTCGGCCTTGCGACGCACGACCCAGCGGGTCGTGCTCGGTGGCGGCAATGACTCGAGCGTCAGCGGCTCTCCAAGAGGGCCGATGACTTGCGCCGGACGGATCTTCTGGTTCTCGAGCATTGTTCAGTCACACCTGCTTAATCATTGGTACTGGCCTCTGTTTAATGTGCGGCCGTTGAAAACATTCTGAAGCGTGCTGGTTAACAAGCCGGTTAGTCCGACTGACGCTCCCTTAACCGTGCTTCTCCTTCCGCGAACGTCCCACCCAGCAGTTTGACGGCCTCGCGCCAGCCGTCAGCGCCTGAGAAATAACAAGCGATCGCATCCTCCCTCGAACGCCCTTCGCGCTCTGCGGCGTCGCCGAGCAGCGAAAGGAGCTCGCTTAGGCTGATCGGCTCTTGCCCCTTCGTGCGAAAATCGCCGTCGTGCCGCGCCAACCCTTGCCCCCAAGTCTCTCTCAACGACCCCTCTCTAGCCCCGAGGAGTGAAATTCGGGTAAAGACCCTCGAAAGCACGTTTTCGATGCAGATGGATTTCCAGCTCGGCCGTCCCGCGGGACAGGCCCGGATCGTCGTCGCCATGTCAGGCGGCGTCGACAGCTCCGTCACGGCCGCGCTTGCCGCGCGGACCGGCGCCGAAGTCATCGGCGTGACGCTGCAGCTCTATGACCATGGCGAGGCGGTGCGCCGCTCTGGCGCCTGCTGCGCGGGGCAGGACATCTACGACGCCAGCCAGGTCGCTGAGCGCCTGGGCATTCCCCATTATGTGCTCGATTACGAAAGCCGCTTCCGGGGCGGCGTGATCGACCGCTTCGTCGACGAATATGCGCGCGGGCGCACTCCGGTGCCTTGCGCCAGCTGCAACCAGGGCGTGAAGTTCGTCGACCTCGTTGCTTTCGCGAGCGAGCTTGGCGCCGACTGCCTGGCGACCGGTCACTACGTCCGGCGCGTCGTCAACGACGGACGCGTGGAGCTGCACAAGGGCGCCGACCCGCGCCGCGACCAGAGCTATTTCCTCTACGGGACAACATGGGAGCAGCTCGATTTCCTGCGCTTCCCGCTAGGCGACTTGCCCAAGGACGAGGTGCGGCGGATCGCCACCGAGCTCGGCCTCGAGGTCGCGGCCAAGCCGGACAGCCAGGACATCTGCTTCGTTCCCGATGGCGACTATGCCGGGCTGGTCAAGCGCCTGCGCCCCGAGACGGAAGCACCGGGCGACATTGTCGACCTGTCGGGCCAGGTGCTTGGGCGTCATCGCGGTGTGGTCCACTTCACTGTGGGTCAGCGGCGCGGCATCGAAGTCGGCGGCCAGAAGGACCCGCTCTACGTCGTCCGCATTGAGCCCGAAGCCGCGCGGATCGTCGTCGGGCCGCGCGAAGCGCTGGCCGTCAGCGAAATGCGCGTCGTCGACTGGAACTGGCTCGGTGAGGACCAGCGCGAGGTGAGCGTCAAGGTGCGCTCGCTTGCGCCGCCGGTGGCTGCAGTTCGCGACGGTGACAGCATCCGCTTCGTCCAGGCCGAATATGGCGTCGCGCCGGGGCAGGCGGCCGTGCTCTACGACGGCACACGCATGCTCGGTGGCGGTTGGATTTCCGAGACCCGGCCCGCGTCCTTGGGCGTCCTCGATGCCGCCGCCGCATAGCGCCGGCATCCTGCTGTTCCGGCAGCGGGAAGGATCGACCGAGGTGGTGCTGGTCAAGCCGGGCGGCCCGTTCTGGCGGAATAAAGACGCCGGCGCCTGGATGATCCCGAAAGGCATGATTGAGCCGGGCGAGAACCCCGCCGAGGCGGCCCTGCGCGAGTTCGAGGAGGAGACGGGGACACGGCTCACCACCGTGCCTTTCCGGCTCGCGACGGTAAGGCAGGCCGGCGGCAAGATCGTCGAGGCGTTCGCAGCCGAAGGCGACCTCGATCCGGCAGCTATCCGCTCGATCGACTTCGAGATGGAGTGGCCGCCCCGCAGCGGCCGGATGCAGCGCTATCCGGAGGTAATTGAAGCGCGGTGGATGTCGCTGGGCCAGGCTCGCGAGATGATGCTCCCCAGCCAGTTGCCACTGCTCGATGCGCTGGAGGATAAGCTGCTCGGCTAGAGCTGGAACTGGCCCGCGATCACCGTGAAGCAGCGGCCGCCGAGCACCGCGCGGTCGCCATCGAGGCGGCAATGGAGCAGGCCCGAACGAGCGCTCGCCTGCAGCGCAGTGAATTCGTTGCGCCCGAGCCGCTCAGTCCAGTAGGGCACCAGCGCCGCATGTGCAGACCCGGTCACCGGGTCTTCGTCGATCCCGAGATAGGGCACGAACACGCGGCTGGCGACGTCGTGCCGCTGGCCGCGCGCGGTAACGACGGCCATTCGGTGGATTTGCTTAAGCGCGGCGAAATCGGGCGCGATTGCGCGCACCGCGACCTCGTCGGCGACCTCGATGAT
>Ga0074063_10064996_pt1 | contig 12917 bp, 10 predicted proteins | sample SoimicmetaTmtHMB_FD_76857 | JGI IMG/M metagenome (GOLD analysis project Ga0074063, IMG submission 76857) | Soil and rhizosphere microbial communities from Centre INRS-Institut Armand-Frappier, Laval, Canada - Soil microcosm metaTmtHMB... | ecosystem: Engineered > Artificial ecosystem > Soil... | reverse complement strand
GCATCGGCCCTGGCGAGCAGCAGCAGGTCGCCGACGAGGCGGCTCATCCGGCTCGAGGAGCGCAGCGCCGAGTCCACCATCGCCCTCTCGTCGTCCTGTGCGGGCTCGCGCAGCGAGACCTGCAGCAGCTCCAGGTTGGCGAGGATGCTGGTCAGCGGCGTGCGCAGCTCGTGCGAGGCGTCGGCGACGAACTCACGCTGCCTCTTCAGCGCCGCTTCCCGCTCGGAGCGGGCGGCGTCGAGCGATCGGAGCATCTGCTCCAGCGTCCTCGCCAGCTCTCCCACCTCGTCGTCGGCCTGCGGCTGCGGCATGTGGCTGGACGGATCGCCGGTATCGGCGATTGTTCGAGCGGTGGCGGTAAGCGAGGAGATCGGCCGCATCGCGCGACGCGCGATCGCGACGCCGGCGAGGCTGGCGAGCAGCGTGGCGCCCAGCACGCCGACCCCGATCAGGAGCCAGAGCCGGCCCACGGTCGAGTCGATGTGCTGCTGGTCGCGGCCGTACTGAACGTAGCCCGCGATCCGCCCGCTCTGGCGGCTGCGCAGGGCAACCGTCACGACCCTCATCTCGCCGATGTCGTGGACTCCGGGGACGGGCTCGCCGAGTTCGGCCGCGTTCGGGCTGGCTTCGAGCTGCTGAGCCTGTGCGTTGTAGATCCGCACCGACGCGCCGTTGGGGCTGACGAAGTCGGCCAGATCGGGCTCTTCGATGATCAGCGTGTTGGTGATCGTGTCGACGATCCGCACCTGCGAGGCGAGCGTTGCAACGGCGCTTTTCATCTCGTGGTTGAAGTCGTTACGGATCCGCTGCGCGGCGAGGTTGCCGACGATCACCCCGAACAGCACCAAGATCCCCAGCGTCAGGCCGGCGGAGACCGCGGCGAGCCGCCAGCGAACCGGCCAGTTGCGAGGATGCAACAGCTACTCCTTCAGCACGTAGCCGGCACCGCGTTTGGTGTGCAGGAGGCGGGTCTCGCTGCCGGACTCGAGCTTGCGGCGCAGGTTGGAGATGAAGACGTCGATCGTGTTGGTCGCCGCCATCGGGTCGTAGCCCCAGACCTCGTCGAGCAGCCGCTCGCGCGAGACCACGAGGCGCTCGTTGTGCATCAGGTACTCGAGCAGCTCGAACTCGCGGTTGGTCAGCTCGATCTCGCGCTCGCCGCGCTGAACCTCGCGGGTGTCCGGGTTGAGGGTCAGGTCGCCGACCTGCAGCGAAGCGGCGCCGCGCGGCGGCCGCCGTCGCAGCAGGGCCCGGATCCGCGCCAAGAGCTCCTTGCGCTCGAACGGCTTCACCAGGTAGTCGTCGGCACCGCTGTCGAGCCCCCCGACCCGGTCCTCGGTCTCGGCCCGAGCGGTCAGCATCAGGATCGGGACGTCGCTGTCGGCGCGGAGGCGGCGGCAGACCTCGACCCCGTCGAGCCGCGGCAGCCCCAGGTCGAGCACGACCAGGTCCGGCACGAAGCCGACGGCAACGTCGAGCGCCTCGATCCCGTCGGCGGAAGTGCGCACCTCGTATCCCTCGTTGCGCAGCGAGCGTCGCAGCACGTCGGCGATCTCCTCATCGTCCTCGACGACGAGCACGCGCCCCCCCGCCTGATCGGTCTCGCTGGCAAGCATCAGATCGATGTTAGCCCCGCGAACACCGACCCCGAAAGGCTTTTAGGGTGAATTTAGGCACGCATATAGCGCGGAAGGCGCGTGTTCTGGGGCAGTTGGCATCTGCGGCGCTTGGCATGATCGGCCCCAGCCCGTGAGTTCGTCTGCCGCCGTCCACCTGCACGCCCACAGCGAGTACTCGCTGCTCGACGGCGCCTGCAAGATCGACGCGATGGCTGCGCGGGCGGCAGAGCTGGGGCAGCCGGCGCTTGGATTGACCGACCACGGCGTGATGAACGGCGCCGTCGATCTCTACAAGGCCTGCAAGAAGCACGGGATCAAACCGATCGCCGGGCTCGAGGCCTACCTGGTCGACGACGTCAAGGGGATCAAGGAGAAGCCGAAGTACGAGCGCAACCACCTGACGCTGCTGGCCGAGAACGACACCGGCTTCGCCAACCTGGTCAAGCTCACCTCGGCCGGCTTCCTGGAAGGCTTCTCGCGGGGCAAGGCAAACGTCGACATGGAGCTGCTCGCGGCCCACGCCGAGGGTGTGATCGTCCTCACCGGCTGCCTGCAGTCGCGCTTCTGCCGCCGCCTGATCGAAGAGCGCGCCGAGGACGCCCGCGCCCACCTCGACGACCTGATCCAGGCCTTCGGTCCCGAGCAGGTCTACTTCGAGGTGCAGAAAAACGGGATCGAGGACCAGGAGAAGGCCAATCAGGGCATCGTCCGCTTCGCCCGCGAGCTGAACCGGCCGCTGGTCGGCACCGCCGACGTCCACTACTTGCGCCGCGAGGACTTCAGCAACCACGCGGCGCTTCTCTGCGTGCAGACCAAGTCGACGCTGGAGGCGCCGAAGCTGAGCTTCGACACCAACGAGTTCTTCCTCAAGAGCAACGAGGAGATGACCGAGTCGTTCGCCGAGTGGCCCGAGGCGGTGCCGACGACGCTCGAGATCGCCGAGCGCTGCGAGATCGAGGTCGAGCTCGGCAACCTGCTGCTGCCGCGCTACCCGACCCCCGATGGCTCCGAGCCGGAGGCGATGCTGAGGCAGATCGCCGGCGAGGGCCTGCGCGCGCGCTACGGAGATCCCCCTCCGGCCGAGGCGGTCGAGCGGCTCGAGTTCGAGCTCGGGGTGATCGAGGAAATGGGCTTCTCCTCCTACTTCCTGATCGTTTGGGACTTCGTCCGCTTCGCCAAGCAGAACGGCGTCGCGGTCGGCCCGGGGCGCGGCTCGGCGGCCGGCTCGATCGTCTCCTACAGCCTCGACATCACCGACCTCGACCCGCTCGCCAACGACCTCCTCTTCGAGCGCTTCCTCAACCCGGGCCGCAAATCGATGCCGGACATCGACATCGATTTCTCGGTGCGCGGCCGCGAGCGGGTGATCCGCTACGTCGGCGAGAAATACGGCCGCGAGTCGGTCGCCCAGATCATCACCTTCGGCAAGATGGCGCCGCGGGCGGCGACCCGCGACGCGGCCCGCGTGCTCGGCTTCGACTACGGCAGCGGCGACCGCCTCGCCAAGCAGATCCCCGAGCCGATCCTCGGCCGCAACCCCTCCTTCGAGGAATGCCTGCAGCCGGGGCAGGAACTGAAACGGACCTACGACTCGGAGCCCGACTCGAAACGGATCCTCGACGTCGCCCAGGGGCTGGAGGGGATCATCCGCAACAACTCGATCCACGCCGCCGCCGTGGTGATCGCCGACCGGCCGCTGCAGGAGATCGTGCCGCTGCAGCTCGCCGAGGATCGCAGCGCCCCCGCCGGCGGGAATGGCAACGGCGGCGGCAAAGCCGAGCGCCAGTACAAGATCGTGACCCAGTACTCGATGGGCCCGATCGAGGAGATCGGCCTGCTGAAGATGGACTTCCTCGGCCTGCGCAACCTCGACGTGATCGAGGACGCGGTCGAGATCATCCGCCGCTCGCGTGGCGTCGAGCTGGACATGGCGGCGATCCCGATGGGCGACGCCAAGACCTTCGAGATGCTCACGAGGGGGGACGGCACCGGCGTCTTCCAGCTCGAGTCGGAGGGCATGCGCGAGGCGATGAAGAAGGTGCGCCCGACCGAGTTCGACGACATCGTCGCGCTCGTCTCGCTCTACCGGCCGGGGGCGATGCGCTACATCCCCGACTACGCGAAGGGCAAGCGCAACCCCGCCTCGGTCACCTACCCCGACGAGCGCCTGCGACCGATCACCGAACCGACTTACGGCTGCGTCCTCTACCAGGAGCAGCTGATGGAGATCGCCAAGCGGATGGCCGGGTTCAGCCCCGCCGAGGCCGACGACCTGCGCAAGGCGATCGGCAAGAAGAAGCGCGACCTGATGGCGACGATGAAGGCCAAATTCATGGAGGGCATGGGGGCCTCCGGCACCGCCGCCAAGGTGGCGAGCGACATGTGGTCGCTGATGGAGGCGGCCGCCGACTACTCGTTCAACAAGTCGCATGCCGCCTGCTACGCGCTGATCGCGTACCGGACCGCCTACCTGAAGGCGAACTTCCCGGCCGAGTACATGGCGGCGGTGATCTCCTCGGTGATGAACACCAAAGACAAGGTGCCGTTCTTCGTCAACCGCTGCGAGGAGATGGGCATCGACGTGCTGCCGCCCGACGTCAACTCCTCCGATCACGACTTCGTCGTCTCTGAGAAGGCGATCCGCTTCGGCCTCGACGCGGTCAAGAACGTCGGCCACAGCGCCGTCGAGGCGATCCTCCGGGCCCGCGAGGACAGCGATATCGCCTCGATCTGGGATTTCTGCGAGCGGGTCGACTCGCGCGCCGTCAACAAACGGGCAATCGAATGCCTGATCAAGTGCGGCGCCCTCGACTCGACCGGTGCGACGCGCAAAGGGATGCTGGAGGCATTGCCCGCGGCACAGTCGGCGGGCCAGAAAGCACAGGAGGACGCACAGCTCGGCCAGGGCTCGATCTTCGACTTCGGCGACGGGGCCGCAGAAGGGGGAGGGGACAGCGGCTCGAGCCACCATCGCCCACCGATCTCGGCGGTCGAGTACGAGCGCCGTGAGCTGCTGGCGATGGAGAAGGAGACGCTCGGCACCTACCTTTCGTCTCACCCACTCTCAGAAGTACGTGAGGCCCTGCGCGCCCGGGTCGATTGCAGCCTGGCCGCCCTCGCCAGCAAGCCCGATGGTGCTTGGGTGACGGTCGGGGGGATCGTCACCGAAAGCAAAAAGATCCGCACCAAGAGCGGCAGCCAGATGATGTTCGCGACGCTCGACGACATCGAGGGACAGGTCGAGATGCTGGTCTTCAAGGCCGATCAGGCGGAGAGCGCCACGGCGATCGCGCCCGATGCCGTCGTCCTCGTCCGCGGCCGGATCGACCACAAGGATCGGGGCGAGACGAAGCTCGTCGTGCAGGAAGCGGAGCGGTTCGAACCCGACGGCGAAGAGATCGCCCGGGCAGGCGCCGCGGCTGCCGCCCCAACGGAGCCCCTGCGGCTGACGATCGATGCCGCGAGCCTGCGCCGTCCCGGCATGTTCGACCAGCTGAAGGAAGTCTTCGAGCATCACAAGGGGGAAGCCGACGTCCATCTCGCGATCCGCGGCGAGAACGGCAAGCCGACCGAGGTCAAGCTGGGCGACGGCTACAGGGTGAGGCCCTCGAGCGGCCTGCGCGCCGAGTTGGACCAGGTTCTTGGTGCCGACGCCCTGGCTGCCTAGACTTCTGGTGTGCCAGCTACGCGTCAGAAGACCGGTGAGTGTCGCCAGTGTCGCTCCTTCTGCGACAAAATGGTCGAGCCGCGCGGTTGCATCGAGCTGGGTTGCCGCTTCCTCTACAGCGTCATCGACGGGCTGACCGGCACCCAGTACGTCGGCTGCATGCAGGAGGTCTTTGGCGCCAAGGTCGAGCTCGACGCGGTCTTGCAGCCGGGCGGCTTCGGCGGCGTCAAGATGACGGGCACGGCGCTGCCCCACTGCCCCTTCTCGGTCGAGCGCGCCTATCTCGGCGCGGGCCCCGAGTACGACTGCGTCAACCGGCGCTTCTTCGATTGCACCGATGGCGGCCCCGAGGGCCTGAGGGCGTTCGATCTGCGCGATCTTGCATCTGAGCCGCCTGGCCTTTAACGGCGACACAATTCCGTGTAGGATTCCGCCGCATGAGCGATCAAACCGCAGTGGCAGAGGCAGAGCAGCTCGTGGCAGAGGTAACCGGTGACGGTGCCGGGGCGGAGGGCCCCAAGTTCACGCTCGAGCTGAACCAAGACCAGAAGGACATCCGCGAGTGGGTGCACGGATTCGCCGAGGGCGTCGTCCGGCCCGCTGCAGAGGAATGGGACGAGCGCGAGGAGACTCCCTGGCCGGTGATCCAGGAGGCCGCCAAGATCGGTCTCTACGGCTTTGAAGCACTCGGCCAGTTCTTCGCCGATGAAACCGGTCTGACCCTGCCGATCGCCAACGAGGAGCTGTTCTGGGGCGATGCCGGCATCGGCATGGCGATCATGGGCACCTCGCTCGCCGTCGCAGCGATCTTCGGGCAGGGGACCCCGGAGCAGATGGGCGAGTGGATCCCGCAGTGCTTCGGCACCGCCGACGATCCCAAGGTGGCCGCTTTCTGCTCGTCGGAGCCGGATGCAGGCTCCGACGTCGCGGCCATCCGCACCGCCGCCAAGTACGACGAAGCGACCGACGAGTGGGTGCTGAACGGCCAGAAGGCGTGGGCGACCAACGGCGGCATCTCCGACGTCCACGTGGTGATCGCCTCGGTCGACCGCGAGCTGCGCTCGCGCGGCCACGCCGCCTTCGTGATCCCGCCGGGCACGAAGGGCTGCGAGCAGGGCGCCAAGGTCAAGAAGCACGGCCTGCGCGCCTCGCACACCGCCGACGTCCACCTCGATGACTGCCGCGTACCCGGCTCATGCCTGCTCGGCGGCAAAGAGAAGCTCGACGAACGCCTGGCCCGGGTCCGCGAGGGCAAGAGCTCCAAATCGCAGGCGGCGATGGCAACCTTCGAGGCGAGCAGGCCGACGGTCGGCTCGCAGGCGCTGGGCATCGCCCGGGCGGCCTACGAGTACTCGCTCAACTACGCCAAAGAGCGGCAGCAGTTTGGCAAGGCGATCATCGAGAACCAGGCGATCGCCTTCACCCTCGCCGATATGAAGATGGAGATCGACGCCGCCCGGCTGCTCGTCTGGCGCGCCGCCTGGATGGGCCGCAGCGGTCAGAAATTCGAGAACGCCGAGGGCTCGATGTCGAAGCTGAAGGCGGGCGAGGTCGCGGTCTGGTCCACCGAGCGGGCGATCCAGATCCTCGGCGGCAACGGCTACACCCGCGAGTTCCCGGTCGAGCGGATGCACCGCGACGCGAAGATCTACACGATCTTCGAGGGCACCTCCGAGATCCAGCGCCTGGTCATCTCACGCGCGATCTCAGGCGTCCAGATTCGCTAGCTCACGAGCACAGGCGGTAGAGAGCAGCCCGGTTGGTTCCCGGGTGAATTTAGGTCGCACGCGCTTCGCGCTTGGCGACTATGTCTGAGCGCGGCTTTGCCGCGCGGATGACAGATTGCATTTCGCGGCCTTCGGCCACATTCACCCAGGAACCAACCGGGCTGCTCTTTTCACACGCAGGTAGAGGACACGAGAGCTCACACGCCCCGAGACGGTCCAGCTGCCCATGGCTCAGGCGCTTGCTCTCTACGGTGAGCGGAGGAAGCTTCGGTGCGTGGTGGAGCGACGGCGATGTGCTCTCGCGGGAATGTCGCGAAGCGGCGATATGCAATCTCGTGATTGCGCGGCGTCAGCCGCGCTCAGTCTCCGTCGCTAAGCGCGAAGCGCGTGCGACATCAATTCCCGCGAGTGCACATCGCCGTCGCTCACCCTTGCCGCCGTTTGAGGCCCGCTTTGCGCAGCCGCTTCGCGGCCTGCACTTCCTTGCGGTCCGGGCCTTTCTTGTTCGGCCCGGGAGTCTCCAGCGTCGCCGGCAGTCCCTCGAAGCGGGGCTCGGAGAGGAAGGCGGCCAGGCCTTGCTTGCCCATCTCACCTTTGCCGATGTTGGCGTGGCGGTCGCGGCAGGAGCCGAGTGGCGCGGCGGCGTCGTTGACGTGGAGGCAGCGCAGGCGCTCCAGGCCGACCTTCTCGTCGGCCTCGTCGACCACCGCTCCTAGGTGCTCGGCGTCGGTGACGTCGTAGCCCTGGACGAAGAGGTGGCAGGAGTCGAGGCAGAGACCGAGCCGCTGGCCGGCGCCGGCCAGCTCGATCAGCTCCGCGGTCTGGTCGAAGTCACGGCCGAGCAACCCTTTGTGACCGGCGGTCTGCTCGAGCAGGAGCGGGCAGCTCTCGCTGTCCTTCAAGGCAGCGGCAATGACCTTGGCGGCGCGCTTGATCGACGGGCCCAACGGCTCGCCTTTCTGGGCGCCCGGGTGGAGAACGACGCCGGCGGCGCCGATCCCATCGCCGATCCGCAGCGCGTGGGTCAGCGAGGCAAGCGACTTCTTGCGCAGCTCCTTGTCTTTGGAGGCGCAGTTGATCAGGTAGACGGCGTGGATCACCACGGCTTCGACCGGGGAGGCGTCCATCGCCTCACGAAATGCGGCAAAGTCCTCCTCACCGTATTTGGTCGGTCGCCACATCCGCGGGCTCTGGTTGAAGATCTGGATCGACTCGCAACCGAGCTCGCTGCCGCGCTCGATCGCGTTAGGCAATCCGCCGGAGGTGGAAACATGCGCGCCGATCAACATGACTGAAGAAACTCCCCGATTGAGGTTTGCCCCCTCGCCAACCGGTGCCCTTCACATCGGCGGCGCGAGGACGGCACTCTACAACTGGCTGGCGGCGCGCCATCGCGGCGGCTCGCTGGTGCTGCGAATCGAGGACACCGACCGCGAGCGCTCGACCGAGGAGAACGTCGAGCAGATCCTCGACGCGCTGCAATGGCTGGAGCTCGACTGGGACGAGGGACCGGTCTCGCAGGCATCGCGCGCCGAGCGACACGAGGAGGCGCTGGGTCGCCTGCTCGAGAGCGGCGCTGCCTACCGGGACCCGGCGACGGCCAAGGACGTCGAGGCATGGAAGGCGGAGCACGGCGCCGATCGCGGCTACCGCAGCGAACCGAGCGACGAGCCCGGGGCGGCGATCCGCTTGCGCGTTCCCGACAATGGCGAGACCGTGGTCGACGATCTGATTCGCGGGCCGGTCAGCTTTCCCAATCGCAGCTACGACGACTTCGTGATCGCCCGCGGCGACGGCTCCGTCCTCTACAACTTCGCGGTCGCCGTCGACGACGCCGAGATGGGCATCACCGACGTCGTCCGCGGCGACGACCATCTCTCGAACACCCCCAAGCAGCTGCTGGTCCTGGCGGCACTCGGCTTCGAGCCGCCCCACTACGCCCATCTGCCGCTCCTGCACGGCCCCGACGGCCGCAAGCTCTCTAAGCGGCACGGCGCCGCCTCGGTCCAGGAGCTGCGCGAAGCGGGATACCTGCCGGCGGCGGTGCGCAACTACCTGGCGCTGCTCGGCTGGGGCGCCGATGACGACGCCACCCTGATCGCCACCGACGAGCTGATCGAGCGGTTCCGTGTCGAGGACGTCGGCAAGGCGGCGGCGATCTTCGATGAGAAGAAGCTGCGCTGGATCAACGGTCGCTACATGCGCGAGATGCCGCTCGAGGACTACACGCGCGCGGTGGCACGACATACCGGGCGCCCCGCCGATGAGCACTTGCGAGCGGCCTGCGAGATCGTCCAGGAGAAAGCCCAGACCCTGGCGGAGGTCTGGCCGCTGATCGGCTTTCTCTTCGACCCGCCGGTCGAGGACGAGAAGGCGTGGCGCAAGGTGATGAAGGGAGAGGCCCTCGAAGCGCTGGAAGCCTCCTGCGACGCGCTGACGGCGGCTAAGGAGTTCGACTCCGAGGCGGTGGAGTCGGCCCTTGCCCCTCTGCCAGAGCGGCTGGGCGTCAAACCAGGGCGGGTCTACCAGCCGATCCGTGTCGCGATCAGCGGCGGCACGGTTTCTCCCGGCATCTTCGAATCGCTGGCGGTGCTGGGGCGCGAGGACTCGCTGAGCCGAATTGGCGCAGCGATCGAGCGCCTACGGCCCTGAAGGACAATCTTTACTCCCAATCTCTTCCGGATTGGACAAAAGAAATACGAAGTTATCCCCATTATTGGGGATGCAAGTGCTAAACCGTATGTCCTCAGTTGCCGATGAGGGGGGCGGAGCGAGTCCTTCATGGCACCAACTAGACAACAGGGCAACGGGAAAGTTCACAAGGCCGATGCCCCGCGGGCCCGCACTTCTGCCCCAGCTCCCGGCGCCCGCCTCGCCGCCGCCTTTGAGGCGGTGGAGAAATTTCCCGCCCTGATCGAGTCCCGCAGCCGCGTGATGCAGGCGGCGACGGCCGAGACGTCGCGCATCGGCGATCTGGTTGAGGCGGTCGAGTGCGACGTTGCCCTGACGATCGCCGTCCTGCGCTTTGCCAACCGCTCTGGCAGCGGTGGCGGCGTCGGCAGCGTGCCCGAGGCGGTCGAAGTCTTGAAGCCGTCTGGGGTTCTGGCGATCGCCGGCACCGCACCCGTCTTCGACTTCTTCGAGTCCAACGGGGGCTGGGAGCTGAAACCGGAGCAGTTTCGCGTCCATGCTCTCGCCACCCAGCAGGCGGCGGCGGAGATTGGCCGTGCGATCGGCTGGGCCGACCGCAACGAACTCGTCGTTGCCGCACTCCTCCACGACATCGGCCGCCTGGTCATCTCGAAACTCCACCCGGGTCGCAGGTCCTACTCCGACGCCGTATCGCGTGCCCCCGAGCTGCGGATCCGTGAAGAACGCGACCAGCTCGGCATCGACCACGCCCTTGTGGGTGGAGTGCTGGCGCGGCGCTGGAACGTGCCGCAGCGGATCGCCGTCGCGATCGAGCGCCATCACGCCGAGGACGCAGACGGCCTGGCCGCGATCGTCTCCACCGCGGACATGGTCGCCCACTACTCACAGGGCGAAGCGGTTACGGCGGAGCGTCTTCGCGAGGCAGCGGGGCGGTGTGGCCTCGGCCCCGAGGATCTCCGCGAGCTGCTCTACGAGCTTCCCTACCCGCGCAAAGACAGCCCTCGCGTCAGCGAGCCCTGCCCGCTCTCGATGCGTGAGCTGGACGTCCTCCGCCACCTATCCGAGGGAATGGTCTACAAGCAGATCGCCGGCGAGATGCAGCTCTCGGTCTCGACCATCCGTACCCATCTGCACAACGTCTACGGCAAGATCGGCGCCGTCGATCGCGCTCAGGCAGTGCTCACCGCGCGCGACCGCGGTTGGATCTAGTTACTCGATCAGCGACTCGCGGAGCGCTATCGCCACAGCATGGGTCCGGTTTTTTGCCTCCAGGCGAGCGAGGACGTTCTTGGTGTGGGTCTTCACCGTTTCCTCGCTGAGACCGAGCTCGCGCGCGGCGGCGATAGTGGAGCCGCCATCGGCGAGCAGTTGCAGGATCTCGCGCTGGCGCCGGGTCAGCTTTCCCCGGCTGCCGCTGGGCGGGACGGCCGGGTCGATGAATTTCTCTTGCTCGAGGGCCGCCCATACCGCCTTGGCCATTTCATCCGCCCCCGCCGTGCGGGCGACATAAGCCGTCGCGCCAGCCTGCAGGGCGGCCGACGCGATGTGGCGCTCCGGGCGCTCGCCGTGGGCGACGATCCCCATGCCGGGTGCGGTCTTTCGCAGTTCTCGGATCGCCTCGTTCCCCGCCGTCGTCCCGTCGCCGTCGTCGAGACCACGTCGGAGGTCGACGATCGCGACGTCGATGCTGCCGATGTCGCGGATCAGTCCGATCGCTTCGTCGCGGCTGACGCTCTCGTGGATCTCGAAGTCGGCGCGCAGCGTCTCACGCACACCGAGCCGGACCAGCGGGTGAGGGTCGATCACTAGGCAGTGTGGGCGCTCGCTCAGGACCGATCGATCCTAACCCAGCCCGGTCCGCGTCGTACGGTAGAAAGGAACTTGTGATTTCCATCACCTCGAAGTCGCGCTACGCGGTAGTCGCGATGGCGGAGCTGGCTCGCTCGGGTGAGCGGCCGGTGCCGATCAAAGAGCTGGCCGAGCGTCGCGGCATCCCCGAGCAATTCCTCGAGCAGCTCTTCTCGACCTTGCGCCGGGCCGGGCTGCTGACCAGCCACCGCGGCATGAAGGGGGGCTACACGCTCTCCCGCGCGGCCGACGAGATCACCGTCCTCGAGGTGGTCCAAGCCCTCGACGGCAAGGTCGGCCAAGAGGCCGACGAGGCGGGCGGGATCTGGGCCGAGGGCGTCGTCGCCCTGCGCAAGGTCTTCGGCCAGACCACGATCGCCGAAGTCGCCCGCCGCGAGGCGGAGGAGGCCGGCTCGGGGATGTACTTCATCTAGGTTCGGCCGTGGCTGCCTGAGAACGGGTGGTACGGTCGGAGTTCGATTGTCGGGACACCGAACTACGAGCGGGGGAGAGTGAGCAAATGAGACGAGGCCTGACCCTGACGGCGCTCGCTGCCACCGCGTTGGCAATCGGCGCCGCGGGGGTCGCGATCGCGAGCGGAACGTCCTCCGCTGCAGTCTGCCTTCGATCGGCGCTCAGCCTGGGGGGCGGCTGCGGCTCCCCGGGCCTTACGGTCAAAGTCGGCGGCGGGGTGGAGCGGAAGGGCCTGCCGGCACGCGAGGTGGCGCCCGCCGCTCTCAAGCTGTGGGCCAAGGTCTCAACGAGCGACGGCACCCATCCGTCTGCCCTCCGGGAAGTGACGATCGACCTCGACCGGAATCTCTTGATCAGTGCAGAGGGCCTGTCCATCTGCAATCCGGGCGGGCGGGAGGCGTCAATTCGGAAAGCCTGCGCCAACTCGATCGTCGGAGGTGGCAAAGCGGACTTCGAGATTGCTTTCCCCGAAGCGTCGCCCATCCAGAGCGCAAGCAAGCTGACCGTCTACAACGGTGGCGTCAAGGGTGGCGTCACGACCCTCTACGCGGTTGCCTCCGTCAACGTGCCGGCGCCGCGCACGATTGCGATACCCCTTGAGTTCGAAAAAATCCACAAAGGCCGCTACGGACTGCACGCTGTCGCCAAGGTCCCGGTGATCGCCGGAGGCAGCGGATCGCTGCTTGACTTCAGGCTCAGGATCAAACGGTCCTTCAGCTACAGGGGCCAGCCGGAGAGCCTCGTAGCGGCGAGATGTCCCGCCAGTCAGCTCAAGGCCGAGATCAGCGCCCTCTTCAGGAACGAAGCCGGGACGCCCGGGGTGCCTGCCACCACCGCCATCAGGGGCACGGTGGCCCTTCCCTGCTCTTGAATGGCGGCGTCCTCGATCTACGTCTGTGACCTGGACGGGACGCTGCTGCGCTCCGATGG
>Ga0074063_10110210_pt1 | contig 12993 bp, 12 predicted proteins | sample SoimicmetaTmtHMB_FD_76857 | JGI IMG/M metagenome (GOLD analysis project Ga0074063, IMG submission 76857) | Soil and rhizosphere microbial communities from Centre INRS-Institut Armand-Frappier, Laval, Canada - Soil microcosm metaTmtHMB... | ecosystem: Engineered > Artificial ecosystem > Soil... | reverse complement strand
AACGTGAAATCGCTCTGGGGCAAGAACTACGCGTTGCTCGGCAACGCCGGCGAATTCCTCGACCCGGTATTTTCCTCGGGCGTGACCATCGCCTTCAAATCGGCGAGCCTGTCCACGGCCTGCCTCCAGCGTCAGTTCGCCGGCGAGAGCATCGATTGGGAAGCCGAATACGGCATTCCCCTGCGCGAAGGCGTCAACACCTTCCGCACCTTCGTCGAGGCCTGGTACGCCGGTGGATTCCAGAAGATCATCTTCTTCGAAAAATCCTCGAAAGAAGTGCGCGAAATGATCAGCGCGATTCTCGCTGGCTATGCATGGGATAAAAAGAATCCCTACGTCGCCGAGTCCAAGCGCCGCCTGACGGTGCTGGAGCAATTGTGCGCCGGCTGATCATCGCCAGTTTTTTTGCGTTGACCTTGACCGGTTGCGCGATGCATCCGGTCACGCGTGCGCCGGCGCCGGCGATTTCCAGCCAGCCTTTGCTGCGCCTGTCGCCGGCCAGCCTCGGGCATGCGCTCGCGTTGCAGCAGCAGTTGAGTTTCAGTTTCGGTGACCAGCAGCGCTCGATGGATGCGCTGCTGGAAGTCGATGCGCAGGAAGTACGGCTCGCAGTGCAGGCGATGGGGCAGTCGGCGCTGCGTTTGCGCTGGGATGGCAAGGCGCTGGAGCAATCGCGCGCGAATTGGTTGCCGCCGACGTTGCAAGGCGAACGCGTGCTCAGCGATCTGCAGCTCGCGTACTGGCCGATGGCGGAAATCCAGGCAGCGCTGCCTTCGGGCTGGACCCTGTCGGAAATCCAGGGCAGGCGCGAACTGCATCATGACGCACAGTTGATTGCGACGATCAGCTATCCGGAAGCCAATCGCATCGAGATCGACGAAGCCGTCGATGGCTATCGTCTATCGATCCTGTCTGTGCCGATGGATGGAGCATCGCCATGACAGCGATGTCGCCGCGTGTGTACCTCAACGAGCTCGGCATTGTCTGTGCCCTTGGCGCGGGTCGCGCTGCGGTCGCGGCGGCGATGTTCAATGCCGATAGCGCCGGCGGTGTTGCCGTGAGCGAGTCGATCACACCCGGCCGTCCGCTGGCCTTGGGAGCCGTGACAGCCGCGCTGCCTGCCATTGACGATTTGCCGCGGTACCTGCGCAGCCGCAACAACGCGCTGCTGCGGCTGGCACTGATGGAAATCCGTCCGACCGTGGATGCGGTGATCGCACGCCACGGCCGTCATCGCGTTGCGATCGTGCTCGGCACCAGCACCTCCGGCATCGGCGAAGGCGAGCGCGCGCAACGCCATTTCGAGACGCATGGGGCATGGCCCGTGGACTACGACTACCTGCAGCAGGAAATGGCCAGCCCGGGGCATTTCCTCGCGCATGAGCTGGGCACGAATGGCCCGACGCACGTGATTTCCACGGCGTGTTCGTCCAGTGCGAAAGCGCTGGCTGCCGGCGCACGCCTGCTCAATGCCGGTCTCGCCGATGCGGTTGTCGCCGGCGGTGCCGATTCCCTGTGTGCGTTCACCGTTGCCGGATTCAGCGCGCTCGAATCGGTGTCGGCCACCCGTTGCAATCCATTCTCCGGTAATCGTCGTGGCATCAACATTGGCGAAGGCGCTGCGCTGTTCCTGATGAGTCGCGATGAAAGCGCGGTGCGTCTCGCTGGGTGGGGCGAAAGCTCCGACGCCCACCATATGTCCGCACCGGATCCGAGCGGGCAGGGCGCCGCCGATGCGATCCGCCAGGCCTTGCAACGCGCGCAGCTCGATGCCGCCGCGATCGACTACATCAACCTGCACGGCACCGCGACCCAGCACAACGATGCGATGGAAAGCGTCGTCGTTGCCGAACTGTTCGGCGCGGACGTGCCGACGAGTTCGACCAAGCCGCTGACCGGTCACACGCTGGGCGCCGCCGGTGCGATCGAAGCCGGCCTGAGCTGGCTCGCGCTCGCGGAAAATCCGCGCGGATTGCTGCCGCCGCATTGGTGGGATGGCATCGCCGACGCGACACTGCCGACGCTGCGTTTTGCGCAGCCGGGAGAAGTTTCCGCGCGCAGGCTTCGCCATGTGCTCAGCCAGAGTTTCGCGTTCGGCGGCAGCAACGCCGCGCTCGTGCTGGGAGTGGACTGAGCATGCGCGCCGATCGCTTGCCCGCTGATATTCCTATCGAAGACGTCGTCCCGCATCGCGGTGCGATGCTGCTGGTCGATCGCCTGATTTTCTGTGACGACGACAACGTCGTGGTCGAAGCGGATGTCGGCGCGGGCAATCAGTTCGCGGACGACACCGGCGTACCGGCCTGGGTCGGCATCGAATACATGGCGCAGGCGATCGCCGCATGGGCTGGCTATCGTGCGCTGGCGCGGCAGGAAACCGTCAAGCTCGGTTTCCTTCTGGGTACGCGCCGCTACACCTGCGCCCGTTCGGTATTTGCCTTCGGTCTGCGCCTGCGCATCGAAGGTCATCGCGAACTGTTCGGCGAGAACGGCCTCGGTCTGTTCGCCTGCCGCATCCTCGATGGCGATGAGGAAATCGCCACCGCCAACGTTTCCGTTTTCGAACCGCAGAATCCCGAGGCCTTCCTGGAGGGCCAGCAACCATGACAAACCCCAGCATCCTCGTCACCGGCGCCAGCCGCGGTATCGGCAAGGCGATCGCGTTGCGGCTTGCGCAGGACGGTTACGACATCGTCGTGCATTGCCGCAGCCGCATCGAAGAAGCCGAAAGCGTCGCCGCGGAAATCCGCGGGCTCGGCCGCGATGCCCGCGTGCTCGCTTTCGACGTCGCCGATCGCGCGGCCTGCGCGCAACTGCTGCTTGCCGATGTCGAGGCGAATGGCGCGTATTACGGCGTCGTCTGCAACGCCGGCATCGCCCGCGACAATGCTTTTCCGGCGATGACTGGCGAGGAATGGGACAGCGTCATCCACACCAACCTCGATGCTTTCTACAATGTGTTGCAGCCGCTGGTGATGCCGATGGTGCGCCGACGCAAACCCGGACGCATCGTCACGCTGGCTTCGGTGTCTGGCCTTGCCGGCAATCGCGGCCAGACCAATTACAGCGCCGCGAAAGCCGGCATCATCGGTGCGACCAAGGCGCTGGCGCTGGAACTGGCCAAGCGCGAGATCACCGTCAATTGCATCGCACCGGGCCTGATCGAGACCGACATGATCGGTAGCGAGATCATCGAGGAAGCGATGAAGATGATCCCGATGCGCCGCGTGGGCCGACCGGAAGAAGTGGCGGCGCTGGCGAGTTTCCTGATGTCGGAGGGGGCGGGTTACATCACCCGTCAGGTGATTTCGGTGAATGGAGGAATGGTCTGATGCGTTCGAATGTGCAACGACGCGTGGTCATCACCGGCATGGGCGCGATCAGCCCGCTGGGTCACGATTGGCCGACGGTACTGGCCAATCTCCGCGCCGGTCGCAACTGCGTGCGGCACTACGACGAATGGTCGATTTACAAGGGATTGAACACGCGCCTCGGCGTGCCGGCAGCGCCGTTCGAATTGCCCGAACATTACAACCGCAAGAGTACGCGCAGCATGGGCCGGGTCGCCTTGATGGCGACGCGAGCGAGTGAGCTGGCCTTGATCGATGCCGGCCTGCTCGGCGATCCATTGCTCAAGAGCGGTCGCGTCGGCATTTCGTATGGATCCTCGGCGGGCACGCCGGCATCGATGAGCGATTTCGGACGCATGGTGCTGGAGAAAAACACCCAGACCATCAACGCCACCACCTACATCAAGATGATGGCGCATACCGCGCCGGTGAACATCGGCGTGTTTTTCGGCATCACCGGCCGCGTCATCACGACGTCCAGCGCCTGCACCTCGGGCAGCCAGGGCATCGGCTACGCCTACGAGGCGATCAAGGCCGGGCACCAGACGGTGATGCTGGCGGGCGGTGCCGAAGAGCTCGACGTCACCGACGCCGCCGTATTCGACACCTTGTTCGCGACCAGTACGCGCAACGCCGAGCCGGAACTCACGCCGCGACCGTTCGACGCCAAGCGCGATGGTCTGGTGGTGGGCGAAGGCGCCGGCACGCTGATCCTGGAAGACTACGATCACGCGGTCGCGCGCGGTGCGCGCATCCTCGCGGAAATCGTCGGCTTCGGCACCAACAGCGACGGCCAACACGTCACGCAACCGAATGCCGCGACGATGGCGATCGCCATGCGTCTGGCGCTGCAGGATGCCGATCTGCCGCCGGAAGCGATCGCCTACGTCAACGCCCACGGCACCGCCACCGATCACGGCGACATCGCCGAAACCACGGCGACGAACGCGGTGTTCGGCGAGCGCATGCCGATCAGTTCGCTCAAGAGTTACACCGGCCACACGCTCGGCGCCTGCGGCGCGCTCGAGGCCTGGATCAGTTACGAGATGATGCGCGAAGGCTGGTTCGCGCCAACCGTGAATCTCGACGAAGTCGACCCGCGCTGCGGTGCACTCGACTACATCATGGGCGAAGGCCGGCGCATCGAAGGCGAGTACGTGATGAGCAATAACTTCGCTTTCGGCGGCATCAACACGTCGCTTATCCTGCGTCGCTGGCGCGATTGAATTCCTTTCCCAGTTTCCCGACCCAACACACTCCGGAGCCATGACCATGAAGCGAATTTCCCTCGTACTGCTCGCAGCTATCGCCGTCGCGATGCCAGCGTTCGCCCGCGACACCGTCCTGCATCTGGACGTGAACGCCGTCACTGACCCGGGTTTCTCGCAGGGGAAGCTCGATGGTTCGGTGAAATTCTATTTCGCCGGGCAGAAGACGCCGGCGGTGCTGAGCAATCTCGGCGCGGCAACCACCAATCGCAAGACCAGCGGTGCCGGCAAGAGCGACACCGATGCCTGCCGCTGGGTGATGCTGACTGCGCTGGTCGCATTGCAGGACGACGCGAAGGCGCATGGCGCGAACGCAGTGATCGGCATCACCAGCAACTACAAGAACGTCACCTGGGCCAGCCCGACGCAGTACGAATGCCATGCCGGCAACATCATGGCGGGCGTGGCGCTGAAGGGCACGTACGCGAAGATCGGCAAGCACTGAATTTTCTCGCGGCATCGCTGGCATCGTGATGCGCGTGGATGATCGGTGATGAATATCGTGAGCGATGACAGGGAAGCGATCCGCATCCGCCTCGCTTCGCTGGCGGATCTTTCGCCGTCGGCGGAGGCATCGCTGGATTGGTTGAATTCTTCCGAGCAAGAGCGCCTGGCAGCGATTTCTGCACCGCGCCGACGCCGGCAGTTTCTTGCCGGCCATTGGTTGGCGCGCGAGATCGCGGCCGAGTATGGCGGCGGTGACAGCGACGACTGGGACATCGTGAGTTCCGACAGCGGCGCGCCGATGCTCGTTTCGCGCGATGGCAGTCGCGGCATGCTGCAACTTTCGCTGACCCATAGCGGTGATCGCATCGCCAGCGCCGTCGCCAGGCAGGCGATCGGGCTTGATCTCGAATTCAATCCGCGGCCGCGCGATCTTGCCGCGCTCGCGCAGTTCGTGTTTTCGCCGGAAGAGAATGCCGCTCTGCGCGCATTGCCCGAGAGCGAATCCGCCGCTGCGTTCTATCGCTGCTGGACGCTGAAGGAAGCTTATGGAAAGCGGCAGGGCACAGGCCTGCGCATTCAGGCGGCGCGGCAGCAGACTTTCAGCGAGTGCGCTCCCGAGCAGGCCATGGCACTGACCTGGCAGAGCGATGGCGTGACGCTGGCGATCGTCGGCGCGCAGGGAATCCGCGCGCATTTGATCGGCTGGGAGAATGCGCCAGAGCCGACCTACTGGGCTCTGTAGGAGCGGGCATGACCGCGACGGCTTGAAGCATCGCGATTTCTTGAGACAGTCGCCGTCATGCCGTTCCCACGATCAGGTTTTTTGTCTCGCCTCGAACCTGTCGATGGCCGTCAACAGCGGGCCAGTCATGACGGTGGTGATGATCGCCACCAACACCAGGATCGCGTACAGAGCCTGGCTGATGATTCCGAGATCGTAACCGAGGCCGAGCACGATCAATTCCATCAGGCCGCGGGTGTTCATCAGGCTGCCCAGACGCAGTGCATCGATGCGACTCAGGCCTGACCAGCGTGCGGCGATCGCCGTACCGCCGAGCTTGCCCAGGGTCGCGACGCCGACGATGCCGAGGCACAGCAACCATTCGCTGCCGCTGAGCAGGTCGATACGCGTGCGCAGGCCCGTGCTGGCGAAAAATACCGGCAGCAGCAGCACCGCGGCAAAGGGTTCGATCTTGTGCTCGACCAGGGTGCGCAACGCGGTATTGCGCGACACCGCGATGCCAGCGAGAAATGCACCGAACATCGCGTGCAGGCCGATCGCTTCGGTGAACAGCGCGCAGATCAGGATCAACAGCACCAGCGCGACCATCCATTGCGGCTCGCGCACTTCCTCAACGATGCGATGGGCAAACCAGGCGCGTGCGCGTGCGACGATCAGCCAGGCGAAAATCAGTGCCAGCGCCAGACTCACGGTGACGCCGAGCAGGCTCTGCGATTTCACCAGGGCGACGATGGCGCCGAGCATGCCCCAGGCCGTCGCGTCGCTGAGCGCGGCACAGGTGATCGCGATCAGGCCGATCGGTGTCGCGCTGTCGCCGCGTTCTTCGAGGATGCGCAGCAACACCGGAAAGGCGGTGACGCTGAGCGCGATGCCCATGAACATCGCGAATCCGGCGAAAGCGATGCCGTTCGGCGCATAGGATCGGAACAGCGGCCAGGCCAGCAGGATGCCGAGCAGGAAGGGCAGGGCGATGCCGGCGTGGCTGATCAGCAAGGTCATGCCGCGGCGGCCGCGCAGACGCGAAAGATCGACTTCGGCGCCGGCCGCGAACATGAAAACCAGTACGCCGAGTTGGCTGACGTGATTGAGTGTGACCAGCGAGGAGCTCGGGAACAGCCAAGTCTGCGCCTGCGGAAGCAGCAGACCGAACAAGGATGGACCGAGCAGGATGCCGGCGAGCATTTCGCCGATCACCGCCGGTTGCCCGAGGCGGCGCATTGCGATGCCGGCGAATTTCGCGGACGCCAGCACCACGAGCAACTGCAGCATGAAACGCGGCAGCGGGTCGCCAAAATGTGCGAGCAGAGTTGCAAGTGGTGTGTTTGCCGGCAACGCAGCGACGATATTCTTGGCAGCAGGGGCATGCGCGACCACCAGCATGGCGATCAGCAAGGGCAACAGGGCGAGCAGGGCGTAGCCGAACCACGGCGTCGAGCGCGCTTTGATTTCCTGCGACGAATCATCGCTGCGTGGACTCACGGTTGTTTCCAGATCGCTGACATGCGCGGCGTCACCGGGCGAAATCGGGGCGTCATTGTCGCAGAGGCCACTGCTCCACGCACCCGCGTCAATGCGCGCCGCCGACATCCACGGGCGCACCGGTGCGGATCGGTCGCGCCAGCCAGACCACCGGGATCAGCAACAGAAACAGCAAGGCCGACGCACGGAAAATATCGTCGGCGCTGAGCATCGCCGCCTGCTGGTCGATCAGGCGATTGATGGTGGCCAGCGCCTGGTCGTTGCTGAAACCCTGCGCCTGCAGGAAGTTCAGCGCCGAGGTCGCGCCGGGATTGCCGACATTGATCGCTTCGGCGAGTTGCGCGTGGTGCTGGGTCGCACGGCTTTCCCAGAGCGTGGTCGCCAGCGACGCGCCGAAACCGCCGGCGGTGATGCGCGCGAAATTCGACAGTCCCGATGCCGCCGGAATGCGATCGGGCGGCAGGCCCGACAGCGTCAGGCTCACCAGCGGGATGAAGAAGAACGCCATCGCCACGCCCTGAATCACGGTCGGAATCATGATGGTGGTGAAGTCGGCGTCGGTGTTGAAATACGAACGCATCCACAGCACCAGCGCGAACACGCTGAAGGCCACCGTGGTGAGATAGCGCGGGTCGGTATTGCCGACTTTCCGGCCGACATATGGCGAGAGCAGGATCGCCATCAACCCGACCGGTGCCAGCACCATGCCAGCCAGCGTCGAGGTGTAGCCCATGTATTGCTGCAGCCATAGCGGCAGCAGCACGACATTGCCGAAGAACGCGCCATACGCCAGCGACATCGCCAGCGCGCCGGTCCAGAAATTGCGTCGCCGGAACAGGCGCAGGTCGACGACGGGATGTTCTTCGGTGAGTTCCCAGGCAAGGAACAGCGCGAATCCCACCAGCGACACCAGCGCGAGAATGATGATCTGGTTCGACTCGAACCAGTCGAGTTCCTTGCCCTTGTCGAGCAGGATCTGCAGCGCACCGACCCAGATCACCAGCAGCGCGAGGCCGACCTTGTCGATCGGCAACAGGCGGATCGGCGATTCGCGCGTGCGGTAAAGACTCCAGGTGATCGCCGCCGCGCCGAGGCCCACCGGAATGTTGATGTAGAAAATCCATGGCCAGGACACTTGATCGGTGATCCAGCCGCCGAGCAGTGGCCCGATCACCGGCGCCACCAGCGTGGTCACGCCCCACATCGCCAATGCCGTGCCGGCTTTCGCTTTCGGATAACTCGACAGCAGCAGCGTTTGCGACAGCGGGATCATCGGTCCGGCGACCGCGCCCTGCAGCACGCGGAAGGCGATCAGCGATTCCAGGCTCGTGGCCAGGCCGCACAGCCAAGACGCAATCACGAACAACACCACGCTCGCTGTGAACAACCGCACTTGGCCGAAGCGCTGCGTCAACCAGCCGGTGAGCGGCACCGAGATCGCATTCGCGACCGCGAACGAAGTGATCACCCAAGTGCCCTGCGACGGACTCACACCGAGATCGCCTGCGATCGCCGGGATCGACACGTTCGCGATGGAAGTGTCGAGCACGTTCATGAAGGTGGCGAGCGACAGCACCAGCGTGCCGAGCACGAGGGCGGTGCCCTTGAGTGGCGGCAGTTCGGCTGTCGCTGCCGGTGGTGGAGCCGGTGCCGCCCCGGCCGCTTCCATGGTCTGGTTGGCCATGATCGGCTCGCGTCAGTGCGAGGAAGCTTTCGCGACGACTGCCGCGCCGAGATTGTCGGCGATGATGCGCTGGACGATCGCATCGGCCTGGGCATCGACCGCGGAAATCAACACCGGCGCGTCCGACGCTGCAGCTGTGGTTTCGGTGACGGGCTTGCCGGCCTGATCGCCGACGTCGACCTCGACCTGCATCGACAGGCCGACGCGCAGCGGGTGCTCACGCAACTGCGCTGGATCGAGCGCGATGCGCACAGGCACGCGCTGCACGACCTTGATCCAGTTGCCGGTGGCGTTCTGCGCGGGAATCAGCGCGAACGCCGCACCGGTGCCGGCGCCGAGACCGGCGATGCGGCCGCGATAGGCCACGTCCTTGCCATAGACATCCGCAGTCAACGCGACCGGCTGACCGATGCGCATCTTGCGTAGTTGCACTTCCTTGAAATTGGCGTCGACCCACACTTGGTCCAACGGCACGATCGCCATCATGTTTGCGCCCGGCTGCACGCGCTGGCCGAGCTGCACGCTGCGTTTGGCGACGTAGCCGCCGACAGGCGCGAGCAATTGCGTGCGCTGCAGGGCAAGCATCGCCTCGTGCACTTTCGCCGCCGCGGCCTTGATCTTCGGATGCTCATTGATCGCCACGCCGCGGGTGATCGAACGTGTCGCCTGCAGTTGTTCGCGCGAACCATCGACGGCGGCGAGAGCCGCATGTTGCGCACTTTGCGCGGCGGTGACGGTGGCGAGCGAATGCGCGAGGTCTTCCTTCGAAATCACGCCTTTCATCGCCAGGTCCTGGCGCCGCCGCAGGTCCTGTTGCACGCGCAGCAGATCGGCAGCGCTGCGCGCGGCATCGGCTTGGCGAAACGCGAGATCGGCCTGCATCGCGGCGTCGTTGCCGTAGATCTGCCGGACTTCACGCACGGTCTGGGCGAGTGCAGCTTCGGCTTCCTCGAGCGCTACGCGGGCATCGGCGGGATCGAGTTCGACCAGCGTCTGTCCGGCCTTCACCTGATCGGTATCCTGCACTTTCACCTGCACGACTGTGCCGGCGAGTTGCGGCGTGATCTGCACGATATTGCCCTGTACGTAGGCGTCGTCGGTGCTTTCGTAGTGGCTCAGGTAAAGGAACCAGTAGATCGCGTAGACGATCGCCACGACGATCACGATCACCGCGATGATGGTCAGTGCGCGCTGGCGTTTCGGGTTGGTCGCAGTTGCGGGAACGCTCATGTTTCGTTTCCTGGGCAGGATTTCTTCGTCTCGGCGCTGGCGTTGCAGCCATTGACGAGCATGCGGCGCAGCAGGCTTTTGAGTTGCGCGAATTCTTCTGGGCTGAAGTCGCTGAGATGCTCGTTGAGCACCTGCGACAGGCAGTAAGGGATGCGTTCGGTGATCTGCTCGCCGGCTTCGGTGAGGTCCAGATGCATCACGCGGCGGTCTTCGTCGCTGCGTCGGCGTTCAAGCAGGCCTTTGGCCTCAAGGCGGTCGACCATGCGCGTGACTGCGCCGGTATCGGTATCGGATTCGCGCGCGATGCTCGCGGCGGTGTCGGCGATGCCGTGCTTGATCATCAGCAGCGGTTTCCACTGCATTGCAGTCAGGTCGTAGGCCTGCATGCGCGCATCGATCCGGCGATCGAAGGAAATAAGCACTTTGCGGATCAGGTAGCCGACCGACTCCTGGATCGCATAACGGTCGCCGCGATAGAAGCCTTCGTTGGGGACGACGGGTTCCGGAGCAGGCGAGGGTGAGGGCGGGCGAGGCACCGGCGGAGATTAGCTGCATAGGCAGCTAACTGCAATGGAGCTGGCTGGGAAAGTGATTCGCAGATCACGTGTGCTGGCCGACGCCGAGGCCCATCATTACCACGAGAATGAGTGAAAGAACCAGGCTTAAAATTAGTTAAATCAAATAGTTATTAAAACTATTGCATAAAAAACACGAAACTCATTCAGCAAATTTTCGTGGCAACGAAACGCTGCCGGCCCGGTTTGCGAATCAATCGCCGAGCCGCTTCAGCGGGGAAGGCTGCCTCTCAACGCGACACGTCCTGCGAAAGATCGATGCTCTCGATCTTCTCGCCCAGCCACCAGACCGCGGCCAGCAGTTCGATCACCAGTACGAGGCCTGCGACCAGCGCCGTGAGCAGCAGCGTGACGGTCAGGTTGGCCAGCCAGTGCCCGAGCAGGAACGCGAGAATGCCCAGCAGCGCGGCCGGGACCAGAACCAGCGCGAGGATCAGCATGTAGGCGCCGAGGGCGAGCAATCGCTGCCCCATGATCTCGATTCCGCCACCGCCGGAGCTCGGCGCCTCGCTCCAGGCTGGGAAATACAACATGCCCGCGAACGGCAGGCAGAGCATCAACCCGCACAGCGGCGGCGCGATGAAAGCGATGCCGATCGCGCCGACTCCGACATTGATTCCGGTAAGCAGAGGGTCGCTACTGCCGATGCCAAAGCCCAGCGCGACGATCAGCAGCAACAGCCATTGCCCGAAAATCATCAGTGTCATCGGCGACAGCAATTCGCCGATGACGATCTGCCAGCCGCGCAAGGGGCAGGCCTTGATGATGTCGAGCTGCGGCAGCACCTGACGCAAACCGCGCTGCATGAACATCGGTCCGGCAAAAATCAGCCAGCCGCCGAGACCCAGCGAAACGCCGCCGATGATGCGCAGTACGGGCAACCGTTCCGGATCCGCAGCGATCCAGAAACTGCCGGCAACCACCACCGCACAGGCGATCAACCAGGTGCGAAGGCGATACCAAGGGCCCGAGGCGATCAGGCCCTTCCATAGAAAAGCCAGCGGTATGAAACCGCGTGCGGCGAGTGGAAACGGTTCTGTCCTAGGCTTGAGTGGCGTGCTGCTGCGCAATTTCCCCGAACGCCGCGCGCTGACGTGCTCGGCACGGCGGCGGGCGACGTCGATCGATGCCTCCTCGAACGAAACATCCGAATGCACGACCCAGAAATAATGCGCGACCAGGATCAACAACGCGGGCAGGGCGGCCCGGAGAAATTCCCGGGCATCGTTCGCGAACAACGGCGCCGCGACCAGCTTGAACGGGGCGAGGATCCAGGCCAGCGGCACGCTCGCGAGAACGCCACCGGCGTAGTTGAGTATGGTCTTGAAGTTGGCGAAGTCGTTTTCGGTGGGCAAGGGCACCGTGCGTCGCAGTGACCACCAGCACAGACCGGCGAGTACAGCGGTGATGCCGAGGACCGCGATGCGTCGACGCAGCACATTGACGCCGAATTCCAGCAGGCGTTCGCGCGTGAACGAGGCGGCGATCATGTGCAGGCTGAGTGTCGAGAAAAGCAGCCACCAGCCAGCCGCGTGCAGCAGCGGATTGCCGCCGAGAAAACTAGCGCGCCGCGAAATCAGGGTAAAGAAGAACGAGGTGAGGAGGATGCCGAATTGCGAGCCCAGCAGCTTCAGATGCACCAGCATCCGTCGCGTGACAGGCGCTGGAAACAGGAAGGCGACTTCCGGTTCGCTGAATTGCAATGCCGCGCGGGCGCTGGGGACGATCCAGGTCAGCAACACGATGATGGCGAGAATCAGCGCGCCGATCGACGTCAGATACGGCGTCAGATACGGCGTCAGTTCCGCGGGCAGGGCAGGTATCGCATTGTTGCCGTGGTCGCCGAAAACGTGCCGGAGAAAGAAGAAGTAGAAATACGCTGCGCCGGCGAGTGCGCCGAACAGGTATTTCGGCTGGCGCAGGCGCTTGATCCGCTGCGCGAAGAAGCCGCGCAGGCTCGTCGCCTTCAGATAAAGATAGGCGTGGGCAATTTCCGTGGATCGGCTCATCGCTGCGTCGCGCTTTCCGTATCGCCGGTGGCGCGGAAGAACACGTCCTCGAGGCTCAGTTCGGAACCATCGGAGAAGCGCGAATGCACTTCGGCCACGCTGCCATCGGCCACCTTTTCGCCATTCTTGAGGATCAGCAGGTGTGTGCAGACTTCCTCAAGCAGGCTGAGCAGATGCGAGCTCAGGATGAGTGCGACGCCATCGCGTGC
>Ga0074063_10475012_pt1 | contig 13000 bp, 12 predicted proteins | sample SoimicmetaTmtHMB_FD_76857 | JGI IMG/M metagenome (GOLD analysis project Ga0074063, IMG submission 76857) | Soil and rhizosphere microbial communities from Centre INRS-Institut Armand-Frappier, Laval, Canada - Soil microcosm metaTmtHMB... | ecosystem: Engineered > Artificial ecosystem > Soil... | reverse complement strand
CGGAACATCCGCCGTCGCGTCAAACGTGTCACCCGTATCCTGCGAAGGACTCAGAGTAATCGCGTACGCCGACAGCCCTTCGTTAATGACGTCCACAAGAATCTGGTGCAGCGTCACAGGTGACGTATAGGACTTCGTCCACGTTGTCCAATCAAGGTAGATCATGAAATCGGTCAAATCTAAGCCGACGTTGAACCTCACTTCACCCTGCGCCATCCCCTGCGTCACGACGTTGGTGATGACGCCGCCGAAAATCGGCGTCACGCCGTCCAAGTCGTAAATAATGGTCTCCACGAATTTCCCTGGGATCAACTCCCGTAGCATCAACGTCGCCGTAGTCCGCTCATTCTGCCGCAACGAAATACGCGGAGGCGGGTTGAGCAGCACCGCATCCGTCCAGTCCGCTCCCGCTACGGTCACCTTAAATGCTGGCGGAGGAGGCGGAGGCGTCCCGGCCTTGAACGCAATCAGCAGAGAGTTATAGTAGTTCGCGCCGTTCAACGCCCATGCCGCGCTTTGCGTCGTGCCCGTGGCACCTGTAATCACGCGGCTATCGACCTCACCACCGACTGAGCTAATCTGCTCCATCTCCTGAAGCCACGCGGGTGTCACAGTGCCGACCGTAATGATAGTCGAGCCGGTATTGATCACGGCCAGCAGAAATTCATCTGTCGCCGTCAACGCTGGCGTTAATCCCGTGGTGCTCGTGCCGACCCCAACCTGCTCGCCTGAAATGACTTGCTTGTCCACCGCAAGCGGAGTCGATTCGATGGCGATGCCCGTACGGTTCGCGGTCCCTCCCGAGGCCGTGATCGTAAAAGAAGCACCCGAGGTAGTCAGTGCAAGGCACGCATATACCTCAATGGTGACGCCAGTAGACGGCGAGGTCGTTGACACGAGCGATGTATACGCATTCCCCTTGTTATCGACAACGCTTGAGGTCGGAGCACTATTCGGGCGGAACAGGATGAACAGAACCGTGTTGCCCACGGTCGGCGTAGCCCCAAACACCACGGCGATAGACGGAGCCGAGGAGGTTGCGACCTTCGGCGTAGCCTGAACGCGATTCATTTACGCGAATCCGCCCGCCGTGACAAAGGTTTTCACCACAGCCCGCGCAATTTCTTCTCGACCGATCTGAATAACCACTGGCGCAGACACCGCGATCACTTGTTCCCGTCGCCCATCGTCAGGAAGGGAAGGCATAGGAGAGGGCGTCGGAACGGATAACGCCCGCTCGAACGCTCGATTCTGCTCGACCGTCAGCACCCGCTCTCCTGGCGTCAGCATGGCGGGAATGGTGTCGGACCCACTAGACGCCCAGCCCGAGGCGGCATACACCACACCTCCGCCCGCCCGGTTCGTGGGTTGCCCTGGAGGTCCGGTCGGGATGGGCGGAATTCTCCGAATCGCCGCAATGTAGTCCTCCACGCTGCCAGTAACAATGCCCCAGTTCTGGGCCATCTTGCCGGTCTGCGTAGCCGTGTCGTTGGCGGCGTCCGTTGTCGCGTCACCCATCCCGTCAGGACCGCTGACCTTGTCAATAAACTCGCCGAGCTTGGTGATGAGGTCGTCTATCTTTTCCGCAATAGGTTTCTCGAACGTCAACTTACTAAGGTCCGTCAGTTTCTCGCCGCTGGTATCGACGAGTCGGCCTTGATCAATCATGGCCTGAACAATGGGCTTCATTCCCTCGGGGATGGCTACGCCGGCGTTCAATGCCGCCGTGACAATCCCCTGGATCTGGAGGCCCATCCCTTCGGCCTTGCCGCCCGCCTCAAAGAACGCCGCCTGAGCCGAGGCAGACATCGCGTCAAAGTTCACCACGGTGCCGTCCGCCGTGGTCGCTGTGGTCGCAATAATCTGGTTGAAGTTCGCGCCGGCCGCAATCAGGGTGTTGTAGTCCTTAACAATCTGGTCCGACTGGCTTGTGATTTGAAGTTGGGTAACCTTCGGCCCGAGGGAGTCCAAGGACAACCCGTATCGACTGGCGGCATCGGTAACGTCGTTCAACGAGGGCACGCCATCATCCGCAATGCCCATCAACGCCTTCGCATTAGCCTCCGTGAGTTGGTGCGTCTTGATCAAACTCTCAATGATCGGCCGCATGGCTGGCGGGATCTGTGCTCCGGCCTTGAGGGCGGAACTCAACCACTCGTTCACCCCTGGCGCCATTTGCCGCGTGACCGCGTCCACCTTGTAACCTGATCTCGTCAAGAGGTCGTATTCACGCAGTAAGGCTTGGGCACTCTTTGCCGCCGCATCCGTGGCGTGGCCGGGGTCCATGTCCGCCCACGTCAGGCCGAGGTTCTGCGCGTCAGAGGCAACCTCCTTCAACGTGTCTGCCAATTCTTGCAACTGGTCGTTTACCCGCTTCAGATCCTCCTGGCTATGGTGCATTTTCGAGCCGGTCAAGTCACCCACGTTCAGACCAAGCTCATTAGCCTTCTGTGCAGCGATCTCCAGCGAGCCGCTATAGTCGGTCGTAGCTTTAGTTAGCCTGCCAGAGCCGTCCGTCGCCAATCGATACGTCGTGCCGTAGGTATCGATCACCTCTTTGTTCATGGCCTCGACTTGCACGTTCAACGCCTTTTGCGTATCTGTTTGTGCCTGCGAGTGCTTATACCACGCCATCAAACCGACTACCGCGGCACCAATCCCGAACGTCGCCACACCAAGGGCCACGCTGGCGGCTACCGTGGCGGTATTCATAGCTATCATGGTCGCGGTCATTGTGGCCGCACCCATCCCGACGTTCATGATTCCGGCGCCCACACCTGGCGCCGACGCGCCTGCACCAATAGCTCCGATCGCGCCGGCCGCAAACGTCCCGCCGGCACCAGGCATTCCTGCCTGCTGAGCGTTCGTCGGACCTGAACCCGATTTCGCGTTCGCTGCCCATGCGGCACGTATGGCCGTTGCGTCACGCAAAGAGGTGATAAATTGGCTCATGCTACCAACGGCCTTGCCAACCTCGCCGACGAACGTGGAACCGATACTCTGGCCGATCTCACTAATGCTGTCACCGGCATGTGCGACGTCATCCGCGAGGGTCTGCCAACCGGGATGAAGCTCGGCGAACAGGCTGGTAACCGTCTTCGCCCAGTTCTGGTATGCCGCTGAAAGCTGTTGAATGGTGAACAGGTGCCCTCGACCGTTGGCGACGGACATCTGATCCATCACGAGCATGTTCATGTAGGTGCGGCCGGCCTCGTCCGACAGACGTTGCAGGTCTTTAATCGTGTCGCCGTAGCGGTCATGACTCCGCTTGAGCGCGTCGTTCATTTGGTCGATATTAAGAGTCGCCTGGTCAGTCTGGTGCTTAATGTCGAGCGCCTTCTTTGCGGCGTCACCTACCTCGGTCCATTGGATACGAAGCTCCTCGGCAACCTCGTCCTGACCTTGCACACTGGCGATCAGGTCCGCGGTAGTCTGGTCTTGCTTGGCGATGGCCGTTTTGTATGAGGCGTCCTCCATCGCAGCCTTCGTGGCGTAGAAGCTACGAGATGCCGCCTCAATCTGGTCGTAGGTCGAGAACGAACTGTTCATCACCGCCTGGTCGTAGGCAAGCGAACTTTGGAACGATGCCTGTTCAGCAGCCGCATTGGACGCGATGATAGTGGCTTTGTTCTTGTGGATCTGGTCCATGTTCGACGCGAGCAGCGTCTGCTCTTTCACCGACTCAGCCGTCAAACGGATCTGCTCGGCTAGACCCTCCTTGTATCTTCTATCTCGTTCTTGCAGGTCGTCGTAAACGTCAGCGAGATGCTCCAGGGCACCGTCAAGCTCAACGCCTTTCATGCGTAGGTCCGACATCTTCTTGCCGAGGTTCTCCGCACCCACGGAGGAGAACGACTCCATCGTCGTCAGGTCATCAAGCCGCGTTATCGTGGTCAGGCTTGTCATGCCCAACCCTTCCAGCGCCTCGTTCGCCTGGTTGACCTGCGCCTGGAGATCACGACCTTTCAAGGAGTCTAAAAGACCAACCGCACCGGACGACATAGCCGCGGCTGCAGGTGGCGGAGGCGGTGCGCCTGCCGTTGGTGCTGGCCCGCCAGTCGATGGCTTTTTCATCATCCCTTCAAGCTGGCCACGCTGCGAGTTGAGATACGCCATCGAGTCGGCCGTCGTATCCAGTGCATGACTCAATCCAAGCCAGCGACGGATGAAGTTGTCGTCCTCCTTCTGAGTGAAGAAGTCCCACATCGGCTTGCCTTCTTGCCACCACTTATAAGCGTCGTGGACGGCCTCGCCTACCTTAAAGATGGCTACTGCCAGCCCAGTGATAAGCGCTGCAATGCCCAGCGGTGTGGCGGCAAGCGCGAGCAATGCTTCACCAAACGCCGTCACGGCAACCGTCACACCCTCCATCTTGAAGGCAGCAATAAACACGGTCCATTCTTTCACGGCCGTGCCTGCCTTCGTAATGTTCTCGCCGACAACCGACCAAATCTGTGCGAGGTTCCCCAAGTTGGACAAAATGTCCGGCCCTGTCGCACCATTAAGCGCCTTCGAGACTAAGTAAACGGAACCGCCAGCTATCGCGGCTTGTGTAGCGATGTTCTTGAACCAGTCAGGCACCGTGTCCCAGTAGTCTTTAACAGTCTTGTAAATCTCCTTCACCTTATCACTGAAGTCCGAGACCCACTTGATAACGATTGGACCCCACTTAGTGACCTCGTCGGCGAACTTGTCGACCCAACCCGTCACCGTCTCTAGCAGTGTCTGCCCGGACCCACCGAAGTTATCCGTGAGAGCTTTACCAATGGCATCAAAGGCGGCCGTCACGTGTGACGACTTCGCCACCTGCTGCGCCAACTGGAGTCCCCAGTTCTCCACCGCCACGCCAGCGGCCTTGATCCGTTCTCCGAACGTCATCTCCTGCTCGCCGGCCGCCGTGACGATGCCTTGGAAGGCTTTCATGATGGCCCCTCGGTCGGCGGCGAGCTTGTTAGCCTTCGTCATCTCGCCCGAGGTCTTACCCATCGCATCCATGTATGAGCGTTCCGCCGAGGTCAGGTCAACGTGCAGGGCTTTCAGCAACGGGCCACGCATAATGCCGGTCTGCATCCCTCTGTCAATCTGGGCCAACACCTCCGGAATAGACCCGTAGCCCTCGATGGACAGCACCCGAGCGGCCTTCGTCATGGTCCCGAACGTGGCGGCATTGGCAGCGACGCCCGACTGGAGCGTCTTATTCGCCATCGTCATTAGTTCGAGATCGTTGACGGTGCCGACTGTGCCCTTGTGCATCTCCTCCAGGATGGCTGCGGCGTTCTCCGTGCTCCCGGCCAGGCGGTCAAAGCTCGTAGAAACGTCATTGACCTCGGAGCCCTTGACTCCGAGGGCCACAATGGCGCCGGTCACCGCCGAGATGGCCGTGACGGCCGCTGCGGCTCCTATGGCAAGCGACCCCATCACACCATCGAAGTGTGCCCCGAACTCTTCGATCTTGTGGGACAGCAATTCGAGCGTCGAGGATAGTTGGTCCTCGATCTCGACTTTGCCCGTTAAGGTTCCAATGTCCAGTTCGCCCATTGTGTCAGTTCGTCATACGCTTCGAGTTGGCACTGCCGGCCGACTCAGCCAGCAGGCGGAAAATCAATAGCTTGTCCTCGTTCGTTTGCTTCGGTTTCGGTGGCGCCTCCTCATCGGTATTGAACTTGAGCAAGAAGTCCTCCACCGACTTCTGGTGCTCCTTGGTCGTGTTGACGTTGTAGATAAGGTTCAGGAGCCTGGCGTGCCGCAAGTCTTCTCGGAGTTCGCCGCGTGGTTCCTGTTCGTAAAACACCTTCAACTCGAAAAACTGCTGGAGTGTAATGGTGCGGAGCATCCCATCCACGTTGATCCACCCATGCTCACGCGCAAGCATGTGGGCAAACCGCCGATACGGGCTCCGCTTCAGTCTTTTTTTGCCGCAAGCTCCGCGGCCGTCTTGTCCCCCTTGGGAATGAGGCCGTTGAACTCGATAATCTCCCGCACAATCCGTTCGGTCGTTCGGACCGGGAGGCGTTTCAGCATGGGCAGGTGAGCGTCCGTCATGATCCGTTCACCCTTGGCGCCTTCCTCGGGCAACCCGTCAACGACGCTCTTGATGATGAGCTTGAGGCCGGCGTTCCTCTTGGACGGTCCCTCGTTCGACTCTTGCCACTCGATGAAATCACCAGCGTTGATCGTGGCAATCACGAAAAACTGTCCCGCCTTGAACCCTTCTAACTTCAGGTATTCCTGGACCGCGCCAGCGGCGAAGTCCTCCACACCCATCGGGCGCGGTTGAAACTCGACGACGTTAGCTGCTTTATCAGTCATAGTCTCCTTCTCCCACGGTAAAGTGCCGGTCTCTCCTACGCCGCACGCCCAGAGACCGGCAGACAGGGCAAAGCGGCGCCGCGTGGGAACGGCTCGTTAGAGGCCGAACACGACACCGTCGATCGACATGATGTCGCTGAGCCTCACATTGACGTCGGCGGTCATCTTGCCATCGACCGGCGCCTTCAAATTGTTCATCGTGCGCACCTGCCCGGACCCAATCCACACCGACGAGCCGGTGGACGTCGGGATGGTGATCTTGAACCCGGTGAACGTGTTGTCCTTCATGAGTTTCATCAAGCCGAGGACGCCGTGCGTGGGGTCATCCGGGATGAAATTCATTGGCCACATCACCGAGTCGCGGCGTAGCACGCCGAGCAGATACTTATCGATGTTCCTGTTCTGCGTGGTGACGTCGAACTCATTGCGCGAGAACCCTGGCAACGTGATGTCGCCAAGCTCGGCAATCTCGGTGAATGCGCCGCCTGGAGTGAACTGGACCGATACGAGGGTATTGTGTCCAGAGAGTGGTACGGTTGATGCTGCCATGTCTGAGTCTCCTATCTACGAAGGTTCCTTTTCCGCATCGATGTTGAACGCGACCATCGCGCGGTTGCCTGTCTGGTCCAAGCCGAGGTCAATCAACTTCTGCCGCGCCGTCAAGCTCACGTAGCGCGTTCCACCGATACGCAAGTTATACAGGCCTGTCGCGCCGCCCAGCGATTCATACGCTGCGGTCAACACGGCGACTGCCACCACGGAGTCCACCGCATAGGCCATAATCTGGGCCGTTGGGCGCTCCATTGCCGTTTGATGTGAGCGGGCGGCTCCAGTGCCTCCCGTCTCACGGAGGACGATGAAATACGCTGGGCCTCCGTTCTTCCCAATGTTCGCAGGCACGGCCGTGCGGGAGCCGATGCCCATCGACACATTCAGCACACCCACTTCGTCTTCCTCTAGTTTTGCCGCGATCTCGTTGATAAACGGCATTACTCTCTTTCCTTGTCGAGTCTTACGCGCTCCGCAATCCGTCCCAGCATATGCGGGCGTGACTCATCTAGCACCGAAGACAGATAGTGGTCTTGCCCGACCGGATGCTGGAGGTCGGGCACCTCGTGCACATAGATGGCATAGCCGGCCGAGGCGCCCCCGAACGACAACGTCACCGAGATTTTCCGCCCTGGTCCTCGCACCGGCTCCGCCACACGCCCGGAGGCTCGCAACGCACCAGGCACGCCCCGATACTTCCCGTAGCCCTGCGCGATATACCACGAGGGGATTGCCACGGGCGTTCGTTTCTTCGCCTCCGTCATCTCGATCTGGGCTTCTTCGTACAACGCCTTCGCCACTCGATCAGGGAACTGGTCCGCCACCTTGCGCAGCTTGGCGGCCGCCTCCTTGGCACCGCGCATGAACGATTTGCCGATAGCCGTTGCACTAGCCATCGAGCGCTACCATGCCTTCCAAGTCCCTCGGCACGCCAATCCTCTCCGGGTGAACGGCTCGTTCCAATGCCTGCGCGAACTGAGCACCAATGACCGACCATTGGAACTGCTCTTCGTTGGACTTCAGCAACGCCTGGTGCTCCATCCAATGCCGATAGGGTGTGTCGCGGTAGATACGGTCGAGCGCCTGCACGGCAAACACTCGGTCCATCACGCCGCCGTAGATGTTGAACCGATTGACCGTGGTGGAGGAGCACTTAATGCGGAGAGCCCCGTTGCCCGGCCATTCCCCGAGGGCAGCCCAGTTCGAGACGATGCACACCTTGCCGGCCGCCATTGCCTCCAGCACGGTCAGGCCGAAGCCTTCACCCTGCGAGGTCACAAGGGCTACGTCCAGGATGTTGTAGAACAGATTGACGTAAGGCTCGGGGAACCCCTGTCCCATCGGCGGCCGGATGCTGATAAGGCGGTCTCGGAACCCGCGATACTCCATCAACTGTTCGACGTCGACGTGGTTTTCTCCTGTCGGACACGACTGAATCGCCAGCACGGCATCATCAACTTGTTTCTCTTCAACCCAATCGCAGAAGTAGTTAATCATCAGGTCAAACCGCTTGCGGTCCTGGTTGCGGTTAATGGCGCCGACGATGAAACACTCGCGCCAGTCCTTGCGGAACTGCTGGTCTTTCTTTTCACCATAGCGCGAGCGAGAGTCGGCCTTGTCGAGCGGTTTATAGACGTTCAGGTCAACGCCCAGAGGGATCACCGCGGACGGACCCACGTAGCCGCCTTGCTGTGCCTCGCGCTCGGCGAACCTCGTCCAAAACACGGTGAACGACAACTCGTTCAAATACTTGGCACCCTGGCAGTTCTTCCCGTCGATAGCCACGATACCCACGATCGGGACCGCCTCGTCCACGTTGCGCACGGCCTCCACGTAGAACGGCACGTTCCAGGCATCGGTCTGCACCACGACCACGGCAGGCTTCAACGACTTCACGAGGTCTGGCAGGCGCCCGGCTCCGCCTACGTCCCCGCCTGAGATGGCGGGATAGACGTGGTACGGATACGGATGGGGATCTCCAAAGTGATTGATGCCGATGACCGACACCTCCCACGGGTCGCCGACCGGCCGGCAACGGTAGTCCACTGCATCCAATAAATGATGGGTGCTCCTGGCAAACCCGCTAGCCACGCACGCGTCTCCCACGAACAGCAACCGCCTCATGCCTCATCTCCCACGGAGTCCACAACCACGGCCGGCCCGGAGGCCTGCACATAGCCATTCGGACGAGCTATCACCGCCGTATAGTCAATCCACAAAGGCTCTTGTCCAACCGCCTTCGCTCGGGCAACGATGTCCACCATCCAGTCGTAATCGTGCGTCGTCTCCAGGCGGGTGTGCATTTGCCCGACGAACTCCCGCGGGGCACCCACGCAGCAGCCAGAGATGTAGCAAGACTTCAAACGAGGCTTGTCCCACAGTAGCCAACCGTTCGGAGCTACGAACCGCCAGAACGCCGGCCGTCGAGGCTCGTTCTCCAGCACTCGGCGTAGCTGGTCATATGCGCCAGGCAAGAAGATATCATCATCACCAATCGTGGTGACGTGAGAGCCGGTCATCGGCACCTCGCGCATGGCAAAGTTGATCTGCTCCACACCAAGCCAGTGATAACCGGCGTCAAACGCCAACGTATCAAAGCCAAAGTCGCGCACCAACTTCATGCGGTCACACACGTCCTGCACGGTCTGCTCGTAAGCGTCCATCGAGACAATGACTTGGTCGCCAGGCACGAGTCCCTGCGAGGCAATGGACTCCAGAGACCGCCTCAAGCTCGGGCGCCCGATGGAGCCAATCAGCACGGTAAACGTCGGCGTCATGCTCGTTCCTGGAGCCCCGCATAGGCCGGCTTCTTCGGAGTCCGCCGAGCTTCAAGCTCCTCCGGCAACGCACCCCACTTGCGCACGAAGTTTCGGCGAGCCAAGTTATACCGGCGCCAGTGGTCCGCAATCTCGACCGGCGTGCCCGCCCGCCAGGTGGACGAACCATCGGTGCCGTCCCCGTGCACGAGTCCCACGTCTCCAAGCTCCACCAACTTGACCCCGTGCTCGTAAACTCGTTCCTTGTAATCCAAGTCCTCGAAATAGGCGTAGCCGGGGCTGATGGTTTCGTCGAACTGTCCTACCTTCTCCACGCAGCTGTCCCTCAGCATGAAGCACGAGAACCCCAACCCACACACGAGGTCGCCAGGCGTCGTTGCCATACGCTCGATCGACCTCGGGCCGAACACAATGTCATCGTTCGTAATCAACCGCTCCTCACCGACAAACCCTAGAAACCAATTCCACGAGGCGGCGACGCCCATTGGACCCCGAGGGGTCTGCACGTCCCAGTCCACGCCCTTGAGCGTGCCTGCGATGGCTCCAGTGACGTTGTTATAGCTCTGCCCGTTGTTAATGATGTGCACCGACGTCGGCTTCACCGTGCTCTCCTGCAAGGACAGGAGCAGCCGTCGCAAGAGGTCATACCGCCTGAGCACCGGGATGCACAGCCTAATGGGTTTCATGTCCATGTTCACGCTCCACGCGGATCAAGTCTTCTCTGGCTTGTTTCAACCGCCGTTCCTCTTTCCCGTTATAAACCGTCAGGAGTCCTCCGCACTCGCACGCTCGGCTAGTGGACGACCAGCGTTTGAATACCTTGTCACACTTCCGGCATCGAAACACCCGAGGGACGTCAATGCGGGAAGCTTTAGCCAAGATAGGCTTCCGTGGCCACGGGGTTGCCAGTGCCGACGTCAATGAACCCGCCGAGATTCACCAACGACTGGTCCGCTCCGTCCGGCAAGACGATGGCGTCCATCACGTCCAGGAGGCCAGCCCGGTGCACCTCGCCAGACGGCAATATCACCTCGGGCGTTGCCGCCGTGAGGGCGGCGATGTCCAGGAACGTCAACGTCGCCGTGCTCGGTTGCAGGAGCCCATTCGCCCCAACGACGGACCGTTGTTTCTTCTCCAAGATGACCGACACCATCATGGGCGCCGCATACTCGGGCGTCCCCATGCCTTCCGGAGACGGCCCGATATACCTGGCGATAGAGACCATGCACGGGAACCCCAGCGCCTTGAAGACCCCGTCGAGAGTTTTCACCACGCTCGGCAGCAGCGCCATCACAGTTCTCCATACGGATACTGCAGATCCTTGACCATCGGCACGACGTCAAACTCTGCCATCATGGCTGGCTCGATAACCTCCTCGGTGAACCACGACGAGGGCATCAAGTTCAGCACCGCATCGGGCAGCACGTGTGCCATGATGTCGTCTCTGAACGTGACTGAGACCGAACCCGCATGCGCCGAGGTGATGCCACCGACCGCCACGGCGTTGTCTAGCGTCGTGTCTTGTATCTTTAACTGCCCTGCTAGCTCCGACTCCGCCTCCTTCAGTTCCCGAGGGATGACGTCAGAGGGTATCGGATTGCCGTTCCGGTCATACATGCCCGTCCGCGGCCACGCGAGGCGTTGCGTTGTCGTGGCCGGCGCTCCGGTCCAGGCCTTGCTGATGTAGATGTATTGCCCTCCGTCTTGCCCGATCTTCATGGTCTTGTGAGACACCGCCATCATGTCGAGCGTCCGGGTCGACTGGATGAGCGCACGTATGGCGTCGTCGCCCGAGGTGACCCACGGCACAGGCAACGGCAACCGCTCGTCGAAGTAGATGTTCGCCTCGTCGAGGGTCTCGTACGAATTGCTATTCGCGCCGGCGACCGTGGCGTCCAGTGTAGGCATCGAGTCTCCTCAAGTTAGACCGCGCCGAGAAGCCTGCTGCTGTGGTTGATTTCCGTGGATGACCGCCACGGACCTTCCCACCTCAACCACTCCCCGGCGCGAGCTTGTGCCTACGCGAGAGTCCCAACCCAGATGCCCGTCTTGGCATCGTAGGTCGACTTGACGCGCGGGATCATGATGGCCATGATCATGTTATAGAACGTGAAGCCGGAGACGGAGGTCCACGGAATCACGGTCGGACGCTGGCCAACCACGATGTCAACGACGTCGCTCGTCATCTGCACGATGATGACCTTGGCGCCGACATAGGTTGGCGCACTGGCTGGGGTCTGCACGCCTCCGGGCAGGAGGTCTGCGGTCACGATGGTATTGAGCCCCTCCAGTTTCAGCAACCGTTCCCGAATCGTGTTCTGAGGCGCAGCCGTCACGTAGTCGGCGTCGAGCACGCCCGCGATGCCCGTGGGAACGAACATGGCGTAAGGCCCGAACCGCTTGTTCGCGCGGAGCATCTGCAGTGCTGACGCGACTTGGGTGTAGATGTCCGCTGCCACCGGGGTCATGTCCCACGACGCCGCCGTGAGAGTGGAGGTCAGCGCGTTCGGCGCGTTCAGGAGCCCTGGTGCCTTGTAACCTGCCACCGCCAGGTCCAACCCGTCGAGCGTGGTCGCACCGTTGATCATCGCGTCTTCTATGGACTCGTTGACCGCCCGTGTGCCGTTCTCGATGTTGACCGTGTCCAGCGGCATGCCGACACGCTGAGACATTCTCAGAGTGCGGATGTCGAGGTTGAACGCCGCCTTCGTCAAGTAGATCGGCAGACGCGACTGGAGCAGGTCCGGCAGGTAGTTCTCGTCCCTGCTTTCCGGCGACATGCTCCGGGTTGCGTTGGCGACCTTGGACTGGGCGTACCATTCCAGTTGCGTGACTGAGAGCGGGTCCGCCAGGTTGTATGTCAACCCCGCGCCCATAATGGTCTTCACGACCGATAGTCGGTCGAGTCCCACCTTGATGACCGCGTTGTCGAGCACGACCTGCGCCTTCTCGGGCAACGGCGCCAGAGCGCGGAACGTGGGGTCGATCATTGCGTTTTCCATTGCGCGAAAGCCCGGCCGGCGCAATGACGCGATGTCCCAGCGTCCTCCGTTGTCCGCAAGTGCCCGAATGACGAGACTGCCAAGCAACTCGCCTGACTTCTCGCCATCCATCAAATGTCTCATCTCTGTTGCCATGACTGAATCTCCTCTTGGCGCGCTCGCGCCGATTTACAGGAACTCGACGCGGATACGCACCGCATTCGCCAGACCGACGACGCCCGTGAACGGCCCCGTGGCGGAAATCGTCTCCAGTGCCCGAGCGTTCGTCACACCGGACGCGACCTTGAACTTGCCGTCACCGTTGTCGCTCAAGGGGGCGCCCTTGGTGACCGCGGTGCCCGAGGCGATGATGCCCCAGATGAC
>Ga0074063_10128333_pt1 | contig 13026 bp, 11 predicted proteins | sample SoimicmetaTmtHMB_FD_76857 | JGI IMG/M metagenome (GOLD analysis project Ga0074063, IMG submission 76857) | Soil and rhizosphere microbial communities from Centre INRS-Institut Armand-Frappier, Laval, Canada - Soil microcosm metaTmtHMB... | ecosystem: Engineered > Artificial ecosystem > Soil... | reverse complement strand
TTCCCGCCTTTTCGAGCGCACAAAGGAGGGGGGAAAAGGGCATACGCTCGAACTCAACTGTATCATTCGAGCAATACACTCGCGGCAATCCGCACCAGTTGCGCGCAAAGTTGATGCAAGGCGTGCCAGAATTTGGCAGCATTGCTGCATGCTCGATCCTTTCGACTTGCTGCTGCTGAACCTGATTCAGCGCGACGATTCGCAGACGGCCGATCAGCTGGCGGTCCGCGTTCCGCTGTCTCCTTCGGCGATCGCGCGGCGGCTTCGCCGATTACGCGTGGAGGGCTGGATTGCGCGAACGATCGCGCTGCTGTCACCCCGGCTAACGCAAGACCGTCTAAGGGCGCTGGTGCTGATCCAACTAAGCGAGCATGCCGACCTTGCCGGCAAGGCCGCGCTGGAAAAAAGGTTGAACGACTGCGACGCGGTGCAATTCTGTTACGAAATCGCCGGCCCGCACGATCTGGTCGCGCTGTTCGACTGCTCGGGAATGGCCGATTTCAACGCCTGCGCGGACGACATCCTGGCCGCGTCACCGACCGTCCGCCGCTACGAGACCCATTTCGTCAAGCGCGAGGTGAAGTTCGCGCCGGTCGTCGAGTTGGCCGCCCGCTAGCCCGCCTGCTGCGACTGAATCCAGCGGTCGATCTTCGCTTCGAGGATCGACAGTGGGAGCGCGCCCGATCCGAGCACCTGCGCATGGAACTCGCGGATGTCGAACTTCGGACCAAGCGCCGCCTTGGCCTTGTCGCGCAGGCGCTGAATGGTCAGCGAGCCCAGCTTGTAGGCGACCGCCTGGCTGGGAATGGCAATGTAGCGTTCGATCTCCGCCGTCGCGTCGGTGCGTGATTCACCGGAGTTCGCGAGGAAATAGGCAATCGACTGGTCGCGGGTCCAACCCTTGGCGTGGATACCGGTGTCGACCACCAGCCGCATCGCGCGCAGCATTTCGTCGTTCAGCGTTCCGAACCGCTGATACGGATCGCTGTAGAAGCCCATGTCGTAGCCGAGGGTCTCGGCATAGAGCGCCCAGCCCTCGACATAGGCGGTATTGCCCCCGAACCGCATGAAGCTGGGTAGCGCCTTATCTTCCTGCGCCAGGCTGATCTGGAAATGATGCCCGGGCTCGCCTTCATGGAGGAACAGGGTCGTCTCCTCCCAGATGAAGCGCGCCGGCAAGTCATAGGCGTTGAAGTAGAATGTCCCCGGCCGCTTGCCGTCCGGCGTCCCCGCATCATAGGAACCGCCCGCTTCGAACTTCTCGCGATATGCGGGATAGGGCCGGATCTCCAACGGCGTCTTCGGCACCAGCGAGAAATATTGCGGCACCTTGGCGTCGACCGCGGTGCGGATCCGGTAGAAATCGTTCTGCAGCTGGGCCCGTGTCGTCGGCTGGAACTTCTTGTCGGTGCGCATGTGGTCGAAAAACTGCTGCAACGTTCCCTTGAAGCCGACCTCGACGCGGACCTTTTCGAACTCCTTGTTGATCCGCGCGACCTCGCTGAGGCCGAGCTGGTGGATCTGCTCGGGCGTCATCGGCAGCGTCGTCGATGACTGGACCTGATAGGCGTACAACCGGTCCCCGCCCGTCATCGTTAGCAGGCCTACGCCGTCCCGGGCGTGGCCGAGATATTCTTGTCTGAGGAACGCCTGCATCCGCTGGAGCGCGGGATAGATGACGGTCGTTATCGAGCGCCGGTACTCGTCGGTCAGGCGGGCCTGGTCGGCCGCCGTAATGCCCCCGCGGAAGGCCCGGAGAGGCCCCCAATAAGGCGAGTCCTCCGGCTTCAGCTTGAGCTGGTTGTCGAGCTGCTCGATCATGTTGCGGACCGTGAGCTTGGTGTCGACGACGCCTTCCGCTTCGCCCTTCTTCCATTGCGCGATCGCCTCATCGACGTTGCGTGCGAAGTCTTCGTTGCGCTTCAGTCCGTTCTCGTAATCTCGCACGGTCGCAAATGGCGCGCCTCCCTGCCCGCTCGAGACGGTCGGATATTCGGTGTGCAGGCCGTAGAAATGGTTCATCGGCCGCGCTTCGGTCAGCGGCAGCAGGTCCGGCTGAAGCCCGCGCAACGTATCCTTGGTCGTGAATTCGAACACCTCATAAGCGAGCTGGTCGTCGGCGCTGAGCTCCGCGCGCGGGATTGCGCCGAGCGCCGCGAAGTCGTGCTCGGCGGCGGCCTTCTCGGCCTGGTAGTGGGCGTCGCTGAAGAGGTCGCCCAAGCGGTCGGCGTAGCGATAGTCACCGCGGTACATCGCCTGCAGCGGGTTGCGCTTAAGATAGGCCTCGTCGCTGTCCTTGAACAACTGGAACAGGCGGTCGTGCGCGCTGGCCTGGGCAACCGCCGGCGCCGCGACGGCAAGCAAGGCACAGCCCAAGATCAAACGGACGGCGGAATTCATGACGGTTCCCCTGCGCACAAAGTCGTGTTCCAAGCAAAAGAGGCGCTGCGGCTAGGCCGCAACGCCTCTTCGATCAATGTGTGATGTGGCTCTACCAGAAGAAATTGCGGATCACGTCGACCACTTCGCCGCTGTAGGTGTCGACGAGCAATGCGTCGTTCCAATAGCGCACCCACATCGTGCCCGGAGGCGGATAGGGCAGGTTATACATGCCCGGGTCGATCCAATATTGCTGCTGGTAGTAATAAGGCTGCAGCCGGTAGCCGATGTTGAACGGCCGGTAATAATTGTAGCCGAACGGATCGAAATAGACGCTCAGGTGGAAGATCGAGCGGTGGCTGTCGCGATAGCGACGCCAGTCGTAGCGGCGGTCGTTGCGCCAGTCTCGGCTCCAGTTGCCCGAATAGCGCGCGCCATTCTGGGTCCAGTTGCGGCCCGACCAGGTGGCGCTGCGCGTCTGCTGCTGGTCGGCGGCGCGCTGGCGGAAATCGCGGTCGCGGTCGCGGCTCCAGCTGCCGCGGTCGCGCGACCAGCTGCCGTTGGTCTGGTTGGTGTAGGTCTGGATCGCCTGACCGTCGGTGCTGCGGCGCTGCCACGTCTGCGCTTGGCCGTCCGAACTGTGACGCTGCCAGGTCTGAGTCTGGTCGTCATTGCTGCGGCGCTGCCATGTCTGAGCCTGCTGTTCGGCGGGCTGCTGCGGCGCGGTGTTGGCCTGGCCGCTGAAGCGTGAGCGGTCCCAGGTGCCGTGCGACTGATTGCTCGACGACTGCTGCTGTTGCTGTTGCTGTTGCTGTTGCTGTTGCTGTTGCTGCTGGCGCGCTTCGAACCGCTGCGAGCGATCGCCCTGCTGCGATTGCTGATGTTCTTCACGAACCTGTTGGCGCTCTTCGCGAGCCTGCTGGTGATGCTCCTGGCGCGCTTCGCGGGCCGCCTGGCGGGCGTCCTGCGGCTCTTCCTGGGCAAGTGCCGGAGTCGCTGCCGCGCCGGCGAGTAGAATGGCAAGAATGACTTTACGCATGACCGTGACTTTCTAACGTTCCCTGCAGCGCGAATTGCGCTCCGTCAGATGAGCGCCGGCTGAATTGTTTCGGAAGCGAATATTCAGGGTTTCTGCGGAGGCGCCGGCGCTTGTGGGATGGACGCCTGAGCGGCGCGCGCAATCGCCTTGCGAATGCGCGGATAAGCGCCGCAGCGGCAGATGTTGGGCAGCGCTGCGATCTGCTCCTCGCTCGGGCTTGGGCTCGCCTCGAGCAGCGCGGCGATGGCCATGATGAACCCGGGCTCGCAATAGCCGCACATCGTAGCCTGCTCTGTGAGCCACGCCTGCTGGACCGGGTGCTTGCCGCCGAGGCCTTCGATGGTGGTCACGCTCGCGCCTTCGAGGTCGCGCAAGGCGACGCTGCAGCTCAGCGCCGCACGCCCGTCGACGATCACGGTGCAGGCGCCGCAGTCGCGGCTGTCGCAGCCATATTTGGTGCCGGTCAGGTTGGCCGCGTCCCTCAACGCCCAGAGCAAAGGCGTGTCGGGATCGAGCCTGTATTCCACCCCTTCGCCGTTGACCGTCATCCGCGCCATGGGCATACGCTAGCGCGGCGGCTGCGCTGCTGCCAAGATGCCGCCATGCCAAGAGTGACGACCAGGCACGGTACCGCGATTGGATATGAGGAGGCGGGAGGCGGCGATGCGGTCCCGATCGTCTTCCTCCACGGCGTCGGCTCCGACAAAAGCGTGTGGCATCCGCAGCTCGTCCATTTCGGCAAGACGCGCCGCGCGATCGCGTTCGACTATCCCAGCTATGGCGACAGCGACCCCGGGCCAGAAGGAACGACGCGCGACGATTATGCCACCGCGATCCTGGCGGCGATGGACGCGCTCGCGGTCCGCGAGGCGCACATCTGCGGCCTGTCTTTAGGCGGCGTGGTCGCGATTGCGATCTATCACTTTGCCGCCGACCGCTGCGCCTCGCTGATCCTTGCCGACACCTTCGCGGTGCACCCCGAGGGCCGCGCGATCTACGACCGCTCGGTCGCCGCCAGCGGCAACTTGCGCGCGATGGCCGAAGCGCGCGTCGACGTGCTTCTCGCCCAGCCCGCCGATCCCGCGGTTCGCAGCGAGGTGGTCGAGACGATGGCGCGCATCGACCCCGCCGCTTACCGCATCGGCGCCGAAGCGGTGTGGCTAGCCGACCAGCGCGCCCGGGCCGGGGCGATCGCCCGGCCAACGCTCGTCCTTGTCGGCGACAAGGATTTGGTGACCCCCGTCGACCTGTCGAACGAGCTGGTTGACCTGATCCCCGACGCGCGAATGCAGGTCATCCTGGGCGCCGGCCACCTCTCGAACCTCGAACGGCCCGGCGCGTTCAACGCCATCGTCGAGGAGTTCATTCGAACTCCCTGAGCGCGGCCCTTACTTTGCAGCCAGCGCCGCCGCTACCTCCGCCGACTTCGCCTGCTTGAGCACGCCGCAATTGCGCACGCGTTCCAGCATCCGGCGATATTCCAGCACGCCCGAATTCAGCTTCATGACCTTGGGGCCAAGCGTCTTCTCGATCCGCTCCGCCGCCGCATCGCCGCACTGGCCGTTGAACATCGCCGGCAGGCGGCTGGTCAGGAAGATGCCGTTGCCGCTGGTCAGCTTGTCGTAATTTGCGAAGATCCATTCGGTGGTCAGCGCGCGCGTCTCGTCGGTGCCGATCAGTTCGCCGAGGATCATGATCTTGTCGAAGCTGCGCATACGCTTGTCATCGAGGCCGAGCAGATAGTTGGCGACATCCGCATGGCCGCTCCCCGCCGCGGCGCCGAGCTCCTCGGCGCGCACGTCGCCATCCTCGTTCGCCAGGCCCTTTTCGACCAAGGTCTTGGCCACGGGCAGGCCGCCGTCTTCCGACACCACGGCGAGCGCTTGGCCGAGGAACGCCGGGTCGACCGCTTTGGTATCCCCGGCGAGATAGGCCTGGCCTGCCGCCTTCAGCTTGGCTCGGACCGCCGGATCCTTCGCTTCGAACGCGACGAGCCCGACCAGCCGCTGTCGCAGCCGCTGCTGGTCCGGCGACTCGTTCGAATGAGCGCCGAACTTCGGATCAAAGCCGAGGCTCGCCAGCCGCGGCGTGTAGAGCGACGCCATAAGCGCGCGATAGGCCGGCACGGAGTCCGTCCCGACGAAGCCGCCGCTCTTCAAGCCAGCGAGCCTCCGGCCAGGATCGATGCTTGCCTCGCTGCTCGGGTTGGCGGCCATCGCGCGGGCCTCGTCGATCACCAGCCGGGCCGGTGCCTTGCCGGCGCGGAACGACGCCCACAGACTGTCCGTCGTCGCCAGCGCCTCGCCCGGATCGAGCTCAGCCGAGATTGCGATCAGCGCCTGCCAGTCGGCTGGCGCCATGTCGAAGCGATAGTAACCTGTGCCGCCGACATTGGGCACGAGCGCTCCGGCTCCAGGCGCGTCGATGGTCGTCATCTTTTGGTCGATGAGGGTGCAAGACTTCGCGGCCGCGGCGCGGACGCAGAACGGAATTGTCCACATCAGAGGCTGCGGGTTGCTGCCGAGGAAGGTGTAGCGCGACTGCGTCACGACCAGCTTCGATCCGTCGCGGCGGACGTCGACCACCGGCACGCCCTGTTGGTCGACGAACGACTTCAACGATGCCAGCACGCGCGGGTCCTTCGCGCCGTCGGCAATCGCCTGGAAGAACTGCTCCGACGTCGCATTGCCATAGGCATGGCGGCGAAGGTGGAGGCGCACGCCTTCCTTGAACTTCTCGTCGCCGAGGTAGGCGGCGATCATCGCCAAGACCTGGCCGCCCTTGCCGTAGGTGATGCCGTCGAACGCGGAGTCGATTTCGCTGTTGGTGGCGATCGTCTGGTGGATCGGACGGCCGACGGTCAGCGCGTCGGTGTTCATCGCGCCAAAGCCTTCGCCAAGCGCACCGACGCCGATCTTCAGCTCGGGCCGCCACTCATTGCCGATGCGGTAACCCATCCAGTTGGCGAAGCTCTCGTTGAGCCAGATGTCGTCCCACCAGGCGGGCGTCACCAGGTCGCCGAACCACTGGTGCGACAACTCGTGCGCGACGACCATGCCAAACGCTTGCTTGTCGCCGGTGGTCGCGCCGGGGTTGAGATAGATGATGCTGTCGCCGTAGGTGTCGGCGCCGGCGTTCTCCATCGCGCCGGGCATGATCGGCGTGCCGATCTGGTCGAGCTTGGGGAAGGGAAAGGGCTCGCCGAAATAATTCTCGAGCAGGCTGACGATGCGCGGGGTCTCCGCCATCACATAGGACATCTTGTCCTTCTGGGCCTGCGTCGCGACCGCGCCATAAGGCATGGACGAGGGGCGGTTGGCGTCGGGCGCGATCATGCCCTTCTCGTGCACGAACGGCCCGGTATCGACCGCGACCAGGTACGTCGGCAGCGGCTTGGTCGGCTCCAGCTGGTGCTTGACCATCCCGCCGGTCGCATTGACCGCCGACACTTCGCGCGAATTGCCGACCACGACATAGCCAGGCTTAGTCGTCACCGAGACGGTGAACGGCGTCTTGAACCCGGGCTCGTCGAAGCCGGGGAAAGCGGCGCGCGCATCGATGCTTTCGAACTGCGTCCAGGCGTACCATTTGTCGGCGACCTTGACGTGGAACATGCCCGACGCGCTATCGCCGAACGGGGCGCTGTAATCGAACTTTAGGGTCACCTTGCCGGCCGGGACTTCGCTCGCGAAGTCGAGCCTTGCGGTGCCGGTCTTGTCGACCTGCACCCATTTTGCCGGGACCGTCTTACCGCCAGCGACCGCGACCGCCTTGGTCACGTCGAGCTCGCGCCCATGCATGTAGATCGACCTCGCAGCCTGCCTGAGCGTGACGTCGATCTCGTCATGGCCGGAAAAGCGCTCGTTTTCGGGGATGACCGTGAAGTCGAGGCGGTAGGCGGTCGGCGCAGCGATGTCCGGAAGCTTGCCCTTGGGCGCGTTCGCATCGGGGACGATGGCGGACGCCTTCGGCGCAGGCGCCGCGGCAATCGCCGTCGTTGAACACAGAACCGCGAGTGAAAAAGCGAATGCGCGCATGGAGAACCCCTCAAGCTGTATCATGTACCTAATACAGTGCGCGACTGGAATGGCAAGGCCCGGCCCGGATGAAACGTCCGTATCGACCAAGGGGCGCCGACGTTCGACATTCTGCTGTCCTATGGGCTTGGCTCTGTGCCATGCTGCGACGATGCGGCTGGCTGCCCCCGGACTGGACTTCGCAACAAGTACTCAAATGGCAGGGACTCACACCCGCGCGTTAGGGGCACAACTTTGGCAACTTCCGACGGTGGCCTTATGAGGATCGCCTGCGTCGGCGGCGGGCCCGCGGGCCTCTATTTCGCCATCTCGATGAAGCTGCGCGATCCGTCGCACGAGATCGCGGTATTCGAGCGCAACCCGCCCGGCGTCACATTCGGCTGGGGCGTCGTCTTCTCCGATTTGACCGTCGAGAACATTACCAAAAACGACGCCGCCTCGGCAGCGATCGTCACTCAGGAATTCGCGCACTGGGACGACATCGACGTCCACATTCATGGCGAAACGATCACTTCGTCTGGCCACGGCTTCATCGGCATCGGCCGCAAGCGCCTGCTCGAGATTTTGCAGGACCGCGCACGCGGCCTCGGCGTCGCGATTTACTTCGATTCCGAATGCGATCCCGCGGATATGAAGTGGCACGACTACGACCTCGTCATCGCCTCGGACGGCAGCAACTCTCGCTTCCGCGACGCTGATCCCGATGCCTTCGGTGTCGACATCGACGTACGCGCCAACAAGTTCGTCTGGCTCGGCACGTCCAAGGTCTTCGACGCCTTCACCTTCGCCTTCGAGGAGACGCCCAACGGCTGGATCTGGGCGCACGCCTACCGCTTCGCGCCCGACTGCTCGACCTTCATCGTCGAATGCTCGGAAGATACCTGGCGCGGCTTCGGCTTCGATCAGATGTCGCAGGACGAAAGCATCGCCGCCTGCGAGAAATTGTTCGCCAAATATCTCGACGGTCATCGCCTGCAGTCCAACGCGTCGCACCTCGTCGGCAGCGCGGCCTGGCTCAACTTTAGGCGCATCAAGTGCGAGCGCTGGTCGAGCGGCAACGTCATTCTGCTGGGGGACGCCGCGCACACCGCGCACTTCTCGATCGGCAGCGGCACCAAGCTCGCGCTCGAAGATGCGATCAAATTGGCGGAAGTTTTGAACCGTCCGGGCCTAAGCCTCGAAGCCGCGCTCGACGAATATCAGGCCGAGCGCAACCTCGAAGTGCTCAAGCTCCAGAACAGCGCGCGCAACTCGACTGAGTGGTTCGAGACGCTGGAGCGCTACACGCGTTTCGAGCCGCTGCAGTTCGCTTATTCGTTGCTCACTCGCTCGCAGCGGATCAGCCATGAGAACCTGCGCCTGCGTGACCGCGAATGGCTGGAGACGGTCGAGCGCTGGTTCTGGAAGCGCGCCACCGACGGCAAATCGAACAAGACCGCGCCGCCGATGTTCGCGCCGTTGAAGTTGCGCGAAATGGAGGTGATGAACCGCGTCACCGTCTCGCCGATGGCGATGTATTCGGCAGTGGACGGCGTCCCCAACGATTTCCACTTCGTCCACTACGGCGAGCGCGCGTTAGGGGGTGCCGGCCTGATCTTCACCGAGATGACGTGCGTCTCGCCCGATGGCCGGATCAGCCCCGGCTGCACCGGCCTGTGGAATGCGGATCACATCGCTGCGTGGAAGCGGATTGTCGATTTCGTCCACACGCAATCGAAGGCGAAAATCTGCCTCCAGCTTGGTCACTCCGGCGCCAAGGGTTCGACCAAGCTCGGCTGGGAAGGCAATGACGTCCCGCTGGATTCCGGCAACTGGCCGGTGATGGCCGCGAGCGACGTGCCCTGGTCGCCGGTCAATCAGGTGCCGCGGCCAATGACCCGCGCCGACATGGACTCGGTCCGCGAACAATTCGTTGCCGCGGTGCGGATGGGGCTCGAATGCGGCTTCGACATGGTCGAGCTGCACGCCGCGCACGGCTATCTGCTCGCGGGCTTCATCTCGCCGCTGCAGAACAAGCGCACCGACGAATATGGCGGCAGCCTGGAGAATCGCCTGCGTTATCCGCTCGAAGTCTTCGCGGCGATGCGCGCGGCCTGGCCCAAGGACCGGCCGATGTCGGTCCGCATTTCGGCGACCGACTGGGCGGACGACGGTGTTACGCCGGAGGAAGCGGTGCTGATCGGCGAGGCCTTCGCGCGCGAAGGTGCGGACCTGATCGACGTGTCGGCGGGCCAGAGCTGGGCCGGGCAGCAACCGGTCTATGGCCGCATGTTCCAGACGCCGTTCAGCGACCGCATCCGCAACGAGGGCAAGCTGGCGACCATGGCGGTTGGCAACATCTACGAGCCCGACCATGCCAATTCGATCCTCGCCGCCGGCCGCGCCGACCTCGTCGCGCTGGCGCGCCCGCACCTCGTCGATCCCTTCTGGACCCTGCGCGCCGCAGCACAGCTCGACTATCGCGACGTTGCCGTCCCGCCGCAGTATCTCAATGGCATGAGCCAGCTCGCCCGCAACCTGAAACGCGAGGCGGAAATGGCTGCAGCACTGAGGGTTTAGAGTGCCACGGCCTCCGAAAACACGCCGCCCGATTCCGTGCCGCAAGCCCAGCAGATCAGCGCGCGCACCGGGAAATCCTTGGCCGCCTCGAGGGTCACTTCCCAGCCGACCTGCAGCGGGTTGGACGAGTGGAGGCGGAAGCCGTCGCTCGACAGGTTGGTGAGCTCGGCATCGAACTCGCCGGCTTCGCACAACACGCGCACCGGCAGCTCGATATCGACTCGCGGGTCGCGGGGGACGAGCAGTTCGTCCACCGCCAGGATGACTTCATGTTTCATCTCACGTCCACTTCAGCTCGCGAGGGCGGCGTCCACTCCGCCCGCACGTCGTTCCACGGTGCGTTAATTTGACCGCGATGGTTGATCGCTTGCTGAAGGAGTCTGGTTGTCCCGCCGTTTACCAAGCCGGGCGAGTTCGGGCGTCAGGCGCCGGCGACCGGCTCCGCCCATTCGCTCGCCTTTTCGGCGGCGTTGAGCTCGCGCACCAGCGCGTCGACGCTTCGCGTCAGCTCGTCGAGGAAGGTCACCTGGTGACGTGCGCCGCGATAGCTTTCGGCCATCAGGATGGCGTCGATCAGGATCGGCACGACCAGGCTTTCGGGGTCCTCGACCTGCTCGAGCGCCCGCAGCTTGGCGAGGGCCTTGCGCCGCGCCGCGACGGGGTCCGCCATCGCCTCGGTCCGACCAATGCACCAACCCATTCCGTTACTCCCACCTTCCGGATGCAGGATACGCTTGTTCGAGTCCGCGGGAAGTTCAGACCGCCGCAGCGGCGGCGCGCTTCGGCGTAGTTGACGTTAAGCGGCAGGCGGCGAACAGGGCGGGGATGATCAGCTTTGACGAAGCGGTTGCGATCATCGGCGAGGCGGCCCGGCCGCTCGGGGCCGAGCGCGTCGCGATCGATCAGGCCGCAGTCCGGGCGCTTGCGGCGCCGGTCGTGGCGGCGATCGACTCCCCGCGCACCGACGTCTCAGCAATGGACGGCTATGCCGTGCGGGGCGCGGACCTCAGCGCCTATCCGATTTCGCTGAAACTCGCCGGCGAGAGCTTTCCCGGCGCGGGCTGGAACGGAACAATCGAAGCGGGACAGTGCGTCCGCATCTTCACCGGCGCTCCGCTTCCAGCCGGCGCCGACCGCATCGTCATCCAAGAGCGAGTCCGCCGCGACGGCGACATTGTCATCATCGGCTCCGACCCCGGCCCGGCGACTTGGGTCAGGCCGCGCGGCAAGGACTTCCAGGCCGGGGACGAGATCCTGCCCGCAGGGCGTCTGCTCGACCCTGGGGCGCTGATCGCCGCCGCCGGCGCCGACGCAGCCGAGATCGAGGTCTCCGCCCGGCCGCGTATCGTCCTGCTTAGCAATGGCGACGAGCTGGTCGAGCCGGGGCAAGCGCGCGCTTCGCCGCTCGCCGTCCCGGACAGCGCCTCACTGGGCGTCGCCGCCCTGGCCGAGCGATGGGGCGGGCAGGTCATCGGCCGAAGGTGCTTGCCGGATGATCTCAAGCGAATGGAGGCCGCTGCGCGGACTGCCGTTGACGCCGCTGACGTCGTCGTCGTCATCGGCGGGGCGTCGGTCGGCGAGCGCGACTTCGCGAAGGCGATGTTCGATCCGCTCTGCCTCGACTTGCTGTTCGACAAGATCTCGATCCGCCCGGGCAAGCCCGCCTGGTTCGGCCGCACCGGCGGCAAGCTTGTCCTCGGACTTCCGGGCAATCCGACATCCGCTCTGGTTACCGGGCGGTTGCTGCTAGCCCCCTTGCTCGCGGCAATGCAGGGTCGTCCCCTAGAGCAAGCTCTCGCCTGGGAGGCTGCGCGCCTTTCCGCTCCGCTGCCCGCGTGCGACCTGCGCGAGACTTTCCATCGCGCCACCCTTGCCGGCGGCGAGGCGAAGCCCCTTTGCTTCCAGGAGTCGCACGCGCAGAAAGCGCTATCCGATGCGAGTGCCGTGATCCGTCAGGAAGCAAATTCACCGCCACGCCACGCCGGAGACAAGGTCGTAATATTGCGACTCTAGTTGCGCTCCTTGTCGACGATCCGACTCAACCTCTCCGGAAACTACGAACATAACGTTTGAAAATTTGCCAATTTTGGACAGTTTCTGAGCTTATTGGGCGCCAGAACGCGCCCCTCGAGTTGGTACGGAACCGTTACAAGTAACGCCGAACCGTTCTTAACCGATTGGCCGATGCGGATCCTGACCGAGACAGTCGGCATGCCCTTGCTCGCCCGCCGGCGGCTGAGGCCCTTCACCTTGCTGTTCGCGTTCCAGACAGCGGTCTTCGTCGGTGGGGCCGGCCTTTGCGCTTCCGCGCCTAGGACTGACTGGGGCGGCATTGGCCTATGGCGTTGCGACGAGTGCCGCGATTGCGACATACCTGACGTGCCGAGCGCATTTCCCGCTCAAGTTCGAGGGACGCACGGCGACCGCGCTCCTAGGCGCCCTGCTCTTGCTCGCCACAGTGATGATCGCAGCCAACATGTTGAACTTCGGATGGGGCCGACTGCTCGTCACGGCAGCTGCGAGCGCCATCTGGCTCGTCTGGTCCCTCACTGACGAGGGCGCACGCGAGATGCTGGCAAAGCTGAAACGCCGCCGCGCCGCTCAATAATTGTAGGCGCGCTCGCCGTGGTCGGAAATGTCGAGGCCTTCGCGCTCGGCGTCGCGGGCGTGGCGCAACGGCTTCGCCAGCCTGACGATCCCGAAGCACAAGGCCGAGCCCGCCGCCGACCAGGCAATCGCCATGGCAACCGCGGCAAGCTGCACGACGAGTTGGTGACCTAGAGAATAGTCCGCTCCGCCGTGGCCGCCGAGCCTCGGCAGGGCGACAATCGCTGTACCGATCGATCCGGTAATCCCACCGAGCCCGTGGATTCCGAATACGTCGAGGCTGTCGTCCAACCGCAGCCGGTTCTTCAATGAGCCGACAAAGCCATAGCAAACGAGGCTCGCCGCTGCCCCGAGCAGCATCGCGCCGACCGGCCCGCTCGCTCCCGCCGCCGGAGTCACCGCCAC
>Ga0074063_10126512_pt1 | contig 13091 bp, 17 predicted proteins | sample SoimicmetaTmtHMB_FD_76857 | JGI IMG/M metagenome (GOLD analysis project Ga0074063, IMG submission 76857) | Soil and rhizosphere microbial communities from Centre INRS-Institut Armand-Frappier, Laval, Canada - Soil microcosm metaTmtHMB... | ecosystem: Engineered > Artificial ecosystem > Soil... | reverse complement strand
GAAGCGCTGCTCGCCAACCCGGAACCGCTCGATTCAAGACTTTGGAGACACGAGCTCGAGGCCGAGCCGCTCGGCACACCCGAAGCCTGGGCGGGCCTGAAAGAGCGCCTGGTCGCCCATGCGTCCACGATCGGCCATCCCGACCTCGCCCGCATGTACCGCGAGGACTGGCTCGACCGCTTCTACAAGCTTCGCCGCCCGGAGCAGCCGCAGCGGAGCTTCTCAAAGCCGTTCACCAAGGGACGCTGGACGCCGCCTGCCCCGCCCGTTCGCGAGGAAGCAAAGAGCATCGCCAGCAGCGGCATCGACGCCCCGACCGCCCGCGCCCTCATCCTCGGTTTCGCCAATTTCCCGGAGGAACTGCCGGCCCATTGCGAGCAGCTCGCAAGCCTGCCTATCCCCGACCAGTCGACCGCCAAGATGCGCGACAGCCTGGTCAATGCCGCTTTCTCCGGGGCGACGCTTGATCGAGAGGGCGTAAACACCATATTGGGCGGCGATGGAGCAACGGGCCGCAACGCTCGGCGTACCATGGGTTTTTCCTTCACTAGACCCGACAGCGACCCGACCCGCGCGCGAAGCGATCTCGCGGCAGCGGTGGAGATCATCGCGGCGGCGGAGGAAGTGGACCGGGCTTTGGCCCATGCAACCGAACGGCTGAAACGGGATTTGACCGATGAAGCCCTTGAAGAACAGCAGCGCCTGATCGCGGCGCAGCGGACACTCAGAGACAGGCTGGCGCAGCTGGCCGGCACAGATTAAGCGGCGGATTAACATGGCGAAAAACGAACCCCAGGACGTCGATACGGTCGAGGACGGCGATGCACCGCTGATCGATCTCAACGATGCGTCGATCAAGAAGATGATGCAGCGGGCCGAAAAGCGCGGGACCATCACCATCGATGAAATCAATGCCGCGATACCGTCCGACCAGAACGAGATGATCGAGGACATCATGTCGCGCCTGTCCGAGCGCGGCGTCACGGTCGTCGAGAATGCCGAAGAGAGCGAGGACGAGGAGGACGACAAGGACTCCGAGCCGCAGATCGAGGACGAGGTCGACCCGCTCGACGACGGTGGCCCCCGGCCCGCAGCGGCGACCAAGAAAGAGCCGACCGACCGCACTGACGACCCCGTGCGCATGTACCTGCGCGAGATGGGCGCGGTGGAATTGCTCTCCCGCGAAGGTGAGATCGCGATCGCCAAGCGGATCGAGGCCGGCCGCGACACGATGATCTGGGGCCTGTGCGAAAGCCCGATCACTTTCAACGCCATCATTGGCTGGTCCAACGCCCTCAACGAGGGGCGCATGCAGCTGCGCGAGATCATCGACCTCGAGGCGATGCTGTCGAAGGGCCCGACCGCCGAACAGCTCAACGAGACCGAAGAGGGCGGCGAAGCGGGCGGCGAAGGCGAGATCAGCGAGAAGGTCGCCGGCCCGTCGATCAAGGAAGAGGAAGAGGTCGCCGACCAGCCCGAGATCGACCGCAACGAAGACGACGAGGACATGGTCGAGCGGCGCACGGCTCCCCAGGCAGAGGAAGAGGACGAGGACAACACCCTCAGCCTCGCCCAGATGGAAGAGACGCTAAAGCCGCAGGCGCTCGAGAAGTTCGCTGAGATCACCTCGGTCTTCAAGAAGTTTTCCAGGGTCCAAGGGCACCGCATGGAGGCATTCCAGGCCGGCCAGGACTTCCCGGCGGCCGAGGAGAAGAAGTACCAGAAGCTGCGCGAGCAGCTGACCGCCGAGGTCGAGAGCGTCCAGTTCCACAATAGCAAGATCGAGGCGCTGGTCGACGCGCTCTACGCCTATAACCGCCGCCTGACCACGCTGGGCGGCCAGATGCTGCGCCTTGCCGAGCGTCACCGCGTGCCCCGCCGAGCCTTCCTCGAGAGCTACATGGGCCATGAGCTCGACGAAAACTGGCTGAAGGACGTTTCCGGCCTCGACAAGAAGTGGGCCGCCTTCGCCGCCGCCGAGAAGGACACGGTCGACCGCATCCGCACCGAGATCAGCGCCATCGCGACCGGCACCGGCACCTCGCTCGGCGAGTTCCGGCGCATCGTCAACCAGGTCCAGAAGGCGGAGCGCGAGGCGCGCATCGCCAAGAAGGAAATGGTCGAGGCGAACCTTCGCCTCGTCATCTCCATCGCCAAGAAATACACCAACCGCGGCCTGCAGTTCCTCGACCTCATCCAGGAAGGGAACATCGGGCTGATGAAGGCGGTCGATAAGTTCGAATACCGCCGCGGCTACAAATTCTCGACCTACGCCACCTGGTGGATCCGGCAGGCAATCACCCGCTCGATCGCCGACCAGGCGCGCACCATCCGCATCCCGGTGCACATGATCGAGACGATCAACAAGCTGGTCCGCACCGGCCGCCAGTTCCTCCACGAGACGGGCCGCGAAGCGACCCCCGAGGAGCTCGCCGAGCGCCTCTCCATGCCGCTCGAGAAGGTCCGCAAGGTCCTCAAGATCGCCAAGGAGCCGATCAGCCTCGAAACGCCGATCGGCGACGAGGAAGACAGCCACCTCGGCGACTTCATCGAGGACAAGAATGCGGTGATCCCGGTTGACGCCGCGATCCAGTCCAACCTCAAGGAGACGGTGACCCGCGTCCTCGCCTCACTGACCCCGCGCGAGGAGCGCGTGCTGCGTATGCGCTTCGGCATCGGCATGAACACCGATCACACGCTGGAAGAGGTCGGGCAGCAGTTCAGCGTGACGCGCGAGCGCATCCGGCAGATCGAGGCGAAGGCGCTTCGCAAGCTCAAGCATCCTTCTCGCAGTAGAAAGATGCGTTCTTTCCTAGACCAATAGGCTCGCAAGGCTTTCCACTTCGAGGCGAAGGCGTTGACGGACGTGTCGCGCGCAGGCGGGCGTTGAGACCGTTCTTCACTCCTTCGGTGTGGACGGCGGCGACGCGCCGCTCGCTGGCTCTACGCGCTGCTTCGGCGATGCGTCGCATCGGCTGCGCTGCGCTCGGCACCCGCTCGCTAGTAATACCGCCCGCAAATCCCCATATCTACCACATCGCCGGCATTGCATTCGTAAGCGCCGGCGGCTGAGAGACTAAGTCGGGCTCCCGCTTACCGCGACAGGAGCATCGCCATGGACTTCAACAACCTGCTGCGCCGAAACCAGCTCTCGCTGATGGTCGCCGACCGCTGGATGAGTCCGCGCGAGCAGCGCGCCCATGCCCAGTTCGCCCGCGAATACTCTGAAGAGATCGCTCGCAGGCGTGAAGCGCTCGGCGTCGACCTTTCCACGCAGACGGGGCGCGCGCTGCCGGGGTCGGCCGCTTGAGCGGGTCCGATCCGGTCGATCCGCCCGCCGCGGAGCCTGCGCGGAGCCGGGCTTTTCGCAGTCGCCGCCATCCCGCGATGCCCGCCGATCAGTCGCGGCGGCAAAGCGACCTGATCGAGTCGGCCTGGCGTCACTTCCGCAAGTCAGCGCCTATGATCGCCTTCCTAAACACCCGCCACGAATCGCTCGATGCCTTGCCACTCCATCTCGCGATCGAGAGCGACCATGGGCTCGAGCGAGTACAAGGGCTGCTCCAGGACATGAGCCTGCGGACATGAGCGTCGATCATGAGCAGGCGTGGGACAATGAAGGCGGTCGCATGAGCTCGACCGCGGGCCGGGTCATGCGCGTGGCGGGCGCCGAGCTGCCCTATATCGCTGTCCTCACCCACGATGGCAGCGACGCTACCAAGCATGGCTTCGCGACGATGCGGGAGGCCGAAGCCTTCATCAGGCGCAACACTCCCTCGCAGGGCCGCGCCCTTTCGAAATTGTACGATCGGCCGGCATCAGATTTCGGCTAAAGCGGATTACGCCTCACTCCAAATCCCCGCCCTCGTGCCTCGGTGTGATCCAGGTGATCAGGTCCCATTCGTTGCGGATCGCAAGCAGCAGGCCGAGCGTAATCACCACCGCCAGGCCGTCTCGCGCCCACGACCAATCCTGCCAAAACGCGATTGCGACCGCGCCCACCGCCACATAGGCCGCGCTCGGAAAGACGCCGTAAAACCAGACGTCGGTCCAGTGGACGTCCTTCCGCCGGCCGATACCGACGGACGACATGATCCCGCGCGCAAGGCCCCACAGGGCCACGACCCCGGCGATGCCCGCGAACTCGCGGCCGCTGATGCCCGGGATCAGCGCCGCCGCGCTCAGCGAGAAGATGAAGCTGACGCCGAGGACGATCGGGCCCATGTAGAGCTTCGATCCGGCCAGCACGCTGTCGCGCGAGCGGTCCTGCATCAGGCTGATGACGACGAAGACCAGGCCGATCAGCACCGCGGCGGCGCCGCCGGCCATCAGGTAGAACTCGCTCCATCCCTCGAACATACGCGGAGCCCCCTTTCCCCTGCGCCCCTAGAGAGAAGTCGGATCGCGGATCAAGTGCGGGACAGGGCTGGCACCGTGGGGTACCCATTTGACTTACACAAGTTAAGCGCCCACGCCCTCGCTCGGTGCTGGGGGCCTTCGGGAGCGCGCCATACATCGCCCTGGTGAGCGTCCACTCACACCCTTGGGAAACATCATGAAGCAGTTGATGAAACTCGCCGCTGCAGCGGCGCTGGGCGCGATCGCGTCCGGCACGATCGTCTACGCCCAGGCCAGCTCGTCCGAGCCGCCGCACGCCCGGATCGCGCTCTACCGCGCAGCTCCAGGCCAGCAAGTCGCGCTGTTGCGCTGGCTCGCCGCACAGGACCGCGTCTCGCAGTCGATCGGCCTGCCGGCCTCGAAGCTCTACGCCCATACCGACGGCGACAACTGGGATTACCTGGCGATCGACCCGGTGACGACGCCCGCCCAGGACAAGGCGCTCGACGAGGCGGCGAAGAAGGCGGGGCTGGCGATCGGCCCGGCTTCATCCCTCGAGTTCCGCAAATATGTGTCCACGCACACCGATACCTTTGCGATCGGGCCAGTGACGCCCGCGCAATATCTCGCGCTGGCCGGGCAGTAAGGGTGGATGGGCGCCCGGCACCCAGCTTCGGGCGCGGGGGTCGTTACGCGGGGTAAGCCCGACGTGACGTCGATCGACACGGCTCCGCCGGTCGTCGGCCGAGCTTAGCGCTCTCTTCGCGCTGCTCCGGCGACGCGGTGCGTCGGCGTCGCTGCGCTCGGGGCGCTAGCGGCGCACCAACCCCGTCCGCTTGAACACCGCGTCCCAGTCGACGGTGACGGAGATCGCGCCGACGCTCGGGTTGCCGTTGCGGTCGATTGCGGGGACGAACCGCGCCCTGCGCCTCAGGATGTTGCAGGTGGCCATGTCGAGTGCCGACTGGCCGCTCGAGCGCCTGATGAAGCAGCTGCTGAGCATTCCGCTCGGCGCGACCATCAGCCAGACGCTGATCTTGCCACGCCGCCCGTCGCCGCTTGCCGGATAATCGTCGAACGAGAACAGGCTTTCGATCGAACCTCGCGGTTGCGGCGGCGTCCTGACCTGCTCCAGCTCATGGAGCCAGCCCGGGGGAAGGGCTTGCGGCGCGATTGCTGGGGGCGGAGCGGCAGTGCGGCGCTGTATTGGCGGTGGCGGAACAAAGCCGGGAGAGCCAGGCGCCCCCTGCCCCTGCGCGGCCATCAACAACAAAGCGGGAAGAATCATAGGGAAGCCACTAAGCAACACGGGCCGAGGGCGCCTAGCCTAACCGATCCGGGACAGGAGGCAATGGCGGCCGGCGACTTTCAGGCAGGCTCGTCAGGAGCTGCGCAGGCCGGCTTCCACCTTGCGCCGCGCTTCTTCAGCTCGCAGGCGCTCCGATCGCTCGGCCTTGTGGGCCAGCGATTGCCACGCCGCTTCCGACCGCCGGCAGCGCTCACGCACATGGTCCAGCGTCGCGGCCTCCCCCTCGGCCCGGGCCTGCTCGGCCCGGGCGAGGAAGAAGTCGAGATTGGCGCTCGACAAGCTATTCGGCGTCCTGGTCGTTCGCCGCGTCGCCTTCTGAGGACGGCTGCGCGTCCTGCGAGGCGTCGGTGGCTTCCTTCAGGTTCACCGCGGCCATCTTGCCGCGGCGATCCTCTTGCAGCTCGTAGGTGACGCGCTGGTTCTCGCGCAGAGAGCGCATGCCGCTGTTCTCGACCGCGCTGATGTGGACGAACGCGTCCTGTCCGCCGCCGTCGGGCGCAATGAAGCCGTAGCCCTTCGACTCGTTGAAGAATTTTACGGTGCCAATGGTCATATGATTTTTCCTTCTAGTGCGGCCCCGAGTGCCGGGGTGCTTCGTGCTAGGAGCTTGCAAGAAGAAGGAAAAAGGGCGCGTGGCGCCGGTTCGACCGTCAATCAGCGGCTAGTAGCGAGGCCAGCATAGGCCTGTTTCCGCTGAATTGTAAGGTCCGCCTGGGCTAGGCGTCGTTCGCAGCCGTCTTCGCCGGCCGGTCGGCTTCCACCGGCCAGAGCCTTTTCTTGCCAGAAAAGCGTACGCGTTCGATCTGCCGCCACAGGCTGAGTGTCTGGTCGTTCATGATGCAGGCGAAACGTCGCGTCGAGCCCACATGTTCCTACAGCCGTAGCCACCCTACCGCACCGACCAGCGCTCCGCCGTTTTGTCGACCGTCATCCCCGCCTCGTACGGCCGGCACAGCAGCCCCGCAGCGTCGGGTGGCCCATCGAGCCAGTCCTTCCAGTCGCTTGGGGGCAGGATCGCCGGCATCCGATCGTGGACTCCCTGTACGTGTTCGCAGGCGTCGGTCATCACCATCGAGTAAGCCGGGCCCCACTCGGCGGTGTAGCGCCAGATGCCGGCGACCGCGAACGGCTCCTCGTCGGGCAGGCTGAACCACGTACGGGTCTTGGCCCCCGTCTCGCCTTCCGCCTCGCAGAAGCCGGTCACGGGGATGAGGCAGCGCCGCTCCCGGAAGCTCTGCCGCCAGAAGCCGCTGTCGAGCTTGTCCAGCCGCGTGTTGTTGACCGGCTTGGGCTTCAGCGGCTGGCCGTTCTTGCCCATGAGCGCGAGCGGGAAGCCCCAGATCATCTGCCGGACTCGGCCTTCGGCGACGACGATGCCGGGATAGCCGGGAAAGACTTCTTCGACGGCATTGCCGGGCGGATCTGCGATCGCGCCGAACAACCGCGCGACCTCGTCCACCGTCTTGGTCATCTTGTAGAGGTTGCACATGGCGAGCCGATGATAGAGCGGCCAGCGCCAGCGCTAAAGGATCTGGCCGACCGTCTCGCCATTGTGGAGAACGTCGCAGACCGGGCAGTCGGCGCTGTCCTCGGCCTGCTGGACCGCTTCTGCGTCGGACCTGGCGAGGATGTGCTTTTTCTTGATGACCGCGCCGCCGCGCTTCACGAGCTTGTCGATCCTGTACAGCTTCATGGCGCAACCCCCACGGTCCGGACAGGCGATGCTAGCATTCTCGCCAGCTCAGTAAATGGGTCTTTGGCCGGGACACAAAAGAAAGCGGCGGCGCCCCGAGGGGCACCGCCGCCAACGTTTAAACCGAGATCGGCTATTAGCCGAGGTGGTTCGAAACGTTGTTGAAGGTCGTGTTCAGCTTGTTGCCGACGCTCTGCATCGCAGCAATAGCAGCAACAGCGATCAGGGCCGCAATCAGGCCGTACTCAATCGCGGTCGCACCCTTCGTATTTTTGATCAGCTTGATGAACTTGCTCATGGTCGTCACTCCTTGGTTCCAGGGCGAGGGCCCTCTGCCACGCCGGGCAGTGCTGCTTTTCTACTCAAAGACCCCTTCGCGGAGGTTTCCGAACGTGGTTAACGAGAGGTTGAGATTGTGAGCCGAATTCGGGGCCCGTCAGCCGTCCTGGCTGGGCAGATCGAGCTGCATGTAGACGCTGTCCAGCCATCGGCCGTGCTTCCAGCCGACAGAATGGAGCCTCCCAACCTCGCGGAAGCCGCGCTTGGCATGGACCGTCACTGATCCGTCCTCCGCGCCACCGATCACCGCGATAAGCCGCAGGAAACCGAAACTGCTGCAGCGGGCGATCAGCGCGTCGAGCAAGCCGCCGCCAATCCCCTGGCCCATCTGGTCCGGATGGACATAGATGCTGTCCTCGGCCGTGAAGCGATAGCCCTCGCGGTCGCGAAACTGGGTCGCATAGGCATAGCCAGCGATCTGTCCGTTCCGCTCGGCGACCAGATAAGGCCACCCCACGCTAATCAACGCGTTAATCCTGGCGCGATGGTAGTCAGCGGTTGGCGGGACGACGTCGTAGGATGCGGTCCCGTGCAGCACATGGTGGGCGTAGATCGCCGCGATCGCCTCCGCGTCGTCGGGGGTTGCATCGCGGATCCCATCCATCGCCGCGCTTCCTCGCATCGCGCGCGAGCGATGGGCAAGGTCAAGACTTCACTCGCGGTTCAGCGACAATGCCGCTAGTCTAGCCTGACGCTACCAAGCATTCCCTGACTCTTGCCCGCCTATCGCCTCTCCTCGCCCTACGCTCGGGCGCCGCTCAAGCGGCGGGTGACCAGCTTTGCGCTGGCGCTGGCGATCAATATCGGGCTGCTGTTGCTCCTAATTCAGCTCGGGGTCGTCACACTTCCGACTAAGCCGTCTTCGAGCACGCTGACCGTCGACCTGATGCCGGAAAGTCGGAGCGCGTCGGCCGAACAAACGGCGACGCAGCAGCCGCACGTCCGCGCGAATGCTCCTACACCCAAGCCGCCGCCGGTCGTGCTGCCGGTCAAGCCGACCATCGCCCCGCCTTCGACATCGAAAGACCAGCCCTGGATCGAGATGAGCAAGGACGAGCTGGCCGCGGCTGACATCTCAAAGATCCCCGCCGCCGGGCCCGGGGGAGCCGGCGACAGCGAAGTCGTCGGACGCGGGCCGAACGGCGACCCGCTTTATGCGGCGCAATGGGCGCGCGAGCCGACCAATGCCGAGATCGCCGGCTATTGGCCGCGTAACGTCACCGGCTGGGGGCTGGTGGCCTGCAAGACGATGCCCAACAACCGGGTCGACGATTGTGTCGAGCTCGACCAGAGCCCGCGCGGTTCGCGCCTTGCTTCGGCGGTACGTCAGGCGGCTTGGCAGTTTCGGGTCAAACCGCCCCGCAAGGGCGGCCGCGAGTTGATCGGGGCGTGGGTCCGGATCCTGATCGAAACGGATTAAGCCGCTGGCTCGCCCTCGGGGGCGCCGCGGCCAAGCCTGTCCGGCAGCGCTTCGCCCTGCGGCGTAAAGCCAAGACTCACGGAATTGATGCAATAGCGCTCGCCGGTCGGCGGCGGGCCGTCGGAGAAGACATGGCCCTGGTGCGACCCACAGCGAGCGCAGACGATCTCTGTGCGAACCATACCGTAGCTGGTGTCGCGGATGGTCTTCAGATGCCCCTCGGCGAACGGCTGGGTGAAGCTAGGCCAGCCGGTGCCGCTCTCGAACTTGGTGCCGCCGTGGAATAGCGGAAGCCCGCACAGCCGGCAGGTAAAGACTCCGGGCCGCTTCTCATTGAGGAAGACGCCACAGAAGGGCGCCTCTGTGCCATGCTCGAGCAGGACGTGCTTCTCTTCCTCATCGAGGTCCGCCACTAGGGCCTGGAACTCATCCGATGACGGAGGCGTCAGGTCAAAGGTGGCGTGGTCGGCGGCAAGATCCTGGGGCATCGTCTGGTCCTTCGCGGCTGCGGCCGCCCTTATCACGACTGCCGCCTCCGCACAGCCGGTCGAAACCAGGGCCGAGGCACTCGCCGAGGACGCGATCCAATATGCCGCAGCTTTCGGCGTTTCGCCGGACGAAGCGGTCCGTCGCTTGAAAGCACAACAGGCTAGCGTCGCGGCGACCGACGCCATCGCCAGTGAGTTCGGCGACCGCCTGGCGGGAATTTCGATCGAGCACGGCCCTGCTTATCGTATCGTCGTCCTGTTGACGGGCCAGGAGCCGGTAGCGGACCGCACCACCGACGGCGTCCCAATCGTCTTCAAGACAGGAGCCAAGGCGACCCACGCCCAGGCTATCGACGCGCTGCGCAAGCACCTCATCGATCTCCGAGCCGACCTGCCGAATGCGCGCGGCGCCGGCTACGATCAGCGGACTGGCCACGTGGTATTGCTGGTGACCCGCGCCGATGCCGAACGCTTCGGCGTCGACACCATCCACAAGCGGGCCGAGCAGGTCAGCGGCGTCCCGGTCCGCGTAATCGTCAATGAGCTCAACGAATCCAACATGAGCGTCGACGGCGGCGGCCGCGTCGAGGGCGTCAACACGCTGACCAATCGCCGCAACCTCTGCACGACGGCGTTTGTCATCACCAACGGCGAGAGCAATGCGATCACCACCGCGGCTCACTGCCCTGACGAGCTGACCTACGTCGACCGCGACGGAGCCAACGTCACCCTGCCGATGATCGGTTCATGGGGCGCGGCCTATCGCGACGTGCAGATCAACGGCAGCCCGGATTCGCCCGACGCCTTGTTCTACTCAAATCGCGGTGCCGGTTCGCTGCGCCGCCTCGCCAGCTGGCGCAACGCGGCAAGCACGCGCGCCGGCGATTTCGTCTGCCATTATGGCGAAAGTTCTGGCTACAGCTGTGCGATGGTCGAGCTGACCGACTATGCGCCGCCTGGCGACTTGTGCGGCGGTCCATGCTTTCCGACCTGGGTGACGGTCAAAGGTCCGAACTGCGTTGCCGGCGACAGCGGCGGGCCCGTGTTCAGCGGCGATGTCGCCTTCGGGATCGCCAAGGGCGTCAACCGCACGAACGGCGGCCAGTGCCTGTTCTATTATTATATGTCGACCGATTACCTGCCGCCGCCGTGGCGGTTGCTGGTCGGATCGTCAGCTAGGCAGCGATGAAGTCGCCGCGCTTCTGATTGCTGCCGGGTACGGGCTCAGCAGGGTCGTTGCCGATCTTCACCACGCGATTGTCGCCATCGACGTGGATGACCCGCGGCTTCAACCCCCTCGCCTCGGCGTCGTCGAGAACCGCATAGCTCATGATGATGACGACATCGCCCGGGTGGACCAGGTGCGCGGCGGCGCCGTTGATACCGATCACTCCGGTGCCTCGCGGCCCAGGAATGACATATGTCTCGATCCGGGCGCCGTTGGTGTTGTCGACGATCGCGACCTGTTCGCCTTCGAGCAGGTCGGCGGCATCGAGGAGGTCAGCATCGATCGTGACCGACCCGACATAATCGAGGTCGGCCTGAGTCACCGTTGCGCGGTGGATCTTCGACTTCATCATGATCCGCATCACAGCGAACAAGCTCCTATGTGGCGGCGGGCCACTACTAGATTTGCATCCGTTCGTCGATAATCAATGCTGCACTGCAGTATCGCACTTGCAGCATAAGGTGGGAATTCCCAATTCCTAGCGCGTGAGGGTGGCGGCTTTTGCCACTCGGACGTTTGGCGTTTCGCTTAAGTGACTGGCGAACAAGCTTTTCCGGGTTTGGCACAGCTCTTGCTGGGTAATGGGCAAGGACAATTTCGCCAACGGAGTGAATGATGGAAACGCAGCAGAACTCGATCGCACTGCCCCTTCGGCCGCACACCATCCTCGGTGTGTGCGAGGCGGTCGGCGAGGATTTCGGCTTCAACCCGATCTTCCTGCGCATCCCGTTCGCGGTTGGCGTGCTATGGAACCCACTGATCACCTTCGCGACCTATTTCGCGCTGGGTGCTGTCGTGCTTGGTTCGCGGCTGCTCTTCTCGCGTGTGAAGCAGGCGGACGAGGCCAGCCAGTCGGTTCAGGTCACAGATGCTGCCAATGAGCAGGCCGAACTGGCCCGCGCCGCTTAAGCGATCGGGTTAGTATTCGCCGCGGGCTTCGGCCCGCGCCTCGAGCAGGTCGAACAAGGCACGGTGTTGCAGCAGTAGCTGCTCACCGCCGAACGCCAGCGCCCGGGCGCTGGACGGCTCTTCCGCCGCTTGATGGATGACCGCGACGACCGATGCTTCATCCGGTAGCGACGGAGCCGGCGATTCAATCCCCACGCGCGTTGCGGCCCGGTCAAGCAGGCGGCGGATCGGCCACCAGTCCCCGACGAGCGCGGTCGCAGCGCCTAAAGCGCAGCCATTGCGCTCCGACATTGCAAGCGTTTCCAGCGCGTGGCGCGCAGCGACCAGGCTGGCCTCGGTTTCGGCGGCTCCAGGCGTGCTCGGCAAAGGTCCCACCGCCGACGTCAGCCTGACGACATAGAGCCGTTCGCGCTCGAACGCGTCGGATGCGCGCGACAGCCAATCCTGCACCGGCCCTTTGGGGCAGCGTTGGAGAGCAAGCTCGATGAGACCGGGGTAACGACCATGGAGACTGCACAGCAGGTGCACGCTATCGGCCAGGTCGCGGCCTGAGTGGCGGCCCGAAGCCTCCAACAGAGCACTAAGGTAGAGATGACGCGCGGAGCCGTCGCCCGCGACTCGGGCGAGCTGCGCATCGGCGACGCTGGCCTGGTGAGCACCCTTGAGAGCCCCCTGCTGGCCGACGGACCGATTGATCGCCATTCCTATCCCCTCGTCCTCAACTCAGCGAACCTAGTCTGACGGTCACTAACGCAAGGGCGTAAAGACGAGGTTTATGGCCGGGTAAGCTTTCCTGAACCCTGTTCGGCGCGCGGCGACCGCGCGTCCAAAGATCAATCGTCGCGATAGGCGAGCTCGAAATTACCCCAGCGGCGGCTCTGGATCCACATCGGAACGAAGACGTTTTTCACAGGGATGTACTTGTCGCCGAGCTCCATCCGGTAGGTCGCAAGCGTCGCCGGCCGTTCGCTGGCAAGCGCCATACGAGTCGTGTCGTCGATCAGGATGCGCCGGTTGCGGCAATGCTCGTCATTCCACACAGGATCGGGCCCTTGGGGATGGCTGCGCTCGCTGAGGTGCGTCGGCAGGTAGCCGTTCATGTCGCCGCAGGCCGAGCCGATGATACGGTTATCGCCCGCCTTCGTGCGGTCGAGGATCGGACGGACGTGGCGGTCCGCGGCGTCGTTGAACCGGACATTGTACTGAACGGGGTTGGTCCCCTCGATCAGCTGGTAATCGCGGTCGAACACGTCATCGACGGTCACTTCGCCGGCCTCGATCGCGCGCTCAATCGCCACCACGATCTGGCGAGCGGTCTCCTGCGCCTTGAGGATGAAGGGCGTGTCGTCGATCTCGGCGCCCGAATT